>Ga0209369_1000492_pt1 | contig 49111 bp, 54 predicted proteins | sample EBPBio142010_DNA_FD_185865 | JGI IMG/M metagenome (GOLD analysis project Ga0209369, IMG submission 185865) | Wastewater treatment Type I Accumulibacter community from EBPR Bioreactor in Madison, WI, USA - Reactor 1_10/4/2010_ DNA (SPAdes)... | ecosystem: Engineered > Bioreactor > EBPR >...
AGTTGATCGGCTGGACGTAGATGCCGAACTCTTCCAGCAGCATATCCGAGACCATCTTGCAGTGGACCGGATCGCCCACGAACACCGGCACGATGTGGCTGACGGTGTCTTCCATCACCCGAATGCCAACCGCGGCAAAACGGCGCTTCAGTTCGGCGGCGCGTTCCTGATGCTGGTCGCGTAGCTCAGGATGGGCTTTCAGATGCCGCACCGAGGCCAGGGCCCCCGCCGTCAAGGCCGGCGGCAGGCTGGTGGTGAAGATGAAGCCCGAGGCCCACGACCGGATGGCGTCGCACACCGCCGCATCGGCCGCGATATAGCCGCCCATGACGCCGATGGCCTTGCCCAGGGTGCATTCGATGATGTCGATCTGATCGAGCACGCCGTCGCGCTCGGCGATGCCGGCGCCAGTGTGGCCGTACAGGCCTACCGCATGGACCTCGTCCAGATAGGTCATGGCGCCATACTTGTGGGCCAAGGCGATGGTGCCCTTCAGGTCGGCGATGTCGCCGTCCATCGAATAGACGCTCTCGAACGCGATCAGCTTGGGCGCGTCGGCCGGAGCTGCGGCCAGCAGGCTTTCGAGATGCTCAAGGTCGTTGTGGCGATAGACGTGCCGCTCGCCGCCGCCCTGACGGATGCCGGCGATCATCGAGGCGTGGTTCAGCGCGTCCGAAAAGACGATCAGGCCCGGCAGAATCTTCTGAAGCGTGGAAAGGGTCGCCTCGTTGCCGACATAGCCCGACGTGAACAGCAGGCTGGCTTCCTTGCCGTGCCAGTTGGCCAGCTCGCGCTCCAGATCGACGTGATAGCGGGTGGTGCCCGAGATGTTGCGGGTGCCGCCGGCCCCGGCCCCGGCCTCATCGACCGCGGCCTTCATGGCGTCCAGCACGATCGGGTTCTGGCCCATGCCCAGATAGTCGTTCGAGCACCAGACCACGACGTCCTGCTCAGAGCCATCGGCGCGGCGGCGCACCGCGCGCGGGAACTCACCCCGGCGGCGCTTCAGATCGGCAAAGACGCGATAGCGGCCTTCGCCCTTCACCTGCTCAATGGCGGTCTCAAATGCAGATCGGTAGTCGAACACAGCGCCCAGACTCAGCGGTTCCAATCGTCGGCGGCGTCATGCGCCTCCAAAATCGGAATGTCCACGACGCGCGTGCGGAAATCCAGCACAGAGGCTTAATTGATAACGGTTCTCAGCGTCGAGCGATGCCGGCTTGACGTCGCCTACGCGGGGCCTGAGCATCCGTCCATGAACAGACGCACCCTAGTCCAGACGGGCTTTGCGGTCGCCGGCCTCGGCGCCACCGGATGCGCCGGATCGCCGCCGCTCGTAACCCGTTACGAAATGCCGCTGGAGAGCGCCCCGCATTTGCGCACCCTGATGCAGTGGCCGGTCAGCGTCGAGGTTTACGGCGCCCGCGACCTGGCCGCCGTCCAGGCCAACATCGCCGACATCGCCAATGCGATCAGCGAGTATGAGCCGGTGGCCTTGATGGCCGCGCCGGGCGCCCGGGGACTCGACCGCGCCCGGCTCAGCCGGGGCGTTGAGATCTGGGATATCCCCACCGACGACCTGTGGTGCCGTGACAGCGGCCCCACCTTCGTCAAGGACCAGGACGGCGCCCTGGCCGTGGCCCTGATCCAGTTCAACGGCTGGGGCGACAAGCAGCGCCACGCCAACGATGGACAGATCGCCCGGCGGGTGGCCGAGCGGCTCGGCCTGCCGGTCATCGACAGCGGCGTCATCGGCGAACAGGGCGGCGTCGAGCACGACGGCGCCGGAACCCTGATGGCCCACGCCAGCTGCTGGGTGAACGATAACCGCAATCCGGGCCTCAGCGCTGATCAGATCGCCGAACGCCTCTGTGCCGCCCTGGGGGCGGAAAAGATGATCTGGGCCCCGGGCATCACCGGGGCTGACATCACCGACTATCACATCGACGCCCTGGCGCGCTTCACGGGGCCGGGCCAGGTGCTGATCCAGATCGACGATGAGATAAATCCAGACGACCCCTGGTCCATCGCCGCGCACGAAACGCTGGTCATCCTCGAACAGGCCGTCGATGCCCAAGGGCGACCGCTGCAGATCACCCGCCTGCCCGAGCCCTACGATATTCGCTCGTCGGCGGACGATTTCGTGTCGAGCTATGTGAACTACTATGTCTGCAACGGCGCGGTGATCTCGGCCCAGTTCGGCGACCGCCGCGCCGACGCCGAGGCGCAGGAGATCCTGACCTCGCTCTACCCGGGGCGGCAGATCATCCAGCTGAATATCGACGCGCTGGGCGCCTCCGGAGGCGGCATCCACTGCGCCACCCAGCAACAGCCGGCCTAGATGACAAGCGCCACGATCAGGCCGACGAGGCCGACCAGGATCGAGGCCAGATAAAGCCGATAGGTCGTGTGATAGTGCCGCCCGCCGCCCTCGCGGACCCGATTGTCGAGCAGTCGCGCCAAGGTGACCACCATCAGTGAAATGCTGATCAAGATGGTCATCGCGACGAGCCAGTCGACGGCGTCCTGAAGCACCGGCCCCGCCCTCGGCGCTCACGGCCCAGTTGGCCATGAAGGCCAGGAGGAAACCCATGACGATGCCGATCGATGTCACCATCGGCTGACGGAAACCGGCGACATCATCGTGGAAGGCCGGAGGCGTCTCGCTCACCGGGGCAACTCATCCAGCTTGCCACGCAGCATCTGCAGGATGGCCGAGAAGTCCCGGCCGCCGTAGCCCTGGCGCTCGAACAGCTGGAACAGGGCCTCGGTCTGCGCGCCCAGGGGCGTCGAAGCCCCCGATTTGGCCGCCGCGTCCTGGGCCAGCTTCAGATCCTTGAGCATCATCGCCGTGGCGAAGCCGCCCTCATAGTTCCGGTTGGACGGCGCGGTCGGCACCGGTCCGGGCCACGGATAATAGGTCGTCACCGACCAGCTCTGGCCGGACGACTTGGCCACGATGTCAAACATCTTGACCGGGTCCAGCCCCAGCTTCTCCGCCAGGCCGATGGCCTCGCAGGTGCCCAGCATGGTGATGCCCAGGATCATATTGTTGCAGATCTTGGCCGCCTGCCCCGCCCCGTGGTCGCCGGCGCGGAAGGTGGCGCGGCTCATCGGCTCAAGCGCGGCCTCGATGCGCGCAAAGTCCGGTTCGTCACAGCCGACCATGAAGGCCAAGGTCCCGGCGTCCGCCGCCATGGTCCCGCCCGAGACTGGCGCATCGGCGAAGGCGTAGCCGGCGTCCTTGGCCAGTCCGGCGACCTTGCGCGCGGTGTCCACGTCAATCGTCGAACAGTCCAGGAGCAGGGCCGAGGTCGGCGCCGTGCCGAGCACCTCTTCGGCATAGACCTTCAAGACGTGCGGCCCTGCGGGCAGCATGGTGATGACGACCTCTGCGCCCTCAACAGCCTCAGCGACCGAGGCGACGGGAATGCAGCCGTTTTCCCTGGCGCGCGCCAAGGCCGCCTCGGACAGGTCGAAGGCGCGGACCTCATGGCCCGCCTTGGCCTGATTGGCGGCCATGCCCCCGCCCATATTGCCCAGGCCGATAAAGGCGATCTTGGTCATGCGAGTCACTCCCACGCGCTGTTGCGCGGGGCTTAGCATCCGACCGGACGACCCGTCACCCCGCCGAACAGGCCGCGCCCGGCTTCTCGAACACCAGCACGAACTGGCTGGTCTGGCCCCGAATGCTCTCGTCGAAGACACTCGCCGTGCGGGCGTCATCGGCTCGGGCCAGGAAAGTCCCCTCGTCGATCAGGCGAAAGCCCGCCTGTTCGATCTCGGCCTGAACCGCAGCGCGCTCGGCCCGGTGCAGGATATCCGAAGCTGCAAAACCCGATCCATCGGCGGCGTCATGATCGATCACGACATAGCGTCCGCAGGGTCGCAAGCCGGCGAACACGGCCTCGTTGACCTCGGCAGCCGTGCCTTCGGGAAACGGGTTCAGATGGAAATCGTGATAGTTCTGGGCCGTAAAGGCGACGTCCAGGCTGGCCGGCGCGAAGGCCAGATCGGCGAAGCTCGCGGCCGTTGCGTCGACATTGGCATAGTCCTCATCCAGGTCGGTCAGGTTCTGGCCGTACTCGGCGTTGAACCCGATGAACTCCGCCGGCTGCCAGGCCGTGACGTGCCCTTCCGGCCCCACCAGGGCTGCGAAGATGCGAGTGAAATAGCCGCCCCCCACGATCAGGTCCGCAACCTCGTGACCCGGCTGGACACCCGCCAGAGCCAGGGTGTCATAGGTCCGGCGGGCGGTGTCACGAGCCACCTCTTCGGCAGGTCGGCGCTCATCGGCCATGGCCAGGTCAATATCGGTCTCCGGGCGCCGGAAGCGATAGACGAACTGATCGGACCGCCCACGAATGCTTTCGTCAAAGACGCTGATATCCATCGGGTCCGCCGGATTGGCGACCACACGCGTCTGACCCTCGTAAATGAATCCCGCCGCCTCGACCTCGCGGCGCAGGAAGGCGCCTTCGATCCGGTGCAGGCTCTGAACCTCGGTATTGCCGGTGCCGGTCCGCCCCGAATGATCCAGGATCACATAGGTCCCGCCGGGTCGCAGCGCCGCGAACACGCGCCGGTTCATCTGGGCCACATCCACGTCGAAACGCTCGATGTGGAAGTCGTGATACTCCTGGCCCATGAAGACGACGTCGAGCGGGGCGTCGAAGCGCATCGCGTCGAGCAGGCCGATGACTGGCGTGACATTGCCGTATTCGGCCTGAAGTCCCTCGGCGAACGCCTGTTCGCGCCCCGCCGTCAGGGTCGGCACAAAGGCATAGACCTGACCGGTCTCTCCGACCACCGGCGCGAACAATCGGGTGAAATAGCCTTCCTCGGGGCGGATGTCGGCAATGCGCTGGCCGGGCCGAACCTCGATGAACTCCAGCATCTCGAAGGGATGGCGTAGCGGATCGCGCGCTACCTCGCCCTCGGGACGGCGCGGATCGTCCACAGCATCCAGCCAGCGAACGTGATCGGCAGCCTCCTGCGCCGCTTCGTTCTCGCCCGCGATCTGAGCGGCCGCAGCGGCGGCTTCGGCCGCTAACCAGGCGACTTCGGCAGCAGGATCAGAGGGCGTCGCGCAGCCCGTCAGCACGAGCGCAGCGGCGATCATCAAGCGTTTCATGGCGGCCTCCTCCCAGAGACCGGCGACTAGGCCCGGATATCCCACCGGATGCAACCTGCGCTGCGGCGCAGATCCCGGCGCATCAGTCTGATCTAGCAACCCCGTCGTCATGCGCGCTGGAGACAATCTGCTTCACCTCGTCCGCCAGCCGGTGCGACAGCTTGCGCCGCTTCCAGGGACGCCAGGCATTTGACGGGGAAGACGGGTCGCCGATCTGGTACCGCGCCGTCAGTCGGCCCAGCCACCCCGGACGCTGATGGCTGATCGGCGCCATGCGCCCGGATCCATTCAGGCTCTCGATGGCGGCGGCCACTGATCCGAGACGTTTCTCCGCCGCCGCATAGTCAGCGTCCGCCACCCCGAGGAAATGCGCGATCAAATGCTGGCGCACCTTCCGGATCGCCGGATCCAGCCGCTCCCGCTCAGCCGTGACGTCGCATTCGGTGTCATAGCCGCACGAGCGGTTGTTCAGGTTGCTCGAACCGACCCGGATCATCCGGTCGTCGATGACCGTCACCTTGGAGTGAACGATGATGTTGTCGCCGCCCCGAGTTTTGGGATGCCAGGCCGACATCCGACCGAACACATCCGCCTGATAGAGCGTCGCCAGCACCTCTGATCGAGCCCCGTCCATGGTCGCGTGGTCGAACCAACTGGGGCTTTCTCCGGTCGAGACCAGAACCACCTCGGGACCGTTCGGCTCGCCCAGCCGCTGGGCGATGGCGGCGGCGATCACCGGCGAGGTGAAATACTGGTTCTCAAGAAAGATCAGCTTTTCGGCGCGGGCGATCATATCCAGGAACAGCGTTTCGACTTCGCGCGTCTCGATCGTTCCGGAATCGCCCGAGATTGTCTGGCTGATCCCTACATTGACGTCTGTCAGAGTCGGCTTCACGGCCGCTGGCCAGGGATCGTAGTTGACCTCGACCTGGCTCAGAGCCTGGCCGGTCACCCATTCCCAGGCGCCGCGCGCCATCTCACCCAGAATCCCGGCCGCCGCGCCGTCCATCATCATCACGACTTCATGGCGGGGTTTGCGCTTTTCGCCCGACGGCAGGACCCGGTGCTCCTCCTCATCAAGGTGCTGGTCGGTATCCCAGCGGTCCACCGAGATGTCGCCGCCGGAACAGAACGCCAATCGGTCATCGATCACCAGGATCTTCTGGTGGTGCGCCGCCCCCATCGACAGCGGCTTGACCAGCCTCAGATCGACCGGGTTCTTGTTGAACCACTGGACCGCGCGCTGCGGGAACATTCCCTGAGAGGCCGCGATCGGCAGGGGCGAGTTCCAGACCAGCAGTCGGACCTTGAGATCCGGCTTTGTGCGGGCCAGGCGGCGCATCTGATGGCCGACCTCGCCGGCGGCGCCAAAGGGCGGGTTCAGAGGATCGAGCTGGGTGCGCGGATCGAACTGCCAGCCGATCAGCAGGACGGATCGCTCCGCCCGTTCCAACGCCTTCTCGACCACTGAAAAATAGATGTCGTTCTCAACGAGGATCGCGACCCGGTCGGCGTGTTCGATGTGCGAGCAGTTTCGACCGACTTCCAGCATAGCTTCCCGTACGCTGCGGATGTGATGCGACCGTGAAGCTCCCTCGGCGTTGCGTCAATCCGCCCCTCGGAGCCTAGACCAGGGGCGTCCAGGCCTGATCAGCGGGCAGCGGCGCAAAAAACCCGTCCAGCATTGCTCCGGTGACGCCTTCCAGCGCCTCCGGCTTCCATTTGGGAGCGTTGTCCTTGTCGATGATCACCGAGCGAACGCCTTCCTGGAAGTCGTGCGTGCGCACAATGCGTCCGCCCAGCGCATACTCCATCGCCATGACCTCGGCGAAGGTCGTCATCTGGGCTCCGCACCGCATCTGGCGCAGCGACACCTTCAGCGATTGCGGCGACTTGGAGCGCAGCATCTTCAGCTGGCCGTCGGCCCAGTCCGTTCTCTCGGCTTCAAGCGCCGCGAAGATCGCCTCGACCGTGTCGAAGGCGAAACAGCGGTCCATCGTCTCCCGATACGGATCCAGCGGCGAAGCGCCCGGGTCCGCAGCAAAGCGTGCGACAACGGAGGCTGGCGCCTCATCGCTCTGGATCAGCGCCGCCTTGAAGGCCTCGATCCGTTCGACCGGAATGAAATGGGTTCCCACTTCCAGAGGCAGACAGTCCGCAGCCTTGATCCGCGCGCCTGTCAGGGCCAGCCAGATGCCCGTCTCGCCAGGCATTCGCGGCAGGAACCAGCCGCCGCCGACGTCGGGAAACAGACCGATGCCGGTCTCGGGCATGGCGTACAGGGTCCGTTCGGTGACGATGCGGAACGGCGCCGGATCCGAAATGCCGACGCCGCCACCCATGACGATCCCATCCATCACCGCAATGATCGGCTTGGGATACCGGACCATCAGATCATTCAGGCGGTATTCCACCAGAAAGAACGCCTTGGCCTCGACCGCATCGCCCGCCCCGCTCTCGGCGATCATGCGGATGTCGCCGCCGGCGCAGAAGCCGCGCTCGCCGGCGTGATCGATCAAGACCGAACGCACCACCGGGTCCTGGCGCCAAGCCAGCAGCGCCTCGGTCATGATCTCGCACATGGTCCGGTTCAGCGCGTTCAGCGCCTTGGGCCGGTTCAGGGTGATGCGACCGACGCCGTTCTGGACAGAGGTCAGGACTTCGAATTCACTCATGGCGCTTGGCGTCTGACAGATCAGCTGTGGATTCGGCAAGCCGGCTACTGTCGCCCCAGCTCCCGCGCCGTGATCACGCGCATGATCTCGTTGGTGCCTTCCAGGATGCGGTGCACGCGCAGGTCTCGCACGATCCGCTCCAGCGGATAGTCCTTCAGATAGCCGTAGCCGCCGTGCAGTTGCAGCGCATCGTCAGCGATCTGGAAGCAGGCGTCCGTCGTCAGCCGCTTGGCCATGGCGCACCACTTGGTCTTTTCGGGGTGGTTGGTGTCGATGGCCCAGGCCCCGCGCAGCACCATCAGTCGCGCCGCCTCGAGCTGGGTGGCCATATCAGCGATCTTGAACTGGGTATTCTGGAAGTCGCCGATCGGCTTGCCGAACTGTTTGCGCGTCTTGACGTAGTCTTGGGCCGTCTCCAGAGCCAGCCGCGCCCCGCCCAGGCTACAGGCCGCGATGTTCAGCCGCCCGCCATCCAGTCCGGCCATGGCGTAACGGAAGCCCTCCCCTTCGCCACCCACGCGGTTGGCCACCGGCACCTTGCAGTCATCGAAGCTGACCACGGCGGTCGGCTGGCTGGACCAGCCCATCTTCTTTTCGTTGGCGCCGAAGCTGAGTCCCGGTGTGTCCTTCTCGACGACAATGCAGGAAATGCCCTTGGGGCCGTCCTCGCCAGTCCGCACCATCACCACATAGACGTCCGAAACGCCGGCGCCCGAAATAAAGGCCTTGGAGCCGTTCAGAACATAGTGATCGCCCTCGCGCCGCGCCGTTGTGCGAAGGGCCGCTGCGTCCGAGCCCGAGCCCGGCTCGGTCAGGCAGTAGCTGGCGATCTTTTCCATCGTCACCAGCGACGGCACGAACCGCGCCCTCAGATCGTCCGAGCCAAAGCGGTCGATCATCCAGGTGGCCATGTTGTGGATCGAGATGAAGGCCGCCGTCGACACATCGCCGCGCGACAACTCTTCAAAGATCACCGCGGCCTCGACCCGGCCCAGGGCCATGCCGCCGTGCTCTTCGCCGGTGTAGATGCCGCAAAAGCCCATTTCGGCGGCCATGCGCATCACATCGACCGGAAAGTGTTTGGTCTCGTCCCACCCAGCCGCGTGCGGCGCCAGCTCGGCCTCAGCGAACTGACGGGCGGCGTCCTGGATGGCGCGTTGGTCTTCGGTCAGGGAGAAATCCATAAATCCTCGTTTCCCATGCGGGCAGTTTGCCTTGGCGGCGCTTTCGGTTAAGCCCGCGCATCCTGGTCTCGCCGGAGACCGTCTGCGGAGCCGCCTTGATGTCGGACACGGGTTCTAGTGGAGCGACCGCCCGCGCGCAAAGCGACGATCGCACCCTGGCCTTCGTGGTCTATGCGATGCATTTCGTCGCCCCCTTCGTTTTCGGTCTGACGGCCCTGATCGGCGTGGTGATGGCCTATGTGCGAAAACCAGAGGCCGAGCCGGCGCTGGCTTCGCACTATCGCTTTCAGATTCGCGTCTTCTGGGTTGGGTTCGGCCTGTCGGTGATCGCGGCGCTGGCGGTGATGGTCGGGCTGGGCCTGGTGTTCTGGGAGCTGGTCGCAGCTTTTCTGTCGGATCTGCCGGCCGAGCCGATTGATGCCGTCGCGCGCGACCTGCATGTCGACTTCCCCGTCGCCGCCTTCGTCGCCTTGCTCGTGGCCGGTTGCGCCTGGGTCGCCACAGCCTTTTGGATGATCATGGCCTCTGTCGCCGGCGCGCTGCGCCTGTCGGCCGACCGGCCGATGAGCCGAAACGGAGGCCGCGCATGACCTTCACGCCAGCGCCCTTTCCTCTGGCCCGACCGCGCCGCCTGCGCGCCAGCCCCTGGGTCCGGCGCCTGGTGGCTGAGACGGTCGTGGCCCCGGCAGATCTGATCTGGCCGCTGATCATCCATGACGGCCAGGCCCCTCGCGTGCCGGTCCCCTCGATGCCCGGTGTTGATCGCCTGTCGCCGACCGAAGCCGCCAAGGCGGCTGTCGAGGCCCGCAGCCTGGGCATTCCCGCTGTGGCCCTGTTTCCGAATGTCGACCCGGCGATCAAGGACGCCACCGGCTCCGGCGCTACGGATCCGGACGGCCTGGTCCCCGAGACCATACGCGCCATCAAGGACGCCGCGCCCGAGATCGGGGTCGTCACCGACGTCGCGCTGGACTGCTACACAGACCACGGCCACGACGGCGTGCTGGAAGACGGGGTGATCCTGAATGACGCCAGCCTGGAGCGGCTGGCCGAGCAGGCTTTCATCCACGCCCACGCCGGCGCCGATATCGTGGCCCCGTCCGACATGATGGACGGCCGTGTTCAGGCCATCCGCGAGGCGCTGGAGGCCAATGGATTCCAGGACACCCTGATCCTCAGCTATGCGGCCAAATACGCCTCGGCCTTCTATGGTCCGTATCGCGACGCCGTCGGCTCAGCCAAGGCTCTGGCCGGCGACAAGAAGACCTATCAGATGGACCCCGCCAACACCGATGAGGCCTTGAAAGAGGTCGCCATGGACCTGGCCGAAGGCGCCGACATGGTCATGGTCAAGCCGGGGATGGTCTATCTGGATATCATCCAGAGGGTCGCCGAGACCTTCCGCGTGCCCACCTTCGCCTATCAGGTGTCCGGCGAGTACGCGATGATGAAGGCCGCCGCAGCCAACGGTTGGCTGGACGAGGACCGAGCCGTGCTCGAGACCCTGACCGCCTTCAAGCGCGCCGGCTGCTGCGGCGTCCTGACCTATTTCGCACCCCAGGCGGCGCGCCTACTGAACGACTGACGTTCAGTACAGGAGCGCCAGGCATGGCCGACGTCTCGGACAATCCTTGTGGTACCGACGGCGTTGCGCACGCCTTTGATCTGGTCCTGGAGCGTGTCATCGACGCTGCGCCCGAGGCCGTGTTTCGCGCCTATACGGACCCGGCCTTGCTGGCCCAGTGGTTTGTACCGGCGCCCTGGCGCATCAGCGACATCGTCATCGAGCCGCGACCGGGCGGACGGTTCAACTTCGTCATGCACGGGCCGGAAGGCGAGCGGGTTCCAAACTCGGGCGTCTTTCTGGATGTCGTGCCGAACCGCCGTCTAATCAGCACCGACGCCTTCACGCCGGACTGGCGCCCTGCCGGCCAGCCCTTCATGGTCGCCCACATCGAGCTTGAGCCGACCGGCGACGGCCGCACTCGATACCGGGCGACCGCCCGGCACTGGTCCCGCGAAGCCATGGACCAGCACGTCGCAATGGGCTTTCATGAAGGCTGGGGCCAGGTGGCCGACCAGCTCAACGACCTGGTTCGAACCCTCTAGGCGGGCCACCCGCTGCACCCATCACCGGAGCCAATGATGAAGATCATCCCCAGCCTCAGCTTCCAGGGCCAGTGCCGCCAGGCTTTCGAGTTCTACGCTCAGGTTCTCGGCGGAACCATCACCGCCGCCTATCCTTACGGCGAGGGCCCGCCCGACATGCCGGTCGGACCCCAGTACAAGGATTGGCTGATGCACGCCTGGCTCGACATCGGCGACCAGTCGATCATGGGCGCCGACATGGACAAGGATTGGGCCCCGAACATCGACAAGCCCAAGAACGGCTTTGACGTCGCCTTGCACACCGACGACGTCGCTCAGGCCCGCATCTGGTTCGATGGGCTGTCCGAGGGCGGCAGGGTCACCATGCCGTTCCAGGCGACCTTCTGGTCGCCGGGCTACGGCGCCCTGACCGACAAATTCGGCATTCCCTGGATGATCAACACCAACGGCCAACAGCCAGCCTGACCCCCGTCTCCGGAACATCCACAGCTGGCTTCAAACGCTGTCTTGACAGGCATCGAACGGCGTTTGACAAGCGCGATCCAATTCGCCTGGGAGGGGAAATATGGGTTGGTTGTTCGGCGGCCGGAGCCGCGATCGCGTGCGCCCTGGCTATTCTCAACTGGCGCCGGAGACGCCCCCGATCTCCGCTCAACCCAAGGCCGCCGCCCCCGCCCGCCCGCAACCAACGCCCCAACAGGCCCTGGATGCGCTCAAGGCGGGCAACGAAGCCTTTTTGCGGGGTGAGAATAACCTCGGTCACGTCAAGGCCAACGATCTGGACGAGCTCCAGGCCGGCCAGAATCCCATCGCGACCATAGTCGGCTGCGCCGACAGCCGCACGCCGCCGACCATCCTGTTCAACCAAGGCTTCGGTCGCCTGTTCAGCATCCGGGTGGCGGGCAATACCGTGGATCGGCGCGGGCTGGCGTCGATCGTCTATGCGGTCAAGCACCTGAACTGCCCGCTGGTGGTGGTGATGGGGCATACCGGCTGCGGCGCCGTTGCGGCAGCCGAAGCCATCGTCGATGGCCGCGCCGACATGGACCCGTCGCTGGAGGCGATGATCGAGCCGATCATTCCCGCCGTCCTGTCCGCCCGCCGGGCGCGACCGGCCAATCCGTCTGCGGCTGCGGTCGAGCAAAACGCCCGCATCGTCGCCATCAAGTTGGCGACGGCCGACACCGCCTTGGTCCAGGCTCTGGCTGAGGGTCGGCTGATGATCGTCGGGGCCGTCAAGGACATGAGCTCGGGGCGCGTTCGCTTCGTGGAACATATCGGCGGGGCCGCCGCCGCCGCCGCTCCACGCGTCGCAGAGCTGGCCTAGTCGCGGCGGCGCGCCCTTTATTCCGGCCCAGGCGCGGCAGAAATCGACCGCCAGCCTGGCCTGTCTTCGCTTACTGTTGCAGGCCGCTCGGAAAAGGTCGCCCCGTCGCCTCGGCCATGGCCTGCTGGACGATCAGGAACACCTCGTCGCGCTGGTTGTAGTTGTTGGTCAGGACGACCACGACCACGTCATCGTCAGGCAGATAGCTGATCAGATTGCGGAATCCGGCCCAGCTGCCGGTATGATAGATCTGCCAGGCCGCGAACGGCGGCGCGGCGCCCGAGCCCAGGTCGCTGGTGAACAGGCCGTAGCCCCAACCGCGCGGACGAGCGCCCTCGGGCAGGCCCTGATCGGCAGGTCCGTGGTCGGCGATCATCTGGCGGTAGCTCGCCTCAGACAAAACCCGACCGCCATGCAGCGCCCGCTGCCAGACCAACATATCGTCCAGCGTCGAATACAAGGCGCCGGCGCCGGCGATGATTGAGACATTGGCGACCGGCCCAGGCACGAGACCGCCGGAACCATAGTTGTGGCCCTGGACCACGCCGTGTCCGCGATTATCGGCGTCAGACCCGGTGTCGGTCATGCCCAGGGGCGCGAACAGGGCCGTCTCCAGATAGGTCTCGTAGGGCACGCCGCTGGCGCGGGCGACGACCTCGGCCAGCAGATTGTAGCCAGCGTTGTTGTAGTCGGCTCGCGTTCCCGGCTCGAAGCGCGGGCGAAACTGCTCGGTCTCCCGCGTCAGCTCGGCCAGGGTCGCCGGGGTCACCCGCCGATCACCCCAGCCGGGGCGGTCCATCAGGTCCGGCAGGCCTGACGTATGGCTGAGCAGATGGCTGAGACGGATCCGCTCCCACCCTTGCGGGCACGGCGAGAACCAACGGCAGACCGGATCATCGACGGACAACGTGCCCTCGTCCTGCAAGCGCAGGATCGCCGCCGCAGTGAACTGCTTGCTCACGGAGGCCAGACGAAAACGGTCGCCGGGCGTCAGGGCCTGGCCCGTGACGACATCAGCCACGCCGTAGGCTTCGCGAAGCAACAGCCGGTCGCCCTGGGCGACCAGGACAGCGCCGTTGAAGCGTCCCGCCCCGGCCAATCCAGCCAGCCGCGCGCGCAGTTGCGGCAGGGCGTCGCTCGCCTCTGCCATGGCCTCGACCTGGACCTCGGCCGGCGGACTTGCGAGGACTTCAACTGGCGCTGGCGGGCTCAGCGCCGGCGCGCAGCCCACGACGGCCAGCGCGGTCAAGGCGCCGAGCGCCAGTCCGCCAAACACGCCCACCAGGGTTGAGCGGCTCATCGACCCTGCCGATCCTGAAGGCGCGCCGCGAGGCTGGACGTGTCCCAGCGCGCGCCGCCAAGAGCCTGAACCTCGGAATAGAACTGATCGACCAGGGCGGTTAGGGCCAGGTGGCTGCCGTTGGCGCGCGCTTCGTCCAGGACCAGCTCCAGGTCCTTGCGCATCCAGTCCACCGCGAAACCGAAATCGAATTCGCCGCGCGCCATTGTCGTCCAGCGATTGTCCATTTGCCAGGACTGGGCTGCGCCTTTGGATATGGCGCCGTAAACCGCGTCCGGATCCAGCCCGGCGTTCTGGGCGAAATGAACCGCCTCGGCCAGCCCCTGGACTACGCCGGCGATGCAGATCTGGTTCACCATCTTGGTCAGCTGACCCGAGCCGACCGGCCCCATGTGCTGAACCGCCTTCGAATAGGCCTCCAGGGCGGGCATCGCCTTGGCCAGCGCCTCGGCCTGGCCTCCGGCCATGACGCTGAGCTGGCCGTTTTCCGCGCCCGCCTGGCCGCCGGAAACGGGGGCGTCGACGAAGGCGCATCCTGAGCGCGCGACCTGTTCGGCCATCTCCCGGGCGACCTTGGCCGAGGTGGTGGTGTGATCGACGAAGACGCAGCCGGCCGGCGCCGTCTCCGCCGCCGCCGTCGTCACCTCGCGCACGTCTTCGTCATTGCCGACGCACAGGATGACCAGATCAGCGTCCTGGGCCGCCAGTTGCGGCGTCGCCGCCGCCGATGCGCCGTATGACGCCGCCCAGGCCTCGGCCTTGGCAGCGGTCCGGTTATAGCCGCGCACCACATGGCCAGCCCGGACCAGATGACCCGCCATGGGCCCGCCCATGACGCCCAGTCCGGCGAATCCGATTCTCATGACTTCCCCCCCGCGACGGGTCCGTAGGTTCCGCGGAAAAAAGCCAAAGCGTCTCCATCCCCGGTCTCGAACCGCTCGACCTGGCCGAGGATGAGAAGATGGTCGCCGGCCGCCACCCGGCGGCTGGTTCTGCATTCGAAGCGAGAAACCCAGCCGTCGATCAGCGGGACGCCGCCGAGGCCCGGTTCGAACTCACCTGGATGAAGCCACGGGTCGCCCCACGCGAACCTTCGGCAGGCCTCGAGCTGATCGGCGCCCAGAACATGGACCGCGAAATGCTCGGCCTCTGAAAAGGTCGGCCAGCGATCAGATCGTCGCCCCAGGCTCCACAGCACGGTCGGCGGCTCAAGCGACACCGAGGTGAAGGAGTTGACGGTGATCCCCAGCGGTCCCTTCGGCCCCACGGCGGTCACCACGCAAACGCCAGTCGCAAAACCGCCCAGCGCCGCGCGAAGCGGCCGGGTATCGGGCATGGGAGGGTCGGCGTTGTCCACGTTCCGGACCTAAGGCGCGTCGGTCAGCTTAGCAACTGCAACGCCCTCTTAACCTTGACGGGCCATCAAGGGAGGCAAGCATCCGGGGCGTTGTCACCATGTCGATGAGCGATCGGCCCATCCTCATCAAGAAGGTCAAGAAAGGCGGCGACCACGGCCATCACGGCGGCGCGTGGAAGGTCGCCTATGCCGACTTCGTCACCGCGATGATGGCGTTCTTCCTGCTGATGTGGCTGGTCAATGCGACCGACCCGGAACAGAAGCGCGGCATCGCCGAATATTTCGCGCCGGCCAGCGTCGCCCCCACGACTTCAGGCTCTGGCGGCATCCTCGGTGGAACGTCACTCGGAGAGGACGGGGTTAAGAGCGATGGCTCCAGCGCTGTCATAAACCAGCTCTCACCCGAGGCGGCCGAAGAGGCCGCCGAACGGGCGGATCGCAGTTCAGACCTTTCCGCCGCCAGCGAGGAAGAGCTGCGCGAAGAGATCGCCCGCCGCGAGGCCGCCGACTTCGCCTCGGCCGCCGCATCGTTGCGCCAGGCCATGCAAGACATGCCCGAACTGGCTGAACTGTCACGCCATCTGATCATCGACCAGACCCCCGAGGGCCTGCGGATCCAGTTGGTCGACCAGGAGGGGCGCTCGATGTTCGAACAGAATTCGTCCCGTCCGAACGAACGCGCCCGGGTGCTGCTGCGCGCGGTCAGCAGAGTGATCAACCAGTTGCCCAATCGAATCACCATCTCTGGCCACACGTCGGCCACCGGTACGCGCGCGTCCCAGCCCGGCGACTGGGCCCTGTCGTCCGGACGCGCCGACGCCTCGCGCCAGATTCTTGAATCGGCCGGCGTTGACGCCGACCGGGTCTATCAGGTCTCGGGCAAGGCCGGCTCCGATCCCCTCTACCCCGATGACCCGACCTTGGCGGGCAATCGTCGGATCGCCATCGTCCTGCTGCGCGAAGCGCCCGTGCTGCCAGCCGACACCAGCCTCTAACAGGGGTTGCGCCCGCCCCGGACTTGCCCCCAAATCAAGCCATCCGGGGAGCCGCCGATCAAAACTTGACCCAGTACGTTCCGACACGCCAGTTGCGGTTCTTCCTCACGGGGCCATCGCCCTGCCCTTACCTGCCGGGCCGTGAGGAGCGGAAAGTCTTCGCCCACCTGCCGATGTCGGACGGGGCTCTGGTCAATGATTCCCTCACCCAGGTTGGATTCCGGCGCAGCCAGAACATCGCCTATCGCCCCGCCTGCGAAGCCTGTGACGCCTGCGTTTCTGCCCGCATCCCCGTGGCCCGCTTCGCGCCGAGCCGGTCACAGCGCCGGGTCCTGGCTCGCAACGCGGACCTGACGCGTTCCCTGGTGGAGGCCGAGGCCACCCCCGAGCAGTTCGACCTGCTCCAGCGCTATCTCAACACCCGCCACGCCGGCGGCGGCATGACCGACATGGGGTGGCTCGACTATGTCGCCATGGTCGAGGACACCGCCGTGCGCACCCATCTGATCGAGTACCGCCGGGCCGACGGCGCCCTGTTCGCCTGCGCCCTGACCGATCTGCTGTCGGATGGTCTGTCGCTGGTTTACAGTTTTTTCGATCCGGCGGCCTCGAACCGAAGCCTCGGCCAGTTTGTCATCCTTGACCACATTCGCCAGGCGAGCTTCGTGAATCTCGACCACGTCTATCTCGGCTACTGGATCCAGGGCTCGGCCAAGATGGACTACAAGGCGCAGTTTCGACCGCTGCAGACGCTGCGCGGCGACCATTGGGCCGACACCATTCCGGTCAGTCCTGCTGGGCCTCGCGGACCAGGGCCCCAAACAGATTGATGTAGTCGTCGGTCCACGGCGCCGTGTCGGTCTGGATGTCCCCGCGCCAGCGCGGATCGATCGCGAACGGCGCGAGGCCTTCGGCCGTCGGCGACATCACGATCACTTCGGTCGACGCCTCTGTCATCTGGGGCGCATCGGGGTTCTCGCCATAGAGCTTGTGAACGTAGGGCACGCCGATTTCGTGAGCCGCCGCGATGGTCGGCGAGGTGATTTCAAGGTTCCGGTTGGAGAGGTGCAGAACCAGCAGGCCGTCTGGGCGCAGCAGTCTGAGATACTCCCGGATAGCTTCCACCGTCAGCATATGGGTCGGGACGGCATCGGACGAGAAGGCGTCCACGAGCAGCAGGTCATAGACGCCAGAGGGCTCGCCCCTCAACGTCAGTCGGGCGTCGCCGATCACCGTGCGCACCGGTCCGTCGGCGCAGTCCGAAATGTAGCTGAACCGGCCCGGATCCCGCGCCCAGCGGTCCACCATCGGGTCGATCTCAAAGAAGCTGAGCTGATCCCCGGCCCGCTTGTAGGCCGCCATCGACCCCGAGCCCTGCCCGACCACCCCGATCACCGCGTTGGCGCGGCGGTTCTGGGTGACAATCACGCTCTCGCCGATCGGCGTCGTAGGGGCGTAGTAGAGCGACGGTCGGCATCGCCATTCGGGAGACAGCACCTGGGCCCCATGCAGGGTGGTGCCATGCATGAGGATGCGCACATTCCCGACCTGCTGGAAGTCGACGTCAGCCCGGCGCAGCACCCCGAAGAAGCTGCGGTCGCTCTCGGTCCAGTCGTAGCGCACCGCCACCTGGCTTGCCGACAAGGCGATCAGACACAGGCAGACGAAAAACAGCCGCGCCCGGTTGCGAACCATGAAGGCGCAGATCGCCGCCGCGCCCAGGATCAGGAAGGACGCCATCCGGACCGTCTCCCAGCCCATTCCCATCTGGTGCGGCCGTGCGTCCGCACCCAGCCACCAGAACAGAATCGGGGGTGTCAGGCACAGCGGCGCAACGGCCGCAGCCCACATCCAGTCGTCGCGCCCCGGGCGCTGGCGCGACCACGGCCTGGCCAGCGCCGCCAGGCAGATGACCAGCGGGTATTCGATCACCGTGTTGAAGATAACCGGCGCAACCAGGGCGTTGAACGCTCCGCCGAGCACCCCGCCAAGCGACAGCCACAGGAAAAACTCCGTCAGCCGGTCAGGCGGCGGCTTCAGCTCCGCCAGCCGCTGGTGACACATCAGGGCGGTGAAAAAGAAGGTCGACAGGTGGATGACGAACAGCATGATCCAGGCGCCGTTGGTCATCGGCAGCAGGGCCGAGCAGATCGCCGCCGTCGCCGCCTGGACCAGCAGGGTGAACGGCAAGCTGATCGCCGGTCGCTGCGAGAATGCGATCACGAACGTCAGCAGATACAGCGCCAACGGGATCACCCACAGGAACGGCGCCGAGGCCACGTCCACCGACAGATGCGTGGTCACGCCCAGCATCAAGCTGGCGGGAATGGCCGCCATGCCGATCCAGGTCAGTCGCCGACGCCAGGTGATCGGCGCCGTCGCCTCCAGTTCCGGCGCCTTGAGCACGGCCGCGTCACCGCGCCAGACCACGGCGGCCAGGCCCAGGATCATCAGGATGAACAGGCCATAGCCGACCGACCAGCCGAGCGTCTGGGTCGACAGGCCGGTCGCGGGTTCGATGACGGCCGGATAGGCGATCAGAGCCGCGAAACTGCCCAGGTTTGATGCGGCGTACAGGACATAGGGATTGCGCCCCTCCGTCGTTCCCCGACGTACGCGAGCGAACCAGGCCTGCAGCAGCGGCGCCGTCGCCGACAGGACTGCAAACGGCGCCCCGACCGACAGCGCGAGGCTGGCCAGCAGCCAGGGGATCGGCCGGTGCGTATCGGGCTGCCCCATCATGTCGCTCAAGCCAAGCGGCCAGAAGGCAAACAGCGCCAGGGCGAGCAGACCAAGGTGGATCAACGCCTGAAGCCTCAGCGGACCAACCCGCTGAAGCAGATGGGCGTAGGCGTATCCGACCAGCAGCGCGGCCTGGAAGAACACCATCGAAGTGTTCCACACCGACGGCGAACCGCCGAGCAATGGCAGCAGCAGCCGGCCCATGATCGGCTGAACGGAGAAGACCAACGCGGCCGAGGTGAAGATGGCCACCGCAAACATCAGGGCGGTGCTGGACGGCCTTTGGACTTGCGGCATCGCCGGTGCGTCGGTCATCTGGTCCTGCCCCCGATCCATGCGTGGGCGCGGCTGACCTCCGACTCACCCCGTCACCAAGCGACACTGCCATGTTCTCAAACGATATCGAAGACACCGCCCGGCGCATCATTCAGGCCGCGGGTCGCGCGGGCCTTTGGCTGTCGACAGCTGAGAGCTGCACGGGCGGGCTCGTCGGCGCGGCGCTGACGGCCATCCCTGGGTCTTCCGCCGTCTATGACCGGGGGTTCATCACCTATTCCAACAGCGCCAAGGTTGCGTTGCTGGGCGTTCCCGAGGCGTTGCTGGCGGCGCACGGCGCGGTGTCCGGGCCCGTCGCCCGCGCCATGGCCGAGGGCGCGCGCCGTGCCGCCGACGCCAACCTGGCGGTCGCGGTCACCGGCATCGCCGGTCCCGGAGGCGGGTCGGCGGAGAAGCCGGTGGGCCTGGTTCACTTCGGCCTGGCCCTGCCAGACGGTTCGCTACGGCACCAGGAAATGAGGTTTGGCGACCTCGGCCGCGAGGTCGTGCGTCAGAGGGCCCTCAAGACCGCTCTGAACCTGCTCGAAGACGCGCTCGTTCAGCCCGCCTGAGATCCGTACAAAGCCGCAGCCCTCTGCTCGAAACAGTTGATCAGCCTCAATGCCGCGCGGTCGAAATGCTGCTGCAGCACCTTGTCCAGAAGTTTGGAGCGGAATTCGAAATCAATGTAAAAATTGACTTCTGTTCCAGCTACATGTGGTAAAAATCTCCACTCATTTCTTAGATGTTTGAAGGGACCGCGGATCAAGGTCACATCGATCACGTGTCGGTTGCAGTCGCGCTTCACGGAGGTCGAGAACCGCTCTTTGATCATGGCGAAGCCGACCTGGGCCTCGGCGTCCAGCTCGGTCACGCCAGGCGCCGTCTCCCGCTCGTTCCAGACCCGGATCGATGAAATCCACGGCACGAATTCCGGATAGGACCGCACCCCGCCGACAAGCGCGAACAGCTCCTCGGGCCGGTAAGGCAACAGGCGCGTTACGCGATGAACCGCCACGGACTTAGCGCGACCCTTGAGCTTCGCGCGCAGCCTTCAGACGGGCGAAGTCATCGCCGGCGTGGTGCGATGACCGGGTCAGGGGACTGGCGGACACCATCAGGAAACCCTTGGCGCGGGCGATCGCCTCATAGGCCTTGAATTCATCGGGTTCGACAAAGCGGTCGATCGGCGCGTGCTTGCGGGTCGGAGCCAGGTACTGGCCGATGGTGATGAAATCGACGCCGGCGGAGCGCATATCGTCCATCACCTGCATGACCTCTTCCTTGGTCTCGCCCAGTCCGACCATCAGGCCGGATTTGGTGAACTGGTTCGGGTCGCGTTCCTTGACCATCTGCAGCAGCCGCAAACTATGGAAATAGCGGGCGCCGGGCCGGATCTTCAGATACAGGCGCGGCACGGTCTCCAGGTTGTGATTGAACACGTCCGGTTGGGCGTCGATCATTACCTCGGCCGCCCCGTCCTTCCTCAGGAAGTCCGGCGTCAGGATCTCGATGGTCGTGTTCGGGGCCTGGATGCGGATCTGGCGCACCACCTCGGCGAAGTGAGCGGCGCCGCCGTCATCGACATCGTCGCGGTCCACGCTGGTGATGACAACGTGCTTCAGGCCCATCTGCTGCACCGCCAGCCCGACCTTGCCAGGCTCTTCGGGATCGAGCGGCTGCGGCAGGCCGGTCTTGACGTTGCAGAAGGCGCAGGCCCGCGTGCAGGTGTCGCCCATGATCATCAAGGTCGCGTGCTTCTGGCTCCAGCACTCGCCGATGTTTGGACACGCCGCCTCCTCGCAGACGGTGTGGAGGCCCTTTTCCTTCACGATCGCGCGCGTGGCGTTGTACTGTCCGGAACCGGGCGCCTTGACGCGGAGCCAGTCAGGCTTGCGCAGGACCGGCGCTTCCGGTCGGTTCTGTTTCTCCGGGTGGCGCGGCTGCGCGCGCGGAGCCAAATTGTCGATCAGGGTGACCATTGGGCGCTATGTCGTCTTTCACGCGTTGGAAGGCAAGGCGCGGCTGCTTGAGGAGACGTTGATATGCTCGACCCCATGATTGCGGCGGAGGCTTTGGCGCCTCGCCTGAACGGCCCGCATTTGAAAATCGTCGACGCCACCCTCCACCCGGAAGGTCGCGCTCGGTTCCAATCTCAGCGTATTGCGGGCGCGGTCTTCTTTGATATCGACGCCATCGCCGACCACGACAGTCCATTGCCGCATATGCTGCCGAGCCCTGACGCCTTCGCCCAGGCCGTTGGCGACCTGGGTATTGGGTCGGATGACGAGATCGTCGTCTATGACCAGCTCGGGATCTGGTCGTCCCCTCGGGCCTGGTGGATGTTTCGGGCGATGGGCCATGATCGCGTCCGGGTGCTCGATGGCGGCCTGCCAGGATGGGTGTCGCAGGGATTGCCGATTGAAAGCAGCGGACCGGCCCAGCCCGAAGCCGCCCTGTTCACGCCGACGTTCCGGACAGAATTGGTCAGGTCGTTCGAGCAGATAGCGCCAGATCTGGCGGCGGGACGTCAGCTTCTGGACGCGCGCCCAGAGAGCCGGTTCACCGGCCAGGCCGCTGAGCCGAGGCCTGGAATGAGGAGCGGCCACATCCCCGGTGCGCGCAATCTCCCCTTCCCGGTGGTGCTCAACGACGATGGCGAACTGCGCGCGGCCGCGGAGCTCCGGGCCCTCTTCAACCAGGCCGGCATCGACCTGACAGGCGACATCACGACCACCTGCGGATCCGGAATCACCGCCGCCATCCTGGCTCTCGCCGCCGCGCGGGCTGGAAACCGCGACGTCGCGGTCTTTGACGGGGCCTGGGCGGAATGGGGTGCGCGGGCCGACGCGCCGGTGGCGACCGGACCAGCCTAGCCTGTGCTCCCAAGGGCGCTGGGCCGCGACCGCATGGACCGATGGAGCGGACCTAGGCCGCCCCCCAGCCCAGACGGTCGAGCGCGCCCTGCAGGATGAAGGCGGCCGCGTTGCGGTCCACCACCTCGGCCCGGCGTCTGCGAGACAGGTCCAGATCCTCCACCAGGAACCGTTCGACCGCGCTGGTCGACAGCCGCTCATCCTGAAAGGCGACCAGGACGGGCCGGACCCGTTCCAGATTGCGCGCGAACGCCCGGCACGACTGGGCCCTGGGCCCCTCGCTTCCATCCATATTCAGCGGCAAGCCGATGACCAGTCCGCTGGCCCCGCGTTGGTCCATCATGCTGAACAACCGCTGGGCGTCGGCGGTGAACTTGGTCTTGCGGATCACTTCAAGCGGACTGGCGATCATCCGCGTCGCGTCCGAGGCGGCCACGCCGATGGTCTTTTCTCCCAGGTCCAGGCCGAACCAAGGCGTGCCCGGCGCGGTTTGCTCGACCAACTCTTCCAGCGTCAAAACCGTCATGCGCCGCCGGTAAGACTCGCCAGCGGCCATGTCAAAGCGCATTGTGGTTAAGCTTCAAGTTCGGAGGACGCCATGAAGCCCGTTCTGTTCGTCACCGCCCTGCTGGCCCTGACCGCTTGCGACGCCGGCGCGGCCGATCGCAGCCGGTCGGTCCAGGGCGCCGACGCGCGCGCCGCCGAAGCCCCCCACGCGCCGGCCTTGATCAGCGCCGGCGACGCCCTCCCGGTTGAGGCCGACATCACGCAAGACCTCCAGTCCTCCGCGTCCGTCGTGCGTGTCGATCATCTGACGAACCAGGGCCTGCAGCCGACCGTCAAGCTGTTCGGAACGGCCGGCGGCGACCCGGCCATGAACGGGCTCTACACCTACGTCGCCGCCTTCGCCGGCGCGGCGGAGGGGTGGCGGGTTTTCCAGGTCGGCGATTTTGTCGACTACCGGGTTCTGGCGGATGCGCCGGGCCGGATCGACCTGGAAGTCACCGAAAGCGTTCTCAACCCGGCGACAGACGAGATCAGCTCACGCACGCGTCGCGTCATCGTCAGCTGGACGCCGGCTGGGCCGGACGGAGCGCCCCAAACCATCTCGGTCGCACCGGCGCGCTGAACCGCGCCGAGTTCGCCCACCTTGTGAATCCAGCCCTGCCCGGCTAATCCCGCCGCTTCACCTTTCGACGCTGGAGGGCCGCATGGCCATCGACGCCGCGACGGTGCGCAAGGTGGCGCATCTCGCCCGCATCAAGACCCCCGAAGACCGCCTGGAGCCGCTGGCCCAGGAGCTGAACGGCATCCTCAACTGGATCGAACAGCTGGACGAGGTCGACATCGACGGCGTCGAGCCGATGACATCCAACGTCTCCCAGCCGCTGCGCCTGCGCGACGATGTGGTCACCGACGGCGACAAGGTCGCCGACGTCCTGTCCAATGCGCCCAAGTCCGCCGACGGCTTCTTCGTGGTTCCCAAGGTGGTCGAGTAAGCCCATGACCGACCTGACCAAACTCACCCTGAAATCGGCCATCGACGGCCTCAAGGCCCGCGACTTCTCGTCCGAAGAGATCACCCGCGCCTTCATCGCCAACATCGACGCCGCCAATCCGGTCCTGAACGCCTATGTCGTCCAGACTTCGGACAAGGCGCTGGACATGGCCCGCGCCTCCGACGCTCGCCTGGCCCGGGGGGAAGGTGGCGCTCTGGAAGGCGCGCCGCTGGGCGTCAAGGACCTGTTCTGCACCGACGGGGTCCAGACCACCGCCGGCTCCAACATGCTGCGCGGCTTCATCCCGCCCTATGAATCCACCGTCACGGCCAACCTCTGGGCCGATGGCGCGGTCATGCTGGGCAAGCTCAATATGGACGAGTTCGCCATGGGCTCGTCGAACGAGACCAGCGCCTATGGCCCGGTCAAGAATCCTTGGAAATCCAAATCTTCCAATGCTGATCTAACGCCGGGCGGAAGCTCCGGCGGATCCGCCTCCGCAGTTTCGGGGGATCTGTGCCTGGCGGCCACCGCCTCGGACACCGGCGGCTCGATCCGTCAGCCGGCCGCCTTCACCGGCACGGTCGGCATCAAGCCGACCTACGGCCGCGCCAGCCGCTTCGGCATGGTCGCCTTCGCCTCGTCGCTGGACCAGGCCGGACCGATCACCCGGACGGTCGAAGACGCCGCCATCCTGTTGCACTCCATGTGCTCGTTCGACCCCAGGGACTCGACCAGCCTGGACGTCGAGACGCCCGACTGGACCGCCAGCCTGGGTAAGGGCGTCAAGGGTCTGCGCATCGGCGTGCCCCGCGAATACGTCGTCGACGGAATGCCGGCCGAGATCCAGGCCCTGTGGGACCAGGGCGTGGCGTGGCTCGGCGCCGCCGGGGCCGAGATCGTTGAGATCAGCCTGCCTCACACCAAATACGCCCTGCCGACCTATTATATCGTCGCCCCGGCCGAGGCCTCCTCGAACCTGGCGCGCTATGACGGGATGCGCTTTGGCCACCACGCCGACCACTTCACCAGCCTGAATGACCTGTACGAAGAAAGCCGGGCTGAGGGCTTCGGCAAGGAGGTCCAGCGCCGCCTGACCATTGGGGCCTATGTGCTGTCCGCCGGCTTCTATGACGCTTTCTACGTCAAGGCGCTGAAGGTCCGCCGCCGCATCGCCCAGGATTTCGACAACGTCTGGGACCGGGTCGACGCCATCCTGACGCCGTCCACGCCGTCCGCCGCCTTCGCCATCGGCGACAAGCAGATCGACCCGGTGACGATGTATCTGAACGACGTCTTCACCGTCACCGCCAACCTGGCTGGCCTGCCGGGCATCTCGGTGCCGGCGGGCCTGGATTCCGGCGGCCTGCCGCTGGGCCTTCAGGTCATCGGCAAGGCCCTGGACGAAGCCACCGTCTTCCAGGTCGCCGACGTCCTGGAACAATCCGCCGCCTTCACCGCCCGCCCGGACAAGTGGTGGTGATGAAGCGCCGCCACAGCAGCCTGCTTGTCTGGATCTACGCCGTAGCGCTCATCGTGATGGGCACTTCGGTCCTGGCCATGATGGGCCTCTGGCCGGGCGTCGAGCGAATGCAGGTCTCCGGCCTGACGAACGGCCAGGCGGTCGGCCTGACCCTGGCTCTGATGGCCCTGATCGGCGTGCGTCTGTTCCTGCTCCTTCGGGCCCGCCGCCTCGTCGCCGATCCGCCGGACGCGCCGCAGGGGCCGCCCTCCCAATCCAGTGACTAGGATATCCGTCATGCGCCGTTTCGCCCCGATCGCCCTGCCCATTCTCCTTGTCGCCTGCCAAGGCGAAGGCCGCACCACCGCCTCGACCGAGACCGCGGCGCGCGGCCAGACGGCCTCTGCCATTGAAGCCTCCGGCGCCTGGTGCCGACCGACCCCCAACGGCATGGACATGACCGCCTGCTACATCACCCTGACCTCCTCCACGGGTGACCGGCTGACCTCGATCATTTCGCCGCGCGCGGCCCGGTCGGAGGTCCACGCCGTCTCGACCGAGGGTGGGGTCATGTCGATGACACCGATGGCCGATGGGCTGGACCTACCCGCCGCTCAGGCCGTCGCCCTGGCTCCCGGCGGCGACCACATCATGCTCACCGGCGTTACCGTACCCCTGGCCGAAGGCGACTTGGTGCCTTTGGCGTTGACGTTCGAATCTGGGGCCCAGATCGCGCTGGAGGCCCCGGTCCGCGCCGACGCCCCCGGTGGTGAACCGGCCCACGCTAGAGAGATAGCTTCACACTCCAGCCAGTAGATGCTGGAGTTATGGTCTCTAGATCGTCTTTAACTATACGATCTTTTTGACGGCCGCCGGTTTGAACGCTTCCAGCGCGGCCAGAGCTGCCGGTGCCGGTATCTGACCTTGCTTGATCTTGTTGCCCAAATAGCTGGGCATCCGCTTGGCGATATACTCTTCGCGGACCCATTTCCTGAACTCGCCCAGTGCGTCGTCCGGATAGCAATAAGGCTGTTGCGGGTTTGAAGCGGCTTGGGGGAAATAGGATGGGTAGTTGTGTTCGTACTTGACGCGCTCCCCGAAGACGACTTCCAGATTCTCGGTCTGCCAGTGCTTGGCCCACGCCTGACCAACAGAAATGTCGGGAATGAAGCTAGGTCCAAGGCTCGCGCCGCCCCGAAGCATCGTAACAAAAATATCAGCAATCTCTTTGAATATGCTGAAATATCCATCCGGCACGGTGTGGTAGCTGAGAGAAACTCGGTCGTGGAACTGCTGCCAAGCAATGCCGGCGCTGCCGGAGGGGTTGTAGCCGACTTGCGCATAAATGAAGTCGTTGAAACCTTTCCTCGCCAGCACGCGATAGCTCTTCGCTGCTGTATCGCTCTCCGTCCGGGCTTCGAAGGCGTAATATTCCAGAATGGCCATGCATACCGCAGCCGGGACGGCGTGATGCACGGTGCCGTTTTTGATCAACGCGATGAAAGCGATGGAGTCGTCGGCACCTTGGGAACGCACTAGCTCGCGAATCTTCTGAACTCGCGGAGACGAAGGCACATCTAGCCAGTCATTGGTTATCCTGATGATCATGGTGTGATCAACACCGCACATCCTCGCGAGGCCGCGGATATTCAGGAAGGGTGTGCCGTCCGTCAGCACGCCCATGCCGACGCCGTCAACTTCTCGTTCGACGACGATCTCTAAATCCAGACGAAGCTGTTCCGGCGCGGTGGTCAAAGGGTTCTTTTCGGTCATTTTCATTAGCCATTTTAAATAGTTGAGGTGGTGCTCAACTTGGCTGGACGCGACCTAACTCGAAGGTATCATTGAGGTGCACAAGAGCGGGCCAGCCAAGCTGATCCGGGGCACTGACCGCCACGACGCAGTCGGGGCGGCTTTTGCTTGCCGGATTCAGGAATTTACACTGATCCGGACGCGTCATCCAGTGTTTGCGGCGCTCCGCAAGCGTCGGCCTCAGATTTTTGGGCTTGACGAACCGCCAGTCCATCCGCCAGCCTTAACTCACTCATCAAGACCGGCTGAGGGATAGGCCCTTTGACGCCGGGGCAACCTGCCAGGATCGACCCGATCCTGGAGATGGTGCCAACTCCTACGGGGTTCTGTTTCAGAGCCGCGAGAGATGAGTGAAGGGACGAGCGCCTCTGTGCGCGGCTGTGTCTTCACGGGTCTTCTCAACCGTCCGGGGTCTTCGATGAGCGGAGACCGAGCGGACCGTGAGTATTCTGTTTTCCCCCTGCACGCCCCAGAGCCGTGATCTCGCTGTCGCGATCCCGGACGGCTTCGTCCTCGACAGCGGCCAGCCCCTGTCCGGCGTCGTCCAGGCCCGGCTGGTCGGTCCCTCGACCGGTCCGTTGGTCGTGGTCGGCGGCGGCATCTCGGCCGATCGCCGCGCCGCCGACGGTCCCGACGGCGCCGGCTGGTGGGGCTGGGCCATCGGCGCCGGCGCGCCTATCGACATCGCCCGGCATCGCCTGCTGAGCGTGGACTGGGCGCCGGAGCCGGCCACACGGGGCGCCGTCACCATCACCACCGCCGACCAGGCCCGCCTGCTCGCCCTGGTGCTGGACCAGCTGAACGCGCCTCGCATCGACGCCTATGTCGGCGCCTCCTACGGCGGCTGCGTCGGCCTGGCCTTCGCCGCGCGGTTCCCGACGCGGCTGGGTCGCCTGATCGTCATCTCGGCGGCGGATCGCGCCCATCCATCCGCCACCGCCTGGCGCGGCGTTCAGCGCCGCCTGCTCCAGCTCGGTCTGGATACCGACCGCGAAGCCGAGGCCATCGCCCTGGCCCGCGAGCTGGCCATGACCACCTATCGCTCCGCTGGGGAGTTCGTCGACCGCTTCTCGGCCGGCCCCGCCCCCGCCGGCGCCGGCGACGCCTATCCGGTCTGCGACTATCTGATCGCCCAGGGCCGCGCCTATCAGGGCCGCACCACCGCCGCGCGCTGGATCAGCCTGTCGGACTCGCTGGATCGCCACCGCGTCGATCCCGCGCAGATCCACGCCCGCACCACCGTCGTCGGCTTCACCTCGGACCGGCTGGTTCCCATCGGCGACAGCCGCGCCCTGGCCGAGCGCCTGCCCAATCTGGACCGGTTCATCGAGCGCCCGTCCCGCTACGGCCACGACGCCTTTCTCAAGGAGCGGGCGGTCGTCGCCGGCGTCCTGACCGCCGCCCTTAAGACCCTCCCCGCCGCCTGTTCCCCGGAGATCGCCGCATGACCCGCTACAATCCCTCGACCCAGGTTTGCCGCTCCGGCGTCAACACCGACCCGACCCACGGTGCGGTCATCCCGCCGCTCTACCTGTCTTCTAACTTCAGCTTCGACGGACTGGAGGGCAAGCGCCGCTACGACTACACCCGCTCGGGCAATCCGACCCGCGACCTCTTGGGCGACGCCCTCGCTGAACTGGAAGGCGGCTGCGGCGCGATCGTCACCGCCAGCGGTATGGCCGCGGTCGATCTGGCCCTGTCGGTGCTCGAGCCCGGCGATCTGGTGGTGGCGCCGCATGATCTTTACGGCGGCACCCATCGACTGCTCAGCGCCCGCGCCCGGCGCGGCCATTTCTCGGTCGTCTTCGTCGACCAGGGCGACGACGCCAAGGTCGATGAGGTCCTGGCCCTCAAGCCGCGTCTGTTGCTGATCGAGACTCCGTCCAATCCGCTGCTGCGGGTCGTCGACGTCGCATCCTTGTGTAGCCGCGCCCGCGCGGCGGGCGCGCTGACGGCGGTGGACAACACCTTCCTGTCGCCGGTGCTTCAGACCCCCCTCGCGCTGGGCGCAGACATCGTCATCCACTCGACCACCAAATACATCAACGGCCATTCGGACGTCGTCGGCGGGGCCGTCGTCGCCGCCGATCCGGCGGTGCTGGAACAGCTGGCCTGGTGGGCCAACTGCCTGGGCACGACCGGCTCGCCGTTCGATTCCTGGCTGACGCTTCGCGGGGTCCGCACCCTGTTCGCCCGCGTCGAGCGCCAGCAGGCCTCGGCCCAGATCATCGCCGAATGGCTCCAGGCCCAGCCCCAGGTCGCTAGCGTCAACTACCCCGGCCTCGCCTCCCATCCCCAACACGCCCTGGCCGCGCGCCAGCAAAAGGGCTTCGGCGCCATGCTCAGCTTCGAGCTGCACGGCGCCATCCCGGCCGTGCGGGCCTTGGTCGAAGCCCTGGACGTCTTCACCCTGGCGGAGTCCCTCGGCGGCGTCGAAAGCCTGGTCGCCCACCCCGCCCTGATGACCCACGCCGCCATGACGCCGGAAGCCCGCCACACCGCCGGCATCGGCGACGGCCTGCTGCGCCTGTCCATCGGCCTTGAGTATCCAGGCGATCTGCTGGCCGACCTGACCCGGGCGTTCGCCGCCATCCCCGCCAATGCTCAGGCCGCCTGAGAGGACCCCGACATGACCGCCCAATTCGCCCTGAACCCCCTGGCCGGGCGCCGCACGCCCCCATCCGACGCCGTCGCCGTCCTGCATTTCGCCCTGACCGATGCGCGCAGCCTGCGTGACGCCGCCTCTGAATTCTACCGCCAGGCCCGGCTTGGCCGTCGTGCGGTCGCGGTTGTTTCCGGGCCGGTCCAGGCCCTGGCCGATCGCTGCGCCGAGATCGGCCTGGGCGCCGTCATAGCGGCCCCTCACGCCCCGGAGTTGGTGCACGAGCCGGTAGTCCTGGCGCCCGGTGACGTCGCCGTCCGCGCGCCCTCGCCGGCGCCGGCCCGGCCCCTACGCATCGCCATCGCCGGCTGCGGCGTGGTCGGTGGCGGCCTGTACGAACGCCTCGAGGCGGACCCCCGGTTCGACGTGGTCGGCGTCCTGGTCCGCGACCCGGCGCGGGCGCGCTCGCCCCAGCCGCAGGCGGACCTGCTTTGCACAAGCATCGACGCCCTGCTCGGGTCCGCGCCGGATGTGGTCCTCGACGGCCTCTCCGACGCCGAGGTCGGGCTGGACCTCACGCGCCGCGCCCTGGCGTCCGGCATCTCGGTCGTCAGCGCCAACAAACGGGCGGTCGGCGGTCAGCTAAAAACTCTGTCCGCCCTGGCCGATCAGTCCGGCGCGACGCTGGCCTTCTCCGCCGCCGTCGGCGGGGGCGCGCCGGTGATCGAGACCTTGCTGCGCGCCCGCGACCACGGCCCCATCGCCCGCATCGAAGGCGTCCTGAACGGCACCGTCAACTTCCTCCTCAATCAGCTCTGCGACGGCTGCGCCTTCAGCGACGCCCTGGCGGACGCCCGCCTCCGGGGCTTTGCCGAGGAAGATCCGTCCGCTGATCTCGAAGGGCATGACGCCGCGACCAAGATCTCGATCCTGTCGGCGCTGGCCTGGGGCGAGGCCCCGCAGTTGATCGCGATCCAGACCTTGTCGAGCGCAACCGTCCTGCCCGAAGGCCCGGTTCGCCAGATCGCCCGGGCCGACGCCCGCTCATCCGAAATCGTCTTTCGTCCCGTCGCCGACGACACCCTGTTCGCCGACCTGCCGGACGAATGGAACGCGCTGCGCGTCATCTGTGAGGACGGAACCGTCTTCACCTGTCGCGGTCGCGGCGCCGGCCGCTGGCCCACGGCCGAAAGCGTCTGGGCCGATCTGCTGGATATCCGAGAGGTTCAACCCGCCCGCTGAAACGACAGATCGCCGGCGCTGGAGCTAAAGACCAGCGTGTCGCCATCCAGCCGGAGCGGCCTGCGCGGCCCGCCATTATCCGGCACGCTATGAATTTCATAGCCGCCCGGCGTCTCGCGCCAGCCGTAGATGAGCGGCTGGGCCTGACTCTGCGGGTCGTCGGGCGAGGTCACCTCGACCGTTCCATCGGCCTGGACATTCCAATTCAGATTCATGTCTTGAGGGCCGTTGCTGGCGTGGGTCCAGGTCCCGACGATACCGGCCTCGGCCGGAGCCTCCGCCTCAGGGGCGGCGGCCGTATCGGATTGGCCCGAACAGCCGGTCGCCAACAGCAAGATCGTCCCCAGGGCCGCCAGGCCGGCAGTCAACGTTTTCTCACGCACTGTGCAACCCTTCCCGTTGGCGGACAGATTTCCGCTACCGATGTTTTTTGTCGCAAGTCCGGTCAGACGGCAAGGGCGGGCCCAGTGGGTCTTCGCCCCTTCCCGACTGACAATCCGGCTCGAACCGGCTATAGGCCCGCCTCCCGGTTTTTTCCCCCTAGAGCACCATGGCCCTGAAAGTCGCGATCGTCGGCCTGCCCAATGTCGGCAAGTCCACCCTGTTCAACGCCCTGACCAAGACGGCGGCGGCCCAGGCCGCCAACTATCCGTTCTGCACCATCGAGCCGAACACCGGCGACGTCGCCGTGCCCGAGCCGCGTCTGAACGTCCTGGCCGAAATCGCCGGCTCCAAGGAGATCATCCCCTCGCGCATCACCTTCGTGGACATCGCCGGCCTGGTGCGCGGCGCGTCGAAAGGCGAAGGCCTGGGCAATCAGTTCCTGGCCAACATCCGCGACTGTGACGCCATCGCCTTCGTCGCCCGCTGTTTCGTCGATGACGACATCACCCACGTCGAGGACCGCATCGACCCGATCGCCGATCTGGAGATCATCGAGACCGAACTGATGCTCGCCGATATGGAGAGCCTGGAGCGCCGCCGCGTCCAGATGGAAAAGCGAGCCAAGGGCGGCGACAAGGAAAGCCAACTGAACCTCAAACTGGTCGATCTGGCCCTGGCCCAGCTCAACAACGGCAAGCCGGCCCGCGTCGCTGAGGTCTCAAAAGAAGACCGCAAGGCCTGGGATATGCTCCAACTCCTGACCGCCTTGCCCGCCCTCTACGTCGCCAACGTCGATGAGGCCTCCGCTGACAAGGGCAACGAGCTGTCCGATCTGGTCGCCCAGCGCGCCGCCGCCGACAACGCCAAGTCGGTCGTCATTTCGGCCAAGATCGATTCCGAACTGGCCGTGCTGGACGAGGCCGAACAGCTCGAATTCCTCGAAACCCTGGGCCTGGCCGAACCGGGCCTGAACCGCCTGATCCGCGAGGCCTACGCGCTCTTGGGCCTGCAGTCCTATTTCACCGTCGGCCCGAAAGAGGCCCGCGCCTGGACCATCCACATCGGCGATACCGCGCCCCAGGCCGCCGGCGTCATCCACACCGATTTCGAAAAAGGCTTCATCCGCGCCGAGACCATCGCCTACGACGACTACGTCGCCCTGCGCGGCGAATCCAAAGCCCGCGAAGCCGGCAAGCTGCGCGCCGAAGGCAAGAGCTACGTCGTCAAGGACGGCGACGTGATGAACTTCCTGTTCAACAACTGAGGGCCGCCGTCGTCGTTTCCTTCGTGGGTGCTTCGTGCCCTTCGTGGTGAACCAACGATCGAGGGTTCATCACGACGTCCACAATGGGGACACAATGAACACGACGGCATTTGTTCTTGTTTTGTTTCCTCCGCCACCTTAGCTTGCCACCATGGCCGGCAAGGGCGAAGTCAAAGGACGTGGCGCGCGCTCGAATGCGACGAGCCGCTACATCTCCGACAAGCGCGAGGCGTTCGACGACGGCTGGGAGCCTGAGGCCGAGGACGACGCCCCACCCCGCCTCGAGACCCAGCTGCGCCCCGAGCACGCCCGCAAGATCATCTCGACCAACGACAGCCCGGACATCGGCTTCGACCGCTCGATCAATCCCTACAAGGGCTGCGAGCACGGCTGCATCTATTGCTACGCCCGGCCCAACCACGCCTATCTGGGGCTCTCGCCCGGCCAGGATTTCGAGACCCGCATCTTCTTCAAGCCCGAGGCGGCGCGTCTGCTGGAGGCCGAGCTGTCGGCCCGGCGCTATCGCCCCAAGCTGATCCACATCGGCGGCGACACCGACCCCTACCAGCCGGCGGAGCGCAAGCTTCAGATCACGCGCGGCCTTCTTGAGGTGCTGGACCGATTCAACCACCCCGTCTCGATCATCACCAAGTCCAACCTGATCACCCGAGACATCGACATCCTGGGCCGTATGGCCGAGCGGCGGCTGGCGGCGGCCTGCGTCTCCATCACCACCCTGGACCGAACCCTCGCCCGCGACATGGAGCCGCGCGCCGCCACGCCCCAGCGCCGCCTCGACGCCGTCCGGCGGCTGGCCGAGGCCGGCGTTCCAGTCATGGTCGGGTTCGCCCCGGTCATTCCCGGCCTCAATGATCAGGAGCTGGAAGCGGTGCTAGAGGCCGCCGCTCAGGCCGGCGCTACGCGCGCCATGTTCGTCACCCTCAGGCTGCCGCTCGAAATCAAGGATCTGTTCCGCGAGTGGCTGGCCGAGGCCCGGCCGGACCGCGCCTCGAAAATCATGTCCCTGATCCGTCAGGCGCGCGGCGGGCGCGACTACGATCCTGAATGGGGCTCTCGGATGAGGGGCTCCGGTCCGGTCGCCGACCTGATCGCCCAACGCTTCGCCGCCGCCTGTCGCCGGCACAGGCTGAACACCGAACGCGTCGAGCTGGATCTGAAGGCCTTCCGGGTCCCGCCCCGCCCCGGCGATCAGCTCGGCCTGTTCGACGCGGCCTGATGGCAAGCCGCCGACCAGCGGCTCGACCCGCGCCGAGGTTTATTCAGGCGTTCCGTCCCCGGCGGCTCCAGGGCGGCTAGACTGTCCACAGCCAGAGAGGTTGCACGCGACAGTGCAAAATCAACAGAGGGCGGCGCCTATATAAATCAATATCTTGCGGCCTTCTTTTGCACCAATTGCACCAATTGCATCCTGTTTTCAGGGTGCAACTTTCGGCGCGCCTACCCCGCGCGCGCCAAACCGGAGCGCCCGGTCGACGGCCGCTCCGGGGCCTGGCTATCCCCTCCTACAAAGGCGTGCGGCGGGCCCTGCCCTGGCGGTACGCCCTATGCAGCGTTGACCGCACCGATCAGGATGTCTTCGGCCGAACCGTAGTCCAGCTTCTCCAGCAGATAGGCCGTGTCCTCGCGCCCGGTGTGCGGCCGCTGGGTCAGGAAGCGTTCGAGCATTCGCTGCTGGAACCGGTCGCGGTCCAGGCCGGCGTCCTCGGTCACCATCTCGCGCCAGGTGTCCACACCCGCCCGGAAGGCGGGGTACAGTCGCGGCGGCAGGCCGGCCCGGTCACAGATCGCCTTCAAGCCCAGGGGGCCAGCGTCGTGGATCATCAGCCAGGCCCGCGAATGCGGCACGCCCGACAGCTCGGCGATCCCATGTTCGAACAACGGCATCACACCGCGCGCCAGCGCCCGTAAGAGAAGCGACGCCGTCAAAGCCTTGCGCGCATTCAGCTGGGCGGCGAAGGCCGGCAAGTCCTGGCTGGCTGAGGCCTGGTCGATCAGGTCCACTGTCGCTCGCTCGCGCGCGCCTGTCGCCAGCCGGATCGCCGTATCCGCCGACAGGGCGTGGCGCGACATCAGATGCTCGCGCACGGCTTCGGACGCCCGCTCGATCAGCCGCTCGGTGATCGCCACGGGCAACACCTTGCGGTAGGCCAGCGCGGTGACCACGTCGCCCTCGGGAAAGCGGTCCACCGAGACCGTCATCGCCTTTTCGGAAACATCGGCGTTGTCGTTGGCGGCCAGCGTGCGAACCGCCGCCTCGACGCCCTCCGCCGCGATCACCTCGCCCAGGTCGCGCGACACGAAGGGCCGCCCGGCCACCGCCGTCTGGCGCGCCGTATCGCCGACCCGGATCACCTCGATCAGATCTTCATCGCTGAACACCGGAGAAAAGCCGATCACGGGCAAGGCGATGCTGTCGACGTCGCGCGCCAGCTTGACCGCCACGTCATGGGGCAGCAGATCCGAAGACTTCAGGGTGACAGCCAGGGCGCGGCGCACCAGTTCGGCCGCGTCCGCAGCCAGCACGCGCATGATCTTCTGGGCCGCCTCGCGCTCCATCGGGTCAAGCTCGTTGCGGTCCATCGCCCGGCACAGCTTATGCGCCGCCGCTGCGCGGTCCTCGTCATCCTCCGCCTTCACCAGGCGGCGGATATCAGCATCAGTCAAACGGGTGCGGGGCGTGATCATGAGATCGAATCCGATGGGCTTCGGCGGCATCATCGGCCCGTCAACCCTAACGATTCTTTACCTTTCGAACGGCGTGGGGGTAACCGGACGGAAACGGCTTGAAGCCATTGTGGCTGGATGGCCGCCCCCCCCGACAGACCCCGGATCGAGATCCCAGACCGGCATTCCCCCGACTGGGAGCGGGCCATCGCCATGCTTGGGCTCGACGCCCAGGTGCAGTTGCTGCCCTACGCCCTGGGCTTTTTTGGCATCTGCCTTCCGATTTTCGCCATCGCCGCGGGCTACGCGCCCAACTCAGCCTGGCTGATGTCGTCAATGGCCATCTACGCTTTCAACTGGGCCGTCTTCTACGCCATCATGGACTGGCGCAAATCGCATCAGCCCACCTTGTCGAACCTGCGCCTGCACACAGCGATCCATATCGTCGCCGGGTTGCTCTGGGCCCTGGCGCTGATGCAGACCTCCTTCTTCGCCCAGGCCGCAGGCCCGCTGGCCGAGGTGCTGCTGGTGCTGTGCGCCGGCGGTGCGGTTGGCATCATCTTCTTCGCTTCGCCCAGCCTCCCAAGCCTGCTCCTGGTTGGACCGTCCGCCGCGGTCGGGCCGATCCTGGCGCTGCGAGCCCATCCCGACACGGCGACCACCGGGATCTACGCCCTGTGCGCATCGGCCTTAGCCATGGCGCTGGCCCTGATCCTCAACAAGCACCTGCGCAATCATTTCGCCCTGGCGATCGAGCGGGAAGGCCTGCTGATTGAGCGCGAGGGCGCGCTCGAAGAGACGCGCAAGCTGGCCAAGTCCAAGTCCGACATCCTGGCCACCCTGTCGCACGAGATTCGCAACGGCCTGTCCGGGGTGGCCCATGTCCTGGCCGGCGCGCTTGGAACCGGATCGCGCGGCTCGCCGTCGCGCGATCAGCTCAAAGCGGCCTTGTCGGCCGCGCGCGATCTGGTCGAGGTGCTCGACGCCACCCTGGATTCCGAGGTCGCCGAGGCGGGCCGCCTCATGGTCCAGAAGCGCCCGCTCGATGCGGCGCTGCTGGCTCAGGACATCGTCCTGCTCCATCGCGGGGCCGCCGCCGCCAAGGGGCTGCAGATCCTGGCCCAGGTCGACGCCGCCCTACCGGGCCTGGCCGGCTCCGCCGTCGGCGACGGCGCCCGGGTGCGCCAGATCCTCAACAACCTGGTCACCAACGCGGTCAAATACACCCAGCGAGGACGCATCGAGGTGCGCGCCTTCAAACCCAACCGCAGCCACATCCGGATCGAGGTGGCGGATACCGGGCCAGGCCTGTCCGCCGACGAACTGGCGGTGGCGTTCCAGCCGTTTGAACGGATCGAGCGGACGGGCGCCGGCGTCCCGGGGGCCGGCCTCGGCCTGACCCTGTCGCGGCGGCTGGCCACCCTGATGGGCGGTGAACTCGGGGCCGAGAGCGCGCCGGGGGTCGGTTCACGGTTCTGGCTGGACCTGCCCTGGGACGTGGACGCCGTCGCGCCGGAGCCGGACGTCCCGGTCCCGGCGGCGGCTCGCCCGCTTCGGATCCTGGTCGCCGAGGACGACCCGTTGAACGCCGCCATGCTCCGCGCCGTGCTCGAACAGATGGGCCACAAGGTTCTGGCCGTAGCCGATGGGCGCCGCGGCCTTGATCTGCTCAGCATGGGCGAACTCGACCTGATCATGGTCGATGGCCGGATGCCGGTGATGGACGGTCCCGAGATGATTCGCGCCCTGCGCGCCCTCAGCGGCCCCGTCGCCAGCCTGCCGGTCGTCGCCGTCACCGGCGGCGACGCGGATGAAATCCGGGCCATGACCGATGCCGGCGCCGATGCTGTGCTGCGCAAGCCTGTGACGGTCTCCGCCGTTGCTCGCGCCGTGGCGGACGCCGCCGCCCGAGATAGCCGTTCCGGTCGACGGGCGGTCGCCTGACGCCGTCTGAGCGCCTAGATAGGCGCATGCCCATCGCTCGCCTGGATAGCCGCGCCCTGGTTTCCGTCTCCGGATCGGAGGCGCGGAGCTTTCTAAACGGCCTGCTGACCCAGGCCGTCGAATCGCTGGCGGACGGCGAGGTGCGCTACGCCGCCCTGCTCGGCCCCCAGGGTCGCCTGCTGTTCGACCTCTTCCTGTTTGGGGTCGGCGATGACGTGGTCCTGGATTGCGCCGCCGACCGCCGCGACGCCTTGATCCAGCGACTGAGCCTGTATCGCCTTCGCGCCGATGTCCGGATCACGCGGCAAGACGGAGCCATCCACGCCGCCTGGGGTGACGCGGCGCCGACCTGGCCAAACGATCCACGCCTGCCCGGCCTGGGCCGTCGAACCATCGCCGCCGCTGACGCCAGCGTCGGTGAAACGGACTGGCGCGCGCACGGGCTCGGCTCTGGCGTGCCCGACGCCGCCGATTTCGCGCCGGACGCCGACTATCCCATCGAATGCAACCTCGACCTGCTGAACGCCATCGACTTTCACAAGGGCTGTTTCATCGGCCAGGAAGTCGCTTCGCGGATGAAACGACGAGGCAAGGTCAAGTCGCGCCTGATGCCCATTCAATTTGATGGGCCGCCGCCGCCCTTTGGCGCCGAAATCCTCTACGGAGGGCTGCGCGCCGGCGAGGTGCGGGGCGGCATGGATGGCCGGGCGATGGCCCTGCTCCGCCTGGATCGGCTCGGCGGCGACCTCACGGTGCAGGGCCGCCCGGTCCGGGCCCACCCGCCAGCCTGGCTAGGGCTGGACGGCTAGATGATGCAGGGCGATGGCCGCTGCGGTGGCCACATTCAGCGAATCAAAGCCGTCGGCCATCGGAATGCCGATGCGGCGACAACGCGCCATCGTCGCCTCCGGGAGGCCCGGCCCTTCGGCTCCAACAATGATCGCTGTTGCGCCGATCGTCCCCACCGCGCGGAGCGTCTCTTCGGCCGACGGCGTCAACGCCAGGCATTGATAGCCCAACGCCGTCAGCACCTCCGCCACATCCTGCTTCGGCCCGGTGCGGACGAAGGGCACGATCAGGCTGGCGCCCACCGACACGCGGATCGCCTTGCGGTACAGCGGATCGCAGCAGGTCGCGTCCAGCACCACCGCCCGCACGCCGAACGCTGCGGCGGCGCGGAACAGCCCGCCCATGTTGTCATGATTGCCAACCCCAGCAACGGCTAGAACGCGATCTGTCGGGGCCGGCGCGCCCGCCACGGATTCAGCGGATTCGGCTGGCCTGGCCTCGCCGATCGCCAGGACGCCCCGGTGAATCGGAAAGCCCACGATCTGATCCATCACCGAGGGCGCGGCGACATAGACGGGCGTGTCCGACGGCCAAATCAGATCGGCAAGGGCGGCGACGCGGTTTTCGGCGATCAGGACCGATTCGGTCCGAAATCGGCTGTGCGGGCCCAGCAAGCGCCGCAGCACCACCTCGCCCTCGGCCACAAAGAGGCCCTGCCGGCCGATCAGGTCGCGCTCACGCACCTGCCTGTAGGCCGCGATCCGGGGGTCGCCGGGGTCATCTAGGGGGATGGGCGTCATTAACGTCGACTTAACCAAATCAGCGGCTTCATGCCTGTGTCTTCTTCTCTCTTGGAGACACCCCATCACCAGACTTTATTCAGCCCGGCCCCGGCCGGGCTCTTTTTTTGGGGGCGCTTGCGTGGTCGGTTTCTTGGCTGCTATAGGCCCGCCTCCGATGAGCCCTGATCCGCGGTAGCTCAGTGGTAGAGCAGCCGACTGTTAATCGGCTGGTCGTAGGTTCGAATCCTACCCGCGGAGCCATCGGTCTCGACACCCGGCAAGGTGGCGAAACTTTTCCTTACAAAAACAAGCTTATAAATCCCGCCGACGCGCCCTTGACCATTGGGGACGTCGCGGATAGGTTCCGCGCCGATTTCAGACCCCCTCCGGCGCCTGCGTCGGGGCGCTGAGCGGCTATCTAATGTCCTTGCCACCGGAATCGCGCGAAGAGGCGATCAAACGCCTCAACGAGCAGGCTGACGCTTTGGAGCGGCGTACGGAAAACCGTATCTCGCAAGAGTTGGCGGGACAAAGGGCGGCCAGTCAGGCCTGGAAGATCATCGCCGATCTGTTCGGCGGCGTTCTGGTGGGGATCGCATTGGGCTTCGGCGTGGACCACTTCGCCGGAACCGCGCCGGTTGGAATCATCAGCGGAGTCCTTCTGGGCTTCGCTCTGTCAGTCTGGATGGCGTGGCGCACGGCCAAGCGGATCCAGGCTGAAGCCGAACAAGCCGGGGTGCAGCCGCAGGCCGTACCCTTCGATGACGACGAAGAAGAAGACGCTTAGACCCGATGGCCGATCCGCTTCACCAGTTCCAGATCCAGAAGATCGTGGACCTCCCGGACGTGACCCTGCCGGGCCTCGGTCCCGTCGATCTCGCGATCACCAATTCGCACGTCGCCATGACCATCGGCTTCGCTGTGATCGTGGCCTTTCTCGCTGTGGTCACCGGCGGCGCCAAGGTCGTCCCCGGTCGCGTTCAGGCGGTCGGCGAAACCCTGTTCGGCATGATCGACAACATGACCGACTCGATCATCGGCCACGACGGCCGCAAGTATTTCCCGTTCGTGTTCACGATCTTCCTTTTCATTCTGGCGATGAACATCCTCGGGATGTTCCTGTCGTTCACCGCCACATCACAGTTGGCCGTCACCGCGACCTTCGCCGTCCTGACCTTCGGCCTGGTGCTGGTGGTCGGCTTCGCCAAGAACGGTCTGGGCTTCTTCAAGCTCTTCTGGCCGACTGGCGCGCCGCTGTTGATGCGCCCGGTCGTCGGCCTGATTGAGTTTTTCTCGTTCCTGCTGCGGCCCATCACCCTGATGCTGCGACTGTTCGGCAATATGATGGGCGGCCACATCGCCCTGAAGGTCTTCGCCGGCTTCGTCGCCACCGCCGTGATCGGCGCCGCGGGCGCCGCCGGCCTGTTCATCGCGCCGTTGTCGCTGGGCATGACCGTCGGTCTGACCGCCCTGGAATTCCTCGTGGCCTTCCTTCAGGCCTTCGTCTTCGCCGTTCTGACCTGCATCTATCTCAATGATGTGGTCAACCTGGGCCACGGCCACTAGGCCACCCAGTCCCCTCCTCCATCAACGACCAACTAGGACTTAGAGAACCATGGAAGCAGAAGCCGCCAAGCTCATCGGCGCCGGCATCGCGATGTCGGGCATGATCGGCGCCGGCATCGGCGTCGGAAACATCTTCGGCAACTTCGTCGCGGGCGCGCTGCGCAACCCGTCGGCCGCCGCCAGCCAAGTCGGCAACCTGTTCGTCGGCGCCGCCCTGGCCGAAGCCCTGGGCATCCTCGCCTTCGTCATGGGCATCCTGATCTGGATTTCCTAATCCGGACCGAGGCGGTCGGCGTCTTGCCGACCGTCGCCCTGCCCTGCTGACGTAGAGACCGATGGCTGATCCTCACGCTCCCGCCGTCCCTGACGCCCATGGCGCCACGGGCGAAACGCACGCTTCAACTGCGGCCGAACACGGCTCTGGCGGAGGCCTGCCGCAATTCGAGTTCCAGCACTGGTTCGGACAGATCGTATATCTGCTGTTCCTGTTCCTCGTTCTCTACCTGCTGATCGACAAGATCTTCGCGCCGCGTATGCGCAAGGTCTTTGACGAGCGGGCCACGACCATCGGCCAGGCCATCGAGGACGCCCGACGCGTCCAGGACGAGGCCCAGAACCAGGCCGACGCCGCCCACGGTGAACTGGCTGAAGCCCGTGCTGCAGCCCGTCGTAACGCTGGCGCCGCCAAGGCGCGGGTCAATGATGACATCGCCAAACGCACCGCTGCGCAAGAAGCCGTCCTGGCCGAGCGTGTCGCGGAGGCCGAAGGCCGCATCGGCAAGATGCGCGACGCTGCCATGGCTCAGGTCGAAGCTGTCGCCGACGACACCACCAAGGCCATCGTCGAAAAGCTGACCGGCAAGACGGTCACCGCCACCGAGCTGGCCGCGGCCAAGGGAGCCGCTTGATGGAATTCTTCAATCCGCACCTTTACGATCTGGCCAACCCGGAGCTCTGGGTCGCCGTCGGTCTGATCCTGTTCTTTGTAGCGGCCTGGTTCGCCGGCGCTCACAAGACGGTCGCCGCCGCGCTCGACGCCAAGGCCGCCAAGATTCAAGGCGACCTGGACGAAGCCGCCCGCCTGCGCTCCGAGGCTCAGGCCATGCTCGAAAAACTGCGCGGCGAGCGCATCGAGGCCGAAGCCCAGGCCAAGGCCATGCTGAAGGCTGCTGAAGAAGAAGCCGAACGCCTGCGGACCGAGGCCGAGGAGCGTCTGGCCGAGAGCATCGCGCGTCGCGAAGCCCTGGCTGAACGCCGGATCGCCCAGGCCGAAGCTCAGGCTACCGCCGAGGTCAAGGCAGCCGCCGCCGACCAGGCGACCGCCGCCGCCGAACGCGTCCTGGCTGCCCGCCTGGCTGCGGGTGGAGCCGATCCCCTGGTTGACCAGGCCATCAGCCAGATCGGTCCGCGCCTAAACTAGCGCCCGGCCCATGGCCAGAAACATCAGGCCCGGAGCGACGCTCCGGGCCTTTTCCGTGTTCAGGCTGCGATCGGCTTGATTCGCTTGGGATGGCCGACCTCGCCGTGCAGGCGGTCGAACACCCGGCCCAGCACGACGCCGAAGATGATGTTGGTGACCAGCATCCAGGCCATGGTGCCGAAACCTGCGGCGGCGCCGAACAATCCCAGGCCCGCCAGCGGCATCACCGTCAGGCACATCACCAGCCAGGTCCCCACCGCGAACAGAATGCCCTTGGTCGCCGGCGTATCCGTCGGCAATTTGGGCGCCACGACCGCAAACAGGCTGCCAAGGACCAGGCTGCCAACGAGGAAGTGAACCAGCCAGCCGACCCAGATATGCCCGGCCCCGTCGCCCAGAACGTTGCGCGCCATCGTCGCCAGCAGCGACGCAAAACTATGAAACACCCTTTCCGAACCCGGCGTCTGCGTGAAGTTCTGGATCAGGTTCGCGACCACATCCACGACCGACACCACCACGGTCGCCACGCAGCCGGCGATCATGCCCTTTTGAATTCGAGAACTCATATCTGTCTCCCAAAGCCGTGTGGCCGTCGGAGAGGGCTCTCACTACTCACCTGCCCGCCACACAATAATCGCGGGCGCGCGCTTTCTGTCGTCAAAACTCACGGCTCGGCGGCTGAAAGGCACGCGTCCACTTATCGACGTAGGCAGACTGTAGGCTCTTTTCCGCCGCAATTGAAATTACGAATGTTCAATAAGTTGAGAGATCCAAGCGGGCTCGCGCCTGGGATCAGGCGGCGCTCATGCGCATGAAGGCCCGGCTGCGGCGACGCCAGCGTCCCAGAACGCGTTGCCCTTTGCGCAGCAGCAGGCGCTCGATCCGCAGCAGTTGCTGCCAGAACACCGCTGCGAACTCCGGACGGCGGCGCATCAGCCGGCGAAATGGCATGATCCAGTTCGGTCGCGCCTGCTGCATCCGAATGAACCGGCGCTTGGCCCAGTAGGAGTTGCGCAGAATCAGCATCAGCCCGACGACCGAGATCGGCAGCCCGAACGGGCCGGGCAAGGGCGCGATCAGCACGCCGAGCAGCACGAGAACCCCGCCGGCCATCATCGCCGCCACACGCAATATCTGCGAGAACAGGCCGCCACGCGCCCGACCCCGGCGAAGGGTCGGCAAGGCGGCGGTCTCGATCGTCATGGCCAACGTCATGCTAAGGGCTCAAGGATGTTGCAGCAGCGCGGGGAGACCCCCCAGGTCGAAAATCGTGCCGCGACATCAACGTGGGAACCCATGCGGCTCGCGTAAAGTAGCAGACCCTTGCTTTACAAAGATTTCATGCGGCGGATTCAGGGCGGAGACAGGCCCGATCCACGGCAATTCGATTGGGAGCCGGTGACCTGTGGCGGCTGCATCACAGCCATGCCTGCGGTCAGGCCCTCCAGATTGGCCCCAGATCGGTGCCGAGTGCTTCGAACTCGCCGCGCGTCATATTCCAGTAGCCGACCACCTCGGCCTGTTTCGACGGATCCAGCAGCGCCGCGCAGGCTACCGCGAAACTGGCCGGCGCCGAACCCGCCGCGGTGACCACCACGCCATCTGAAACCGCATGGGCGACATCGCGATATTGACCGGTCCCATCGTAGGCCGCCGCGTTCTCGCTGAGGAACGGCTCGGAGTTCGACGTATGCGGCCGATCGTTCAGTGCTCCAGCCCGCGCCAGCGCCAGCGTCCCGGCGCAGATGGCGGCCGTCCCGAGCCCGGCCCCGATCCTCGCCTTCAAACGGGCCGACAGGGCGGTGTCATCGAACCGCATCCACGCGTCCGAGCCAATAATGACGACGAGGTCTGCGCCCTGCACATCGGCGGTGTCATAGCCGGTGTCGACATCGAGCATGACCCCTCCCATCGAGGCCACCGGCCTGCCGTCGGGACTGGCCGTCCGGATCGTGGCGCCGAAATACGCCTTCAACACCGGCAGCACCGGTCCCATCTCCCAGTCAGCGACGCCAGGCTGCAACAGAACGACGACAGACTTGCTCATTCAGATTCTCCTTCGCGCGAGGCCGCGCGCCACAGGCCCGTTGCATAGCCGGCCAGAAGCGGCGCCTGGATGAAGCCCAGAACACCCGCCCAGACCCAATCTATCCACCCGCCCGTCCAAGGCAGCAGCAGCGCACTCGCCGCCAGCAGGATCGTCGGCGCCAGGGCCGCCAACAACCCCGCCGCCGGCCTCAATCCCGAGCCGCGCGTGAAGCCGAGCGCCGCCAATGAAACGATCCGTCCGCTCGCCACCGTGGCGGGCCCTGCCGCCATCAGGCGCGCCGATAGCGTCAGCACGAGCAGCACGGCGGCGATCTCGAGCACCAGCAGGACGAAGGTTTTCCAACCACCATCCGCTACGACGGCCTGGGTCGCCATCGTCAGATCTTCCCCCTCAGCCAGCCCCGTCGCGCCGGCGACGCCCAGCAGGACGACACCGAGCACTACAACGATCAGCGACAGGAACAGGCTGTTCAACAGGATCGAGGCCAGGATCCTGACCGCATCGGGCGCGCACCCCTCCGGTCCGGGACGGTCCTGAGCGAACCTCAAAAGCAGCGTCCAGCCAACGATGATCGCGGCGGCCTGCCCCAACGCCAGCGGCGCCGCAAGCCAGATCGAGACCGGTTGCGACCCTACCAGCGTTGGGACCAGCATGGCGGCGGTCAGCAGGCCGCAGGCCAGCGGCGCCAGGCGCCAGGCGTGCAGCGCCGCCCGTCCGGCCTCGGCCAGGCTCGATCTCAAGCTCACTGTTCCGGCCATCGCCGCTCCAGAATCATCGAAAGGGTCTCGACCCCGCGCCGAAACCTCCTAAACAGCCGCGCATGACAGTGAAACCCGTTCATGTAATCGGTGGCGGCCTGGCCGGCTCCGAAGCCGCCTGGCAGATCGCCAACGCCGGCGTCCCGGTGGTTCTGCACGAGATGCGGCGGGGCGGGGTCGTCACCGATGCCCACCACACCGACGGCCTGGCCGAGTTGGTCTGTTCCAACTCGTTCCGCTCGGACGACTGGGAGTACAACGCTGTCGGTCTGCTGCACGCCGAGATGCGGCTGCTGGACAGTCTGATCATGTCGTCGGGCGACGCCCATCAGGTGCCCGCCGGCGGGGCGCTGGCGGTGGATCGCGACGGTTTTTCCAATGCGGTGACCGAGCGCCTTCTGGCGCACCCGTTGGTCACGGTCGTGGGCGAAGAGATCGCCGGACTGCCGCCCGAGGACTGGGACAATGTGATCGTGGCCACCGGCCCCCTCACCTCGCCGGCCCTGGCCGACGCGATCCTCGGGCTGACTGGCGAAGAATCCCTGAGCTTCTTCGACGCGATTGCGCCGATCGTTCACGCGGACTCGATCGATTTCGACATCGCCTGGCGCCAGTCGCGCTATGACAAGGCCGGCCCCGGCGGCGATGCTGCCGCCTACGTCAACTGCCCGATGGACAAGGCCCAGTACGAGGCCTTCATCGACGCCCTGCTGGACGGCCCCAAGGCCGAATTCAAGGAGTGGGAGAACGTCCCCTACTTCGACGGCTGCCTGCCCATCGAGGTGATGGCCGAACGTGGCCGCGAGACCCTGCGCCACGGGCCGATGAAGCCGGTCGGCCTGACCAATCCGAGGGATCCCATGGTCAAGGCCCACGCCATCGTCCAACTGCGTCAGGACAATGCGCTCGGCACCCTTTTCAACATGGTCGGCTTCCAGACCAAGCTGAAGCACGGGGCGCAGGCCGAGGTGTTCCGCATGATCCCGGGCCTCCAGGACGCCCAGTTCGCGCGCCTGGGCGGCCTGCACCGCAACACCTTCCTGAACAGCCCCAAGCTGCTGGACCGCCAACTCCGCATGATGGCCATGCCGCGTTTGCGCTTCGCCGGTCAGGTCACCGGTGTGGAGGGCTATGTCGAGTCCGCCGCCATGGGTCTCCTGACTGGCCGACTGGCTGCGGCTCAGGCGCTGGGTAAGGCGCTCGAAGCGCCGCCGCCCGAGACCGCCATCGGCGCCCTGGTCGAACACATCACCGGTGGCCACCTGGAAGGCTCCAAGTTCCAGCCGATGAACATCAACTACGGCCTGCTCCCGCCGCTCCCCGCCCCCAAGGTCGATGAGGCCGGCAACAAGATCCACCCCAAGGAACGCGGCCGCGCCAAGAAGCGGCTGCAGAGCCTCAGAGCCATGGAGGCGATGAAGGTGTGGAAGGCGGCTGTGGTCTAGCGATCAGGCGAGCGATCTCTCAGCGCCCCGAGCGCGCCCTCGATGAAGATCACGTCCGCGCGCAGATTGATGCGCGCGTTGGCCACCGTCGAGAAATGGTATCGGAGGCTCGATAGGACCTGCGGATCCGACCTGAGCGCCCCTGCGGCGGCGTCGATAGCGGCGACGGCGACATCCAGGTCGCAGTCCTGGCGAAATCCCGTGATCTGATTCTGAGAGTCCAGCACATCGCTGCAGCTCTCGCGGATCGCCCGCTGGACCTCATGGGGCAGCAGGCTGCGGACCGTCTGACGGTAGAGTGATTGCCGCAACGGCTCCGAAACGGTGCGCGCGGTGTCGTCCCTGAAATAGGCGGACGCCCCCTCCAGCGCGGGAGTCGGCAAGAGCGACAGGTCACCCGACGACACGATCTCGTCCCAGGTGGCGCTCGTCGGCGGCGAATAGTTGTACTCGCTGGCCCGGTAGGCGTTGATGACCAGCGCCCGGTTATCGGAGGCGGGGTCCGACAGCATCGCATAGGTCCGCTCGGCGCTGTCGAACACTGCATCGTAATAGGCCACGAGTTCCTGCCGACGCTGAAGATCGGTTTGCAGGTCAGCGACCAGGCGCTCGACATACATTTCTCCGCGCCGCTGATCGGCCCGGTCCGCCGCCCATTCGTTGACCTGCAAACCGAGAAAGACCCCGAGCACCACGATTAGCAGCTCAATGACGACTGCAAACCAATCCTGGCGACGCAGGTGTTGTGCGAACCTATGAAAGAAGGTCGGGGTGCGGGACGGCGGTGGTACGCTTGCCTCTGGTTCAGTCATGACGACGCCCTTCCTCGACGAGCGACGGTATCGCTCAGATGCCTCCCGCCGCAAGCAAGCGTGATATGAAGCGCCGATGCCGTCCCTTGTCAGTCCCCGCGCCGCCCTGCGCGCCCAGGTCACGCGCCTGTTCAATGACGCCTCAAAGGGCGAACGCCCGGTCACGCGCCGGGCCGACGCCCTGTTCGCGCCCGACTCGGTGGCCTGGCGGGTGCACGGCGATGTGGTGACCATGCTGATCGGCGGCGTCGACAGCCTGATGCTGCAGATGCTGCACCCGGCGGTGCTGGCCGGGGTGTGGGATCATTCCGATTTCCGAAACGACATGATGGCGCGCCTCAGAGCCACCGCGAAGTTCATCGCCCGCACCACCTATGACCATGCCGATGAGGCCCAGGTTCTGATCGACAAGGTTCGGCGGATTCACGATCACGTCCATGGAACCCTGCCGGACGGGACGCCGTATCAGGCCAATGATCCGCGTCTGCTCGCCTGGGTCCATGTCACAGAGGCGGTCTGCTTTCTCGACGCCTGGATCGCCTATGGAGAGCCGAGGCTGACCCGAGCCGATCAGGACCAGTATTTCGCCGAGGTCGCCCAGATCGGTCAGGCGCTCGGGGCCGATCCGGTGCCCACCAGCCGGGCCGAGGCCGAGGCTCTGATCGCCTCCATACGCGCAGAGCTGCGCGTCAATGCACGGACGCGCGAAGTGGCCGGACTGGTTCTTGACCAGACAGTCGGCCCGCCGACAGCGGCGGTTCCCTCACGCATTCTGATGCAGGCGGCGGTGGATCTGTTGCCGGACTGGGCGCGGGCGATGCATGGGCTCAAGGCCTCACGACTGGCGCGCCCGGTGGTCCGTGAAGGGGCGCTGGCCATGGCCCGTACCCTGCGCTGGGCCTTCGACGGCTCGCGCAACCGGCGGGTGCTCCCGCCGGGTCAGTTTATGGACCGTTAGGCCGCCAGGTCCGAGCTGCCGGCGTCGAGCCAACGGCGCGCGGCGCGCTGCGCCTCGGCGACGTCCTCGCGCTCCATTTCGGAGGCCAGTTCACGGCGATAGATCCGCGCCTCTTCCGAACCGCGCATCGCAGCCAGGTTGAAGATCATATGGGCCGAAACCAGGTCCATGGGCGCACCACCCTGGCCGGTCGAATACATCAGCCCCAGCTTGAACAGGTCGTCTCCCGACATATCCGGCGTCGGCAGGGGCAGGCTTTCAGCCGTTTCCATCTGCGTTTGCATTGTCATTCCCTCTCAAGGACCCTTCTGGTCCCGTCCTGATGACGTGATGAAAGCGCCTGTCTGCTGAAGGTAGAGTTAACCGCAAACGCCGATTCGCGGGTTTTTCGCTAAGGAAAAGTGAAATCTATTCCGTACGTTAAGGTTGCGGATAGACTCTGGAAAGGCCTCGTTTACGCCTCACGTTGACCGAACAGGATCTTGCGCGCCTGCTCGGCCCTTGCGCCGGAGCCCCCCAGATTGCCGCGCAGTTCCTGCCCCAGCGCCATTCCGCGCTGGACGGCGTCGCGTGCGCCGACACGGTCGAACCAGGCCTTGAGCCGGGGCGTACGCTCGAGGTCCTGGCCCTGGTTGCGATACGGCACGATCCACGGCCAGATGGCCATATCGGCGATCGAATAGTCGCCCGCGACATAGTCACGGTCCTCCAGGCGTCTATCCAACACGCTGTACAGCCGCCTCACCTCATCGGTGTAGCGCCGTACGCCGTAGGCCAGCTGGCGCTGATCGCTGACCACAGCCGGGGCGTACTGGCGGAAGTGGTGCGTCTGGCCGGCCATCGGGCCCAGGCCCCCGACCTGCCAGAACAGCCATTGTTCGACTTCGGCGCGCGCCGAGGGGGCCGGGGGATAGAACAGTCCCGACTTGCGGCCCAGATGCTGCAGGATGGCCCCCGACTCGAAGATCGCCAGCGCCTCGCCGTCGGCCCCGTCGGGGTCAACGATGGCTGGCATTCGTCCGTTCGGGCTGATCGCCTGGAAGGCCGGGCTGAATTGCTCGCCCCGGCCGATGTCCACCGCCTTGAGCTCATAGGGAATGCCCATCTCCTCCAGGGCGATGCTGATTTTCCAGCCGTTCGGCGTGGGCCAGTAGTGAAGTTCGATGGGTCGGCTCATCATTCGCTCCATGGGCTGTCGGGGTGTCAGGCCCTGTCAGGGCCGGTTCAGACAGGGTTCATCGACGGGAAACCATGGTGTCCGTCAAGGGCTGGACTACGACCTAATGGGAAGGTTGATCATGAAAAAGACTTTGGTGATGACCGTCGCGATCCTGACGGCCGCTGCGCCTGCCTTCTCTGCAGGCGCCGTGCAGGCCCAGGAGCGGTCGGGCGGGGTTGTCGGGCGCCCCGCAGAGGATGCCCGGAACGACCGGAACGCCCAGTTGGAGGATCGCGGCGACCGCCGTTCGCGCGGCGGAGGCGATCAAGGCGGCCAGCCGGACCGAGGCGGTGGAGATCGCGGCGGCCAGCAAGGCGGCGGTGACCGTGGCGGACGCGGCGGTGGTGACCGTGGCGGCCAACAGGGTGGCGGTGACCGTGGCGGACGTGGCGGTGGCGACCGGG
>Ga0209369_1000493_pt1 | contig 49058 bp, 45 predicted proteins | sample EBPBio142010_DNA_FD_185865 | JGI IMG/M metagenome (GOLD analysis project Ga0209369, IMG submission 185865) | Wastewater treatment Type I Accumulibacter community from EBPR Bioreactor in Madison, WI, USA - Reactor 1_10/4/2010_ DNA (SPAdes)... | ecosystem: Engineered > Bioreactor > EBPR >...
GTTCCTTGGCGCGCTCGATCGCCAGGGTCTCGGCGATATCGACATATTGGCAGCCGCCGTAATAGCGCTTGCCCGGATAGCCCTCGGCATATTTGTTGGTCAGGACCGAACCCTGGGCCTGCAACACGGCCAGTGAGACGATGTTCTCGGAGGCGATCAGCTCGATCTCGTCGCGCTGGCGGCCAAGCTCCGAGGTCACCGCGCCAAAGAGCGCAGGATCGCGGGACGAAAGCGCTTCGGTGAAGAAGCCGGTATCGCGGTGGGGGGCGGTCATGCGCGTCTCCGTATCGGGGCCGGGGAAAGGGTTCGGCGGTGTGTAGACCACCCTGACGCGGCGGAAAAGGCGCGAATGCGACGGGCTGTGGTCGCCGGGCGAAATCGTCGCAGGCAGCCGGCGTTTGCCGCAGGCGGCGGGGGGTTGAGTTTGCGGCGCGCGGCGGCGAAGGTTGCCCCGAAGTGACGCGAGGCGGATATGCAGGGCAGGATCAGGTTCACGGCCTCGAAGACGCCGGTCGCGCAAGAGGCGCTGGCCCGGCTGATCGCGCGCTATGGCCAGACCGAGACGCGCCGCGCCCAGGTGATCGTGGCGCTGGGTGGCGACGGGTTCATGCTTGAGACGCTGCATTCCCATGTCGCGCGCGACTTGCCGGTCTATGGCATGAATCGCGGCACGGTGGGTTTCATGATGAACGCCTTCGCCGAGGAGGACCTGCCGCAGCGGCTGGCGGCGGCGGAAGCGGCGGTGATCAACCCGCTGGCCATGCGGGCCGAGAGCACCAAGGGCAAGGTGACCGAGGCGCTGGCGATCAACGAAGTGGCGCTGTTGCGGCAAGGGCCGCAGGCGGCCAAGCTGCGGGTGCTGGTCGACGGGCGCGAGCGGCTTGCGGAACTGGTCTGCGACGGGGCGCTGGTGGCGACGCCCGCCGGGTCGACCGCCTATAACTATTCCGCCCACGGGCCGATCCTGCCCATCGGCGCGGCGGTTCTGGCCCTGACGGCGGTGGCGGCGTTCCGGCCCCGGCGCTGGCGCGGCGCGGTGCTGCCGACGACGGCCGAAGTGCGGCTTGAAGTGCTGGAGCCGGGCAAGCGCGCGGTGATGGCCGATGCCGACAGCCGGTCCTCGGTGCGCGACGTGGCGGCGGTGACGGTGCGCTCTGCCCCAGAAGTGACCCATCGCATCCTGTTTGATCCCGGGCATGGCCTGGAAGAACGGCTGATCAACGAGCAGTTCGTCTGACCGGGAGGCGGGGTCAGCCCGGCTTGCCCGCGCTGCCACGTCCCCAGGCCTCGAGCTTGCGGTAGAGCGTCGAGGGCGAGACATCCAGCTCACGCGCGGCGCGGGGCACCGAGCCGCGATGCCGATCCAGCGCCGCGTCGATGGCGGCGCGTTCGATTTCCGCCAGGGTCAGACCGGCCCAATCGGGCGGGGCGCAGCGCGGGCTGTCCGGGGCCAGCGCAGGGGGCGCGGCACCCGGGGCGTCGGCCGGGGCAAGCGGCAGGGGCAGGGCCAGCATGGCGGGCGTGACGAGACGGCCATCGTTCAGCACCACGGCATTGCGGATCACGTTCAGAAGCTGGCGGACATTGCCGGGCCAATCCTCGCGCAGCAGGATCGCCTCGGTTTCCGGGGCAAAGCCCTGAAAGCTGCGGCCTTCCTCGGCGGAAAAGCGTTCCAGCGCGGCGGTGGCGATCTCGATCACATCCTGGGCGCGGCTGCGCAGGGGCGGCATGTGGATCGGCACGACATGCAGGCGGTAGAACAGATCCTCGCGGAACTGGCCGCGCCGCACCGCCTCGACCGGGTCGCGGTTGGTGGCGCAGACGATGCGCACATCCACCTTGCGCGGCTTCACCGCCCCCACGGGCTGCACGGTCGAGGTTTGCAGAAAGCGCAGAAGCTTGGTCTGAAGCGCCGGGGCCATCTCGCAGATCTCGTCAAGAAACAGCGTGCCGCCATCGGCTGCCGCCGCCGCGCCGGGCTTGTCGGAAATCGCGCCGGTGAACGAGCCCTTCATATGGCCGAAGACTTCGGATTCCAGCAGGTCGGGCGGGATCGCGCCGCAGTTCAGGGCGATGAACGGCCCCTGCGCGCGGGCCGAGCGGGCATGGACGGCCAGCGCCGCCAGTTCCTTGCCGGTGCCGCTTTCACCGGTGATGAAGACGGTGGCCATCGACCGTGCCACCGCGCCGATGGTGCGGTGAACCTGGGCCATGACCTCGGAGGATCCGATGAAGCCGGTGCGGTCCGTGCCGTCCGGAGGCGGGGTGCGGCTGCGCCGTGCGGGAAGGGCGCTGCCATTGGCGCGACGGGCGGCCTCTTCGGCCGCGGCGCGGATCGCCGAGAGAAAGCGCTGCTCTTCGAAGGGCTTGAGCAGAAAGTCATGTGCCCCCGCCCGCATCGCCGCCACCGCGCGATCCACGGAACCATGGGCCGTCATCACCACGACGCAGGTTTCCGGAGCACGGGTCAGCATCTCGTCCAGAAGCGCGATGCCATCGCCATCGGGCAGCAGCAGATCCAGCAGCACGATCCGCGCCGGGCGGGTGCGGAAATGCCTCATCCCCTCTGCCGCCGTGCTGGCCACCTGAACAGCAAAGCCCGCCGCCGCCAGGACCGAGCGATAGACCATCTGAAGCGATGGCGTGTCCTCGATCAGCAGCAGGCTGGGCGGCATCGAGCCGGTCTCGGTGCGGGCGGGTGCGCCGGAACCGGGCGCGCGGCGGGCGGGGCCGTTCATGGCTGCGCCTCGGGCATCTGCGCGATGCAGCGGGTCAGCCGTTGCAGCGAGTCAAGCGCGGGGCGGGCCAGCAGCATCAGCGCCTCCGCCGGGATCTGGTCATGCGCGGCGCTGTTGAGCGCGCGCGACTGCGCCTCTAGCCTCAGGGCGCCGACCGAACCCGCGACCGCGATCAGGACATGCGTCGCATTGCGAATGGCCAGGTGGTCGGGGGCGGCGAGTGCCGATTCAATCTGATGCGCCGCCCCAAGAAGATCGGTGCGGATGCGGCGCAGCAACTCGCCCGCCTCGCGCGGGCCGGCCAGCTCGATCAGCCGGTTCAGCCGGGCGGGATCGTCGCCGGGCGGGGGAGCGAGAGATGCCATCCCGCCGCGCAGGGCGCGGGATTCGATGCGGTCCAGCGCGGTGGACAGGGTCGTCAGATCGACGCTGTCTGCTTCGGACAGATGCGGCACCAGGACACGCAGGGCCTGACGCAGACCGGACAACGCCTCGGCGGTCTGGTTCTGCGGTTCTTCCGGCTCGCCTGTCCCGGCTGCGGCCTCTGCCATTGCGGTTCCGTCACCCTTTGGGCCAGCATGGCCCCCTGGGGCGCAAGCTGCCATCTGGCAGGGCGCAAGTCCAGCCTGCCGGGTGGCGCCGTGCAACCTAAGCGCGATCAGGCTTTCGCAAGGCCCAGGCTGCGCAGCGCCAGGGTGATCTCGTCCAGGATCGCCGGATCGTCGATCGTGGCGGGCATCTTCCAGTCGTGACCGTCGGCGATCTTGACCATTGTGCCGCGCAGGATCTTGCCCGAGCGGGTCTTGGGCAGGCGGTCCACCACCACGGCACGCTTGAAATCGGCGACCGGGCCGATCTTTTCACGCATCAGGGCGACGCATTCCTTGACCACATCGGCATGATCGCGGTTGGTGCCCTTGTTGAGGCAGAGGAAGCCCAGGGGCGACTGGCCCTTCAGATCATCCGCGACACCGATCACGGCGCATTCCGCCACGTCGCGATGGCCGGCCAGAACCTCTTCCATCGCGCCGGTCGAAAGGCGGTGGCCCGCGACATTGATGACGTCATCGGTGCGGGCCATGATGTAGAGATAGCCGTCGGCATCGACATAGCCCGCATCGCCCGTCTCGTAATGGCCGGGGAAATGCTCGAGATAGCTTTTGCGGAACCGCGCCTCGGCGTTCCACAGCGTCGGCAAAGTGCCGGGGGGCAGGGGCAGCTTGACCGCGATGGCGCCCAGCGTGCCCGGCGAGACCGGGTGGCCGCCTTCATCCAGCACCTGCACGTCATAGCCGGGCATCGGCACGGAAGGGCTGCCGATCTTCACCGGCAAGGCCTCGATCCCCAGCGGGTTCGCCGCGATGGCCCAGCCTGTTTCGGTCTGCCACCAATGGTCGATGACCGGCACCTTCAGGTGTTCCTGCGCCCAGAGGATCGTGTCCGGGTCGGCGCGCTCACCTGCAAGGTAAAGCGCCTTCAGGGTCTTCATGTTATAGTCTTTGACCAGCTCGCCCTTCGGGTCGTCGCGCTTGATCGCACGCAGCGCGGTGGGCGCGGTGAACAGCGCCTTGACCTTGTTTTCCGCCACGACGCGCCAGAAGGCCCCGGCATCGGGCGTGCCCACGGGCTTGCCCTCATAAACGACGGTGGTGCAGCCCGCCAGAAGCGGGCCGTAGCAGATATAGGAATGGCCGACGACCCAGCCCACATCCGACGCCGCCCAGAACACATCGCCCGGGCCGCAATCATAGATCGCGCGCATGGTCCACATCAGCGCGACCATATGGCCGCCGGTGGGGCGCACCACGCCCTTGGGCGCGCCGGTGGTGCCGGAGGTATAGAGGATATAGGCCGGATGGTTGCCCTCGACCGGGACGCAATCGGCGGGTTCGGCGCCGAACTGGAAGCTGTGCCAGGCGACATCGCGCCCCTCGACCAGTTGGGCCACTTCCTGCTCGCGCTGGAAGATGACGCAGAAGTCGGGCTTGTGCCGGGACATGTCGAGCGCGGCATCCAGCAGGGGTTTGTAATGCACGATCCGGTTCGGCTCGATCCCGCAGGAGGCGGCGATGATCGCCTTTGGGGTGCAATCATCGATGCGGACGGCAAGCTCATTGGCGGCAAAACCGCCGAAGACGACGCAGTGGATTGCGCCGATGCGGGCGCAGGCCAGCATCGCCTCGACCGCTTCGGGGATCATCGGCATGTAGATGATGACGCGGTCGCCCTTGCCCACGCCCTTGGCGCGCAGCGCGCCCGCCAGCGAGGCGACGCGGGCCTGCAATTCCTTGTAGGTGATGCCCTTTTTCAGATGGGTCACCGGGCTGTCATGCAGGATGGCGATCTGGCCGCCGCGCCCGGCCAGCACATGGCGGTCGACGGCGTTCCAGCAGGTATTGGCCATGCCGTCGGCGAACCATTCGTAGATCGGCGCGCGCGAGGCGTTCAAAGCGGCGCTCGGGCGCTGGACCCAGTCGATTGCGCCTGCGGCATCCATCCAGAACCCCTCGGGGTCGGATTTCCATTTGCCATAGAGTTCCTGGTAACCCATCGCCGCCTCCCCCTGCCATGCCCCTCCTGCCGGGCGCCCTTTTGTTACGGCAGGACGGGCCGCCCGCGCAACGATGTTACCGGAAACGGCTGCGGCGCTGCGGCGAAAAATTTGCAGATTGTTGCAGTCCGCGGGTGCGAATTTTTGCAAAGCGTACCCGGCTGGCAAACTTGGCGCGAAGTCGGGCAGGGTTTGCAAATTTCGGGTGCCGCGCTTGCGAAAGCCAGCGACTCAGGCCCGATCTGCGGCGCGACTGGCGCGCCGCAGCGGTTGCGACATCAGCTGTAGGTCGCGACGGGCGTGCCGGCGATGGCGGACATGTTGAGAAGGCCGCGCGTGGTGATCGAGGGCGTCACCACATGCGCGCGGTTGCCCATGCCCATCAGGATCGGCCCGACCTCAAGCCCGCCCGCGCGATGCTTGAGCATGTTGCGCGCCACATTGGCCGCATCGGTGAAGGCGAAGATCAGGATATTCGCCGCCCCCGCCATGCGCGAATTCGGGAAGATCCGGGTGCGCAGATCGGGGTCGAGCGCGGCATCCGTGCTCATCTCTCCCTCGTAATCAAAACCCACCTCGCGCGCGTCGAGCAGTTCCATCGCCGCGCGCATCCGGCGGCCCGAGTCGCTGTCGAGGTTGCCGAAGTTGGAATGCGAACACAGCGCGACCTTGGGCTGGATGCCGAAGCGGCGGGCGTGGCGGGCCGCGCCGATGGCGCTGTCGGCGATCTGTTCCGGCGTCGGCATGGCGTTGACATGGGTGTCGGCGATGAAGAGGGGGCCTTCCTCCTGGATCATCAGCGACAGGGCGCCCTGCGGCCGCTGCCCGCCGCGGGCCAGGATCTCGCGGACATAGCGCAGGTGCCAGGAGAATTCGCCATAGGTGCCGCAGATCATGCTGTCGGCATCGCCGCGATGGACGGCGATGGCGGCGATCGCCGTGTTGTTGGTGCGCAGCACGGTGCGGGCGGTGTCGGGGGTGACGCCGCGCCGTTCCATCAGCTCGTGATAGGTCGACCAATAGTCGCGATAGCGGCGGTCGTTTTCGGGGTTCACCACTTCGAAGTCGCGGTCGGGGCGGATCGGCAGCCCGGCGCGTTCGGCGCGGGCGGCGATCACCTCGGGGCGGCCGATCAGGATCGGCTTGTCGGTGGTCTCCTCGAGCATCGCATTCGCGGCGCGCAGCACGCGTTCATCCTCGCCCTCGGCAAAGATGATGCGGCGGGTGGCCTGGCGGGCGGCCTCGAACACGGGCCGCATGATCAGCGCCGACTTGAAGACCGAGCCATTGAGGCGGTCGCGATAGGCGTCAAGGTCGGCGATGGGCCGTGTGGCGACGCCGGTTTCCATGCCCGCCCTGGCGACCGCACTGGCAACGACGCCGATCAGGCGCGGGTCGAAGGGTTTGGGGATCAGATAATCGGGGCCGAAGGTCAGGGTTTCGCCGTGATAGGCGGCGGCGGCCTCGGCGCTGGTCGTGGCGCGGGCAAGGGCGGCGATGCCCTCGATACAGGCCAGTTCCATTTCAAGATTGATCGTTGTCGCCCCCACATCCAGCGCGCCGCGGAAGATGAAGGGGAAGCAGAGGACGTTGTTGACCTGATTGGGAAAATCGCTGCGGCCTGTGGCGATGATCGCCTCGGGCGCCACGGCGCGGACGTCGTCGGGCAGGATTTCGGGCGAGGGGTTCGCCAGGGCGAAGACAATGGGCTTTGGCGCCATCTGCGCGACCATCGCCTGGGTCAGCACGCCCGGGCCGGACAGGCCAAGGAACAGGTCGGCCCCGCCGATCACATCGGCCAGCGTGCCGGGCGCGCTGCCCTGGGCGAAGGCCTCTTTCTGCGGGGTCATCTGGTCGGTGCGGCCTTTGTAGACCAGCCCGGCCAGATCGCAGAGCCAGATGTTCTCGCGCCGGACGCCGAGCTTCACCAGCATCTCGAGACAGGCGATGCCCGCCGCCCCGCCGCCGGTGGAAACCACCTTGATCTCGTCGAACTTCTTGCCCGCCACGATCAGCGCATTGGTGGCCGCCGCGCCGACCACGATGGCCGTGCCATGCTGGTCATCGTGGAAGACCGGGATCTTCATCCGTTCGCGGCACAATTGTTCAACGATGAAGCAGTCGGGCGCCTTGATGTCTTCCAGGTTGATGGCGCCGAAAGTCGGCTCAAGCGCGCAGACGATATCGGCCAGCTTGTGCGGATCGGCCTCGTTCACCTCGATGTCGAAACAGTCGATATTGGCGAATTTCTTGAAGAGCACGGCCTTGCCCTCCATCACCGGTTTCGAGGCCAGCGCGCCGATATTGCCCAGGCCCAGAACGGCGGTGCCGTTCGAGACCACGGCGACCAGATTGCCGCGCGCGGTGTAGCGGCTGGCGGTTGCGGGGTCGGCCTTGATCTCGAGACAGGCTTCGGCCACGCCGGGGGAATAGGCGCGGCTGAGGTCGCGGCCATTGGCAAGGGGTTTCGTGGCGCGGATCTCCAGCTTCCCGGGCTTGGGAAATTCGTGGTAATCCAGCGCGGCCTGCCGTGCGGTGGCGCGGGCCTCGTCCTGACGATCGTCGCTCATGATCCCCTCCCTGAAGATGGTTCAGCCTTAAACCACCCAAGTGCGTCCGCCAAGCTGCGGCTTTCCGCAAGACTTGCATGGCCGGGTTGCAAATCCTGTAGCAGCCGAAGCATCCTGCCCGCAAACAGGAGTCAAGCAAATGACGCAAACCCGTGCCGAGATTCAGGTGCCGACGACCAGCCTGCGCGAGGATCTGCCCTTCTTCACCAAGGTGCTGGGGATGCGACTGGACATGATCTATCCGGCCGACGATCCGGCGGTGGCGGTGGTCTCGGGCCATGGCTTGCGGCTGCGGCTGGAACAGGGCGCGGGGGCGCCCGCGCGGCTGCGCCTCCTGACCGATGCGCCCGATGCCTTTGCCGGCGGGCAGCGGCATCTGACCGCGCCGGGCGGCGCGCAGGTCGAGATCGACGAGCTGGACCCGCCGCTTGTCCTGCCCGCGACCGAACATGCCTTCGTGGTCCGGCGGCTGGCCGACCAGGCGCCCTGGGTGATCGGCCGGGCGGGGATGATGTATCGCGATCTCGTGCCGTCGCGCCTGGGCGGCGCGATGATCGCCAGCCATATCCGCGTGCCCGATGGCAAGGTCCCGGACATGGTGCATTTCCACAAGGTCGGCTTCCAGCTGATCTTCTGCATCCATGGCTGGGTCGATGTGCTGTATGAGGATCAGGGCGGCATCCGCCGCCTTCATGCGGGCGACTGTTTCATCCAGCCGCCGCAGATCCGCCATCGCGTGCTGGAATCCGGCGAGGGGATCGAGGTGATCGAGATCGGCGTCCCGGCCGAACATGTGACCGAGATCGACCATGACATGACCCTGCCCACCCCGCAATTCCGGCCCGAGCGGGAATGGGACGGCCAGCGCTTCGTGCATGATCTTGGCAAGGAGGGCCGGTTCCGGCCCTGGCGGGTTCCGGGCTTCGAAGCGCGCGATACCTCGATCGCGGAACATACCAAGGGCGTGGCCAGTGTGATGGTGGCGCGCCCGACCGGGGCGGACGTGCCCTGGGTGCGCCATGCTGGCGACATCCTGTTCGGCTTCGTGATGGCGGGCGGGATGACGCTGATGGGCGAGGGGAAAGAGCCCTATCGCCTGTCGCCGGGCGATGCCTTCGTGATCCCGCCGGGAATGGCCACCCGCTTTGCCGAGGCCAGCGCGGATCTGGAACTGCTGGAAGTGACGCTGCCCGGCAATCCTGCGACCGAGGTCGTGGCCGAACCGGCCTGATCCGGCGGCGCCGCCTTGCGCGGAAGGGTGCGCCGGGCGGCATTGTCTTTGCCCCGGCCTGGCCTCCCCCCGGAATATTTGCGCCAAGGGGATGGGGCGGGGGCCGGGCTTGCGGGCGGGCGGGCTTCGCGCCATGTTTTGCGGGACGTGACAGGAAAGGGTGCCCCCGATGGATCTTCTGGAAGCCGCAAGGCAAGTGCGCGAGCGCGCCTGGGTGCCCTATTCGCGGTTCAAGGTCGGGGCCGCGATCCGGGCCGAGTCGGGGGCCATCTATCAGGGCTGCAATGTCGAGAATGTGGCCTATCCCGAAGGGACCTGTGCCGAGGCGGGTGCGATTGCCGCCATGTGCGCGGGGGGCGATTACCGCATCGCCGAGATCACGGTGATCGCCGACAGCCCCGAGCCGGTGCCCTGCTGCGGCGGCTGCCGCCAGAAGATCGCCGAATTCGCCGGGCCGGAGGTGCGGGTGACCATGGCGACGGTTGACGGCAAGTCGCGCACGGTGACGGTGGCCGAGCTTTTGCCCGGCGTCTTTTCCGCCGCGCATATGGACCGGGCCTGACATGGCCGCCACCCCGGATGCCAGACGTATCATCGCGACGATCCGCGATGGCGGGCGACCCACGGCCGAGGAGCTGGGCTGGTTCGCGCAGGGCCTGGCCTCGGGCGCGGTCAGCGATGCCCAGGCCGGGGCCTTTGCCATGGCGGTGCTGCTGAAGGGGCTGGGCGAGGAGGGGCGGGTCGCGCTGACCCGTGCCATGCGCGATTCCGGGCATCGCATGGTCTGGCATCTGCCCGATCCGGTGGTGGACAAGCATTCCACCGGCGGGATCGGCGATTGCACCTCGCTTCTCCTGGCGCCGGCGCTGGCCTCCTGCGGGGCGGCGGTGCCGATGATCTCGGGCCGCGGTCTGGGCCATACTGGCGGCACGCTGGACAAGCTTGAGGCGATCCCAGGATTCCGCACCGGGCTGAGCGAGGATCAGTTCCGCCGTCAGGTCGGCGATGTCGGCTGTGCCATCGTGGCGGCCAGCGCCGATTTGGCCCCGGCAGACCGAAGGCTTTACGCGATCCGTGATGTGACCGGCACGGTCGAGAGCATCGATCTGATCACCGCTTCCATCCTGTCCAAGAAGTTGGCGGCGGGGCTTGAGGCGCTGGTGCTGGATGTGAAATGCGGCTCGGGCGCCTTCATGGCAGGCCTGGACGAGGCCGAGGCCCTGGCCCGCGCGCTGGTGACGACGGCGCAGGGGGCGGGCTGCATGACGTCAGCCCTGATCACCGACATGTCGCAGCCCCTGGCCACGGCGGCGGGCAATGCGCTGGAGGTGATCGAGGTGATGGAGACCCTGACCGGAACCTCGGTCAATTCGGCGCTGTGGGATCTGACCTGCGATCTGGGCGGCGAGGTTCTGGCGCTGGCGGGGTTGGCCAGCGATCCGCAGGATGGCGCGGGGCGGATGGCGCAGGCGCTGGAAAGCGGGGCGGCGGCGGAATGTTTCGGGCGGATGGTCGCGGCGCAGGGCGGGCCGGCCGATTTCGTCGAACGCTGGCCCGACCGGCTGCCCGCCGCGCCGGTCGTGGTCGAGGCGCCGTCGCTGGACGATGGCTATGTCGCCGCGATCGACGGGCGGGCGCTGGGCGAGGCGGTGGTGCATCTGGGCGGCGGGCGGCTGCGCGAGGGTGACCGGATCAATCCGGGTGTCGGCCTGTCGGATCTGGCCGGGATCGGCGAGGAGACCGGGGCGGGCGTGCCGCTGGCCATGATCCATGCGCCCAGTCTTGAAGCGGCCGAGGCGGCGGTCAGGGCGGTGCAGGCGGCCTATCGCATCGCGGCGGATGCGCCCGCGGAACCGCCTCTGGTTCTGAAAAGGATTTCGTGATGGCCCGGGCCTTTCTGGTGGTGCTGGATTCCGTCGGCGCGGGGGGCGCGCCCGATGCGCGTGAATTCGGCGATCAGGGCGCGAACACGCTGGGCCATATCGCGCGGGAATGTGCCGCGGGCCGGGCGGATGTGGGCCGCAGCGGCCCCTTGCGCCTGCCGGCGCTGGATGGGCTGGGCCTGGGGGCGGCGGTGAAGCTGGCCTCGGGCATGGACGCCCCGGGGTTGGGGGCCGAACCGGCGGGGCTTTGGGGGGCGGCGGAAGAGGTGTCGCGCGGCAAGGACACGCCCTCGGGCCATTGGGAACTGGCGGGCGTGCCGGTGCCCTGGGACTGGACCTATTTCCCGCAAACCGAACCGGCCTTTCCGCCTGATCTGGTGGCCGAGGTCTGCCGTCTGGCCGGGACCGAAGGCATCCTGGGCAATTGCCATGCCTCGGGGATGCCGGTCATCGCGCGGTTCTGCGACGAGCATAAGCGGACCGGCTGGCCGATCTGCTACACTTCGGCGGATTCCGTTTTCCAGATCGCCGCGCATGAGGAATGGTTCGGGCTGGACCGGCTTTTGGCGCTGTGCAAGGGCATTGCGCCGATGCTGCACGCGATGAAGGTGGGGCGGGTGATCGCGCGGCCCTTTACCGGCACATGTGACGATTTCCGCCGCACCGCCAACCGGCATGACTATGCCATCGCGCCACCTGCGCCGACGCTGCTGGACTGGGTGGCAGGGGCAGGGCGGGCGACCCATGCCATTGGCAAGATCGGCGACATCTTCTCGATGCGCGGGATTGGCAAGCTGTGGAAGGGCAAGTCGGACGCCGATCTTTTCGAACATCTGCTGCGGCTTGGGGACGAGGCGGAGGAGGGTTCCTTGACCTTCGCGAACTTTGTCGAGTTTGACAGCCTTTATGGCCATCCACGCGACGTTGCCGGATACGCGCGCCATCTGGAATGGTTCGATGCCGCCCTGCCGCGCTTTCTGGCGCGGCTTGGACCAGGCGATCTGGCGATCTTTACCGCCGACCACGGCAATGACCCGACCTGGACCGGCACCGATCACACCCGCGAACGGGTGCCGGTGCTGGGCTGGGGCCTTGGTGCGAAAGCCGTGGGTCTGCGCGGCTTTGTCGATGTGGGGGCGAGTATCGCCGCGCATCTGGGGGTGGCGGTGCAGGGGCCGGGGCGGTCCTTCCTGTGACCGGGGTCCGGGGGCGTTTTGCCCCCCGAGACCGCCAGAGTGTGTTTTTGCCAGGATGAAGGGGCGGAAAAGTGAAAGAGTTGCCGAAGGTCGAATTGCATCTGCATCTGGAAGGGGCCGCGCCGCCTGCTTTCGTGCGCGGCATGGCGGCCGAGAAGCATGAGGATATCTCGGGCATTTTCGATGCGCGCGGCGCCTATCGCTACAAGGATTTCTGGGATTTCCTGAAGGTCTATGAGGCGGCGACATCGGTGTTGCGCACGCCCGAGGATTACCGGCGGCTGACGCTTGCGGTGCTGGAGGAAAGCGCTGCCGCGGGCGTGGTCTATTCGGAATGCTTCCTGTCGCCCGATTTCTGCGGCGGGCGCGATGTGGCGGCCTGGCGCGACTATCTGGCGGCGATCCGCGATGCGGCGGATCAGGCCGAGCGGACGATGGGCATCACCCTGCGCGGCATCATCACCTGCATCCGCCATTTCGGCCCCGACAAGGCGCGCGAGACGGCGCTTTGCGCGGCCGAGACGGCGGGCGACTGGATCGTCGGCTTCGGCATCGCGGGGGATGAAAAGGTGCTGGCGCCCAAGGATTTCCTGTGGTCCTTCGATTGCGCCCGCGAGGCGGGGCTGCGCATCACTGCCCATGCCGGGGAATGGCAGGGGCCGCAGGGCATCCGCGACACCTTGGTCGCGCTGAACCCCGAAAGGCTGGGCCATGGCGTGCGCGCCATCGAGGATCTGGCGCTGGTCGACGAGCTGGCGGAACGCGGCACTGTGCTTGAGGTCTGCCCGGGGTCGAATGTCGCCCTGGGCCTCTATCCGAATTTCCGCGCCCATCCGATCAACGAACTGGACCGGCGCGGGGTGAAGGTCACGGTCTCGACCGATGACCCGCCCTTCTTCCACACCACGATGGTGCGGGAGTATGAGGAAATGCACCGTGCTTTCGACTGGGATGAGGGGCAGTTCGCCAGGATCGCCAAGGCCTCGCTTGACGCGGCCTTTTGTGACGCCGATACGAAGGCAAGGATCGCGCAGAAGCTGGAGGCCTGAGACATGCTGGATCACCTGACCGTCGTTTCCCATCCGCTTGTCCAGCACAAGCTGACGCTGATGCGGGAAAAGGACACGTCGACCGCGTCCTTCCGCAAGCTGCTGCGCGAGATCAGCCTGCTTCTGGCCTATGAGGTCACCCGCGAATTGCCGATGACGACGAAGGCGATCGAGACGCCGCTGGAGCCGATGGATGCCCCCACCATCGACGGCAAGAAGCTGGCGCTGGTATCGATCCTGCGGGCGGGCAACGGTCTTTTGGACGGCATCCTTGAGCTGATCCCGGCGGCGCGGGTCGGCTTTGTCGGGCTCTATCGCGACCCCGAAAGCCTTCAGCCGGTGCAATATTACTGCAAGCTGCCCGATCATCTGGACGAGCGGGTGTCGATCGTCGTCGATCCGATGCTGGCCACCGGCAATTCCAGCGCGGCGGCGATCTCGCTTCTGAAACAATCCGGGGCCAAGGATATCCGCTTCCTCTGCCTTCTGGCGGCACCGGAAGGGGTGAAGCGGATGAAAGAGGCCCATCCCGACGTTCCCATCGTGACAGCGGCGGTGGACAGCCATCTGAACGACCATGGATATATTGTTCCCGGGCTAGGGGATGCGGGTGACCGCATGTTCGGCACGAAATAAGGGGCAGACCCGCTTTACTTGGAAACAGTCTTGTTCCACACTTCCCCAAGCTGCTTCGGGGGAAGTGCATGTCCGTTCATCGTCTTCCGGCCGCGTTGATCGCGGCCCTTTGCACCGCCGCACCCGCCCTTGCCGATCTGCGCGGCCCGGCCGAACTGCCGCCTGCAAGCTATCAGGGCCAGCAATATGTCGACAGCCGGGGCTGCGTCTTCCTGCGCGCGGGCTATGGCGGGCAGGTGACCTGGGTGCCCAGGGTGACGCGCGACCGCAAGCAGCTTTGCGGCTATCCGGGCTCGGGCGGCGCGGTGGATGTTGCGCCTGAAGCTTTGCCGGTGGCCGCCGCCCCCGCACCCAGCCTTGCCGAATTGCCCGCCCCGGCCGCGCCGCGCCCCGAAGCTGCGCCCCAGCCGAAGGCCGAAGCGCCTGTCGCGCCCGCGCCGCGCATCGCGGTCGTGCCTGCCGCGACATCGGCGAAATATCCCGATCCGGCCCCGCCTGCCGGCTGGAAAAAGGCCTGGAAGGATGACCGTCTGAACCCCAATCGCGGCAAGCAGACCGTCGCGGGCGTGCAGGATCAGGACGAGATCTGGACCCGCACCAGCCCCATGGTCCTGCGCGAGGATTGGGGCAAGCCCAAGGCCCCCCTGACCATAATTGTCCGCCGCGCCGATGGCAGCGAGGCGCGCTATGATGGCGTCGTCGTCTCGACCAAGGGGGACGGGCGGCTGGTGGTGCGGCTGGCGGATGGCAAGGGCAGCACCGTCGTCGTGCCGCCGCAGGTGACGAAATCAAGCAAGAACAGCCCGGCCGCCGCGATCCCCGCCGCGCCGAAAGCCGGGAAGGTGGCGAAGGCCACGGCCCCGGTGACGGCGGGGCAGAAGCTCTATGTCCGGGTTGGCGCCTATGGCGTGCAGGCCAATGCCGACAAGGCGGTGGGCAAGCTGCGCGGGCTGGGGTTGAAAGTGGCGCGCGGCAAGGCCAAGGGCGGCGCGGTGCAACTGGTCTATGCCGGACCCTTCGCCACCAGGGCCGAGGCCAAGGCCGCGCTGTCGGCGGCGCGGGGGGGCGGGTTCCCGGATGCGGTTATGGTCCAGTAGCGCCCCGATCGTCGTCGAAAATCAGACCCGTTCTGTCGGAGTTTGATCCCAGGACCGGATCGCCACCCTTCGCGGCAACGCCGCCAAATCCCGCTTTCATGGGCCTGGTTGCAAGTCCCGGACAGCGTCAACCTTCGCCTTGCCCCCAGCGCTCGCGATAGATCAGCTCGTCCAGCGGCAATCTGCTGGCCCAGCCCTTTGCCTGCAACTCGGGTTCGGCATACAGTTCGTCGACATGGCCAAGGCAAAGATAGGCCACTGGCACGACCGGGGCGGGCAGGCCCAGAATTTCGCGCAGCGCGCCATCGCGGAAGATGCTGACCCAGCCGACGCCGATCCCTTCGGCCCGTGCCGCAAGCCAGAGGTTCTGCACCGCGCAGACCGAGGAGAAAAGGTCCATTTCGGGCGCATGGGTGCGGCCCAGGACCACGGGTCCCCCCCGGCTGCGGTCGCAGGTGATGCAAAGGTTCACCGGCGCCTGGGTGATGCCTTCAAGCTTCAACGCCGAATAAAGCGGGCGGCGCGCCTGGGGAAACATGGCTTCGGCTTCCGCATTGGCGTCGCGAAAGGCCATCTGCACGCTTTCCTTCACCGCCCGGTCCCGGATGACGATGAAATTCCACGGTTGCATGAAGCCAACCGAGGGCGCGTGATGGGCGGCGTCGAGCAGCCGAAGCAGCAGGGCGTCGTCGATGGGGCGCGCCGTGAACTGGCTGCGGACATCGCGGCGCGTGTAGATGGCACGATAGACTGCGGCCCGTTCATCAGCGCTGAAGGCGACGGCGGCGGTCGGGCCTGTCGCGGGGCAGGGTTGGGCAGAGAGCGGCATAGTACGGATCCCCCGTCATTGAAACGGATTGCGGGTTGACCATCCCGCGCCCCGGTTTCGTCTGGCCGGTCTTCTGACTCGGTTTCTTCCGGGCCTGCGCCTTCCCGGCCCATGGGCCAGTGGCAATTGCAGACCCGTCCACCTTACAGCGTTGGGCACGTTGCGGAATTTCACCGCATTCCCGATTATCCTGCACGGTCGCAGGCACCAGACAGGCCAGACATTATCTGCGCGACACCGCATGCGCAATCGGCACTGCTGGCGGTCGGCCCTGGCGTCCGGGGGCAGGGCGCCCTTGCGGCGAACCCGTGTTGTCGGGCTTCATTCAGGGTTTCGATCGGACCGTGGTCGCATCGGCCGGCGGCAGGAATTCAGCCCTGACAGACCGATTGCAGCGCGATCCAGTCGTCATCCGGCAGAAGCGGGCTTTGGATCAGCCCCTTGAACGGATCGCCCGCGATCAGCCCCTCGACCCCCGCGCCGGATGGCGCGCGCCATCTGGCATAGGGCGATAGCGGCACCTGCGCCTTTTCGAAGGCGGCGATCAGCGTGGCGTCGGGCAGGGCTTCCGGCGCGGCGCGCAGGAAAGCCTCGCCATAGCCCTCCAGCGCCTCGGGCGGCAGGTTGCCCGAGGTCAGCAGGTCGAAACTGGCCCGCAGGCCCGCATGTTCAAGGATCGGGATCACCGGATCGTGCAGCCCAGCGGCGATGCCCTCGGCCAGCGCGGCACCGGCCAGCGCATCGGGGGCCTCAAGCTCGATCAGGCTGCGCGGCAGCAGGATCACGCCGCCGGGAAGATGGGCGGGGCGGGTCAGCCCTTCCGGCAGGATATACAGGATCGGCGTGTCCTCGGGGCCGAAGACCCGTTCCGACAGTTCGGCCAGCGCGGGCAGGCCCATCGGCCCGTCACAGGGCGCGCCGGTCAGCCGGGTCACGTCATCCAGCGCCGCCTGGCCGATCTCGGCCCTCTTGGCCGCGGGCATGACCTTGGCCGTATGGGACACCAGCGCCCCCGGCAGGACAAAGGCCCCGATGGCCAGGATCACCGCCGTGCTGCCAAGGATCAGCACACCGCGCAACCGGCCGGGATGCGGGCTTGCGTGCCGCACCGCCGTCTGCACCGTGCGCAAGGCGGCGATCATGTCGTCGTCTTCCAGTTCCAGCGTCTCGGAGCCTTCGGCGCCGGGCGCGAAAAGGGCAGGGCGCTGGCCGGGGTTCAGCCGTTCGACGGCGGGCAGCGACCAATGTGACAGCACGCCGTCGTTGCGCGGATCGAGAAGCATCAGCGTGGCCTCGCCCAGACGGACCACCACATCGCGGCGCTGGCCCTCGGGCCCATCGCGCCACAGGCCCGAACATTCGAGCTTCTGATACTTCTTCAGTGCCGTCATCGGGTCTTGCCGCGACCTTCGCTGCCTCTGCGCGCCACCCTAGCGCCCCCGGCGCGCGGCCACAATCACATCAGCTTCGCCACGGCCCGCAGCTCGAATTTCTGGATCTTGCCGGTCGAGGTCTTGGGCAGTTCGTGGAACACCACCAGCTTCGGGCATTTGAACCCGGCCAGATGCGCCCGGCAATGGGCGATCAGCTCGGCCTCGGTCGCCTGCGCGCCCGGCTTCAGCTCGACAAAGGCGCAGGGCACCTCGCCCCATTTGTCGTCGGGCTTCGCGACCACCGCGCAGAGCGAGATGGCGGGGTGTTTCATCAAGACGCCCTCGACCTCGACCGAAGACACGTTCTCGCCGCCTGAAATGATGATGTCCTTGGCTCGGTCGGTGATCTTGAGATAGCCGTCCGGGTGCTGGATGGCGATGTCGCCCGAGCGGAACCAGCCGCCCTTGAACGCCTCGGCCGTGGCTTCGGGATTGCGGTAATAGCCTTTCATCACCAGGTTGCCGCGCAGGGCGATCTCGCCCAGGTGGCGGCTGTCCTTCGGCACGGGTTCCCCTTGCGGATCATGCGCTTCCGCGCCTTCAAGCGTGGCCATGGGCACGCCCTGACGAGATTTCAGGTCGGCGCGCTCGTCGCCCGCGATGCCGTTCCAGTCGGGCTGCCACAGGCATTCGGTCGAAGGGCCATAGGTTTCGGTCAGGCCATAGACCTGCGTCACGTTGAAGCCCAGGGGTTCAAAGGCCGCCAGAGTGGCGGCCGGGGGCGGCGCGCCCGCGGTGAAGACCTCGACGAGATGTCCGAAGACGCGGCGGTCCTCGGGGCTCGCGTTGACGATCATGTTCAGCACGATGGGCGCGCCGCCGAAATGGGTGACGCCCTCATCGGCGATGGCGTCATAGATCGCCTTGGCCGTGATGTCGCGGCAGCAGACCAGTGTGCCGCCCAGCATGGGCAGCATCCATGGGTGGCACCAGGCGTTGCAATGGAACAGCGGCACGATGGTCAGGTAGACTGGGAAAAGCTGCATCCGCCAGGCCAGCGCATTGCCCATCCCGGCCAGATAGGCGCCGCGATGGTGGTAGACCACGCCCTTGGGCCGCCCGGTCGTGCCCGACGTATAGTTGATCGCGATGGATTCCCATTCGTCTTCCGGCATCAGCCAGTCGAAGCCCGGATCGCCCTGATCATGCAGCGCCTCCCAGGTGGGATAGGCGCCGGTCGCGGTGAACCCCCGGTCCACCGCCTCGACGATTTGCGGCGCGGGGCCATCCATGCGCCTGATCGCCTCTTGCGCCAGCGGCACCAGCGCCGTGTCCACCACCACCAGTTTCGCCCCGGCATGGCCGAAGATATAGGCCACCGTATCGGCATCGAGCCGGGTGTTGATCGTGTTCAGCACCGCGCCGCAGGCGGGCACGGCGAAATGCGCTTCGGCCTGGGCGGGGATATTGGGCAGCAGCGTCGCCACCACATCGCCGGGGCGGATGCCGTGCTGCACCAGCGCCGAGGCGAGGCGGCTGACGCGGCGGGCATAATCGGCATAGGTCAGGCGGATGTCCTTCCAGACCAGCGCGGTGCGGTTGGCATGAACGCTGGCCGCGCGCTTCAGATGCGACAGGGGCGTCAGCGCCACATGGTTCGCGGCGCATTTCCCCAGCCCGGTTTCATCCGGCAACCATCCCATGACAATCCCTCCCTGCCTGTCGTGCGTGTCGCTTTCGGGCGCGCAGGGGACAACCTATCAGGCTTCACTGCCGGGCAAAGGCCGAAGATGACGCAGCCCCGGCCGGAAGACCCAGATGACCCAAGCCAAACCTGACCGGACGCTTGCCGCGGCCGGGCTGATCCTGATCTATGCCACGATTATCGGCTTCACCGACAATTTCGTGCAGGTCATCGCCCGCGAGGCCGGGCTGTGGCAGTTCCATGCCGCCCGCAGCGCCATGGCGCTGCCGCTTCTCATGCTGGCCGCGCCGGTGCTTGGGCTGGATCTCAGGCCGCGGCGCTGGGGGGCGGTGATCGCGCGCTCGGCCATCCATGGCACGGCGATGGTGATCTATTTCGGCGCGCTGGCCTTTCTGCCGGTCGCGCTGGTGGCGGCAGGCCTGTTCACCGCGCCGATCTTCGTGCTGCTGATCTCTCGTCTGGCCTATGGCCATCGCATCGGGCCGGTGCGGATCATCGCCGTGGCGCTGGGCTTTACCGGGGTCGTGCTGGTCTTGGGGCCGGAAGTGCTGGGCGAGGCCTCGCTGGCCGCCGTGCTGCCGGTGGCGGCGGGGGCGCTGTACGCGCTGGGCAATATCGCCACGCGGGAATGGTGCGAGGGCGAGCCTGCCGAAGTGCTTTTGGCCGGGTTCTTCGCCGCGCTGGGGCTGATCGGGCTGGTAGGGATGACGGTGCTGACCCTTTTCCCGCAGGTTCTGCCCGAGGGGCCCGCCGCCTTTCTGCTGCGCGGCCCGGTCTGGCCGGGGGCCGAGTTCTGGCTGTGGACCTTCGTGCAGGCGGCGGGGTCGCTGCTGGGCGTGGGGCTGATGATCCGTGCCTATCAGATCACCGATGCGGGCCGGGCCAGCGTGATCGAATATGTCATCCTGCCCGCTTCGGCCTTCTGGGCCTGGATGATCTGGGGCGAAGTGCTGACACCGCTGGCCTGGGCGGGAATGGCGCTGATCGCGCTGGCGGGGGGCATGATCGCGTTGCGGGCCAAGGCGCAGGAGACGCGATCCGCCGATGGGCTGCCCGAGCGCGCCTAGACCCTGGCCGCGCGGTCGCCAACCGCCTCGCGCCAATGTTTGCGGCAGAGGCTCTGATAGGTCTCGTTGCCGCCGATCTGCACCTGGTCGCCGTCTTTCAGCGCCTGTCCGTCGGCCCCGCGCCGGATGACCATGCTGGCCTTCTTGCCGCAATGGCAGATGGTGCGGACCTCGCGCATCTCATCGGCCCAGGCCAGCAGCGCCGCCGAGCCCGGGAAGAGATTGCCCTGGAAATCGACCCGCAGCCCGTAGCACATGACCGGGACCTTCAGGTCATCGACTGCCCGCGCCAGTTGCCAGACCTGGTCTTTCGACAGGAACTGCGCCTCGTCGATGAAGACGCAGGCGACTGGCCCCTGCGCCAGCCGGGCCACCAGCTTGGCGAACATGTCCTCGCCCGGGGCGAAAGTGTCGGCCGGGGCGCCGATGCCGATGCGGCTGCCGATCCGCGCCTCGCCCGCGCGGTCGTCCAGCCGGGCGGTGACCAGATAGGTCTGCATCCCGCCTTCGTGATAGTTGTGCGCGGCCTGCAAGAGCAGGGTCGACTTGCCCGCGTTCATTGTCGAGTAGTGGAAATAGAGCTTGGCCATGCGCCTGCCCTATGCGGCGCGCGCGGGCAGATCAAGCGCCCAGACGGCCTGCCAGGGGCAAAAAAGGGTGGGGGGGCGGCGGCCCGGCCTGGCAGGGACGGCGGCGCGGAATCCGGCCGTTCCTGGCGCAAAGACGGGTCCGCCGCAGGTTCTGCTGCAAGCCTGACGACGGACCCCCACCCACCGGCGCTGGGGACACCGGCAACTCGTTACCGCCCCGGCACCTGCTGGGACGCTTTATTCATGACAAAGTTCTTCCCCGCTATTAATGGGAAAACTCGATGTGATTTCCCCCAGTCCGCCAGCGGCGCGGGGGCTGGAGGCGGGAATGTCCACGGAAACCTATCTGAAGAAACATACCGAAGCGCTGGTCAAGGATGTGGGCATCGAGGCGGCCTGCCAGTTGACCGGCAAGTCCAAGGCCACGCTTGGGCGCTATTACTCGGACAGCGAAGAGCATGACGACCGCTTCATGCCGATCGATGTGGTGGCCCAGCTTGAGGCCGCCTCGCGCTTTCCGCATGTGACCGAGGCGCTGGCCGATCTGCGGGGCATCACGCTGTCCTATGACGGCGAGAAGCGCGTGGCGGCGTCAAAGGGCGTGAATCAGGATGTCGTCGCGCTGGCGCAGCGTTTCGCCACGCTGATGAGCGAGTACAACCAGGCGATCAGCGATGGCAAGATCACGGTGAACGAGGCGAAACGCCTGCTGCGCGAGACGCTGGCTCTGCAGCAGGTGCTTCTGGACATGAAGCTGAACCTCGAGGACGAGGTCAGCTAGGCCGCCGACGCGGCACCCCGGCCCCACCCTGCGGGCGGGCCTTCTGCCCCTGCGGGCGGCCCCCCTGCGGCGAAGGCTGCGGACGGCCCGCCGGTTTCCCGGCCGCCTTGGCGGCGGCCTTGGCGGGGTTGCTGGACATCTTCTGGCCCTGGCGCCCGCCGCCCTGCGGCCGCGCGCCGCGGTTCTGGCCGGGCTTGGGCGCGGCGGCCACGACATCGGCCGCCCAGGGCGCGCCGCCGATCACCGGCAGCGGCTTTTTCAGCAGCTTTTCAATGGCCTGCAATTCGCCCATCTCGGCAGGCGCGCAGAAGCTGATGCTGGACCCTTCCGCCCCCGCCCGCGCCGTGCGGCCGATGCGGTGGACATAGTTTTCCGGCACATTGGGCATGTCGTGGTTGTAGACATGGCGGACGGTCGGAATGTCGATGCCGCGCGCGGCCACGTCGGTGGCGACCAGAACGTCGACCTCACCCGCCTTGAACTCGCTCAGGATGCGGTCGCGCTGGTTCTGGCTGCGGTTGCCATGGATCGCGCCAACGCGAAATCCCCATTGTCCCAGGACCTTGGCCAGCTTGTCGGCGCCGTGCTTGGTGCGCGAAAAGACCAGAGCCTGCTCGCCCGGATGCTTTTTGAGATAGACTTCCAGCAGCTTCGCCTTGTCGCCGTTCGGAATGTAATGGACGCCCTGTGTCACCTTCTCGGCCGGCTTGCCGGGCGGCGCGACCTGCACCTTGACCGGGTCGCGCAGGTAGGTGTCGGCGATTTCAGTGATGTCCTTGGGCATGGTGGCCGAGAACATAAGTGTCTGACGTTTCAGCGGAATATGCTTGGCGATCCGGCGCAGGGAATGGATGAAGCCCATGTCGAGCATGTGGTCGGCCTCGTCCAGGACAAGGTAACCGCATTTCTCAAGGCTGACATCGCCGCGTTCCAGAAGGTCGATCAGGCGGCCGGGGGTCGCGACCAGAACATCGGCCCCGCGCGACAGGGACGCGGTCTGCCGGTTGATCGAGGCGCCGCCCACGACCATGAGCACCTTGACCGGGGTTCCTTTGGTGAAGGTTTCCAGGTTGTCCTTGATTTGCAAGGCCAATTCCCGGGTCGGGGCCAGGATCAGGGCGCGGATCATCTTCGGGCCCGGCGGGTGGCCGATGTCGAGGATGCGGTGCAGGAGCGGCAGACCGAAGGCGGCGGTCTTGCCGGTGCCGGTCTGCGCCAGACCCATCAGGTCGCGGCCCTGCATGATATGCGGGATGGCCTGGGCCTGGATGGGTGTCGGGGTCTTGAGCGTGGTTTTTTCCAGCGCGGTCAAGATCTTGGGCGAAAGCCCGAGGGATGCGAAAGTCGTCATGGTCCGTCCATATCGTCAAAGGGCAGGTGACCCTCGCCCCCGGGGAAACCCCGGTTGCCGTGCCGCCCGCGGCGCCCCTGCGTGATGGTGGGAACCTTGGTCCGGGCCTTCAGGTGCTCACGCGGCACGGGCTTCGGACTGGGGGGCAGATGGGGCAAATGCCGCGAAAAGTCAAGCGGTGGGGTGTCTGGCCAAGATCTGGCCAACGTATGGCAAAGGTCTGGCAAGGATCCTTCAGTGTCAGAGGCGGCGCGACCGCTATCGTGGTTTCCAGTTCGAAGACAGCACGTGACGGTTGTTTTCATGCCTGTCTGTTTTGAGCCTTGATTTTGCCTGATTCTGGCTCCTCACTTCACTCAATTATGACTGCATTGTGTTGCGGGTCGACCGGACATGGGACGAATAGACCCGAATCCGAAACCGAATTTCAAAACCCAGGGAGGCTATCATGAATACTTTCAGGGCGGCGGTGATCGCAGGTGCGATCGCCCTTTCCGCCGGCGCGGCCCAGGCAGCGCCTGTTACGGTTGAGCAGATTGGCACCCTGACCAGCATTGGTCAGGATTTCACCTTCACCTTCAGCGGCATCTCCAATTTCATCGGTGGCGCGGTGGTGACAATTACGACGTTGGGCGGGGCGACACCGGGCCTTGATCTCAGCGGCGCGTTCACGGGCGAGGATGAGAATTTCCAGGTCCTGTTCGACAGCATCTCGCAGGGGTTCTTCAGCTGTGGTGGCCCGTCCAACAACGGCTCCACCGCGATCCCGGGCGCGGTAGACAACAGCTTCAACTTCAACAACTGTGCTTTCTCGCTGCCGTTGGCGATTGACGCCGCCACATTCGCCAGCCTTGCCGGCGACGGCGCGCTGGATGTCGGCGTGTTCTTCGGTGGTGACGTGAGCTTCACGGAAGATCTTGACCAGTTCAAAGTGTCGCTCAGCTATGAATCGACCGTGGCGCCCGTGCCGCTGCCGGCTTCGGCCTTGATGCTGGGCGCGGGGCTTTTGGGACTGGGCGCGGTGGCGCGGCGCCGCAAGACGCGCGCCTGATCCAGAGTCACTGAACAGCACGGCCGTCGCAAGAGATTGCGGCGGTCGTTTTCGTTGACGGTCAGGGCGCGGCGGTGCTGGCGCGGATGACCAGTTCGACCGGCAGCACCGTGTCGAGCGCCCCTTCGTCTTCGCCCGCGAGACGGCGCAGCAGGCGCTGGGCCGCGATCTGGCCGATCTTCATGCGGGGCTGGCGGATCGTGGTCAGCGGCGGCGCGATATGGGCGATCAGTTCGATGTCGTCGAAACCGACGACCGAGACGTCGCGCGGCACTTTCAGCCCGTGGCGCTGCACCTCGCCGATGAAGCCGCAGGCCATGGCGTCCGAGGCAAGAAAGATGGCGGTGGGGCGGGTCGCCTGTGGCTGTGCGAGCCAGCGCGCGGCGGCGGCGCGGCCCGAATCGAGAGAGAAGTCGCCGGGATAGACGGCATCGGTCGCGACAGGCAGGCCGCGGCGGGAAAGCGCCTCGTGATAGCCCGCCAGCCGCGCGATGCTGAGGACATTGCCCGCGGGTCCGACGACATGGCCGATGCGCCGATGGCCCAGATCGGCCAGATGGTCGACAGCCAGACCGGCGGCGGCGCGGTTGTCGATCTTGACGCGCGGGGCGGGCAGGTCGGGGATCCATTCGCAGGCCTCGACCACCGGCACGCGGCCGGCAAGGGCGCTGGCGGGCAGCGATCCATCCAGCACGATCAGCCCGTCGGCGCGCGAGGGTTCGGCATAGTCCAGAAGCCGCTCCGCGCCATTGGTCGAGGTATCGGCGATCAACAGGTTGTAGCCCGCCGGGCCAAGGACCGAGTCGATGCCGTAAAGGATTTGCGAAAAGAACGGGTTGGCGAGGTTCGGCACCAGCGCGACGATGCCGCCCGTGCGGCGGTGGCGGAGGTTGCGCGCGGCATGGTTCAGCCGGTAGCCGGTCTGGGTGATCGCGGCCTGAACGGCGGCGCGGGTGTCTTCGCTGACGACATCGGGGTTGGACAGGGCGCGGCTGACCGTGGCGGTCGAGACCCCGGCAAGCCGGGCCACATCACTGATCCTGGGACGTCCGTCTTTCATGCCCCCTCTCCTACGCTGGAGAGCCGTGCCGCTCAATCGCGATTCTTTGCCGCGACTCCGGCAAGGAATCATCTTGCAACCGATTACATTCGGCGTCTATCCTGCTTGTAACCGATTACATCGCGCCTGGGGAGGAGCAGATGCAAACGATCAAGGGGCCGGGCCTGTTCCTGGCCCAGTTCGCCGCCGACGAAGCCCCTTTCAACTCGCTGCCCGCCATCACGCGCTGGGCGGCGGGTCTGGGCTATCGCGGTGTGCAAATCCCAAGCTGGGACGGACGTTTGTTCGATCTGGACCGGGCCGCCGCCTCGCAGGATTATTGCGACGAGGTGAAGGGCATCTGCGCCGAAGCGGGGGTGGCGATCACCGAGCTTTCCACCCATCTGCAGGGCCAGCTGGTCGCGGTACATCCGGCCTATGATGCGGCCTTCGACGGCTTTGCCGCGCCTGCGGTGCGGGGCAACCCGGCGGCGCGGCAGGCCTGGGCGGTGGATCAGGTCAGGAAGGCGCTGACCGCGTCAAAGCGGCTGGGGCTGACGGCGCATGCCACGTTTTCGGGCGCGCTGGCCTGGCCCTATGTCTATCCCTGGCCGCAGCGCCCGGCGGGTCTGGTGGAGGAGGCGTTTGACGAGCTGGCCCGGCGCTGGCGCCCGATCCTGGACCATGCCGAGGAGTGCGGGGTGGATGTCTGCTACGAAATCCATCCCGGCGAGGATCTGCATGACGGGGTGAGTTACGAGATGTTCCTCGACCGCGTGGGCAACCATGCGCGGGCGAACATGCTGTACGACCCCAGCCACTACGTTTTGCAGCATCTGGATTACCTGGCGAATATCGACATCTACCACGACCGCATCCGGATGTTTCACGTCAAGGATGCCGAGCTGAACCCGACCGGGCGGCAAGGGGTCTATGGCGGTTTCCAATCCTGGGTCGATCGCGCCGGGCGGTTCCGCAGCCTGGGCGACGGGCAGGTCGATTTCGGCGGCGTCTTCTCGAAGCTGACGCAATACGGCTTCGACGGCTGGGCCGTGGTGGAATGGGAATGCTGTCTCAAGCATCCCGAGGATGGCGCGCGGGAAGGCGCGGCTTTCGTTGAGGGTCACATCATCCGCGTGACCGAAAAGGCCTTTGACGATTTCGCCGGCGCAGGGACCGACCGTGCCGCCAACCGCAAGATGCTGGGGTTGCAGCCATGACAGAGATCCGGCTTGGAATGGTGGGCGGCGGGCAGGGGGCGTTCATCGGCGCCGTGCATCGCATCGCGGCGCGGCTGGATGGCGAGTTCCGTCTGGTGGCGGGGGCCTTGTCCTCGACCCCAGAGAAGGCCAGGGCCTCGGGTGCGGCGCTGGGGCTGGAGCCAGCGCGCTGCTATGGCGACTATCGCGAGATGGCGCAGCGCGAGGCGCGGCGCAAGGATGGCGTGCAGGCGGTGGCGATCGTGACGCCGAACCACATGCATGCGGGTCCGGCGATCGAGTTCCTGAAGCGCGGCATCCATGTGATCTGCGACAAGCCGCTGACCGCGACCATGGCCGAGGCGAAGAAGCTGGCCAAGGTGGCCGAGGCGTCGCAGGCGCTGTTCATCCTGACCCACAATTACACCGGCTATCCGATGGTGCGGCAGGCCCGCGCCATGATCGCGCGCGGCGATCTGGGCCGGTTGCGGCTGGTGCAGGTGGAATATGTGCAGGACTGGCTGACCGAAGCGGCCGAGGCCACGGGATCGAAACAGGCGGAATGGCGGACCGATCCGGCGCGGTCGGGGGCGGGGGGTGCCTTGGGCGATATCGGCACCCATGCCTATAACCTTGCCGCCTTTGTCAGCGGGATGGAGCCCGAGGCCCTGGCGGCGGATCTGGCCTCGATGGTTCCGGGGCGGCGGCTGGATGACAATGCCCATGTCCTGCTGCGCTATGCGGGCGGGGCCAAGGGGATGCTCTGGGCGAGCCAGGTGGCGCCGGGCAATGAGAACGGGCTGCGGCTGCGGATCTATGGCGAGAAGGGCGGGCTGGAATGGGGCCAGGAGGACCCGAACCGGCTGTGGTTCACGCCCTTTGGCCAGCCGAAGCAATTGCTGACCCGCAATGGCGCCGGGGCCGATCCGGCGGGGCAGCGGGTCAGCCGCGTGCCGGGCGGCCATCCCGAGGGCTATCTGGAGGCCTTTGCCACGATCTATACCGAGGCCGCGCGGGCGATCCGGGCGCGGGATGCGGGCGAAGCCGTGCCGGAGGAGGTTGTCTATCCGACGCTGAAGGACGGGCTGGCGGGGATGCGCTTTGTCGAGGCCTGCGTCCAGTCGGCCAGGCGCAATGCGGCCTGGGTCGTGCTGTGAGCCAGGCCCCCGCCCTGGCGCTGGCGGATGTGCGCAAGAGCTTTGGCCCGATCGAGATCCTGCATGGCACCGACTTTGCCCTGCATCCGGGCGAGGTCCATGCCCTGATCGGCGAGAACGGGGCGGGCAAATCGACGATCATGAAGATCCTGGGCGGCTATCTGGCGCCCACATCGGGGCAGGTGCTGCTGGATGGCGCGCCCGCCCCCTTCCGCTCGGGCGCCGAGGCCGAGGCTTCGGGGATCGTGGTGATCCATCAGGAATTCAACCTCGCCCCCGACCTGACCGTCGCCCAGAATGTCTGGCTGGGCCGCGAGATGGGGCGCATCCTTCTGGACCACAAGGCGATGCGCGCGGCGACGCAGGCGCTCTTGGATCAGCTGGAATGCCGCGTCTCGCCCGATGCGCGCATCCGCGACCTGCCGGTGTCGGACCGGCAGATGGTGGAAATCGCCAAGGCGCTGTCGCGCAAGGCGCGGGTGCTGATCATGGACGAACCTTCGGCGGTTCTCACTGGCCGGGAGGTGCAGATCCTGTTCCGCCAGATCGAGCGGCTGCGGGAATCGGGCGTGGCGCTGCTGTACACCTCGCATCGGCTGGACGAGGTCGACCATCTGGCCGACCGGATCACGGTTCTGCGCGACGGCGCGGTGGTGCGGCGCGCGCTGCGCGGTGAACTCAGCGAAGACGGCATGGCGACAGCCATGGTCGGGCGCGATCTGAAAGACATTTTCCCGCCGCGCCGCGATGCCTTTGGTCCGGTCGTGTTCGAGGCGCAGGACGTTTCGGTGCCCCCTCTGGTGCAGGGCGTGAACCTGACCCTGCGGCGCGGCGAGGTTCTGGGGATTTCCGGCCTTGTCGGGGCGGGGCGGACGGAACTGGCCGAGGGGCTGGTGGGGCTGCGGCCGCACAGGGGCACGATCCTGCGCGACGGAAAGCCGGTCAGCCTGCGGTCGCTGTCGGATGCGGCAGCCCATGGCATTGCCTATCTGACCGAAGACCGCAAGGAACGCGGGCTTCTGCTGACCAAGACGCTGCGCGAGAACCTGACGCTCTCGACGCTGGACCGGTTCGGCAGCCCGCTGATCTCGCGTCCCGCCGAAGAGGCGGCGCTGACCAGGGCCATCGGTGATTTCGACATCCGCGCGCCGCGCCGCGACATGGCGGTGGGCAACCTGTCGGGCGGCAACCAGCAAAAGGTCCTGCTGGCCAAGACCATGCTGCCCGAACCGCAGGTCGTGATCATCGACGAGCCGACGCGCGGCATCGATATCGGCACCAAGAGCCAGATCTACCATTTCATCGACCGGCTGGCCCGCGAGGGCCTGTCGGTGATCGTCATCTCCTCGGACATGCCCGAGATCCTGGGCCTGTCGGACCGTGTGCTGGTCATGCGGCAGGGCCGGGTGGCGGGCGTGCTGGAGGGGGCAGAGATCACCGAAACCGCGGTGGTGCGGCTGGTCATGGGCACAAGCGAAGAGAAGGCGGCCGAAGATGCGTAACCTGTCCCTGTCGACCCTTGGCCCCCTGGCCGCGCTGATCCTTCTGGTCGCGCTGGGCGCCTGGCTGAACGAGAATTTCTATTCGGCGGGCAATATCACCAATGTGCTGGCCAGGTCGGCCTTTATCGGCATGATCGCGGTGGGGATGACCTTTGTCATCACCAGCGGCGGCATCGACCTGTCGGTCGGGTCGATGGCGGCCTTCATCGCGGGGATGATGATCCTGGCGATGAATGCGCTGATCCCGACCCTGGGCATCGGCGTGCCGCTGGTGCTGGCGGGGATGGGCGTGGCACTCTTGGTGGGGCTGCTGGCGGGTTTTGCCAACGGGTTCCTGATCACCAAGGTTCGGATCGAACCTTTCATCGTCACTTTGGGCACGATGGGGATTTTCCGCTCTCTCGTCACCTGGATCGCCGATGGCGGCACGCTGTCGCTGGATTTCGAGGCCCGGCAATTCTACCGCCCGGTCTATTATGACGGGCTGTTCGGCATTGCCTGGCCGATCATCGTTTTCGCCATCGTGGCCGTTCTGGGCGAGGTGGTGATGCGCCATACCCGTTTTGGCCGCTATTCCGAAGCCATCGGATCGAATGAGAAGGTGGCGCGCTATTCGGCGGTCAAGGTCGAGCGGGTTCAGCTTCTGACCTATGTCTTCCTTGGCCTGCTGGTCGGGCTGGCGACCATTCTTTACGTCCCCCGCCTCGGCTCGGCCTCGGGCTCGACCGGGCTGTTGTGGGAGCTGGAGGCGATTGCCGCCGTGATCATCGGTGGGACCGCGCTGAAGGGCGGCTATGGCCGGGTCTGGGGCACGGTGGTGGGCGTGCTGATCCTGTCGCTGATCGACAACATCCTGAACCTGGCCGACCTCGTCTCGCCCTATCTGAACGGCGCGATCCAGGGGGTCATCATCGTTCTTGCCGTTGTGCTGCAACGGGGAAAGTCTTCCGCCGAAGGGCGGTAGGGTAACGGCCGCAAGACACGCGGCTTTTTGTGGGAGGAATGAGAGATGCAACGCAGACAGTTCTTTGGCGCCGCCGCAGCCGTCGCAGCCGCCGCCACCACCGCGCGCCCGGTTCTGGCGCAGGACCAGACCTATACGATCGGCGTGTCGATCCCTTCGGCCACGCATGGCTTCATGGGCGGGCTGAACTGGCACGCCCAGCAGTCGATCGCGCGGCTGGAAGCGACCTATCCGAACGTCAAGTTCGTGCTGGCCACGGCGGGCGAGCCGGGCAAGCAGGTGGATGACATCGAGGACATGCTGGCCACCCGCAACATCGACGGGCTGGTGGTGCTGCCCTTTGAATCCGAGCCGCTGACCGGGCCGGTCAAGGCGGTGAAGGATGCCGGGAAATGGGTGACGGTTGTGGACCGTGGCCTGTCGGTCGAAGGGATCGAGGATCTGTATGTCGCGGGCGACAACACCGCCTTCGGCCGGGTGGCGGGCGAGTATTTCAAGGCCAACCTGCCGTCCGGGGCCAAGGTCGTGGTGCTGCGCGGCATTCCCACGACGCTGGACAATGAGCGGGTGGATGCCTTCCAGAAGGCGATCGAGGGATCGGGGATCGAAATCCTGGACATGCAGCATGGCAACTGGAACCGCGACGACGCTTTCACCGTGATGCAGGATTTCTTGTCGAAATACCCCAAGATCGACGCGGTCTGGGCGGCGGATGACGATATGGCCATCGGCGTGATGGAAGCCATCGCCCAGGCCGGCCGGACCGAGGAGATGTGGATCATCGGCGGCGCCGGAATGAAGGAAATCGTCAAGCGGATCATGGACAAGGACCCGCAGCTTCCGGTCGACGTGACCTATCCGCCGGCCCTGATCTCGGCCGCGATCGAGATGACGGCGCTGCGCTTCGTGTCGGATACGCCGGTCTATGGCCGCTTCATCATCGGCTCGACGCTGATCACGCCGGAAAACGCCGAACGCTTCTACTTCCCCGACAGCCCGTTCTGAGCGGGAAAAGGAAACCCCCGGCCGAAAGGCCGGGGGTTTTTGCCCCGCAAGGGCGGCCGCCACCCGGCACTGTCCCTGCGAGGGACAAGGGGTAGCACATTTGAAATCAATGGATTGAGGGGGCGAGTTTAAGGATTTGTTCACGATTCGCAGCGCTGGAAGCAATGGCCGGGCGGGCCTGAGTTCCGCCTGTTGCATCACCGCGGGGGTGGTGGCCGAGAAGATCGGCGCCGGGGCGGCGGCGTTTTGCTGAGCGGGGAAGGACGGAGATGTGGAGTGGGCGATTAGGTTTGTGGAGGGGCGAGGAGAGGTTGAATAAGTCAAAGAGACGTCAGGAATTCTGCTGAGAGTTCAGAAATGAAATCTAACGAAACGTGGAATATCCCGTCGACGCACGTTACTGATTGCTGCTTCTCGCTCGATGTTAATGTACGATGTAGGCACTTCTTGATGTGCGGAAAGTCAATGAAGACAGTTACGCAATCTGGCACTCCATCTGGAGGGGCTGGGAAGGATTCGGACGGTGAGTCAGTGCCGATGTGCAAAGATTCTATCGGCCAGATTTTAACTTGGCTCCCGTATTTTTCAATAAGTCTTGTGACCACAACTCTGCAATCTGGATAATAAGAAACTTGCTTTGGGATCGTCCAAAAATTGAATTCAGTTTCTGACACTTGATTTGAGTAACCGACATGTGCCCACGATGGTCTTTTCGAAATGCTTTTGTAGTTTTCCAGCGTTGTGAGCTCGAAGTATCCGCCAAAGGAAGAGTCACCTTGAAGAGTATGAGGTTGAAAGATTGCCTTCGAGTTTATCATGCCAATTGTCCCGATTAGGCGAACAACCTCGCGCATTCCTTCAGGTGAAACATCTTGCTTCCATTCTCCGAGGGACTGATCTGCGAACTTTATCTGCGACTTCAGCCAAGCAGAGCCAGTGCCACAGACAACCGACTCGTTGAAATGTTGAGTATCGAATGTATCGTTCCAAAAGCCCTTTAGAACATTCACATTTGGGTTGGTAGGTGCAAAGCCGATTGCTGATATAGGAAGGTTGTATTTGCAAATGAAGCTGTTGATCATGTCTCCAATGGCCCGCATTGGCCTTGAGGCGTCAATCATATTCAATTCGGGCCCAAGCCCCTTAATTATCTCGCGGATGCCGCGAACGTTGCCTGAGAATGCGAGAACTATTGGTAGGTCGCCGAGTACGAATGTTTTTCGCGCTAGGCTAGCTATTGCGCTCGGTGGAGGTCCAGTGAAAATATTTGTGGGCGTCAATGAGCCAGTGTCGACTCGGGTTACTACCAAGTCCGAAATAATCGTCGGAAGAAAAGGAGGGTGAATATATGCGCAAGCTGTCACACCGCGCCTCGACTATCCCTGCAACGTCCTGACCCCATAGCCCTCGCCGCGCGCCTTCATCGCGGCGACGGCGGCGATGCTGGCGGCGGCCGTGGTGAAATAGGGGATCTTGTCCATCAGCGCGACGCGGCGGATGTCGCGGCTGTCGGAGATCGACTGGGTGCCTTCGGTGGTGTTCATCACCAAAGCGATCTCGTCATTCTTCAGGCGGTCGACGATGTTCGGGCGGCCTTCATAGACCTTGGCGACCAGTTCGGCCTTCACGCCCTGATCGGCCAGCCAGAGCTGCGTGCCGCGGGTGGCGATCACTTCGAAACCCATGGCGACGAGGTCGCGGGCGGCTTCGGCAAGCGCCTCGGACTTGTCGCTGTCCTTGACCGACAGGAAGACGCGGCCGGTTTCGGGCAGAGTCATGCCCGCCCCCATCTGCGCCTTGAGGAAGGCCAGCGCGAAGTTGCGGTCCCAGCCCATCACCTCGCCCGTCGAGCGCATTTCCGGCCCGAGAAGCGGATCGACGCCGGGGAAGCGGGCGAAGGGCAGCACCGCCTCTTTGACGCTGAACCACGGGGTCTGCGGATCGGCCAGCGTCAGCGGGTCGGCCAGCGGCAGCACGGTGTCGGGGCCGACGCCGGCGGGATAGGCGGCGCGCTGCGGGAAGGTTGACAGTTTCTCGCCTGCCATCAGCCGCGCGGCGATGGAGGCAATGGCGCTGTCGGTCGCCTTGGCGACGAAGGGCACGGTGCGCGAGGCGCGGGGGTTGACCTCGAGAACGTAGATCACGCCATCCTTGATGGCGAATTGCACGTTCATCAGCCCGACCACGTTCAGCGCGCGGGCCATCTCGACCGTCTGGCGTTTCAGGTCGGCGATGGTCTCGGGCGTCAGCGAATGGGGCGGCAGGCAGCAGGCGCTGTCACCGGAATGGACGCCCGCTTCCTCGATATGTTCCATGATCCCCGCGACATGGACGTTTTCGCCATCGCAGAGCGCATCGACATCAACCTCGATCGCGCCGGCCAGATAGCTGTCCAGGAGGACCGGGCTGTCACCCGAAACCTGCACGGCGGTGGTGATGTAGCGTTCAAGCTGGGCGTCGTCGCGGATGATCTCCATCGCGCGGCCGCCAAGGACGAAGGAGGGGCGGATCACCAGCGGATAGCCGACCTGCCCGGTGACGCGGAAGGCCTCGTCGCGCGAGCGAGCGGTGCCGTTGACCGGCTGCTTGAGGCCCAGCTTGTGCAGAAGCTGCTGGAAGCGTTCGCGGTCTTCGGCAAGGTCGATGGCATCGGGGGTGGTGCCAAGGATCGGGATGCCTTCCTCATGCAGCGCATTGGCCAGTTTCAGCGGCGTCTGGCCGCCGAACTGGACGATGACGCCGTGAAGGGTGCCGTTCTCCTGCTCGACCCGCAGGATTTCGAGAACATGTTCCAGGGTCAGCGGTTCGAAATAGAGCCGGTCCGAAGTGTCATAATCGGTCGACACGGTTTCCGGGTTGCAGTTGACCATGATGGTTTCATAGCCCGCGCCGGTCAGCGCATAGCAGGCGTGGCAGCAGCAATAGTCGAACTCGATGCCTTGCCCGATGCGGTTCGGGCCGCCGCCGAGGATGACGACCTTCTTCGCCGCCGAGGGGCGGCTTTCGCATTCCACATCGCCCATCGCGGGCATTTCGTAGGTGGAATACATATAGGGGGTCTGGGCCTCGAATTCGGCGGCGCAGGTGTCGATGCGCTTGAACACAGCCTGGACGCCCAGGTTGCGGCGGGCGCGGCGGACCTGGCCTTCGTCGCGGCCGGTCAGGCGGGCCAGACGGGCATCGGTGAAGCCCAGCATCTTGAGGCCGCGCAGCCCGTCGGCGGTGACGGGTAGGCCGTCACGGCGGATCTTCTCTTCAGTGTCGATGATCTCGCGGATGCGGGCCAGGAACCAGGGATCGAAGGCGGTGATGGCCTGGATCTCGTCATCCGAAAAGCCGTGGCGCATGGCCTGGGCGATCACGCGCAGCCGGTCGGGTGTGGCTTGCGACAGGGCCTTGGAAATCGCGGCGCGGTCGGGGGCGCCGGGGATGGCGATCTCGTCAAAGCCGGTCAGGCCGGTCTCAAGGCTGGCCAGGGCTTTTTGCAGCGATTCGTGGATGGTGCGGCCGATGGCCATTGCCTCGCCCACCGATTTCATCGCGGTGGTCAGGAAGGGTTCGGAGCCGGGGAATTTCTCGAAGGCGAAGCGCGGGATCTTGGTGACGACATAGTCGATGGTCGGCTCGAACGAGGCGGGCGTGACCTTGGTGATGTCGTTGTCCAATTCGTCCAGCGTGTAGCCGACGGCGAGCTTGGCGGCGATCTTGGCGATGGGGAAGCCGGTGGCCTTGGAGGCCAGCGCCGAAGAGCGCGAGACGCGCGGGTTCATCTCGATCACGACCATGCGGCCGTCTTTCGGGTTGATCGCCCATTGCACGTTCGAGCCGCCGGTCTCGACCCCGATCTCGCGCAGGACAGCGATGCTGCCGTTGCGCATGATCTGGTATTCCTTGTCGGTCAGCGTCAGCGCCGGGGCGACGGTGATCGAGTCGCCCGTGTGCACGCCCATCGGATCGACGTTTTCGATGGAACAGACGATGATCGCGTTGTCCGCCTTGTCGCGGACGACCTCCATTTCATATTCTTTCCAGCCGAGCAGGCTTTCATCGACCAGCACTTGCGCCACCGGCGAGGCTTCGAGCCCCGAGCGGACGATGGCCTCGTAATCGTCGCGGTTGTAGGCGACGCCGCCGCCGGTGCCGCCCAGGGTGAAGGCGGGGCGGATGATGGCGGGCAGGCCGATCTGTTCCAGGTCGGCCATGGCCTGACGGACGCCGGCGGCGATGTCGTATTTGCCATTGACCTTGGGGGCTGCGACGATGGTGGCCTTGGGGTTTTCCAGCCCGATGCGGTCCATCGCCTCGCGGAAGAGCTTGCGGTCTTCGGCCATTTCGATGGCGTCGCGCTTGGCGCCGATCAGTTCCACCTTGAACTGGTCGAGGACGCCCATGTCGGCCAGCGCCAGCGCGGTGTTCAGGCCGGTCTGGCCGCCCATCGTGGGCAGGATCGCGTCGGGGCGTTCCTTTTCGATGATCTTGGCGACGACTTCCGGCGTGATCGGCTCGATATAGGTCGCGTCCGCCAGACCGGGATCGGTCATGATCGTGGCGGGGTTCGAGTTCACCAGGATGACCCGGTAGCCTTCCTCGCGCAGCGCCTTGCAGGCCTGGGCGCCGGAATAGTCGAACTCGCAGGCCTGGCCGATGACGATGGGCCCTGCGCCGATGATCATGATCGAGTGGATATCTGTCCGCTTCGGCATGTCTGGGCCCCCTTGGCTGTCGGCAAATTGCCGGGGGTTTAAGAGCGAAGCGGCAGGGGCGCAAGGGGCAAAGGCGGATGCAAAAACCATCGCAGGATTTCGCGGATCTTCCGCAAGAAAGTTGCGCGGGGGTGTCAGGGCTGTCGGTGCGCCGGGGCCTGCGGTCGCAAAACCGCTGGCCTGCGCGCGGCATTCGGCCTAACTGGCGTCAAGGGATGGAGGGTTCGGGGTGATCCTGCTGGAATATGGCCCGCTTGGTGCCCCGGTCGTGTTCGACCGGCCGCAAGAGGTGATTCTCGCCCGGGTGCCGGGCGAGGTCGCCCCGGCGCTGGCGCGGGCCGAGGCGGCGCGGGCGAGGGGCGGCTGGATCGCAGGCTATGTCGCCTATGAGGCGGGCTATGCGCTGGAGCCGAAGCTGCGGCGCCTGATGCCGCGGCGGCGGGCGGGGCCGCTGGTGGCGCTGGGGGTTTTCGGCCCGCCGGGCGATGCCGGGGCGGCGCTGGACCGGGCCGCCGAGGAAGGCCAGGGCAGCGCGATGCTGCCGCCGGTGCCGGGGGTCGGGCGGCGGGCCTATGGCGGGGCGATGGCCAAGGTGCTGGCCTATATCGCGGCGGGCGACTGCTATCAGGTCAACCTGACCTTTCCGATGGCGGCACGGCTGGAAACCGGCACCGCGCTGGGGCTGTACGGGGCGTTCCGGCGCACCGGGGCGGTGGGGCAGGGGGCCTTCGTCGATCTGGGCGTCGGCCCGGTGGTGGTGTCGCGCAGCCCCGAGCTGTTCTTCGCGCTGGAGCCGGGCAAGGCCGGATCGGGGGGGCGGATCGTCACCCGGCCGATGAAGGGCACCCGGCCGCGCGGGGCGGATGCGGCAGGGGATGCGGCATTGGTGGCCGATCTGGCGGCTTCGGTGAAGGACCGGGCCGAGAACCTGATGATCGTCGATCTGTTGCGCAACGACATCTCGCGGCTGGCGCAGGTGGGCAGCGTCAGGGTGCCCGCGCTTTTCGCCATCGAGACCTATGCGACCGTTCACCAGATGACCTCGACCGTCGAGGGGGTGCTGGAACGGCCCGCCACTCTCCCTTCGCTGATGCAGGCGCTGTTTCCCTGCGGGTCGATCACCGGGGCGCCGAAGATCCGCGCGATGGAGATCATCCGCGAGGTGGAGCGGTTTCCGCGCGGGGTCTATTGCGGTGCGGTGGGCTGGATGTCGCCGGGCGGGGCGGCGAATTTCTCGGTGGCGATCCGCACCCTGTCGGTGACGGGGCGCGACATCGTGATGAATGTGGGCGGCGGGCTGACGCATGGGTCGACCGTGGCCGGGGAATGGGAGGAGGCGCTGTGGAAGGCGCGCTTCGTGAAGGCGGCCGTCAACCGGGGCTGAGGCTGATCGAGACGGTGTTCTGGGACGGCGCGGCCGCCCCGCGCTGGGTGCTGCACCGGGCGCGGCTACGGCGCAGTTGCGCGCTGCTGGGCTGGGATTGCCCCGAGGTCTCCCCGCAGGGCCCGGCGCATCCGGCGCGGCTGCGGCTGACGCTGGGGGCTGCGGGCGATGCGGTCTGGGAGGTGCATCCCTTGCCGCCCACCGGCGCGGACTGGCGGCTGGGGCTGGCTGCGGCGCGGCTGGCATCCACCGATCCCTGGCTGCGGGTGAAATCCACCCGGCGCGGCGTCTACGATGCGGCACGGGCAAAGCTGCCGCCGGGGCTGGACGAGGTGATCTTCCTCAACGACCGCGGCGAGGTCTGCGAGGGCGCCATCACCACCCTCTTCTTCGACCGCGGGCAGGGCATGCGGACGCCACCCCTGTCCTGCGGCCTGCTGCCCGGCGTGTTGCGCGCCGAACTGGCCTGCCCCGAGGAGGTGCTGCTGGCGGACGACCTGCCGAAGGTGCGGCTTTGGGTCGGCAATGCCTTGCGCGGGCTGATCCCGGCGGTCTGGGCCGGTTAGCGCCGGGAGCAGGGTATTTGGACAAAGGTGAAAGGAAGGCGGTTTTCATCTTTGCCCAAATACCCCCGCCGGAGGCATCCGCCGTCGGGCCGGGGCGCTACGGCCGGGGTTGACTTGGCGCCCGCCTTTGGGTGTATCGGCGCGATGGAAGATCGAGCCCTTGGAAAGGGAATGATGATGCATGTCTACCGCAGCCATACTTGTGCGGCGCTGAACAAGGCCCATGTGGGCGAGACCGTGCGGCTTTCGGGCTGGGTCCACCGGGTGCGCGACCATGGCGGCGTTCTTTTCATCGACCTGCGCGACCATTACGGCATCACCCAGGTGCTGTGCGACGGCGACAGCCCGGCCTTTGCCGCGCTGGAGAAGGTGCGTGCCGAATGGGTGATCCGCATCGACGGCCGGGTGAAGGCGCGGGATGCCAGCCTGGTCAACGCCAAGATCCCGACCGGCGAGATCGAGGTCTATGCCACCGAGGTCGAGGTGCTGGGTCAGGCCGATGAACTGCCCCTGCCGGTGTTCGGAGAGCTTGAATATCCCGAAGAAACCCGGCTGACCTATCGCTTTCTCGACCTGCGGCGCGAGGGCATGCATCAGAACATGATGCTGCGGTCGAACGTGGTGCGCTGGCTGCGGGGCAAGATGTGGGATCAGGGGTTCAACGAATTCCAGACCCCGATCATCACGGCCAGCAGCCCCGAAGGCGCGCGCGACTTCCTGGTGCCCTCGCGCCTGCATCCGGGCAAGTTCTATGCCCTGCCGCAGGCGCCGCAGCAGTTCAAGCAGCTGATCCAGGTGGCCGGTTTCGACCGCTATTTCCAGATCGCGCCCTGTTTCCGCGACGAAGACCCGCGCGCCGACCGCTCGCCCACGGATTTTTATCAGCTGGACATCGAGATGTCCTTCGTCACCCAGGACGATGTGTTCGCCGCCGTGCAGCCGGTGCTGCAGGGGCTGTTCGAACATTTCGGCAAGGGCCGCAAGGTTCATGCCGACTGGCCGCGCATCGCCTATAACGACAGCCTGAAATGGTATGGGTCGGACAAGCCCGACCTGCGCAACCCGATCCGCATGGCCGATGTGTCCGAGCATTTCCGGGGCAGTGGCTTTGCGATCTTCGCCAACCTTCTGGAAAACGAGGGCACCGAGGTGCGCGCCATTCCCGCGCCCACGGGGGGCAGCCGCAAGTTTGCCGACCGGATGAATGCCTTTGCCCAGAAAGAGGGCCTGCCGGGCATGGGTTACATCTTCTGGCGCAAGGCCGAGGATGGCAGCACCGAAGCCGCAGGCCCCATCGCCAAGGCGATCGGGCCGGAGCGGACCGAGGCGATCCGGGTCGAGCTGGGGCTGGATGTGGGCGATGCGGTGTTCTTCCTGGCCGGCAAGCCAGAGGTGTTCCAGTCGGTCGCCGGCAAGGCGCGCAACGAGATCGGCAATGAGCTGGGGCTGACCGAAAAGGACTGTTTCCGCTTTGCCTGGATCGTCGACTTCCCGATGTACGAGAAGACCGACGACGGCAAGATCGACTTCAGCCACAACCCGTTCTCGATGCCGCAGGGCGGGCTTGAGGCGCTGAACGGCGATCCTTTGCAGGTTTACGCCTGGCAGTATGACCTGGCCTGCAACGGCTATGAGGTGATCTCGGGCGGCATCCGCAACCACAAGCCGGAAATCATGTATCGGGCCTTCGAACTGGCCGGATATCCGAATTCCGAGGTCGACAAAAGGTTCGGCGGCATGGTCAAGGCGTTCAAATACGGCGCCCCGCCGCATGGCGGCTGTGCGGCGGGGATCGACCGGCTGGTGATGCTGCTGGCGGATACCACCAACATCCGCGAGGTCATCATGTTCCCGATGAACCAACGCGCCGAAGACCTGCTGATGAACGCGCCCAGCGAGCCGACGCTGCAACAGTTGCGCGAGTTGAACCTGCGGGTGGTTCCGAAGGAAAGCTGATGTATCAGGCCTCGGTCCCCGTCTTCCGCCATTATCTGTCGCGCATCAGCGACATCGTGGCGGTCGCGGGGCCCGATGCGCTGGATGCCCATATCGCCGATACCTTTCCGGCCCGGAGCCAGTTTGCCATTGCGGCGGGCTTTGCCCTGCGCACCGCCTGCCCGCTGGCCGGGCGCGAGGTGCCGGACCTGCCTGAAGGGCTGGGCCCCAGGCTGGCGGTGGCACGGGCGGTGCTGGGATCGCTGAAACCCGCCGATTTCGACGGGGCCGAAGCACGGGTGATCCGCCACAAGGCAGGCTTTGCCGAGGTGGACCAGACCGCCGAGCAGTTCCTTTACCTGTTCGGTCTGCCGAATTTCTTTTTCCATATGACCATGGGCTATGCCGCGTTGCGGGCGGCGGGGGTGCCCTTGGGCAAAGAGGATTTCGACGGAATCCATTCCTATCCGGCGGATTTCCGCTTTTGACGCCGCCGTTGCCCGCCGGGCGATGCGACGGCTGATGCGCGGCTGCGGTTCCGCGCCTATCCTGCCGCCGGACCACAGGTGAGAAGATGCCCGACCCCGCAGAGATTGCCGCCTTCCGCTTTGGCTATGGGCTGCCCGCAGGCCCTGCCGATGCGGCGGGGCTGATGGCTGCGCTGACCGGCCCCGACCATGCGGCGGCGCGCTGGCCGGCCTATGGTCTGGCCGAGGTGATCGAGGTGATGCAGGCACAGCGCGAGGCCCGGCGGATGAAGCGCGACGGGCCGGGCGAGAATGCCCGCAAGAAGGCACAGCGGCGCGGGGTCAAGGCGGGCAAGGCGCTGCAACAGAAGGCGGTGCAGGCAGCGGTGGCGCGGGCGGTCGGGGGCGACGGTTTCCGCGAACGGCTGGTCCGGTTCTGGGCCGATCATTTCACCGTTGTGCCGAAAAGCAGGGCCGATTTCGCCTGGCCTTCGGCGATGGAGGAAGAGGCGATCCGCCCGCATCTGACCGGCCGGTTCGGCGATATGCTGGTGGCGGCGATCACCCATCCGGCGATGCTGATCTATCTGGATCAGGCGGCGGCGCAGGGGCCGAATTCGCCGCGCGGCATCGGCAAGGGCAAGGGGTTGAACGAGAATCTGGCGCGTGAGGTGCTGGAGCTGCACACGCTGGGCGTGGGGGCGTCCTATGGGCAGGAGGATGTGCGCCAGTTGGCCGAACTGTTCACCGGGCTGACGGTGACGGTCGACCGTGGCTTTGCCTTCGATGCGGCACGGGCCGAACCGGGGGCCGAAACCGTGCTGGGCACCGACTATGGCAGCGCGGGACCGGCTGCCGATCTGGCCCCGGTGCTGGCTGCGCTGCACGATCTGGCGCAGCAGCCCGAAACCGCCCGGCATGTCGCGGGAAAGCTGGCGGTGCATTTCGTCGCGGACAGTCCCGATCCGGCGCTGGTGGCGGCGATGGCGGCGGAATGGCAGGCGACGGGCGGCGATCTGGCGGCGGTGCTGGCGGCGATGCTGGCCCATCCGGCGGCCTGGGCCCCCGAGGCGGCGAAGGCCCGCCAGCCGTTCGATTTCATCGTGGCGGCGCTTCGGGCGCTGGGCCTCACCGGGGATGCGATCACCGCCATGCCGGCCAAGGAGTTCCTGCCGCTGATCCAGACCCCGATGGCCACGATGGGCCAGCCCTGGCAGGGGGCGCCGGGACCGGACGGTTGGCCCGAGGCGGCGGCGGACTGGATCACTCCGCAGGGCATGGCGGCGCGGATCGACTGGGCCTTGCAGATGCCGGGGCAACTGGTCCCGGCGCTGCCCGAGGCGGCGGATCTGGCCGCGCGGGCGCTGGGCAGCCGGGTGTCGGGCCCGCTGGGCTTTGCCATCGGGGCCGCCGAAAACCGACCCGAGGCGCTGGCGCTGATCTTCGCCGCGCCCGAGTTCAACAGGAGATGACGATGGCCGCCCCTTTGATGCATCGCCTTCTGCTGAACCGGCGAAGCATTTTGCGCGGCGCGCTGGGCACGGCCTGTTCGGCGGCGGCGCATCCGCTGCTGACCTCGGTCAGCTTTGCCGAAGGGGCGGGGTTCGGCGAGAACCGGCTGGTGGTGATCATCCTGCGCGGCGCGATGGACGGGCTGGACGTGCTGCAACCGCGCGGCGACCGCGATTTCCTGGCCGCCCGGCCCGGTCTGGGGCAGGCCGCTACGCTGGATCTGGACGGGTTCTTCCACCTGCATGCCCGGCTGTCGGAGCTGCTGCCGCTGTGGCAGGCCGGGGAACTGGCCTTTGTCCATGCCACCTCGACACCCTACCGTGACAAGCGCAGCCATTTCGACGGGCAGGACATGCTGGAGGCCGGGTCGGCCAGCGCAGGGCCGGGATCTGCCCGCGACGGCTGGTTGAACCGGCTGTTGCAGGCGGTGCCGGGGGCGACAGCGGAAACCGCCTATGCCGTGGGGCGCGGCGATATGCTGATCCTGTCGGGCAAGGCCGAGGCGCGCAGCTGGGCCCCGGATCAGCGGCTGGCATTGTCGGCGCAGGCGCGGCTGCTGCTGGATCATGTGGTGCATGACGATCCCCTGTTCCGCGACGCGGTGGGCGAGGCGCTGGCGCTGACGGAACAGGGCATGGCGGGGGCCGAACCGGGCGAAGAGGTGGACGGTCTGGTCGATTTCGCCGCCGAACGCCTGCGCGGGGCAACGCGGCTGGCCAGTTTCTCGCTGACCGGCTGGGATACCCACAAGGGCCAGGACAAGGCGATGCGCCGCCCGCTGGACGCGCTGCAACGGGTGATCCTGCGGATGCAGGCGCAGCTGGGGCCGCAGGTCTGGGGCCGCACGGCCGTGCTGGCGATGACGGAATTCGGCCGCACGTTACGCGAAAACGGCTCGGGCGGCACCGATCACGGCACGGCGGGGCTGATGCTGGCGGCGGGCGGCGCGGTGCGGGGCAGGCAGGTGCTGGGCCGCTGGCCGGGGCTGGCCGAGGCCGACCTTTATGCAAGGCGCGACCTGATGCCGACCTCGGACCTGCGCGACTGGGCGGCACAGGCGATGGCGGGTCTGTACGGGCTGGATCGGGCGGTGCTGGAAGGCACGGTGTTTCCCGGCCTGGCGATGGAGGCCCCGGCCGGGCTGATCCGCTGAAGCCGTCGGCCCTTGCGGCCCCCCGCGCCGCCGCATAGCCTGCGGCGACACGGCGGGAGGGGCGGGTGATGAGTGACGAGGCAAGGCTGGGGCGCGAGGTCCGGGATTGGACCCCGCCACCGCGTCCGGGGCAGGAAGCGATGCAGGGCCGCGTGGTCCGGCTGGAGCCGCTCAACGCCGATGCCCATGCCGCCGATCTGTTCCGTGCCTTTTCCGGCCATGAGGCGCTGTGGGATTACATGCCCTATGGTCCCTTTGTCTCGGCCGGGGCTTATCACCGCTGGGCCAAGGAGCGCGACGCGGCCGAGGATCCGCGGTTCTTCGTGCTGCGCGATCAGGCATCGGGCCATTGCGGCGGCATCGCCAGCTATCTGCGCATCGCGCCCGAGGCCGGGTCGATCGAGGTCGGCCATATCTGCATCGCCCCCGAGATGCAGCGCGGACTGGCCGCCACCGAGGCGATGTGGCTGATGATGGACTGGGCGTTCCGGGCGGGCTATCGCCGCTATGAATGGAAATGCAACGCGCTGAACATGGCGTCGCGCCGGGCGGCGCAACGGCTGGGCTTCAGCTATGAGGGCATCTTCCGCAATCATCTGGTCGTCAAGGGCCGCAACCGCGACACCGCCTGGTTCGCGGTGACGTCGGAAGACTGGCCCGCGCTGTCCGAGGCGTTCCGGGCCTGGCTGTCGCCGGCGAATTTCGATGCGGAGGGTCGGCAGAAGGAGCGGCTGTCCGACCTGACCCGGCTGACGCGCGCAGGCTCTGACCCCGCACTCTGATCGCGGCGGTTTTCTTGCGGAGCGGCCTTGCGGCCGCAGTTTTCTGTCTCGCCTCTGCGCGTTCCGCGCAACCGGCTCGGTGCCGCTCGCGGTCTGCTCGAACCGGTGGCGCAGCCCGCTCGCACCTCCGGCGGGGATATTTCAGGAAGGGAAAGCCGGGACGCTTCCTCTTTCCCTTCTGCAAATATCCTGGGGAGTTTGAGGGGAAAGGCCCCTCATCCCCCGAGGAGGAGGCGAAGGCCGACGACGAGACGGAAGACTTGCGGCGGCAGCCGCGCGATTAGGAACCGGCGGGGCTGGTGCCGACGGGCGGTGCAGCTTAGGGTCGTGACGCGCACAGACCCGGAGAAATCATGCCCGCCCGCAATCAGGCCGCCCTCGATTTTCTGCTGACCCGCCGTTCTCGGCCTGCAAAGCTGTTCACCGCGCCGGTGCCGGGGCGCGAGCAACTGATGGAGATCCTGACCGCGGCGCTGCGGGTGCCGGATCACGGCAAGCTGGAACCCTGGCGGCTGGTGGTGATCGAAAAGCCCGCCTTTGCCCGGCTGGCCGATCTGGCCGAGGCGCGGGCGAAGGCGCTGGGGGGCGATGCCGAGAAGATTGCCAAGGGGCGCGGGCAATATGATCTGGGGCAGCTGGCGGTGGCGGTGATTTCCGCGCCGAAGGCGCTGGACCGGATTCCCGAGGTCGAGCAGGTGCTGTCGGCGGGCGCGCTGTGTCTGGGCATCGTCAATGCCGCCACGGCGGCGGGCTGGGGGGCCTGCTGGCTGACCGGCTGGCCCGCGCATGATGCCGAATTCCGCGCCCAGGCCTTCGGCTGTGCCGAAGGCGAGACGGTGGCGGGGATCGTGCATATCGGCACGCCGCCCGCCGATGCGCCCGACCGGCCGCGCCCCGATGCGGCGCGGTTGGTCAGCTGGGCCGCGCCGTGATCTTCGGCGATTTCGTCAAGGCGCTGGGCCAGTTCGGCGACCGCCGGTTCCGCCGGGTGATCCTGCTGGGGATGCTCTTGGCATTGGCGCTGCTGGGCGGGGTCTATGTGCTGTTCCTGATGGCGATTCAGGCGCTGACGCCGGATTCGCTGGAATTACCGGGGATCGGCCCGGTGACAGGGCTGCATCAGGTGCTGGGCTGGGCGTCGCTGGTCTTCATGCTGGGCCTGTCGGTGTTCCTGATGATGCCGGTGGCGGCGGCGTTTTCAGGGCTGTTCCTGGAAGATGTCGCCGCGGCGGTCGAGGCGCGGCATTACTCCTGGCTGCCGCCCGCCACGCCCGACAGCCGGTCGGTGCTGGTCGAGACGCTGAATCTGCTGGGACTGATGCTGGTGATCAATGTGGTCGGGCTGGTCTTCCTTCTGCCGCTGAGCGGGCCCTTCTACACGCTGGCCTTCTGGGCGCTGAACGGGCTTTTGCTGGGGCGCGAGTTCTTCATGACCGTGGCGCTGCGCCGTCTGCCGCGGGACGAGGCCAGGGCGATGCGCCGACGCAACTTCACGACGGTCTGGATGGCGGGCACGCTGATGGCGATGCCGCTGTCGGTGCCTGTGGTCAATCTGCTGGTGCCGGTGCTGGGGGCGGCGACCTTTACCCATCTTTATCATCGGCTGGCGGCGGCGGGGCGCTGATCCGTCAGTTCTGTCCGTCAGTTCAGCCCGTCAGTTCAGATTGTGGATGTCCAGCCGGTTGAAGATGTCCAGATCGCGCAGCGTGATCCAGCCCGACAGGATGATGCCGACGACCGCCAGCCAGATCAGCGTGCCGATCAGGGTGGCGATCCGGGCGCTGCGGCCCACGTCTTCCTTGGCCGGGGCACCGGGGGGGGTTCCGGGCACCACGCCCTCCCCCGATTCGGCCTGCGTCTTCGTGCGCACCTGCAGCACGATGTAGAAGGTCATGAACCAGATGAAGGAATAGAGGACGAGGGCGGCGGTGATCGTCATGACTGTTCCAGTTCGATCAGGCAGCCGTTGAAATCCTTCGGGTGCAGGAACAGGACCGGCTTGCCATGCGCGCCGATCTTCGGTTCGCCGTTGCCCAGCACGCGGGCCCCCTGCGCCTTCAGCCGGTCGCGCGCGGCCAGGATGTCATCCACCTCATAGCAGATGTGGTGGATGCCGCCTGCGGGGTTCTTGTCCAGAAACCCGGTGATCGGAGAGCTGTCGCCCAGGGGAAAAAGCAGTTCGATCTTGGTGTTGGGCAGGGTGATGAAGACGACGGTGACGCCGTGATCGGGTTCGTCCTGCGGCGCGCCGACCGTGGCACCCAGCGTATCGCGGTACTGGGCCGAGGCGGCGGCAAGGTCCGGCACGGCGATTGCGACATGGTTGAGGCGGCCGATCATCGGAATCTCCTTCGGGCGGGAATGGGGCCTTATGGGCGCGGCATGGGCCGGGGGCAAGTGGCCGAGGTGCCGCAGGCGCAGGAAATGGTGGGGGAGGGCGGGCACGTTTACGGTTGATAAACCCTGCGCGGCCTAGGCTGGGGCCCGTTCTCCAGAAGGAAAGCTGCCATGCCCGCCCCGGTTTCGCCCAGCCTTGCCATCCCTGCCCGGATTGCGCCCGATCCGATCGTTCTTGCGCCTGTCGTTCCGGGTTTCGCTTCGGGGTCCGCTCCGGGCGGCCAGCCGTTGCAGGGGCTGACGCTGCTGGCGGTGGAAGACAGCCGGTTCGCCAGCGATGCGCTGCGGCTTTTGTGTCAACGCTCGGGCGCGCGGCTGCGCCGGGCCGAGACGCTGGATCAGGCGCGGGCGCATCTGCGGGTCTACCGGCCCGATGCGGTGCTGGTCGATCTGGGCCTGCCGGACGGAAGGGGAGAAGGGCTGATCCGCCTTCTGGCCGCACCGGGGGCGGACAGGCCGGCGATTCTGGGGATGAGCGGCGATCCAGATGGCCGGGCTGCGGCGCTTGACGCCGGGGCGGACGGGTTTCTTGACAAGCCGCTGGCCGGGCTGGCGGCGTTCCAGCAGGCCGTGCTTGCGGCCTTTCCCGAGGGGGACCTTTCCCGCAGCCGCAGCGGCGCGGTGTGCTGGGGAGAGGGCGAGGTCAGGGCCGATCCCGCCGCGCTGCATGATGATCTGGCGCAGGCGGCGCAGGCCGTGGTCGCCGGACCCGGCGGCGAGGAGCGGCGCTATCTGGCCGGGTTCCTGTCCGGTCTGGCCCGGCAGACCAGGGATGCGGCGCTGGACCGGGCGGCCCAGGCGCTGCATCGTCCGGGGGACGGGCTGAAGGGATTGACGCAACTGCTGGAGGACCGGCTGGCCGACAGCGCACCGTTCCGGCCGGGTGCGCCCTGACCGCGAGGATCCGGCGGTGCAGCCGCGCCGGGCGCGGCTGCAGGGTCCTGTCTCGCCTCTGCGCGTTCCGCGCAACCGGCTCGGGCAAAGGAGATTCTGGCGGGGCCGCTGGTCCGGGTGGCTTGGGTATTTGGACAAAGGTGAAATCAGCGGGCGGGCAGGCTGCGGCGGTCGCGGTCAGTCGAGCCGGAACAGCTTGTTCCGGGTTGTGGCCCCGCGGACAAGGGTCAGCCGGGTCTTGGCCACGCCGAGGGCGCGGGCCAGCATCTCTTGCGCGGCGGCCGTGGCGCGACCGTCTTCGGGCGGGTCGGTGACGGCGATGCGGATCGGGTCCCCCGGTTCCAGCCCCGCGCGGCGGGCGTTCGGCGTCACCCGCACCGCGAATTCGGCACCGGGGCGGGCAAGCGTGGAGAGATCGGGCAGGGCAGGTCGGGCCATGACCGTCTTTGACCTTCGCCGCCGCCCATGTCAAACCCGCAGCAAAGGGGAGGGCCGCGATGACCACAGCATTCTTCTGGGACGAGCGTTGCTTCTGGCATGGCGGCGGCAATTATGCGCTGACGCTGCCGGTCGGCGGCTTTGTCCAGCCGCTGCCTGCGGGCCTGCCGGAAAACCCCGAGACCAAGCGGCGGCTGAAGAACCTGGCCGAGGTTTCGGGCCTGTGGCACGAGATGCGGACGGGATCGGCCGCGCCTGCCAGCGAGGAAGAGCTGCGCCGCGTGCATCCGGCGCGCTATCTGGCCGATTTCAAGGCCGCTTCCGATGCCGGAGGGGGGGAACTGGGCCTGCGCACCCCCTTCGGCCCCGGCGGTTACGAGATTGCGGCGCTGTCGGCCGGGCTGGCGGTTGCCGCGCTGCGGGCGGTGCTGGCGGGCGAGGCGGCCAATGCCTATGCGCTGTCGCGCCCGCCGGGGCATCATTGCCTGCCCGACTGGCCGAACGGGTTCTGCCTGCTGGCCAATATCGCCATTGCGGTGCAGGCGGCGCGGGCCGAGGGCCGGGCGGCCCGGATCGCCGTGGTCGACTGGGATGTGCATCATGGCAACGGCACCGAGGCGATTTTCCTGGACGACCCCGATGTGCTGACGGTCAGCCTGCATCAGGAATGGAACTATCCGCTGGACACCGGGGCCGCGGATGTCCGCGGCGAAGGCACCGCCTTTGGCACCAACATCAACATCCCCTTGCCGCCCGGTCTGGGCCACAGGGGCTATCTGGCGGCGTTCGACCGGATCGTGATGCCGGCGCTGCACCGGTTCCGCCCCGATGCGATCGTGGTGGCCTGCGGCTATGATGCCTCGGCCTTCGACCCGCTGGGCCGGATGCTGGCCACGACCGAGACCTTCCGCCAGATGACGGCGCGGGTGAAACAGGCGGCGGCGGATCTGTGCGACGGGCGGCTGGTTCTGGTGCATGAGGGCGGCTATTCCGAGGTGCATGTGCCGTTCTGCGGCCATGCCGTGCTGGAAGACCTGACCGGCAGCACGATCCGTGTGGCCGATCCGATGGCCAGGACGCTGGAGCGACGTCAGCCGAATGCCCGGTTCGATGCCTTTGCCGATGCCTGGATCGACGATCTGGCCAGGTTCTTCGCGGGCTGAGGCAGGGTCGTCGTTAACCTGTCCTTAACCGGATTGCGGGCAGGCTGCGGGGATGTACCGCGCGCTTTGCCTGATGCTTTTGCTTGCCGCCTGCGGCGCCAGCCCCGCGCCCGAATTCTTTGGCGCCACCCGCACCGACATCCGCCGCGACGGCCGGGATTATGTGCTGTTCCAGAAGGGCGAGCGGGTGGAGATCATCCGCCTTGGCCGCGCCCGCAACGGCGAGCATCAGCAGATTCGCGCCACGATGATCGCGCTGATCCCCGAGGTGACAGGCTGCAGGCTGCGCGAAACCACGCTGCGCGGCGATTCGGGCGAAATGCGCGGCAGCGTCACCTGCGGATAAGCAGAACCCAGGCCAGATAGCCGCCGGCGGCCCCGAACAGGATGCCCCAGCCAGGCGAGCCCATGACGAATTCCAGCGCCGCAGCCCCCAGGGCCAGCAGCACCCAGAACCAGCGGACCCAGGTTTTTGCAAAGAACGGATGCTCGGGGTCGACAAGGGGCATGATTTTGGCGGCGTCCCATGGCAGGCTGCGGGGCAGAGGAGGACCCAAGCTATGCCGCAGATCGCCAAGGACTTCCATGGCCAAACCGTCATCACCACTTTCGAGACCTCGCCCGCGCATGCCTTCGACCTGATGGAGGCGCTGCAGGTGGCCTATGCCGAATGCATCTCGAAACAGCCCGGTTTCATCGCGGCGGGGCTGCACATCAACGATGCCCGCACCCGGATCTGCAATTATTCGCAATGGAAAAGACGCGAGGATTACCAGGCCATGCTGCGGACCGACGAGATGCGCGAACGCAACCGCCACATCAACACGCTGTGCCGGGGGTTCGAGCCGGTGATGTATGACATCATCGAGAATTACTAGACGCCGGGGGCAGCCGCCCCGTTTTCATGGGAGAGCAGAATGGGTATCGAAAGCATCATCATCCTGATCGTCATCGGCGCGGTTGCGGGCTGGCTGGCGGGGCAGATCGTCTCGGGCTATGGGTTCGGGCTGATCGGCAATATCGCGGTTGGCATTGTCGGCGCGCTGATCGCCAGCTTCCTGTTGCCGAAGATCGGCATCTCGATCGGGTCGGGCATCGTC
>Ga0209369_1000496_pt1 | contig 48723 bp, 35 predicted proteins | sample EBPBio142010_DNA_FD_185865 | JGI IMG/M metagenome (GOLD analysis project Ga0209369, IMG submission 185865) | Wastewater treatment Type I Accumulibacter community from EBPR Bioreactor in Madison, WI, USA - Reactor 1_10/4/2010_ DNA (SPAdes)... | ecosystem: Engineered > Bioreactor > EBPR >...
ATGAAAGAAATATGGAACTGGATCCAAGTTGTGATAACAGCAATCGGTGGATTCTTCGGATGGTTTTTAGGAGGAGCAGACGGATTTTTATATGCGCTACTAGTCTTTGTAGTCATCGACTATCTAACAGGTGTCTTATGTGCCATCGCTGATAAGACCCTATCAAGTGAAGTGGGATTTATTGGAATCAGCCGTAAAGTGCTGATTTTTGTTTTAGTGGGTGTGGCCAATATTTTAGATGTTTATGTGATTGGTGATGGGAGCGTACTAAGAACAGCGATTGTTTTCTTCTACTTATCAAATGAGGGAATTTCGCTGTTAGAAAATTCAGCTCACCTTGGACTACCTATCCCTGAAAAACTAAAAGATGTATTAAAACAGCTCCATAACAAGAGCGATAAGGAGGAATAATCATGAAAACTAAAGGAATCGATATCAGTACGTGGCAAAAACCAAGTCAGATTAACTATGACCAGCTTGCAAAAGAAGTTGATTTTGTCATCCTTCGAGCAGGATATACTGGCCACGGTACAGGAGTGAGTTTACACAAAGATGATGCCTTTGAAAAACACTACAAGGCCTTTCACGAGAGAGGTATTCCTATCGGTGTTTACTGGTACAGCTGTGCCAATACCAAAACCAAGGGTATAGCAGAAGCGAAGAAATGCCTAGAAATTATAAAAGGCAAGACCATCTCTTATCCCGTATTTATTGATACAGAGGATAATTATCATCAACGACCAAGTGGTAAGAAAGCCATTACCGATGCTTTAGTAGGTTTTTGCGAGACAGTAGAGAGTGCTGGATATTATGCCGGTATCTATGCGTCTAGTTCTTGGTTTCAAGATTTAACAGAACTGGATCGTCTAGCACCTTATGATTTCTGGGTCGCACAGTGGTCGAGTAAAGAGCCGACACTTCGTCACGGTATCTGGCAGTACACAAGCAAAGGTAAACTAAGTGGTTACTCAGGAAACTTAGACATGAACTATGCCTATAAAGATTACAAAGCGATTATCCGAAGTGCTAGGCTTAATCATCTGGGCAAAGAAGAAAATGCACCTGCTCCTACAGAAAAGAAATCGGTCGAGCTGCTGGCCAAGGAAGTCATTCAAGGCTTATGGGGTAATGGTGAAGAACGAAAGAAACGTTTAACAGATACAGGCTATGATTATGCGGCGGTGCAATCAAAGGTCAATGAAATGCTATCTAGTAAGAAGTCTATTGATGCCATCGCAAAGGAAGTCATCCGTGGCGATTGGGGTAACGGACAAGAACGAAAAAACAAACTCACAAAAGCCGGATATGACTATGTTTCGGTACAAAAAAGGGTCAATGAACTCTTGAAATAAGAACTAGTAAGATTGCCTATCAAGGAGTATTTCTCTTTGGTAGGCATTCTTTTTTTCTAAACCGTCAGATTCTATTACCTCCCGTGGCTACTAGGTAGAGGGCAACAAATAAATCGCCCTTTGGAAAGAGGTGATGGATATGAAACACAATCTCAAAATTAGTGTTTCTAAGAAAACACAGACAGGCGGACTTGTTACCTACCGTAATGTGTCCGTAAGGGAACGAATTCTTCGCTTTCTTTTAGGGAGTAAACAGCGTGTAACGATTGTGATTCCTGGAGATAGCATCGAGGAACTCTCTATCTGTGAAATGACGAAAGGAGGAACTGACCTTGAGCAAAATAAAGTTACTGCTTGAAGTGGTCAATGATATGCGAAGTCTTGCTGACAGCATACAGGCAATATGTGATGTGATGACAGATGGCGATTTTGCTTCCAAAGAAGAACCTGCCACAAAAGCAGAAGTAGTGAAAGAACCGGATATCCCACTTGAAAAAGTGCGTATGGTGCTTGCCGAAAAAAGCCAGCTTGGATTTACCGCCGAAGTGCGAGGACTCATTCAGAAGTATGGTGCCGACAAGTTAAGTGCTGTTGACAAGGCTTACTACGCTGACATCTTGAAAGATGCGGAGGGTCTTGGAAATGGGTAATCATGCAATATTATCTGCATCCTCATCCCACAGGTGGCTTAACTGCCTACCCTCTGCAAGACTTGAACTGGAGTTTGAAGACCAAAGTGGTGAGGCAGCAAAAGAAGGCACAGCGGCTCATGACCTGTGTGAACACAAACTAAAAAAGGCACTTCATATGAGAAGTCAGCGACCTATCTCTGAGTATAACTCTGATGAGATGGAGGAATGTACAGATGCTTACGTGGACTTTGTTATGGAGCAGGTGGAACTTGCAAGAAAGTCTTGCACAGATCCTATCGTTCTTATTGAACAACTTCTTGACTTCTCTTGTTATGTTCCAGATGGTTTTGGGACAGGAGACTGTGTAATCATTTCAGATGACAGGCTTCACATCGTAGACTTTAAATATGGACTGGGTGTGCTAGTTGATGCAGTGGACAATCCACAGATGAAACTCTATGCCCTAGGAGCACTTGGAATCTATGATCACCTGTACGACATTATAGAAGTGTCCATGACGATCTTTCAGCCTAGAAGAGAGAATGTCAGCACCTGGACAATACCGGTGGAAGAACTAAAAGACTGGGCTGAAGAGGAACTAAAGCCCAGAGCTGACAAAGCCTTCAACGGTGAGGGTGAATACATCCCCGGTCCATGGTGTAACTTCTGTAAAGCGGCAAACAAATGTAGGGCTAGAGCCGAAGAAAAACTAAAACTTGCTGAGAAAGAATTCAAGATGCCACCTCTTCTGACGGATGCTGAAATAGAAGAAATCTTACTTGTTCTTCCCGACCTTACCAAATGGGCAAATGAAATAACTGCCTATGCCACTGATGCAGCAGTCAATCACGGTAAAGAGTGGAATGGTTTTAAAGTTGTGGAAGGTCGCTCGGTTCGTAAGTATAAAGATGAAGAAGCCATCGCAGAAAAAGCTGTAGCAGGTGGATATAAGGATATTTACAGAAAGAGCCTTATTCCGATGACAGAGATGCAAAAACTGATGGGTAAAGCCAAGTTTGAGGAACTCCTCGGTGACTTCATTTACAAACCACCGGGCAAGCCGACTCTTGTTCCCAATTCGGATAAAAGACCGGCGATTAACGTAGTAAATGCTAAAAACGAATTTAACGAAATTATGGAGGATTAAATATTATGGCAAATATGCAAAACAAAACAAAAGTTATCACAGGTGTAAACTCAAGATTTTCTTACTTCCACGGATGGGAGCCTGTATCTATTAATGGTGGTGCAGAAAAGTACAGCGTATCCGTCCTTATTCCAAAGGATGACAAGGAAACCATTAATGCTATCCATGCAGCAGTTGATGCTGCCATTGAGGAAGGTATCGCAAAGTTTGGTGGTAAGAAACCAAATAAGGCAGCCATTAAACTACCGCTGCGTGATGGTGATGTAGAGCGTGATGATGAGGCTTATAAAGGCCATTACTTCATCAATGCAAATAGCAAGACAGCGCCACAGATTGTAGATAAAAGTGTTAAGCCGATTATGGATCGCAGTGAGGTGTATAGCGGTTGTTATGGCAGGGTTTCTCTTAACTTCTATGCTTTCAACTCAAATGGTAATAAAGGTGTAGCTTGTGGTCTTGGTAACATTCAAAAAATTAGAGACGGAGAACCTCTAGGCGGTAAGACTTCTGCAGTAGATGATTTTACGACTCTTGTCGATGATGACTTCCTTGCCTAATAGAAACAATAAACTTGACGGTGGTGGAGGTCTTCCCTCTGCCACCTTTTTTCATTTAGGAAAGGTGGTAGCTATGAAGAACTTAGAAATTGATATCGAAACCTATTCATCTACCAATCTACAAAAAAGTGGTGTTTATCGTTACGTAGAAGCAGATGATTTTGAGGTGATGCTGTTTGGTTATGCGGTTGACGGTGATGAAGTTAAGGTCATCGATTTGATGAATGGAGAAAAGATTCCAAAAGAAATCCTAGATGCCTTAACCGATGAAACCATTACGAAGTGGGCATTTAATGCTCAGTTTGAGCGAGTATGCCTTTCACGTTATTTGGGCTATCCCACTGGGACTTATCTAAATCCTTCCTCATGGAAATGTTCCATGGTTTGGTCTGCCTATATGGGTTTACCTCTTTCTTTAGAAGGTGTAGGTGCAGTGCTAGGACTTGAAAAGCAAAAGCTGACGGAGGGTAAAGACCTGATACGATATTTTTGTCTTCCATGTACTCCAACAAAAATAAATGGTGGTAGAACCCGTAACCTACCCACTGATGAAATCGATAAATGGCAGCAGTTTAAAGTATATAACAAACGTGATGTGGAGGCAGAAATACAGATACAACAAAGATTGATCAAGTTTCCAGTGCCAGAAGACATCTGGGTTGAGTATCATCTCGACCAAGAAATCAACGATCGAGGCATAAAGGTGGATATGGATTTTGTTAAGCAGGCCATTGCCATGGATGACATATCTCATGAAAAACTACTAACTGCCATGCAGCAGATAACAAATCTCGATAACCCAAACTCTGTACAACAGATGAAAAGCTGGCTTTGTGAAAATGGTCTAGAGATGGAGACTCTCGGTAAAAAAGCTGTCGCTGAGAAACTTAAGGAAACCGATGGTGAACTAAATGAAGTTCTTTCACTTCGTCAGCAACTGGCAAAATCCTCAGTAAAGAAATATACAGCAATGGAAAATGCGGTCTGTAGTGATTCTCGTGCCAGAGGGATGTTTCAGTTTTATGGAGCAAATAGAACCGGACGCTTTGCCGGAAGGCTTGTGCAATTACAAAACCTCCCTCAAAATCATATGCCAGATTTAAAAGAGGCGCGAAATATTGTCCGAAATGGTGATGTTGAAACACTGGAGCTGCTCTATGAAGATATACCTGATACCCTTTCACAACTGATTCGTACAGCCTTTGTACCTAGAGAGGGTCATAAGTTTATTGTGGCTGACTTCTCAGCCATTGAGGCTCGTGTGCTTTCATGGCTTGCAGGCGAAGCATGGCGAACAAAGGTATTTGCTAGTGGTGGTGATATCTACTGCGCATCTGCCTCCCAGATGTTTGGTGTTCCCGTTGAAAAGCATGGTGTGAACGGTCACTTGAGACAGAAGGGTAAAATCGCTGAATTGGCACTTGGATATGGTGGTTCTGTTGGTGCGCTAAAAGCCATGGGTGCATTAGAGATGGGGCTTGAAGAGGAAGAATTAAAACCGCTTGTGAATGCCTGGAGAATGTCTAATCCCAACATCACACAGTTCTGGTGGGATGTAGATCGGGCGGCTAAACAATGCGTGAAGGAAAACAAATCACAAGAAACCCATGGCATCGAGTTTCATTGTTTTAGTGGCATGCTTTTTATCGTTCTTCCCTCTGGCAGAAGGCTTGCCTATGTAAAACCTCGAATTGGTGAGAATCAGTTTGGTGGTGAGTCTGTTACCTATGAAGGAGTAGGTGGAACAAAGAAATGGGAGCGTCTTGAAAGTTACGGTCCTAAGTTTGTAGAGAATATTGTTCAAGCCATCTCCCGTGATATTTTAATGTATTCAATGAAGATGCTTAGTACTTATCCTATTGTGGCTCATGTCCATGATGAAGTCATTATTGAAGCCGATCCTCAAATAGCGGTTACTGAAGTATGTAAACAGATGAGTCAAGTGCCACCTTGGGCAAAAAGGCTGCTTCTTGACGCCGATGGCTATGAATGTGACTTTTATCAAAAAGATTAAAGAAATCATCAGATTTCACCTCCTGTCGTGGCTACTAGGTAGGAGGTGTTTTTCTATGAATATTTTTGAAGTAAAAGATGGTTGTCCATTAAAGGGCAAAACCGAGCAGATGACAGAGGAAGAACTGCAAAAGGAATATGACTTTCACATAGCAGAGAGCATTGTCGCAAACCTATATAAAGAAGGCAAAATCACAGTGGATGAATTACACAAAATATCAGCCTTGAACAGGCAGAAATTCTCTCCCCGTTTAGCCGAGATTATGTCCTAAAAAGCTTGCTATTAATAGCTTTTAGAGTGATGTATGTAATGGGCGAAAGCGAGGTGAGATGATGAAAAAGATAACAAAAATAGATGAACTGCCCCAAGGACAACTACCTAATACGAAACTTAGGGTTGCCGCCTATGCCAGGGTCTCAACCGATAGTGATGAACAGCTTGAAAGCCTTAAAGCACAGCGTGAACACTATGAGCGCTATATTAAGTCTAATCCTGAATGGGAGTTTGCTGGTCTTTATTATGACGAAGGGATCTCCGGCACCAAGATGGAGAAACGGACTGAACTGCTCCGCATGATACGAGATTGTAAGCAAGGTCGGATAGATTTTATTATCACCAAATCAATCAGCCGCTTTGCTCGTAATACAGTAGATTGCCTAGAGTTAGTAAGAAAGTTGATTGATATCGGTGTTTACATTTATTTTGAAAAAGAGAATCTAAATACGGGTGATATGGAAAGTGAGCTGATGCTTTCTATCCTTTCAGGATTTGCTGCAGAAGAGTCTGCATCTATTTCACAAAACTCAACATGGTCCATTCAAAAGAGATTTCAAAATGGCAGTTATGTTGGTACTCCACCCTACGGCTACACCAATACAGATGGTGAAATGGTAATCGTCCCAGAAGAAGCAGAAATCATCAAACGTATTTTTGCTGAGTGCCTTTCAGGGAAAGGTGGAGGTACTATAGCAAGAGGTTTGAACAAAGACAAAATCCCAGCAAGAAGAGGTAATCACTGGAGTGCAGGCACGGTGATAGACATGCTTCGAAACGAAAAATATATGGGTGATGTCCTACTACAAAAGACTTACACAGATAGTAACTACAATCGCCATCCAAATACAGGTGAAAAAGACCAGTACTATTACAAGGACAATCATGAACCTATTATAAGTAGAGAAGACTTTGCTAAGGCACAAGATCTCATTGATGAAAGAGCCAAGATGAAGTGTAAGGGCGTGAAAAAGAACGTTTATCTTAATCGATATGCTTTAAGTGGCAAGATTGTCTGTGGAGAGTGTGGTCGCAATTTTAGGAGAAAGACAAACTACTCAGCTGGTAGGAGTTACATTGCTTGGAGTTGCATCGGTCATATTGAAGACAAAGAGAGCTGTTCCATGTTGTTCTTGCGAGATGGAGAAATCAAAGCCACATTTACCACCATGATGAATAAGCTTGCTTTCAGTAACAAACTAATCCTAGAGCCACTCTTTAAATCAATTAGCCAAATCGATGAAGAAAGCGACCGTGAAAGAATGGACGCTATTGATAAGCGAATGGAACAACTCATGGAAGAACGCAATACTCTTATTACACTGATGGCCAAAGGTTTCCTGGAGCCTGCTCTTTTTAATCAGGAACGAAATGTTTTAGATAGTGAGATGAAAAATCTTTCAACCGAAAAAACAAACCTTGTATCAAATTCTACGAGTGGAGTTTTGCGAGCAAACGATATAAAGGACCTCATTGATTACGTGGCAGCAGATAATTTTAATGGTGAGTACACAGAAGAATTATTCGAAGAATTTGTAGAAAACATCATTGTAAATTCCAGGGATGAGCTGACATTCAATTTGAAATGCGGTCTTTCCCTGAAAGAAAAGGTGGTGAGATAAATGGCATATATTCCATATGGATACAAAATTCAAGATGGAGTGGTTACTGTCGATGAAAAGGCAGCAGGTCAAGTAAAGGTATTCTTTGAGAAATACATATCAGGACTATCCCTTACAGTGGCTGGCGAACAGGCAGGTATTGAAAAGACACATTCTGTGATGGGGCGCATTTTGAAAAACGTCAACTACCTTGGAAATGATACGTATCCAGCAATTATTGATAAAGAGATATTTGATAAAGCTGAAGAAGTTAGAGATAAACGTGCAAAGGATTTAGGACGAGTGGTAGAGCTTGCCGCTTTCACCTCTCCCCCTCCCAAAGAACGATTCAAAATGAAAAAGGCAGATAATAAGATGCCAGTTGATCCTTTTGAACGAGCAGAATACTTATATAGTCTGATAGAAAGCGAGGAATAAAGTGACAGAGAAAAATATAATGGTTATTCCTGCTCGTAAAAGAGTAGGAAGTACAGCCGCAAAAGAAAAGATAAAGAAACTTCGTGTTGCTGCCTATTGCCGTGTTTCTACAGAAACAGAAGAACAAAATTCTAGCTATGAGGTTCAGGTCGCACACTATACAGAGTTTATAAAGAAAAATAATGAATGGGAGTTTGCTGGCATCTTTGCAGATGATGGTATCTCCGGTACAAACACTAAAAAGCGTGACGAATTTAATCGTATGATTGCAGAGTGTATGGATGGTAACATCGACATGGTTATTACTAAATCCATCAGCCGATTTGCACGTAACACCCTAGACTGCCTTCAATATATTAGACAGCTCAAAGATAAGAACATATCCGTCTACTTTGAAAAAGAGAATATCAACACCATGGATGCCAAAGGTGAGGTTTTGCTGACTATTATGGCATCTTTGGCACAACAGGAAAGCCAGAGCCTTTCACAAAACGTTAAGCTTGGGCTACAGTACCGATACCAACAAGGAAAGGTGCAGGTCAACCATAAGCGGTTTATGGGCTACACGAAAGATGAAGATGGAAATTTAATTATTGTCTCCGAAGAAGCTGAGATTATCAAACGCATCTACCGAGAATACCTTGAAGGTCAGAGTCTAGTAGGCATTGGTCGAGGCCTTGAAAAGGATGGTATTTTAACAGCAGCAGGAAAACCAAGATGGCGACCGGAATCGGTTAAGAAGATCCTTCAAAACGAAAAATACATCGGAGATGCCCTTCTGCAAAAGACTGTCACAGTAGATTTTCTGACCAAGAAACGAGTGAAAAATGAAGGTCATCTTCCCCAGTATTATGTTGAAAATAGCCATGAGGCGATTATTCCTAAAGAGTTATTTTTGCAGGCGCAAGAAGAAATTCATCGGAGAAGCAATATCTACACAGGAGAAGGCAAGAACAAACGCATTTATAGTAGCAAGTACGCTTTAAGTGCCATTACCTTCTGTGGAGAATGTGGCGATATTTATAGGAGAACCTATTGGAATATTCACGGCAGAAAAGAATTTGTCTGGCGATGTGTGACTAGAATCGAGCAAGGTCCTGAAGTTTGTAAGAACCGAACCGTAAAAGAAGATGAACTCTATGGTGCTGTAATGACCGCAATTAATAAGCTGCTTGCAGGTGGCAACAACATGATAAAGACCCTGGAAGAGAATATTCATGCTGTGATTGGTGAAACCACAGAATACCAAATTTCAGAGATTAACAACTTACTGGAGGAAAAGCAAAAAGAACTTATCAAGCTGGCGAACAAGGGTCAAGACTATGAACACCTAGCAGATGAGATTGATGAGCTGAGAGACAAGCGACAGATCCTTTTAGTAGAAGATGCCTCCCTCAGTGGCGAGAACGAGCGAATCAATGAGCTGATTGAATTTATCCGCAATAATAAATTCCGTACCTTAGAGTACGACGATAAGCTTGTGAGAAAGATAATCCAGAGCGTTACAGTCTATGAAGACCACTTTATCATAACCTTTAAATCTGGCATCGAATTGGAAGTATGAGACTCATTCCATAATTTTTATATTGAACATATCATCTTGTTGTGTTATTCTATAAATTGATATAAATAAAGATGTAGGAGGAACCGAAACTATGACAGCCTCAATGCGTTTAAGATAAGCTGGCAATAAAAAAAGCAGAATCTATCCCCGATGATAGGCTTTTTTGTTGTGCTTATTTATACGATATTGAGCATTCGTTAGTTACGGTGAGGATATTGGTTATTTAACTATACCTTTATTTAACTATGTCTTTAATATGAATGCTTCCAAATTGTATGTATGCAGACCAAAAGCCACATTGTGGGGTTTGGCCTGCATTTTTTATTGCCTAGAATGCTATTCAAAATAGAAATTCAAGCAAAATAATATGCAGGAGATAATATAAATGGAAAAATACAACAATTGGAAACGAAAATTTTATGCAATATGGGCAGGGCAAGCAGTATCATTAATCACTAGTGCCATCCTGCAAATGGCGATTATTTTTTACCTTACAGAAAAAACAGGATCTGCGATGGTCTTGTCTATGGCTTCATTAGTAGGTTTTTTACCCTATGCGATTTTGGGGCCTGCCATTGGTGTGCTAGTGGATCGTCATGATAGGAAGAAGATAATGATTGGTGCCGATTTAATTATCGCAGCAGCTGGTGCAGTGCTTGCTATTGTTGCATTCTATATGGAGCTACCTGTCTGGATGGTTATGATAGTATTGTTTATCCGTAGCATTGGAACAGCTTTTCATACCCCAGCGCTCAATGCGGTTACACCACTTTTAGTACCAGAAGAACAGCTAACGAAATGCGCAGGCTATAGTCAGTCTTTGCAGTCTATAAGCTATATTGTTAGTCCGGCAGTTGCAGCACTCTTATACTCCGTTTGGGATTTAAATGCTATTATTGCCATCGACGTATTGGGTGCTGTGATTGCATCTATTACGGTAGCAATTGTACGTATACCTAAGCTGGGTAATCAAGTGCAAAGTTTGGAACCAAATTTCATAAGAGAAATGAAAGAAGGAATTGTCGTTCTGAGACAAAACAAAGGATTGTTTGCCTTATTACTCTTAGGAACACTATATACTTTTGTTTATATGCCAATTAATGCACTATTTCCTTTAATAAGCATGGAATACTTTAATGGAACACCTGTGCATATTTCTATTACGGAAATTTCCTTTGCCTTTGGAATGCTAGCAGGAGGCTTATTGTTAGGAAGATTAGGGAGCTTCGAAAAGCGTGTATTACTAATAACTAGTTCATTTTTTATAATGGGGGCCAGTTTAGCCGTTTCGGGAATACTTCCTCCAAATGGATTTGTAATATTTGTAGTTTGCTGTGCAATAATGGGGCTTTCGGTGCCATTTTATAGCGGTGTGCAAACAGCTCTTTTTCAGGAGAAAATTAAGCCTGAATATTTAGGACGTGTATTTTCTTTGACCGGAAGTATCATGTCACTTGCTATGCCAATTGGGTTAATTCTTTCTGGATTCTTTGCTGATAAAATCGGTGTAAATCATTGGTTTTTACTATCAGGTATTTTAATTATTGGCATTGCTATAGTTTGCCCAATGATAACTGAGGTTAGAAAATTAGATTTAAAATAAACAATATTGGAGGGATATTTATGTATCTTATTTTCATGTAATTCTTCCTGCTAAAATCGCAGGGTTTTCCCTGCGTACAAGCAAATGAAAGCATGCGATTATAGACAGGAGGAAATGTTATGGAATTAATATTAAAAGCAAAAGACATTCGTGTGGAATTCAAAGGACGCGATGTTTTAGATATAAATGAATTAGAAGTATATGATTATGACCGTATTGGTTTAGTAGGAGCAAATGGTGCAGGAAAAAGCACTTTACTCAAGGTACTTTTAGGAGAATTAATTCCCCCAGGATGTAAAATGAATCGTCTGGGTGAACTTGCCTATATTCCCCAGTTGGACGAAGTAACTCTGCAGGAGGAAAAAGATTTTGCACTTGTAGGCAAGCTAGGTGTTGAGCAATTAAATATACAGACCATGAGCGGTGGTGAAGAAACAAGGCTTAAAATAGCACAGGCCTTATCGGCACAGGTTCATGGTATTTTAGCGGATGAACCTACGAGCCATTTAGACCGTGAAGGAATTGATTTTCTAATAGGACAGCTAAAATATTTTACAGGTGCACTGTTAGTTATTAGCCATGACCGCTATTTTCTTGATGAAATAGTAGATAAAATATGGGAACTGAAAGATGGCAAAATCACTGAGTATTGGGGAAACTATTCTGATTATCTTCGTCAGAAAGAGGAAGAACGTAAGAGCCAAGCTGCAGAATACGAACAATTTATTGCGGAACGTGCCCGATTGGAAAGGGCTGCGGAGGAAAAGCGAAAACAGGCTCGTAAAATAGAACAGAAGGCAAAAGGTGCTTCAAAGAAAAAAAGTACTGAAGGCGGAGGGCGTTTAGCTCATCAAAAATCAATAGGAAGTAAGGAAAAAAAGATGCATAATGCCGCTAAATCCCTAGAGCACAGGATTGCGGCCTTAGGAAAAGTAGAGGCTCCGGAAGACATTCGCAGAATTCGTTTCAGGCAAAGTAAAGCATTGGAGCTCCATAATCCATACCCTATAGTCGGTGCGGAAATTAATAAAATATTTGGGGATAAGGCACTGTTTGAAAATGCATCTTTTCAAATTCCGCTAGGAGCAAAAGTAGCGATAACTGGAGGTAATGGAACAGGAAAAACAACCTTAATCCAAATGATCTTAAATCATGAAGATGGAATTACTATTTCACCTAAGGCCAAAATAGGATACTTTGCACAAAATGGTTACAAGTACAACAGTAATCAAAAAGTCTTGGAATTTATGCAGGAGGATTGTGATTACAATGTTTCAGAAATTCGTTCTGTGTTAGCATCAATGGGAATTAAACAAAACGACATAGGAAAAAGCTTAGCTGTTTTAAGCGGTGGTGAAATTATGAAATTATTGTTAGCTAAAATGCTTATGGGTAGATATAACATCCTACTAATGGATGAACCCAGCAACTTCCTTGACATACCAAGCTTAGAGGCTTTGGAAATATTAATGAAGGAGTATTCTGGAACTATAGTGTTTATCACCCATGACAAACGGCTACTCGATAATGTGGCTGATGTGGTTTATGAAATTAGTGATAAGAAAATAAATCTGAAACATTAAATTTAAGGTAGTCGCTGGTCAATATAGTCTATTCTGGCTGGCGACTCCATTGTTAAAGAGTATAAAGACTTTTTCTAATAATGTCGTAACGTTATTTGTTGAGAAAGAGATTGGAGGGTTATTATTGTTTATACGAGTTGTTCCGTACGACCCCTTTTGGGAAGTAGAGTATGAAAATGAATCACAGAAGATAAGTAACATATTGAAGGATATATTGGTGGAGATTTACCATATTGGCAGTACAGCAGTTAAGGGGTTACATGCTAAACCAATCATAGATATAATGCCCGTAGTGACAAATATTAGTTTGGTTGATAAGCATAACGAAGAATTTGTAGCCATTGGGTATGAGTGTATGGGTGAGTTTGGTATTAAAGGGCGGAGATATTTCCGTAAAGGTGGCGATAACAGGACACACCAAATTCATATATTTGAGCAAAACAGTCACAAAAATATTACTAGGCACATAGCAGTAAGGAACTTTCTGCGTACACATCCTGACATCGCTTTAGAGTATGGTAAATTAAAGATGAAACTGGCTAATCGGTTCCCGGAGGATATTGAAGGCTACTGCGCTGGTAAGGATGCATTTGTAAAGCAACTAGAAAAGGATGCTTTGCTGTGGTATCAAAATAATAAATCATATAAAACACAATAAAATATATAAAAATATGAGAGTGAGTTATATCCTATGTTAGGATCAGATAAGAAAAAATTATACCCAAATAAAAATATCAAAACGGTTTTTTCTATAAGTAACCTATCGAAAAACCCAATGTAGAGATTGGTGAATACACTTACTATAGTGATGATGAAAAAGTCTCCTGAGGAATTTTACAATAATATAGAGCACCACTATGAATTTCTTGGAGATAAGCTAATCATCGGTAAATTTTGCGCTATTGCAGAGGGTGTTAGGTTTATCATGAATGGAGCAACTCATAGGATGTATGAAATTACAACCTATCCCCTTTAATATCTCTACCGGTGGATGGGAAAAAGTAACTCCTGCAATAGAACAACTTCCTTTTCAGGGTGACACAGTGATTGGCAATGATGTGTGGATAGGTCAAAATGTAATCATAATGCCGGGTGTTAAAAATGGAGAAGGTGCAATTATTACTGCTAACTCAACAGTAGTCCTTGTTAGAATCTTTTTTCTTTAACAGCAATAGAGAATTTCGATATCTTCCCACATACGCAAGCCCACAGTGGATATGTTCCCTCAAAGAGAATTCAGTAAAAAAGGAAAATGGAAATTGTCCTTTGACAGCTATCCACTCATCTCAAAACACGTGGAGACGGTGGTATTGATGTCAAGGGTATAAGAAAAAGTATAATAGGAAGCATGAAAATAGAGGGCTTTCGAGGTTTGAAGGTAAAATTCAGATGAGTAAAAATCGTGAAATAATTGCTCAAGGAAACAAGTCAAAAGGTCTGATTTTGAACGTGACAGAGCGATTTAGATAACATAGGCTTGCAGTGGTCGAATAAGATGTTTTGATTTGCACAAATCTATTGATCGGTTGGATGTAGAAGGAAATATTATGTGGATTTAGAAGGGTGTGCTATGAAAAAAAGAGAATTAATCATTAAGTCAAGAGAAGCTATGCTTGCTGCAGTTCAAATATACAACAACCCACAGATAACATTTAAATCTGAAAACTACATTATATTATCAATAATAGCGTGGACGTATCTACTTCATTGCTATTTTGCAAACCAATCTATTGACTATAGATATTGGCATATGGAGGGCAAAAAGAAGGTATATGACAAAACGAAATATGGGGCTTATAAGCATTGGGAACTACAAAGGTGCTTGGAAGAGAAGAAATCTCCAATTGATAAAGAAACCACTGAAAACTTAAAGTTCTTGATTGGACTGCGCCATGAAGTAGAACATCAAATGACACAAAATATAGATAACACTGTTAGTGCGAAAATTCAAGCCTGCTCAATAAATTATAATTACTATATTAAAGAGATGTTTGGGGATGAATATGGAGTTGATGGGCAATTAGGATTAGCTGTTCAGTTTTCACCAATTCAGCCTATTCAAAAAGAAGCATTACAAGATAATCAAAAGGTTGCTACAAATATCTGTAATTTTATATGCTCTTTTGAAGAGACTTTAGCAGATCAAGATGTAACAAGTCCAAGGTATGCGTATCGAGTTTTGTTTACTCGTCTGAATGCGAAAAGAAAAGGCCAAGCGGATCAGGTTATAGAATTTCTTCCTGAAGGCACAGAAGTATCTGAAAATTTAAACAAAACATATATGCTTATCAAAGAGACTGAAAAGAAAAAATATCTATCAAAAGAAATTGTAGATCTAATGCATTCCAAAGGCTATTCTTGGTTTACAACAGGTTCAATGACTGGATTGTGGAAAAATGAATTGGGTAGTAGGAATCAATTTGGACTATACATAACAAAATCTCAGTGGATGTGGTACGAAAATTGGATTCCTATTGTAGAAGCATATTGCAAAAATGAAAGCTCTCGTACTCGATTGCTAACGTCTGAAGATAAACTGTTATATGCAAATAATTTAGTTGAACTGATAAAGCAAAAAGGATATTCGAAGTTCAGTACATTTTGGTTAGTATCATTATGGAAACACAAATTGAAAATTGATAGGAATAATACAAAATACGGTTATTTTAATAGAAACAATAGATTTGTTTGGAGTAAGGATTTTATTCCTATTGTTGAGAATTTTTGCATAGAGAAATGGGGAAATCCCTAAAAAAAACCGAGACACCTAAAGCTATTTTATAAGGTGTCTCGGTTTTTCTATTCATGCTTCTTATTTAAATTTATTCGAGGCGGATTAGGGTATATTTCATTTATCAACATTACCAAGGCTTCATTTAACTCATATCTTTCGATTTTTCCTTTGTACTCCAGTTCACGCATATAATCAATTGCACTGTCGAAGTCATCTAATACGCGATTATCATCTGTTGATGAAATAGCTGTTTGATGAAGATCGCTTAGACTCTCAAAAAAATTAGGGAATCCGTTTGCTGAAAGGACCTTGTTAAAAGTATCCCTTCTGCACTTGCCAAAGAAACTATCCATATTATCAGGCACTGTAATTTCTCTTATGGCTTTTATCGCTTCGCCATTCAAACCCATATAAGAACAGGCCTTCTCTAATGAAAACGAATCATCATCTGTTTCACCAATGAGATAGCCAACATCTACACTAAAAAAACCAGCGACTTGAAGCATGTTTTCAAAATCTGGGAAACTTTTTATGCCATTCTTGGCATCCCCTAAATTCACCCATCTACTAATGGTTTTTTGGGTGAATTTTGTACTGTACTTTTTATTTAAAGCTTGTGCCAATGACTCCTGTGTATATTCCCCCTCGAGTATACATTTTTTTAACCGCTCATTCCAGCAACGCTGTTTTCTACAGATAATGTCGTTCATGGGATAACATCACTCCTTATTTTCTTAATTATAACCCATTTCTATTGCTTGAACAACTTATAGGTTTGATGTTTAATAAAGGTGTGTTAAGAAATTCTTTAAAACATGTAGATGAACATGAACGATAAGGAGGAATTATGGAAGATCAGAAGAAAGGGTTTTTAGCCTGGTTAAAGAGACATAGGAAGGAACTTATTATTGCAGGTATCAGTGCAACCGCATTGATTGGGATCATTGTCTGCATGAAAAATCGTGATTCAGTTGAAGTCCTTTGGAAATCACTGATTGGGTCAATAGAAAAATCTCCTACCGAGGTTCCGAGAATATCTCAAACGAATATCGATAAGTTTTCGCAATCATCAGCCACTGTTACAGAGGCCATCAACACATTCAAAATACCGGTTAGCAATCCGGAAATAACTTATCAAAATCCCTTTGAAGTTAGCGATCATATCAGAAATCTGCATGAAGGATGGCGTGCTTCTGCAAAGAAGATCACTGAAGCAGAGGCAATGGGAATTATACTACAGGAGGGACAAACATTGGTCGATGCTTATATAAAGGGATCTGTTGCAGCATAGTTTGAAAGTCCAGAAGCAATCGTATCTTTTAAGACTTATTAAAAGGAGTGTGTAAAAAATGCAAATGTGTGGAGAATGCATGAAAGTTTATGATGAATCTGAATCTATTCATGTCATTGTCTATGACAAGGAAGCAGGTATAGCAAAATCAGTACCAAAGGAAGAAGCGCATCTATATGAGTGAACAGCATTTGGTAATAGCTGGCACACACTATTGATATTAGAATATTCTTAAATAGAGCAACCTGTTAAAACTAATAGTTAGATGAGGAGGTACCGAAGTAATGGAGGATAGATTTCAAGATATTGATTGGTGGTGTGATCGTTGCAACGCGTATTTAAATATACAGATAAGATTTGATGATCATAAGTATATTTGGGAGTGCACTGTATGTGGTCATAAAAATAGCATTTCAGCTGCAAATATTTACGAATCCGAAGAAGACTTCAGGAATGGAAACAATTAAATACTGCTGTGTATTCGGAATTATGAGAGAAAAGCTCCTCGTCGCTAGTAAGAATTAGCAATGGGAGCTTTTTTACTCTTCAACACCCACCGTTACGTTGGACTTAAATTCCACGGTGAATTTGTCTTCGTAGACAGTAACCTTTTCAATCAGCCACCAAACAAGTGATATTCATAATCTGTCACGGCAGATGGCTGCAACTTAAGAAATGCGTTCATGTCGAAGATACCTTTTCAGTTCATCAGATCGAGGTTCTCGAATTTAGCCTTCTAGTATACCTCACGTAGGCAATAGATTTCATCACCACCCTTCTCATAGTCAGCCTTTGAGAAGGGGAGATTCAGGAGCTCTTGCAATCAGTTAAGTAAAATAGCCCTTTGGGTCACTAAATTAAATCGTTTGATTTCATCTTGTCTCTAGCTAACACATATGTTATCATTTACGTATTCAAAGTTATTGTTTTAAAAATCAAAAGCCCACCAATGAGTGGCACTATTTAGGGGCGAAAAGTCTATCCATTAGGATCGGCTTTTTTTATGCCCAAAAAGGAGGATTGAGTTTATGACACATAATTTATGGTTTGGAGAAAAGGTAGTGAGGGTATCGCGTTGTGGATTTTTGATTGGCCTGATTTAGCGTCAAGTGAAAGCGATTTATCAAGTAATCGAGCCCACCTTGGCCAGCCAAAGAACAGCACTGTGAATGAATATGAAAATGGAATAAGAGGATTGTAATTTACTTTGAAGAGGTGGACCTAGTGGGTCCATTTTTTATTAGGAGGAGAATGTTGATGATTAAAATATTACTGATGAATGCATGACAATAAATATGAATGGAAGATCGATGGTCTTTTGGAAAGGCATCGTACTATGCGAGAGTGTTTATTCTGAACAGCCTTATGAGATTGATAGCATGGTTGTAACGCTAGAGGAAAACGATAGCGGAGAGGTAGTTGTACTAGTAAAGACACCTGTATCAGAAGGACATTTCGATTATCATGAAGCATTGTGTTTTAGTGGCCTTGATGAGCTAATGCGTTTTGAAAAGTCACCTTTTGATCCTCTAAACCGCGGATTTTATCCACTTCAAAGCAAACTAGAAAACGGAAGCTTAGTTGAGATTGGTGAGCATTTTGGCACTGGCCGTAACCGCCTCTATCTTGACACCAACATAATGGCAGCTTTCAACATTAATTATTTTGCCGAAAAAGGTCGTTTTCCTATGGAAGATGAAATAGAACAGGCGATTAATGAGGTGTACATCTTAAAAGCTTTATTCACCTTTAATTCAAGTATTAGCTGGATTAAGAAGGATAAGGTCATATGCTTTAACGTTTTATCAATTCCTTGCCAAATGAAAGTTGTTGAGGATCCATTTGGGGAGTTTTTTGTCATTGAGTATGATCGTGTCGATTTCGAAGCCAAACTGAGAGTGACAAAGCGTCTAGATGTTAAATCAAAAGACGTAATTATTGCAATCAATGACATACCATTTGACCACTTGATTCATAAAGGTGGTACTTATTTGAGTCAATATGGCCTTGAGGTTGGTGAAGGCCTTGTCATGGACGCACTAGGCAAAGAAATTATCGAGCGCATCATCTCGTCAAAGTGCTCTGAGGATTCTGTCGGTAAACTGATTAATCTTAACAGATATGTTAGAAGCCTGCCTTTTACGGTGAATCAAAAGGTTATTAGCAGAGAATGTGTTGAAATTTCGAAAATTATAGGATTTGGAGCGCTTGATTATGAAGCGTATTTAGCTTCTTAAGGAGGACTATTATGAAAACGACAAATGAAGTTTTGGTTTTATTAGTGGAAAATGTTTTGGAGATGAATCCAAACATGGATTTTCTAGCTGCATTAGATAGCGCTCGAGAAATGGAGTCTGAGGAATAGAGGAGGTTTTTTATGCGTAACATCAGAATATATCAAACAGGACATCATGAGTTCAGATTCATGAATTATGACTATTTCATGGAGCAAGCTGGTTTTGTGGATGTAGACAGTTTTAGCTATAAAGAAGTCTATAAAGCACATTTTGATTTAAGTAATGAAGACATGATCGCGTGTGAGCAAGTATTCGTTTTACTAAATACACATCATCCAGAAAACTATCAAGCGTGGTCCCTTAGTGTAAGTGACATCATTTCTCTTGATGGAAAGCTATACTTTGTTGACTCGGTAGGTTTTGTTCTGCTTGATCAAAACACAACCGCGGTTAAGGTTTTTGCTAAGTGCTTACTAAGACTAAAAAATGATCACTACTTTAAGGAAATACTTGATATGCTTGATGAAGTAAGCGCTGAGCCGCACGAATTAGATTTGGCTGACTGTAGCGTAAGTACGGAACTAAATTACGATTCAAGCCATGGACTAACTATCAAGATTGGGGTTACAAAACTAGGAGAAAACACAAGCATCGCAACACTTTACACAAGTGAGATGTCTAAAAAGGCGTTTAGTCTAATGGGTGAGCTTTGCGGAGCGCTGGCTTATCACTTATCCCAATATGTAGAGTCTTTTGCCACAATAAGCCGCGCTGCGTAGTTAAGAGCGGGTTGCTGTGTGATACTGTACTCTTAAATTTGTTAATACTGAGAGTCTTATTTACGCGAGATGCCTAATGAACTAAGCAAAGACATAGATTGCGTTATTGTATAGAATTAGTATATGGAAAGTAGAATTTAAATTCCATGTATACAACTGAAGATAACTTAACATGATCTTTCAATTGAATGGTTCTAAACTGCATAGTGTGTGTTAACTAAGAGGCTACGGCCTCTTTTTTTTGTTGAAAAAGTGCTTGCATTTTTATAGGGCGATTGTTATAAAACCTTAGATGGAGGTATGTGAATGGACGTTGATAAGATAAATATAGATGAACTGGCGCTACTTAAGGAACAAGCTAATAATCTCAAGTCGACTATAGGTAATGAACTTGGACTTAAGCTTCAAAAGGGCGAAGAAACCGTTATTGTTCACGTCGTGGGAACGGATGATGAGGGTAATGAAATCTACGCGAACCGGAAGGAAGTCTTTAAGCTGCGAGAGTGGTTTGAAAATTTCTCTTTCGATTATAAGGAAATGTTAGTAGGAGCTGGATATTTCGGATTTGTTCTACTTAACGCGATATCGATACTAGGTTTTTTTAATGCCTATAGGACAATGGAACTTGGCTATGCTCAAATCAATAACATATACTTCGATGCCATTGTCATGATCATGCCGCTGATATTATGGGCGATTTCGACAAACTATCAAAGCTTCAACTTTAGGAATAGAAAACTTGCGATGTTTCAAATCGCCTACTGGGCAATGAATTTTATGGTGGTTAGGCTCACCTTTATCATCAGCTACGAAATGTCGGTGCCATTAATTCTAAAGATTGAACCAACTGCAGAAATGACAGCGGAAAAGATCGTTGGGCTGGCCTATATTTCAACAACGGTACCAGTGATAATGATTTTAATGCTGCTAGTCTTTATCGCGAGCAGGTCTATGGCCCTAAATAGAGACTTTCTAAAGTCAGTAGAGGAGTTCAGACTTTTCAAGGTCATTGATTTAGACGCTTATCCTAAATATGAATACGTTTATAATGTCGTTAGAGACATTAGATCAGGAAAGACAATTACTATCCCTCAGAAGGATAGGCAAATGCATACCGCCATTATCGGCGCCACAGGTACCGCGAAAACATCTTCAGTACTATTACCAGCCATACTGAATGACTTAAAGGTAAGAAACCATAATAAGAATATGCTCAAAAAGCTGTTTGCTAGGTATACGGAGAAAGGCCTTTTTATATTAAAGTCGCCTTTTGAGGATAGAGATTTTTCCACTAAGTACTTTGAGCCAAATAACGATTATGAACTGACGTTTTTAGATCGGCTAACCGGAAGGACACCTAAACGACTTTATGAGGACCTAATATGTAAATATCAGATTGCAGGACAGACGATTTTAGTACCTGAAGATTCACTCTCAGACGATGCTTGTAAGCTATTTGAGGCCTTTAATGAACCTTATAACCGCGTAGACCCTAAACGGATTGATGGCGAACACAAAAGTGGATTTAAAGGGATGAACATACTGTATATTTCCCCTAATATGCCTAAATGGGCAGTAGACAGAGAGAAAGTGAGACGTGCAACGCTCCTTGCAGACGTAATGCAAATAATGTTCGAGATGGGCGGTAAATCCGATCCATACTTTGCATCAGTAAATAGAATTGCAACTACGACAGTGGCGTTACTCCTTCAGCTCACATATCCTGAAATGATGGGCCGTCAACCTAACCTTGGTGATGTCCAGGCTTGTTTAAGTGATTTCAAAAGGATTTATAAACCCTATAGCTATCTATTCCCAAATGATAAAATCACACAAAAAAATGAAAAGTATCTATGGCTAAAGGATAACATCAATAACTTCTTTATGGGTGAGGGCGCGACAACCTTTGAGCAGCATGCACGAGGACTAAGGGTTCAGTTTTCACTCTTTTTAGCGGACGATTACATTAGGGACCTTGTTACAGCTAAAGAGGTTATTGATTTTGACGAGATGCTATCAAACAACGAACTTACTGTTGTCAATATCGAGCTTCCGGAAATAGGTCCACTAAATGCGCCTGCGTTAGGCTTGTTCTTCTCAGTTAATATGACTAACGCAGTATTAAGAAGACCAGGCACCGAATTTACAAGAAGTTTTCACGTGTGGAGAATAGACGAGTTCCCAATCATCGTTACGCCATCCATGGAGCAGGCATTTACCCTGTTTCGAAAGTTCAAGGTTGCTATGGAGGTTGCGCTTCAGACACTTGATCAAATGGAAAAGACGCCTTTTTTAAAATATCTTAAAGGCGTCATACTGAACTCGACCGCGAATCAAATTGTTTTTGGTAGAGCAAACATCTCGGAGATGGAAATTTATTCAGTGTTATCTGGTGTCATTGACGATGTCATCGACATGGAAGGCACATCTGAAACCTCGCTTTTAACAGAGAACCCGTCCATAACGTTTTCTAAGCGGCAGACCAAGACAAAGGTAAATGTCAATGAGGAAGGCGATATACGCAACAAGGATTTTCAGGAAGTCACATATTTTTACACCAAAAACAACTCTCTTATGCCTCCTGTACATGGTAAAGTGAACTTCATAAGGAAAAAGGACCGAAGAGGGGTAAAGGTAAAAACGTCTTATGACTGGGCTACTCTTGCCACTAATGAAATCATAACTCCAGTGGTTGAAACTAAAAAGACTCTCAAGCTCACAAATGTTGAGCTTGAAAGGGCACATCATAACCAGGAAACTGTTTCAAGGGTAAATTTCATCAACATCAACGAGATTAAAGCTGAATCCGAAGTTAAAATAACTCAGGAAACTGCTCAGTCCCCACCGATAACACTTAAGACTGAAGAGAAAATTGCTGAAGCGATTAAGGATGATGAGGGTATTGAAATTGAGATTATTGAACCAGTAAAGGACGAAGCAGAAATTGAGATAAGTCCGGTATCTGTAAGCGAAAACACAAAGGGTGTTAAGAACAATAACTTTGATCTTTTATAACCGAAAATCAATTTTTCGGTTTTTTTTATCTTTTCCTGTCATTTCAGTGTGCACATGTGTCATATAATGAAATTAGCTAAATGTATGGAGTAATTTTGCAGATAAAATAAAGAAGACTCACCACTTGCTTTTGCAAACTCAGATAATGCTCGTTCTAAAGACAAATCGAACAATGGTAAAACTGACAATAGCAACTCAAATAATAGCAATCTACTACTTGGGCATGCAAAAAACCGATACCATCATTAACACAATTACAGACTCAATAGCTGAATAGTTTTATTTGCCTATCTCGCTACTAAAAGAGCATACCCCAGAATTTTTATTAATTCTGTAAAACACAGTATCATACAACTATGATGTAGCTGGCAATCGGCTATCGATTGATTCAGATGGAGTTGGTACCGTGTATAGTATGATGCGTCGAATCAGCTATTACAGGCGGGAGATAAAGTTTTTACTTATGACAGTGCTGGTATTGTCAAGGAAATTATCAGCTAAGGCGATTAGTTCAAATACACTTATTATGGATCAAATCGACTTACAAGTGTCATCTGTGACGAGGGCACGTTTTTTACTACACCTACGATACACAGGGGGTGTAAGCTTTTCAGAGAAATGCGTTAATACACTGAAGAGAACATTAGGGTTTATAAGAGAAAGCGAAGGCTAATGATGATCTAATTTCGAGAAATATTGCATCTGAAAAATCTATTAATGGCAATGCTGACATTAAAAAAGAATATATTGGTGTGTATAAAGCTGATTCTGAATCGTAAGTACAAATATTGCCAAATCAAGATATAGAAAAAAATACGATATTTGGGCCAGAACCCATAGAATCATAAAATTTATAGTGAAAATGGATCACCTATTAATTAGTACTATCATGCAGATAGAGATGTGGTCGCATAAAAGATGTTTGTTAAAAAACAGAATATGCCCTGCTAAGTAAGAAACCATCAACACAAATGGTGACCTCTTGTACTATGAATACGATGGTCTTGGCATACAACCGCGCTTAGAAATAGAAATGGTGAAAAGATTGATGACTATAGATACGATGCATTTGGTAACATTCAAACTGTAATCACATCAGCTTTTAACAAAAAAAGATTATACGGGGCAAGTGTAAGATGATAATTCGACACTCGTCTACATGACCGAAATATGGTATAATACAAACGTGAGCAGGTGTGATGTTTATGTTTTTTTATTTAGTTTTGGAAATATATGACGAGCTTTTTGAATTCTATAACCTAAGAAATGGTTAACACAGATTTAATGATAAGTCTAATGGTACGCTTGTTATTATTATGTGTAAATGATATTATGAAAGAATCAAATTTAGGAGGATGATAATTATGAGCAGATTTGTAAAAGCTGATCAATTTCTCGGTGCTATGTTTAGTAATCTTGTATATAATGGTAAGTATGAGATTTCTATGAATGAAATTTCTAAACTTGAAAAAGAAATATATCCTATTCTTTTACAAGAATGTAATGCAGTTTTATATGCATCAACTCATGCTGTATATTCTGCAATAGATGACTATTGTGATTTTTTCCAAATTGAGAAAGATAATGTATCACTAAATAAAGAATTGATTTTTAATTTCTCGAAAAATAGTAGAAGTAATAATAAGAAAATAGTGGAAAAGTTAAATAATTATTTTGTAATGGGTATCCCTTCAGATATTAATAATTCATTTAGTAAACAGTTTAAAAGCTCATTAACTCTAATTAATCAACAAAACGGTAGCTTATAATATGGCCAAAAAAATTATTAATGATTCAGTTCATGGATACATTTATCTTGATTCAATGGCATCACATATTGTTGACTCAGCAGAATTTCAGAGACTAAAATCTATAGAACAAGGCAGTTTTAGAGTTGTTTATCCAGCAGCAAGGCATGACAGATTTATTCATTCGCTTGGCACATATTATCTTTCAAAAAAAGTGGGTGTACATTTTATTGATAATATTTACGAAGATTTGAATATTGAACTTGATAAATTGCTTGTTGCTAAAATAACAAACACCTTTTACTATGCGGCTCTATTGCATGATATTGGTCACGCTCCGTTCTCTCATACAACGGAAAAATTTTTTGTAAAAAAGGCAACGGAAGGTACCCCCTTCATAAATGTGCAGCTTTTTAATGCAGTTGAAAGTATTTCTACCGAGAAGAGTCAGTTTGAAATTTTTAAAAAAGAATTTTCTGAAATTTCACCTAGTCCACACGAAATTATGAGTGCAACGTTACTAATTAATAAATCTAAAGATTTTTTAATGGAACATCTAAAAGATATAGATTTAGAATTAGCTGCAAGGATGGTACTAGGAAGTACATATGACTATAATAATCATGATATTACAAGACACGAAATTAAAAATGAATTAGGTGTAAAGAACTGTTTTATTAGATTGTTGAACTCTGAAATTGTAGATATTGACAAAATGGATTATATTAAGAGGGACACTCAAATGTCTGGTTTTTTTAATGTACCAATTGACATTGAGAGAATAGTTTCTTCAGTGACAGCTGTTTTTGATGATGAAGGTTGTATATATCCTGCTTTTAGAAAGAGTTCTTTAAGTGTTATTGATAATGTATTTAGAGCGAAGTCAGAACAAGCTCAGTGGATGGTTTCTCACCCCATCGTAAAATATGATTCTGAATTGTTATCTTTTTGCATAAATTCCCTTTCATCTAGAATAAATGCGAACTACATAGAAGAAGTGTTTTCCATGAGTGCATTAGGAAAAGAAGGTGTTACATTAGAAGGGAAAAAATATAGACTTTTGTGCGATACAGATATTCATTCAGATTTACGAAAACATTACGATGATTGTGATCTAATAAGAGAACTTTATGAAAGAGATTCACGAAGAAAGCCAATCTGGAAGTCTTATTATGAATATAAGTATCTATTTTCCGATTTAATAGAGCCAGATGGGGATGATTTCGTTCTAAGGTATTTCAAACCATTAGTAGATACGTTACAATTATATGATATTTTTGTATTAAATGATAAGAGTTTTAATTCAATTGAAGTAAACGAATCTATTAAAAATGAAGTAAAAGCTGTTGCTTTATTTTTGAAAGATTTTTGTGAATCTGAGAATATACCCTTTGATTTAACTTTGATTACTTCAACTGGAAACTTTAACACTAAGTTTGACAGTAAAAAAGTATATATCACATTTTCAAAACTTCCTAAAAAAAACGGTAAAAATTTTGAGACTTATGAATTTTTGAAAGAACCAACAAAAAATGAGAATAAACCTTTCTTTTTCATATACTCAAAACAAAAGTTTAAACCTGAGCATATTTTAAGGTTTAAAGAGAAGCTTTCAGCGCAAAAGAAACCGATTAAAAAAAGAGCTTAGGAAATGTAAGCGAATTTTTGTAAAAGCAGCTAATTGATTTGGCTGTTTTTCTTTTTATCATAATAGTTTGGCCCCTACATACTGTAACCAGTAAAGCAAGATAAGTGTATATGGTAAAATTAAGTACCCCCCAAATGGACTACTTTATATTACCATCTATAAGTCTCAGATTACACGTAGTATCTAACCAAATTTTCGCCTGCTCATTCAACTCCATCAAGTCCTTGAATTCCTTGATACGCGGCCAAAAGTTACCTCTGACATAATTGACACCACGCTCAACTTTTCCCTTTGATCTTGGAATATATGGGCGATGTCTTACCGGCGCGAAAGCATGATGCTCAGCAATTCTTAAAAATCGTGGATTCCATTTATCATCACCAGTTTTATGACTGTTCGCAACAACGGTCTTCATGTTATCGTATAGAATACTTTCGGGTAAGCCACCAAAGTATGAAAAGGCTCGTTCATGACAACTAATGAGTGTATCAAACTTTGAGTTCTCAGTGAACTCGAGATAGTAGTTTCTCGAATAACCAAGGATCATAATGAATGCATAAATCTTCTTAAGTGTTCCATCCGGAAGCAATACTTGAAATTCTCCCCAATCATCTTGTGCCTGTTTTCCAGGAGGGGTTTAGTATCTAATCGAAGCTTTTGAGAGTACTTATTCCCGGTAAGGCTTCATAAATTCTCTTAAAATCGTATGCTTTCCTTCATAATCCTTAGCGACTATTTCATCAAATAAGACCATAGAGTTAACACAGCCTTCATTCATACGATGTAAAATGTAATTTTTATAAGGGTCAAGTTTACTATTTTGTTTTTTGTTCCGCTTATATGTTGGAATGGCTTTAATACTTAACCATTTGCTGACCGTCTTTCGGTCGACGCAGACTTCATTTGAAATCTGCTTGATACTGAGTCCTCTGCTTTTTAAATCTCTAATCATGAAATACTCCTCACAGTTCATCATCTGTATGTCCCCCCTTCAGAGAGAAACATACGATTTTTGTGGGGAATTTTCAACCGATTTTTAGGAGTATTTAATCACCGATTTTGACGAACTCAAGGAAGCAAACCGAAAAATTGCCGATCATGAGATGACCACGGAAATTCTAAAAAGGCAACCGCCATCTTCACAAAGAACGACCAGAAATGAAGTAACTCTTCATCCGAAAGAATGCCACCGTGTATCTGGTCGAGTAGATGTGCGAAGTTTTTTGATGTCTTACGGGGCGGATACTACGAATAGTTACATCTCAAGCTCGGCAAAAAGGCTGATGAGGAATCGGATAAGATACTGAAACTCATGAAGCAGAGCTATACGGAATGCCAAGGGATGTGCGGCCTGGACAAGCTTCTGGGTGATATGCGTGAAGAATTCCCGAAATGCAGCCACAATAGAGCTTACAAGCTTCAGAAGGCAAATGGCTTTACAGAGTTCGCAAGAAGCATTTCCGTGTTTGCCTTACCGATTCAATACATAATCTCTCCATTGCGAAGAACCTTCTGAACCAGAAGTTCGACATTTCTGAAACCGGTAGAGTCTGGGTAATAGAAATTACGCAACTGGTCACAGGCGAAGACACAATGTATCTGGTAACTGTAATAGATATCTGCACTAAGGAGATCGTGGGCTGGAGTATGGCGGATCACATGCGTAAGGAAATCTGTATTGACACTTTGGACAATGCCGTCAAGCGGCATCGACTGCTCCGGGTTTGATTCATCACTCCGATAGAGACTCACAGTACTGCAGCCACAAATATCAAGAGAAACTGGCTGAGTACAAGATGCGCTGCAGCATGAGCTGTAAAGGAATCTGCTGGAATAACGCCTGTGCAGAGACATTCGTCAGCACATTTAAGTCCGAACGGGTACACCATATGACTTATAAGACATTTCTGTAAGAGTTTCAGAATATCTTCTGGTACATCGAGAGCTTCTATAATTGTCGAAGAAGACATCAGGCGATGGGCAATATCACCATCCTAGAATTTAAGCGTAGGATAATAATGTAAGTGGCTGCTTGACGGTAATCTTGAAATAATTTTTGGAACCTCTGAAACTCTATAATAACCTAACTTGATAGTGTCCATTTTTTCGAGAAAAGGCCAATAATTAAAGATGAAGATAGTATTGAAGTTGAAATTATTGAACAAGAATAGAACGAGGTCGAAATTTAAATAAGTCCGTTGTGATACGAGAAAACACAAAAGGTTTAAAAATAATAACTTCGATTATTAATAACCGAAAATCATTTTGTTTTCGTTTTTTATGTTTTCTTGTCATTTAAGTGTGCCCATGTGTCATATAATGAAATTAGCTAAATGTATGGAGGTAATTTTGCAGTCACCTTTTTTATATAAACCAGGGTCCATTTTCGAAGAAGCTCCAGAGAAAGTAATTCAAATGTCTGATATGAATCAACTAATCAAGAACAAAACACTCGATGAAATTGATATAAAGATCATGATGCTCATTCACAGTAATGTCTTTCTAACTGCAGGTCTTATTGGAAAGCATTATGAAGGGGAGACGTTTTTCACAAGTAGCTTTGCTAAAAACAGGATGCGAAAATTTGTAAAGTATGGCCTGGCAAGGCGATTTTACGTTACTTTTGATGGAAAAGAAGCGATCCACAATAGAACAGTTAATTTTTATGGACTTTCAGAGGCGTCCATGAAGTATCTAAAGAAGTATTTTGGTTATAAGAGTTATGACATTGGAACTGGAGACCTTGCTATAGTAGGGGATATTCTATCAATTCTTTCCATGAATCAAGCGATAATCAACTATTCTAGATCTACATCCTCCTTTGAAAGAGTTATCTACGACAGACTCAAAAGTCCGCGTGAAATGTACATGACCATGTATAATAAGGACTTTAAGATCGTATGCTTAAGGAGAGATAAACCTACAAAAGATAAGGAAAGCAAGTCCGGATATAAGTTTCACCAGTTACTCCATCTTGTTGAAGATGAACTTTTCGCCGTCGAGCTATCAAAGAAATGGACTATTGAGCATAACCATCGCCCTCTTTTTATTACAGATTTAATGATGGTGAGTGAATATATGAGAGATTCTTATTTAATGATCAAAAATGAAAGCTCCATTGTCGAATACAAGTTAGAAGGATTGGTAATGATATGATGACTGTAATTAGCGAAAACGATATGACTAACAAGAGATCTTCTGACGACGATGAGTTTTACATAGGAGATATAAAGAAATATCCCGTCAAGATTTTTATATCGCATACAAAGGGAGCAGACACTATTTTGATTTTCAATACGCGTAGGCAGCTTGAGTCATTTTTGATGAAGAGAGCATACCTTAGGGAGCGCCTAGAGCCTAATCAAAAGCTAAGCGTTATTAAAATTTGGGAGTGATATCTTAAGAGTTTTAGTCATCATATTTTTTTATTTCAGAAATCAAATCAATCTTAGCTTATACCAGAGCGAGCACGTATTTCTGCTTGGCACGATTTTAAGTTGAGTTAAAATGAGCAGAAGTTACTTGAAAGATGTAGAGAAAATAAGACACAAGCACACGTTTTGTCTATAGTCTAAAAAGAACGGATGTTCATTTTGTATTTACTAAAGTAAGTATTTATGGGGATAAGATTAAATTACATTAATTTAGATAATTAAGTTTGTCCTTTTGAACTATGAGAAGAAAATGTTTCTATACGAAGACGATGTTTAACTAGAGATGGCGATTAACATTTAAAATCATCAGTCACCAGAGTGTTGTAAAGATTCTGAGAACGTTTTGACTCCAATATTTGAATGTGGCGATTTATAGAAAATATTATTGACTGTTATTTTTGTAAGTACATAGAGAGAATAAAAGTTGAAACGTTTCACAAATTCATAAAAATGTCAACATGCCTATACCCCGTATATTTAAGTGGTATTTAATTTTTGTAACAATGCTATGATGAAATTATTCACGTTTATGTGAAGATATTATCAATATGGGGGAAGTATATGAAGCAGTTCAAGAAAAAAGTAATGAGTATGTTGCTGATTTTACTACTTTTGGCAACGTCATTTCCTGTGCCTACCTATGCAGGAAAAAGTGTACCTCAAACGGATTCAAGTGTGAGGTTAATGATTAAGTACAAAGATTCAGTGAATGAACCGGAAAAAGATCTGCAAGCAAAAATTCGCAATAAAAAGATTAAGAGTTTAAAAAAGTCAAAAAATGAAAACACATATGTTATTGAAGTTGACAGTACTTTAGTAAGCGAGATTAGTAAGGATACAAACATTGAAATTGTCGAAGTCGATTCTTTGATCAGATTGTTTGAAAATGATGGAACTTTAGCTCCACCAGAGCCTGAAGAATGTACAGATGAAAGCCATAACCATCAATCTAATGTCATTGAAACTCATGAAGACATTGAGAACTGCACAGATGAGACACATGATCATGAACTTATTGAAAATGTAACAGAAGGTTCAGAAAATGTAGAATGTGAGTGTGTTGATTGCATCGATTGTGCTAGCCATGAAAACTGTGCACTGGAGGAAAACCACACATGTGAAGACTGTAAGTGTGAAAATGGTGTTTGTAGTTCTGAAAATGCCGCTTGTGGGTGCGCTGAAAATAACGATGCTACCGGAAAACTTGAGTCGGTGACAATTGAAAATATAACATATTTACCAGAGAACCATTTTCTTGAAACAGGTGTTGACAGCAAGAATTCAAAAGCTGGGGATTTGTATGGCTGGTTTGTTACAAGAATAAAAGCTGACGTGTTACATAACTTGAACTATTTTGGAGACGGTGTTAAAGTCGCAATGTTTGACACCGGAGTAAATACTTCAAGTGGAGATTTAGATTTAGCAGGAGGGATATCGTTTGTGGATGGCGTAAGTTCATTTGCAGACGATAATGGTCATGGAACAAAAATGGCTAGTATTCTATCTGCTAATTTGAATGGACAAGGTCTGGCGGGAATTGCTCCGGGTATTGAACTGTATTCGGTAAAAGTGCTTGATCAAAATGGCGTAGGCCGTTATAGTAACGTTCTAAATGCTGTTGAATGGGCAATTGATAATGATATACAAATAATCACTATGAGTTTTGGTGGTGTCGAGTATTCAGAAATACTAAGAGAGGCGATAAATAGAGCCGTCAATAATAATATCCTTGTAGTGGCTGCAGCTGGAAATGGCGGATCAAATGGTGTATATTATCCAGCCGCTTTTAGTGAAGTAATCGCAGTTGCATCCTCTGATGGTGAAAACAAGCTTGCATCATTTTCAAATTTCGGTAATGAAGTCGATATTGTAGCTCCAGGGACGAATTTAATGGCTTATGGGCTTGATGGAAGTATCGTAGAATCACAAGGCAGTTCTTTATCTGTTCAGCAAGTGGCTGGCGCTGCCACACTGCTGATAAATATTAAGCCATCTCTTACGAATGGTCAGATTAAGTTTCTACTATATGCAAACACATCAAAACAGGAAGGTTTTGAAAATTTTGGACATGGTTTACTAAACATAGAACAAGCATATGAAAACCTTCAAAGCGGCAATTACTCAGTTGTAAGAGTAAATGAGACAGGTGATCCATTCTCTATTAACGGAGATACGATAGTTGGAGGCGATGGATTAATAGTAGCTCAGGCTGTTTGCTATCACGTCTACACAAATAACTGTGATACTACTTGTAACGAGTGTGGGTATCGTAGAAGTATTAATCACGTGTACTCAAACTCATGCGATTCATACTGTAATGTCTGCAGTTATTATAGATCTATTTCTCACACCTATTCAAATAGCTGCGATACCATGTGCAATGTGTGTGGCTATTACAGGTCTGCTTATCATACCTATTCAAATAACTGTGATACATCCTGTAATGTTTGTGGTACAACTCGAAGCATAACCCATACGTATTCAAATAGCTGTGATAGCTCCTGTAATGTCTGCGGGGCAACAAGGTCTGTGAGTCACAACTTCTCAGATAACTGTGACGCCGTCTGTAATACATGTAGTGCAACCCGGGTACCGCCACATACGTACTCATATAGCTGCGACTCAATGTGTAATAACTGTACAGCATCAAGATCTGTGACGCACACTTATACCAATACTTGTGATACGTCATGTAACGTTTGTGCAGAAGGTAGATCAATCTCTCACACCTATACAAATAATTGCGATACAGTTTGCAATGTGTGCAGCTATACAAGGAACATTACACATACTTACACCGATTCTTGTGATACAAACTGTAATGTATGCGGATTCGTTAGAAGTGTTCCTCATGTTTTCACTGATTCTTGTGATACAACCTGCAATAATTGTACTTATACTAGATCAATTTCGCATACTTATACGAATTCGTGCGACGGAACATGTAATGTTTGCGGAGTTAGCAGAAGTGTAAATCATTCTTTTGATAACGCATGTGATGCAGTATGTAATGTTTGTTCATACACACGTGGAGTAACACATGTGTATGATAATAGTTGCGATCCTAATTGCAATATCTGTAGTTTAACTAGACTAGTAACCCACACATATAGTCAAGCAACGTGTACACAAGATTCAGTTTGTACTAAATGTGGAATTTTTCATAGTAGTAAATTAGGACATAATTTTGGAAGCGTCAGTTATTATCAGGAGCATTACTCAGGTAATCAGGACATCAGATATAAAAGGTGTATCACGTGTCAAGCCGTAGAAGTAGTGGCTTATGTCTCATGTGAATGCCATTCACACGACTATTCTACAAAAATCGTGAGCCAAACGCATACCGCCAATGGGCATTACTATTATTGGCAGTGCTCGTGTGGTGACACAGTTGGTGGAGGGTATCAAACATCCGGATCGTGTATTTCTTGTACGACACCACCAAGCGTATCTTTAGTACTTCCAGCTGGAGGACAAAAATACTCAGAAACATCTGGAAGTATAAAGCCTAAAATAAACATTCGGGATAATGAAAACGACACACTGACATGTAAGTATTTTATCGATAGTAACACGACGCCAATTGCGACTCAAGTTGTATCAAACACTTCAGTAGCAAAGGTTATCGAGTTTTCAACAGGGTTTGATGTAAGCGCTTTATCTGAGGGTCTTCACACACTTAAGGTGGAGGTTTCCGATGGACAGTCCCCTGTAGGAGTAGCGTCTCAATCATTTCAGGTCGATAAATCTAATCCGGTTCTACAATCCTTCGATCTTCAGCCCTCTAGTAATGGATTTTCTGCCTATGTTAACGGATATGATTCTGTTGCAGGCTTACACGATTCTCCATATCGTCTAGTCATTGAAGCATTAGGATTTGATTCTGGTTGGATTTCAAATGGATCAATAACACCAAGTAGTACGATGAGTCCGAATAAAAGTTATGTTGTAAAGGCCATGCTGAAAGATTCTCTAGGGCACATATACGAAACTTCAAAAACAGTTTGGACGCTTTCCGCAGTGCCAAAGCTAGAAATTGAAGATGTATTAAGCAACTCTATTAGAGTTAGTTTCACAGATAATAATCCAGCTGAAACTTTATATGAGGTGAAAATTGGTAATCAGTATGTAAGTTCAGCAGGGTCTCTTGTAAGTACGCCGACAGATATCCAGATTAGCTCGAAGCAACTAACGATTAGTGGACTGGATTCTGGTGTCACGTATACGATTTTTGCAAAAGCAAAGCTGAATGATAATAGTTATACTCAGCAATCTGATGAAGTTACTTTTGAGACGCTGCCTTCTATTCCAAATTCACCTGAGGGCTTATTAAGCTCGCAGATAACACAGACGAGTGCACTAATAGAATGGAATCAGGTAAGTGCTGCAGATGAGTATTTGGTAAGTCTGAACGGCGTAGATCAAGGCAGTACTGGTCCGGAGAATCGATTACTACTGGAAAATTTAAATCCTGGAACGCAATATGCAATTAGAGTTAAGTCTGTGAACGCTGGGGGGAGTAGTGAGTGGTCAACGGTACATGAGCTCACAACATTACCACTGTTAGGCGTATCTTTGACTCCAGAGCCAAGTGTAATTAAATTATCTTGGGAGGCTGTCCCAGGTTTTAGTACGTACGATTTACTGATTAATGAAATTGATTACCATCAAGTAAACGGGACGAGTTTTGAATTGCCTGTGACAGAGTATGATGTCGCTTATGGTTTCCAAATCAAAGTCAATAATCCGGCAAGCCCAAGTAATTATTCTATACCAAGTGTTGTATATACATTATCAAATAAACCGGCCAATTTGTCAGTTGCAAGTAAAACGGCTAATAGCTTTTCAGCTGTATGGCAAGCAAATGGGAACCCTGAATCTATCCGTTATCAAATAGAAGCGGTTGAGAGTGTTAATGGTGTAATCAAGGAAGGCGGTACGCGCAAGTCGAACGCGTGGACATATAACCTTTTTGATGAAATTACAGGCCTAAAGTCTAATCAAGAGTATATTATTCTATTGAAATCAAAAAATAGTGCCGGTGTAATCAATGAAGAACAAATAAGTATCATAGATAAGACATTAAATGTTGCTCCGGATAGCCCAACCAACATAATTTCGACTAGTACAGATGATTCAATAAGTTTAACTTGGTCACCTGTTAATGGTGCAGCATCTTATAAAGTATACAGAGATGGCGTTCTTATCGGCGAAAATGTGTCAGAAAATATCTTTACGGACACAGGAACACCCGCTTTAGCTGGACTTACTCCGAACACGTCCTATCAGTATACTATTACAGCGGTAAATGAGTTTGGTGAAGGGGTACCAAGTACCGCCATCAATAAGAGAACTTTACCACAATTACCTGATGTTCCAACCAATATAGTCGCTAACAGCTCAAAAACTTCTGTTACGTTGACTTGGGATAGTACTTTGAACACAACTGGTTATGAGGTTGAGTTTAACGGTTCAATCATGTCTTCAGGCATAGTCAATCAAATTACTATCACTGGTTTAGAAGACGGAACCGCATTCACTTATCGAGTAAGATCGCGCAATGAAGGTGGTAAAACGCCTTGGACAGAACTAAAAATGATCGAAACATTACCAGGGACACCAAATATACCGTCAAATATTAAAGCAGTTTCCGATGAAAATAGCTTACTGATTGAATGGGAGGCTGCTAATAAAGCAAAAGAGTATGAAGTAGAAGTGAATGGTGTAACTGTTGTTACGACCAATATGACGAATGCCTTAATCGAAGCGCTAACACCACAAACGGAATATGCCATCAGAATTAGATCTAGCAATGTGAGTGAATATAGTGATTGGTCTGCGACTATGCAATTTTCAACAACCAGTGATCCTATTGGCGCTCCGAAGTTACAAAATGTTGTATCTGGCTTGTCATCGGTTTCAATTGATTGGTCTGTTATTCCAGATGCAGTAGGTTATGTTGTTGAGGTTGATGATATTGTGGTTCAAAGTAGCGTACAGGGAACTACTTATACAATCAATGATTTAGAACATTCGGCGACCTATGGAATTAGGATCGGGGCTAGGATGCCAAATGATGTGATAGTCTTCAGCAATAAACAATTAGTCAGTACATTACCGAGCGGTATTGATATTACTAGTGTAGAAACAACACCTGTTTTCGCATTAATTAACTGGAGTTCAAATCAATCTGTCTCAGGATATGAGATTGAAATAAACGGTGTTGTGAAGAATGTTGGTAATGTCTTGCATTACGTTTCCACAGGTGATGAGTTTTTACCTGTAAATAGTTATAGGATCAGAGGCTATAACAAAGGTGGGTATAGCCAGTGGAGCGATATACAGACAGTCGAGCGCCCAGCATCTGTCAGCAACGTTCCTCAGAATATTCAAATAGAAGCATTTGGTGAGCATGCTTTGGTCAGCTGGAATTTAAATGCTGCAGTCCATCATTATGAGTATAAAGTTGATGGAAGTGTACCAGTGTCCACAAATGATGCTTTAGTCGATATTACGGGTCTGACTGCAAATACAGAATATTCTTTCAGCGTTAGAGCAGTACTTGATGCAGAGGGAGTAGAATTTAGTGACTGGAGCGATGTAATCTCTTTCACTACTTTAAATGGCGCGCCAAATGTTCCTACAGACATCGTCTTTGATGTTCAATCCGACAAAATTCTAATGAGCTGGTCTGAAGTGTCTGGCGCAACAAGCTATGAAGTGATGGTAGATGGCGTTACCGTTGCTGTTGGAACCAATCTGGAGTATCTTGATGCAGGTTTAATGGCAGAATCGGAACACAACTATCGCGTTAGAAGTGTTATGAACGGCATTAAGAGTGAGTGGTCACAAGAAAGCACCATTTTCACACAGGTTGGATTACCGGGGGTTCCTACAAATATAATAGGGACTTCGACACTTAATACAATCACCTTCAGCTGGACAGCAGTAGAAAATGCAACAGGTTACGTTTTAAGTATTGAAGGACAACTTGAGTTAATCACTACAAATGTACCTGAGTATACATTCTCAAGTTTAGGTGAAGCCACCATTATAAAAGTAAGAGTAAGTGCTATTGTTGATGAAAAGCAAAGTCCATTTAGCACATCAGTGTCGTGTTCTACAAGTCTATCAGTTCCAAGTGGTGTCATTAGTAATCTGAGTGGTACTTCAGTTACTCTAAACTGGAACTCAGTACCAAATGCGACCGTATATGAAGTTGAGGTTGATGGTATTGTTGTTGGATCTACATCAGAAACCTCCTATCTGATAGAAAATATTGAAAAAGGCAATGCAATTGTAGTTCGTATTCGAGCAAAAAATGCGTTTAAGGCAAAAAGCGAATGGTCAGAAGCGCTTACAATTAGCGCAGCTCCTATTGAAGCAACTATTGATATATCAAATAATGAGATATTTGATATGACACTGAGAGCGGAAAATATAAAGAACTTTTCCGATTACCAGTTTACAATCGAATATGATCCTGCGAAATTGGCAGTCATAGATTTGTATAGTTTATCTGACAACATTGAATTGGGTATCGGTAACATTCCTGATACGAGCATCAAAATAGTTTCATTTACACCTGGACAAGTCAAATTTGAAATACTCGAGTCAATTCTTCCAGGTAAAACTTGGTCAGGAATTGTGACGGTAATCAAATTTGAAGCATTAACCAGTGGTCAAACAGAGATAAGCTACAGAATAAAATAAAGTGGGGAGCATATATGAAAAAGTTTAACAGATTACTGTGTTATATACTGATTATAGCTTTAGTTGTTACTCAGTCGTTTTCAATGGCAAGTGTGATTTCATTTGCAGATAGCGTAACTGAGACAAAGGAAAGTAAACCTATTGTTACTGAAATCAAACATGATAAGAAGAATCAAAATTATGATTCTCGAGCTACCACAGAGATTATTGTAAAGTATAAGGATGAATCAAAAAAAGCGGCGACAAATGTAAAAGTATCAACAAAACTGAAAGTAAATTTAAAGACAAATCGCATTTTGACAAATAAGAAAATAAACATTGTTGAAGTGGCGGATAATACAAATGTAAAAGCATTAGTAGAAGAATTGCTTAAGGATCCAAATGTGAGTTATGCACAGCCAAATTATCCTTTGACGATACATTCGAGCCCGACAGATAGTTCCTATTCGTTTCAGTGGGGGCTAAAAAATAGTGGACAAGAGATTGTAGGAAAAACACCTAGGTCTGGTGTTGATGTGAACGTAGAAAACGCATGGAATCTTACCAAAGGAGAGAACAGTGTAGTTGTAGGTGTTCTAGACACAGGGATAGATTTTAATCATCCTGATTTAGCTAATAGCATCTTTGTCAACGCATTAGAAATAGCTAATAACGGACTCGATGACGACCAAAATGGGTATATCGATGACGTGATTGGCTGGGACTTTGCCGGAGATGATAACAGTGTATTTGACTCTACAGAACTTGATGTACACGGAACCTATATTGCAGGTGTCTTGGCCGCTTCTGAAAATCAATCAGGCATAGTCGGTATTGCGCCAAACATTAAAGTACTCCCGCTGAAGTTTATCAACGGGAGCACGGGATATACGAGCGATGCTATAGAAGCGATAGAGTATGCCATGAGTCAAGGTGTCAAAATAATTAACTGTAGCTTTGGAAGTGCAGAAAACAATATTGCATTAAAAGATACAATGCAAAACAGTGGTATTTTATTTATTTCTTCAGCAGGTAATAATGGAAGCGATTTAAATGAAGCGCCTAATTATCCTGCCTCTTTCGATTTACCGAACATCATTTCTGTAGCGGCGATCGATACGATGGGGGTATTACCGACCTTTTCAAATTTTGGAACATCGGTTGACATTGCAGCACCAGGTACGAACATTTTAAGCACATCCACAAATAATAGCTATGACTATTTTAGTGGTACCTCAGTGGCAGCTCCTTTTGTCACAGGAGCTGCAGCTTTGATATTAAGTAATCAGCCTAATGCCACGATAACAACGATTAAAGATCAAATTTTAAGTAACGCCAGACCTTGCTTGGCACTTAAACCGTTTGTGCAAACGGGAGGAAGACTTGATATATTTGGAGCGCTTACAGGTACTAAAGGAAGCTTGGATGACTATAACGGGCCTAATGCAGGTGACGACGTACTAATGGCAGACGCAGAAGACAATGGTGACGAGTGGCACACGCAGAGTCAGCTATTGAAGATTAAAGAGAAAATTCATTATGGTGAAAGTGGTATTAATCCAGCGTCAGGAAATTACTCTTTTACTGCCACAGACTTAAGTGTGATTTCACCTGGATTTCAAGTGAATATCAGCAGGACCTATAACTCAAAGGATGAAAGAACATCAGCGTTTGGTAGAGGTTGGACGTTTGGTTTTGAGGGTAGTGTCACTGGAACAAATAACGTAGAAGTCAAATTGCCAAGTGGTGGCACACATCGATTTAATTATGATGGCTTAGTATACAATCCTGAGGATACAAGGGCAAAATTTAAGAGAAATGCTGATGGAACTACGGTTTTAACTACAAAGGATCAATACACCTATACCTTTAACACCTTAGGCTTTTTAACTGCGATGACTGATGAAAATGGCAATTCAGTTCATATTACTGTTGATTCAAACGGGAAGGTTCAGCAAATTACAGATACAGTAGGTAGAACATATGCCGTTCAATATAATCCAAACGGATTAATCGAACGCGTTACTGATACGCTGAATAGAACCGTAAAATATGAATACAACGCTAATAATTTACTGGTTAAGGTTATCGATCCAGCAAATAACGCCATGAATTACGAATATGATGCTCAAGGTTATTTGATTAATATTAAAGATAACGATATGAGAACTATTCAAACGGTGACGTATAATCATATCTCTGGTGATGCGCAGCATAAAGTTGTTAGCGCAATTGATTCAAATGGTGCAAACTGGTCCTATGTGTATAACATGGTGGAGAAAAAAACGACAATCACAGATGTGAATGGTAGAGTCTGGACATACTTTTTCGACGCTTCGATGTATACCGTAAAAATTCAAGATCCTGAAGGCGACGTTGATGTTACAGAGTATTATGCGCCTAATGGAAAAAATGTTTTTGGCGATGTAACGAAAAAAATTGATAAATATGGCAATACAACTCTATTTGACTTAGATGCGCAAGGGAACATAACCAAGATAACGTATCCAGACCAAGGTACCGAGTCACTATTTTATGATAGTAAAAATCACCTTGTGAAAAAAGTCAATGCAATAGGTGTAGAAACACATTACATTTACGATTCACAAAACATTAATAAAATTAAAGAAGTAACCGTCAGAAAAAATGCCGTTTACTCAGAACAGGGAATGAATAGTGCAGATTATACTGAAACACTCATAACCTATTATACAAAAAGTGAAGCAAATACATTGTTTGGGTGCAATGTTAGCGGATTGATCAAAAGCACAAAGAATCCCTTAGGTGGTTATATTAACTACACATATGATCGTTGGGGAAATATAGCAACTTTAACCGATGAAAGAAGCAACGTTACAACCTATGAGTACAATTCTATAGGATGGAAAACGGCTGAAATTTCGCCATCTTTATTTAGAACAGAGATCGATTATAATAATAATGGACAAATGATTCGAACAAAACGTCCTGATAGCGGTGTTTTAAGAGTTATCTATGACACAAATGGTAGAGTCGTTCATGAAGTTAACCCTAATCAGTATTCACTCGCTGCAGATGTGTCAAATGACAACTATGCAGATAGTGCCGGAACAAAGTACCTTTATAATGAAAAGGGAAATCTAGTCCAGTTAACATTTGCAGATGGAGGAACAGTAAGTTACACATATGATGTATATGGAAACTTGATATCAGAGAAGTCTACCAATGGATCTGTCCGCTTGTTCGAGTACGATAATATCGACAGACTTATTAAAGTGCGCTTCAAAGATAACGAGTCCTCACCAGCAGTTACTTTATTTGAGTATTCATATGGGAAGCTTTCAAATGGTAATTATCAGAAGACTGAGGTTAAACATTTAAATCAGGATGAGTCGGCAACGACAGTAACTGTTTATGATTTTGCAGGGCGGCTGGTTGAAACTCAATATCCAAACGGCTCTAAGAGTAAAACAGAATATAATCTTGATGGAACAGTTTCTAAGCAAGTTGCAACAAATGGAGCAGTGTCAACATTTGTATACGATGACTTCGGTCGTTTATATCAATCATATAAACCTGTAAGCGTCGAAAATGGGGGTACAAAATATTCTTTTACTGAATATAATTATGATAAAGTTGGAAACAAAGTTGCAGAAAAGCAAGGAAAGGCACTGGTGAGCCTAGGTGAGGTTCCATCAGCATGTTCAATTTCTTACTTTGAGTATAATAATGATAGCACTCTATCTAGAACCTATAAACCAGATGGCTCTGAAACAACATATCTATACGATGGTGAAGGCAATGTCTCTCAGGAAAAGGTTAAGCTCAATACTGAGGAGTTCCGCATCACAAATTTCGAATATGATTTTGACGGAAAACTGCTTGAAGAAGCTTTGGTTGTGGATCCTTCAGATTTCTACGGTGTCATTAGTGATGGCGTTTTAAAAACGACATACACTTATGATAAAAATAGAAATTTGAAGTCAAAACAATCTCCAGCTGGTTTGATCACAACCTATAGCTATGACTTCATGGATAGAATGGTTAGCTTTAGCTATCCAGGAGTCGATGAATTTGGGACAGCCGTAACGATTAGTGAGTCAAGTACTTTTGACACCTCTGGTAACATGCTTACAAAAGTAGATTCTAAAAACAATACAACTACTTATGAGTATGACTCAAGTAACCGCTGTATTAAAACGACAGACCCCCTAGGTGGCGTGACTTTGGTGAGCTACGATATAGGCGGACGTAAAGTGATTGAAGTACAGCCTAACAATTATGATTCACTCAAAACGATAGATCAAATGACTCGAACGATCTATAAATATGGTTCGATGAATCAAATTTTGGCTGTCACCTTAAAGTATGAAGCGCTTACTTACAATGAAAGCACTAAAGACTGGGAGAAGTCATGGAAAGAAACGATTACCAAAGCCTTCAAGTATGATAACAGCCTGAATGTCATCAAAGAATTGTCAGGAGAAGGTATCACCGCAGCAGAAGGTAGCACGCTTGATGAGAAAATCAATAAGGGATATGGTACAGAGACTTCATATAACCTAGCAAATCAACCGATATCTATACGAGATGCTTCAACAAAAGCTGCTGGATTGCCCGCGACAGTAAGATTCTCTTATGATGGAAAGGGAATGAAGGTTTCTGAAACAGATTCAGAGAACAATGTAATAGCTTACTTTTATGATGAAGATGGAAATCTCATAAGAACTGAACTAAATGGTATCATGCAAAAATCGCAGGAGTTTGATTTTGGTCATCGAATGGTTAAATCCATCGACGCAAATCATAATGAGACTGCATATGAGTATAATAGTTTTGATAAAGTAAGAAAGATTGTTTACCCTAGTGATTTGACGATCCCAAGTAATACTGTGAACTTCAAATACGACCAGATGCTCAATATCGTCAAAGAAGAGAACACATTAGGAAAGGTGACGCTCACCGTCTATGATAATCAATCTAGGCCAGTTTCCATAACAGTACGCGATGGTGAAGGTAACACTTTACAGTCAAAGATTAACAAGTATGATAGTTTGGGAAATCTGCGTTTTGAAACTGATTCAAATGGAAATGAGACAGAGACGACTTTCGATGCTTTAAATAAGCCTCTCACAAAGAGTATTGAAGTAGATGGGACAGTAAAAACGACCTCCTACAAATATGATGCAAATGGCAATTTGACGGAAACCACCAATTGGATAGGAAATAAAAGCATTAACATTTATGATGCCATTAACCGATTGGTAGGGGTAGTAGATTCATATGGTGTAATCACTGAAAAGTTATCCTATAACGAGGACAATTTACAAACGAAGTCAGTGGATGCACTTGGCAGAGAGACAGTTTATGGGTATGACTTGAATGGACGTAAGGTCTCGAAAAAGGATGGAGAGGGTAACCTTTCTAAAACTGAGTATGACTTGGAAGGAAATGTTATCGCAGAGACGGACGGCCTAGGCAATAAAACACGATTTGACTATGATGCTTTAGACCGTTTAACAACTGTGACCAATGCGCTTGGAGAGAAAACGACCTATACGTATGATGCCGCCGGAAATCTTCTGTCTCAAACGGATGGAAAGGGTAACACGACGACCTTTGAGTATAATGTTGTAAACAAGGTAGTTTTGAAAGCAGATCCGGTTAACGGTGGAGAAAGTGCTAAGGTAGAGCGATATACCTATTACGCAGATGGCACGTTAAAATCAAAACTTGATCGTAATGGTAAGACGACAAATTATAGCTATGATGCGACTGGTCGATTAAAAAGTCAAATGATCGGATCTGAATCTGTTGTCTACACGTATGACGGAAACGGTAACATCTTGACCATGACCGATCAAACAGGAACCACTACATGGACCTATGATGAATTAGGTAGATCCCTCACAAAGACAGTGCCAGTAATCGGAACCACCACCTTTGAGTATGATATCGTACTGGGACTTGGCGGACTGAGTGCTGGAGGATTCGCAGAAAGAACACTTGACCCCAAAGGGAACGAGACAATCAAGTATTTTGATAAGGCAGAGCGCCTGAGTGCTGTGGATGATGGCGAGGGAATGACGACCTTCAACTATTATGATAATGGCATGAGACAGAGCGTGGTCTATCCGGATGGCTCTTCTGAAACGTATGTGTATAATAAGAATAACCAGAACACCTCGCTGATTAATAAAAAGGCGAACGGCACGGTCATAGATGCCTATAGCTATGCCTATAACGCTGCGAATCTTCAGATTTCAAAGACGGATTCAAAGGGAACTACCACTTTCACCTATGACAAGCTTGGAAGAATCAGTACGATCACTGAGCCATCAGGTGTCGTGACCAAATACTCGTATGATAAAGCGGGTAACCGAACAACCGAGAGTAAATACACATCAGACATCCTCACGCAGGAAACCAAATACACTTATGACAAGTCGGACAGACTACTGAGGACGGATACCAAGTGGTTGTCTCTGCAAACCACGCGTACAGTCGCATTCACCTATGATGCAAATGGGAACATGCTGACCCGAAAGACAACAGAACAAAAGCCAGAAGATCCTCAGAATACGGCATTCTTCGTACTGGAAAAGAGCAGTGGTGGCCCTAACACCCTGACGCAGTATGCTTATAACGGCTTTAATCAGCTCAAAGCGACAAATGACGGCATTAGTACAGTCACCTATGCATATGATGGGAATGGAAGCCGTGTGGAGAAGACCGTAACCACTGGACCCAAAGCTTCACCAGAAGTAAAAACAACCAGGTACTTTTATGAGAAGGATAAGGTCATCCTAGAGGTTGACGGAAACGGAACAGAGATCGCTAAAAACACATATGGAACCAATCTTCTCTCTAGAGAAATGGCAGGTATCGCAGTATACTATATGTATAACGGCCATGGAGATGTGACCGCACTACTAAGCACAGATGGAACCCAAGTAGCAAGCTACTACTATGACATATGGGGCAACCTTCAGGAGAAGACAGAATCAGAGCAGATTAGAAACCCATACAGATATTCGGGTTATCAATTTGATGAAGAGACAGGACTTTATTACCTGAACGCACGGTACTATGATTCATCTATTGCCAGATTCATCACAGAGGATACCTACACAGGCGAGAAGAACGATCCGCTTTCGCTGAACCAGTATACGTACTGTCATAACGACCCGATTAGATATGATGATCCGACGGGGCAATGGGCACATCTTGCAATCGGCGCATTTATAGGAGGCGCTATTAGCGCATCGGTCGATTTGATGACTCAGGTCGTCGTAGAGAAGAAGAGCCTTAAAGAGGTCAACTGGACATCAGTAAAGGTTAGCGCAGGTGAAGGAGCAATCGCAGGGGCGATCGGAGCAGCTACAGGAGGAGCAAGCTTACTGACATCGGCAGCGAAATCGGTAGGTAAAACGATATTGAAAAATGTAGCCGTCGATGCAGGTGTATCGTTTACCTCAAATGTGGTTTCTCAAAAGGTCGTCACAGGTAAGGTAAACCTCGCCCAAGCGACAAGCACAGCAGCAATGAGTGCGCTGAGCTTTGTAGGTGGTACAGCTGGTAAAAAAGTCGTAGCTGCCATTAAAGACACGAATGCTGTCAAAGCAGTCGTCAGCACAGTAAAATCGGTAACTACAAGTACAAAAGCCATCGCGAACACTGCCAGTACAGCTATCGATAAGGCGAAAACAGCAGTAGTAGACAAAGTTTCAACCTTAAAAGTGAACGTCGGCAACACGATTAGTAACAAAACACAAAACACAGCAATCATCAAAAATTTTGATCTAGAGTTGTTTGGACAAAGTAAGTCTGCTGTAACAAGTGCATATAAGGGTGGGAGCGATGTTTTCGCAAACAATAAGCTGAAGGGTGCGCTATTTGAAAATCAAGAATTCTCCAAATTCAGTAATAAATATAATAGTGCAACCGAGCAAATTACAATCAAAACACCTAGTGGAACTAAAACTAGGGTTGATGCAATTGGGCTAGATGCAAATGGGAACGTTGTGATTAATGAATTTAAGTCATCAAGCACGGCTCCATTGACTAAAAATCAAAAGATTGCTTTTCCAGAGATATTCAGCAACGGAGGCACAGTTACGGGTAAAGGCAAAGGTATATTCACAGGAGGTTATCAAATACCTGCAGGAACAGAGATTAAAATAATCAGACCGTAAACTATAACGGGGATTGTATAATGTATAGGCAATGATTGTTATGAAATCTTGAGACAACTTATGAATAATAGTCATAGAATGCATTATACAATCTCCAATTACAAACTGAGTGAAAGTAGGAGAAGGCATGTCTGTAATAGATGTTGATAAAGTGGACGGAATTGGAATCCATAACGATGGGGCAATGGTAGCAATGCTTATTAGTGATCACCTAGATTGGACAAATGAGTACGAACATTTGGTCCAGTTGCAAAATAAGCTAAATGCTTACATTAGCTTTATAGAGAATAAGCAGTATGAAGAAATATACCCTAAACATAAATTTACCACTTTTCAAATTGAAATTCATTTTCAATACGAGCCAATACCATCGTGTTTAAAATTCATTAACAACGTTAACAATCAACTAAACGATAAGCATATATCGGTAAATTATGTAATTGAGTAAAATAGGAGTTCAATATGACAAAAGAACAAAAAATGGTTTTAAAGCAATTTGAAAAGCAAATACAGTTAAATCTTAAATCATGCGTAAAGGATTTAGGGTGCAAATCATCTTCTAATACCATTTATTTTAAATTCGATGAGTATTATATTCATGTATTATGGTTTGTTCGATTCATGGATAACAAATACCAAGTTGTGCTTCGACCATATATAAAACCATATAATTACGATTCTGTATTTTGGAAAATTATCAAAATGGAAGATAATGAGAAGCAAAATGATGCATTTAGAGCAAATGGTGCATTTGTTGCTCCTTCAATTCAGTTGAGTGAAATGACTTACAATGTTTTAGAGAATGACGATATTGAACAATTTTGCATCGCTCTCATTAATGATTTTTTAGAAAGCAGTAAAGAATTTATTTCGAATATTTCTACTGAGTTTGTTAATTTTGATTCATATGTTTTAAGTTTGTCTGGAATAATGGACGAAAGCCTTCTTAAAATATTAGCATATCTAAGTTTAGAGAAGTATGACGATGCGATGAAAATTGCACAAAATGAAATATCGCAAGGCCGAACTGGAAGATTCGAGAACAAAGGTATCGGTTTCAATGAATATGTTGTTAAATACTGCAGATAGTTATGAAACAAGCAAAACGTGTAGATACGGCTGTGTGCACCTATAGAATATCCGATAATTAAGTGAACAGAGGATTTCTGACCACCTATTTGACACACAAAGGGTCATTTAGACCACGTATCAAGAATCTTTAAATCGTCGGCACTGCCGGCGGAAGTCACTGGAAGGTGGTCGCTTGCGACCACCTTCCTTTATCCGTGCGCCCAGCATGGGCGCACTCTAGTCGGTGCAAGTCCGATACGGGGGCTGGTAGTGCCAACCGTTAGCCAAGAGCAAGGGTGTCCTCGGTGACGAGGAATCTGAAGGAAGCTGGAGGCAAAGTGCCGAGCCGAGGTACACGAACTACATTCGAGGCTTATTCAAGTGGACGAGGTTGCTGAACAAACCAAAATCCTATAACTACCCGAAACTTGGAAAGTAAATGTAGCGGCTACATGGCATGAAAGAGTGCGGCCTTACCTGGGGAGATCTCAGGAGTTAGTTCAAAAGGGAAGTTTTTTTTTCCACCGAACAACTCGTACAGTGATGTACGACTGAATCCTGAGAAGTCAGCAGAGGTCATAGTAGTCAAAGGGTCATGAACTTTTGATGAAGGACTGAACATTAAGCGAGGTGATTATTTATGAATCTCTCAAAGAGAGAACAACGACCGCAGAAAACTTCAAATGAAGGCTGCTTGGAAGAGGATAGGCTGGAAGTCGAAAGAGCTCCAAGAGCGCATAGTTCTACTTTGGCGAGTTCATCAGAGAAAGCCAGAACCGAAATCTGTACAAAGAATCTGCTAGAGCGCATCGTCAGTTCAGAAAATATGGACAGAGCGCTGAGGCGAGTCGAAAGGAATAAGGGCAGTCATGGGATAGACGGTATGCAGACTGATACACTTCGGTCCTACCTGACGGAGCATGGCGAGGTCCTTATCAAGGAGATACTGGAAGGACGGTATAAACCGAGTCCAGTGAGGAAAGTAGAAATTCCCAAACCCGACGGTGGCAAACGCGGACTTGGGATACCCACAGTGGTAGACCGAGTAATTCAGCAGGCCATCGCACAAATTTTGACAGAGGTATTTGAACCAGAATTTTCAGTGCACAGTTATGGTTTCAGACCAAACAAAAGTGCGCATCAAGCCTTAAAACAAGCAGAAACCTATATCAACTTGGGTTATAAGGTTGTGGTGGATGTGGACCTGGAGAAATTCTTTGACAGGGTGAATCACGACAAGCTAATGCACCTAATCTCACAAAAGGTAGAAGACAAACGTGTACTGAGTCTCATCAGGAGATACCTGACAGCCGGTGTCATGGAACATGGCATATGTGTCGTTTCTAAAGAAGGAACACCTCAAGGGGGACCACTTAGTCCACTCCTATCAAACATCATGCTAAATGAACTGGATAAAATGCTAGAAGGACGTGGTCACAAATTCTGCAGATATGCGGATGATTGCAACATCTACGTAAAAAGTAGACGGGCAGGAATGCGTGTAATGGAAACCGTGCGAAGATTTCTTGAAAACGAACTTAGGCTGAAAATAAACGAAGGAAAGAGCGCAGTGGCCAGTCCGACAAAACGAAAGTTTCTAGGATATAGCTTCTACTACTTTAAAGGAATCTACAAGCTTCGTGCGCATTCTAAGAGTCTAAGCAAACTGAAAGACAAAATTCGGGAAGTGACCAACCGCAACGTGAGCATGAATTTTGAAGTGAGACTAAAGAAGCTGACCGAGAAAACGCGTGGCTGGGTGAATTATTTCAAGCTCGCCGACATGTCATACCTTCTGATAGAGATTGATAAATGGATACGTCGCAGACTAAGAGCTTGTATTTGGAAAACATGGAAAAGAGTACGAACTCGGTTTACGAGTTTATGTAAACTCGGAATTGAGCGTCAGAAGGCATGGGAGTATGCTAACACTAGAAAAGGCTACTGGAGAATCTCCAATAGCCCAATTTTGTCACGTGCGATTACCAATGATAGATTGATTAAACGTGGATATATTAGCATGTCTGCAATGTACAAGAAAGTAAAGTTAGTTTAATGAACCGCCGTATACCGAACGGTACGTACGGTGGTGTGAGAGGACGGAAATTGATGTAATCAATTTCCTCCTACTCGATT
>Ga0209369_1000501_pt1 | contig 48255 bp, 52 predicted proteins | sample EBPBio142010_DNA_FD_185865 | JGI IMG/M metagenome (GOLD analysis project Ga0209369, IMG submission 185865) | Wastewater treatment Type I Accumulibacter community from EBPR Bioreactor in Madison, WI, USA - Reactor 1_10/4/2010_ DNA (SPAdes)... | ecosystem: Engineered > Bioreactor > EBPR >...
CACCGCGACCGACTACATTGACTACGGCCTGAACGGCAATCGCATGCTGCTGGCCCGGCGCACGATCCCGTTCCTGAACGCACAGCTTCAGGGTCTGTCGAAGATGATGCGGACGCTTGGCGCAAACGAGGTCCGCCAGCGCAAGGGTCTGCGCTTCGCGCTGTCGGCCTTCTTCAAGTCGACGAACGGCATGGACCTGTCGCGAACCGAGAAGCAGGCGATCATCACCGGCCGCAAGGCATGGGTGAAGATGGCGTCGCTCGGCCTGCTGTCGGCCGCGCTTGCCTTCGCCTTCGAAGACGACCCGGACTATCAGGAGACCAGCGAATACCTGCGCACGACGCACTGGGTTATCCCGCTCGGCGACGGCGAGATCATCACGATCCCGAAGCCTTTTGAACTGGCGATCCTCGCCAACGCCGTCGAGCGTGGTTTCGAGATGGCGGCCGGCGACCCGGAGGCCAAGAAACGGTTCCTGCGCGGGCTCGCCTTCAATCTCGCGCCGCCGACAACGCCTCCGGCCATCGGCACGCTGACCGAGATGGCGGCCAACTACGACTTCTTCTCCGGCCGCGAGATCGTGCCGGACTACATGCGCGCGCTGGAGCCGGAACTCCAGTATAACAACTACACGACCGAGTTCGCGAAGTGGCTGGGCGCGAACACGAACATGTCGCCCATGATGATCGACCACTTCATGTCGAGCTTGGGCGCGAGCGCCTACCGCGACCTGTCGACCATGATCAACCAGACGAACCCGAACCGCCCGTCACTGGACGCGACGGACGCGCCGATCATCCGCCGCTTCGTCCGCGACGCCCGGCGCGGTGCGGTCAGCGCGCAGGACTTCTGGAAACAGGCGTCAACGCAGACCGGCACGCTGCGCGGCGCAGAGGTCAGCTACAAGACGATGCTGGAGGGCGGGAACGAGAGCGGCGCGAACCGCTTCCTCGACACGCTGGAGCCCGATACGAAGGCGTATGCCTTGCTGGGCGCGCACTTCAAGGCCGAGCACAAGCGCCTGAACCCGATCTACCGGGCGCGTCAGGTGGCGACCGTAATCTCGGCCATGCGCCGCGAGATCGGCAGCGACCTTGGTCTCGGCGACACGACCCGCAAGGGATCGACCGACACGATCCGCCTGACTTCCGGCACCAAGGCGAAGGTCGACGAGGCGCTTTCCGAGTATGTCCGGCGCGAGGTCCGCAACACGCTGATCGCCACGCAGACCTCCGGCTGGGCGGGCAAGCGCAAGATCGCCGTAGACAAGACGATGGATATGCTCGACAAGATCAACCCGGAAGTCGCCGACGAACTGCGCCGCCGATTGAAGAAGGCGAAGGTCTACGACGCCCAAACCGTCTACGACGCTTGGCCGGAGGCGCGCAATCGGCTATTAATGGACCGAGAGGCTGCGTCGCTCGACGACTTGGTCTCGGCAGCAAAGGTATCGAACCCATGACGCTCTCGACCTACAACCCGCGTGTGATCGTTCCGCACGGCAGTCTCGTCAACCCGATCGAAGTTGGCGTGCAGGTGCTCGTCAACTCTCATGTCAAGGTCTATGCCGACGACACACTGCTGAACATCGGCACGCACTACACGTTGTCTGGAGTGGGTGATCCAGACGGTTTCGCAGTTAATTTGATAAACCCTTCGACCATTGCGCCTGCGCGTTGGACGGTGTTCGTCGATCCGCCTATCGAGCAAGGCTCTGACCTAAGTGTTGGCGGTAATTTCGGAAACCTCTACGAGGATGCACTGGACGCGATGTCGCGCCAGACGCAAGCTTTGCGCGACAGAATTGAGCGTTCGGTGTCGCTACCGATAAGCGATAGCGGAACGCCTGTGACTATTGAACGTGGCGCGGATAGTGCTGCGCTAATGTGGTCAGGCTCTGATATAAAGACTGGACCTTCTCTCGCTGCCATACTAGCAGCGGATGTTAACGCTGCTGAAGTAGCCGCAGACGCAGCCGCCGTGCAGGCCGTATACGACAGCATACGCGAGAGAGACTACCTAGCCTTCGCAAGCCATGCTGAAGCGGATAACTACGTTATCGCCAACAACCTGACGAAGGTGGTGGGCGCAACATACTTTAACACGACCGACAATGTCGAATACCGGTGGACAGGAAGCTCTTGGATCGGTACAAAGACCAACTTTGCTGCGACCCGCGCCCCGCTGCCGTCTGACGATGAGACGCAGGGCTATGCGGTGGGATCGCGCTGGTTCTGGCAGGGGCAGGAGTGGACGCGGACGGACGGTGTGTGGCAGCCAACGGAGCGCGGCACTTTCGCGGCCCGTGCGGCAGCGGAGGCCGCATTCATCGCACCGTCGATTTCGCGCATCAGTGTCCGCTCGGGTGATGTCGTCCTCGACTATGTTCGTGGCGGCTCTGACCTGACCACGGCAGACGGGCAGGGCTGGGGCGAGGTCGGCACGCCGCTGAACGTCAAGCAATTCGGGGCCAAGGGCGACAACGCGACCGACAACCTTACGGCGATGCTGAACGCTGTTGCGGCGGCGCAGGCGCGCGGCGGGGGGCGGCTGATCCTGCCACGTGGGCAGTATCGCATCCCCGGCGATGTTCTGCTCTCGGCCAACAACGTGACCCTCGAAGGGGAAGGCAAGACGAATACCATTCTGAACTTCCAGAACCAAGGGGGGTTGAAAGTCGGGTGCATCCACGACGCTAGCATCGGCGGGTTCACCGTGATGTACACGCCAGCGGCGGGCGTCACGTTTGGCGTCGAGACTGGTCCGCAGGCTTATATGGCGTGGGGGCGGGTCTTTGACATTGGGACCAATTTCACGGGCGGCGACGGCATCGTTTTCGGAAATACGTTCATGATGGACGTTTCCGGCCTGCGCTCTATCAACGCGGGCGGTATCGGCATCAACATGGGTGTGGGCATGAAGACATCCATGAGCGTGCGGGACTGCCATGCAATGGATTCTGCTGGCGACGGATGGCTCATCAAGAACGCTGTCTACTGCGATTTTCATAGCCTTGGCTCGGATCGGGCTGATGGCTACGGGTATCGCCTAGAGAACCTGCATCAAGTCAAGGTGCATGGCGGGGCAGAAGACGCCGCTCTTGGCGCGCTCCGCCTTCACCATGATGCAGCGACCGCCGATGCCGTGAAAACCTTTCGTTCGGTCGAGATCAGCCTGTTCGAGAAAGATTGCAACCCGTCTAATGGGGCAACGGGGCATTTCGCGCACCTGACGGCAAGCACGGGTGCCACTTATTGCGGCGAAGTCACGTTCAGGAATTGTGGCAACTTCAATGCGGTGCCGTCGGATAATATCCGCATTACTACCGGGCGATGGTTCGTCAATTTGCCCCGCGAAGGGAACACCGCCCTTCACAAGACGATCACTGGCGGATCGTTTTCAGAGGTTGCTCTGGACGCGAACACTATCAAGCACAACACGGCGATCAGTGTGACGGCGGCTACTGCGGTCGCCAAGCTCTACCCCGCCATGCGTAACGGTGTGGCAGCGTTCGGTGGACGTTTGACGGTCTACGTGACCAACAACACGCTGTCAGAAGGGGCGAGATCGGCGACTTATGAACTGCTTGTATCCCGAGGCGTGGGAACGTCCGGGGTAATGCTCATTTCGTCGGCGGGGAATACGACTGGTTCGACGGCTGATAGCGCGTCGTTCACCTTCAGCTTTGAACCCACGACGAATGAGTTGATCGCAACGCCTGTAGGCTCAACAACGGGTAGCTTTTACTTCCACCTGTCCTGCGCGGGCAACATCGACGCGGTGAACCTATGACAGCGCGACTAATCCGTCCAGATGGCACCGTGGAGCGCGAATGGCAGACCACGCGGCCTGACCTCGCACTGACGGCTGACCGCAACTATCCTCCGTTCTGGCGGGTGGAGATTGTCGCATGATCTTTGAAACCGCCGCCTCTGTATATCGGACAGACGCACATACACGATGTAATTAGATAATATTGGGGGATTAAGTTTCCTCATTATCTCATTCTGGCAGGAGAAAATCCAATGCAGATTTCTAAGGGATTTACTCCCAATATCCAGAGTTATGTGCTCGCTTCGGAAGGGGGATATGTCAACCATCCCCGTGATCCGGGTAAAGCGACCAACATGGGCATCACCATCGCCACCTCTCGGGCGTGGGTGGTCTTTACCGACTTTCTGGGGCTGGTAGCAATCTCCGTGCCCGAATATCTTAAATCCGGGTGGGTGGCGAAATCGGGTATTGTTACCGATAATCTAGTAGAGCCTTAAATCTGGACTAATATTATTCCAAGTAAGGAATTGGATTATGTTGAAAGCTGAAGACGTTATTTTCTCTGGTTCCAAGCTGGACGACATCGATCTTCCTCGTATCGGTCATCAGATCGGTATCGGGGAAGACCTTGTGCATGGGCTTTTGGACACAGAGACGGCTGGGAAATCAACAGACAGTAAGGGCCGTCTGAAGATGCTTTATGAACCGCATGTCGCGTATCGATGTGCCCCCAACAAGACGATCCGGGACAAGTTGGTCAAGGCCGGTCTGGCATACCCTAAGTGGGGCACCAAGTCATACCCCAAGGAGAGTTATACCCGTTTCTGGAAAGCGTATGCCATTGATCCTGATACGGCCATCAAGGCTTGTTCATGGGGCGGTCCGCAAATCCTTGGCGAGAACTATGCTCTTGCTGGCTTCGACACTCCTGAAGCAATGGTCAAGGCCATGGCATCCGATGAAGATCAGCAGCTTCAGGCTATGATCAATTTTGTGAATAATTCTGGTCTTGATGATGAGCTTCAGGTTCTTCAGGCCAAGCTCGACAGAGGCGAGAAACTCACCGGTGCCGACTGTGTGCCTTTCGTTCGTGGCTATAATGGTAAAGGTTATGCCAAGAACGATTATCACAATAAATTCGCCAAAAATGTAAATAAATGGGCAAAAATCCCTGATACTCCTTGGTCTCCTGATACTCCTAGAGAAGCGAACCTCTATGATGGTAAGGTTCATGAGGAACTGAAGGCTGTGCAGACGACATTAGATGAGATTGGTTATCCAGAAGTTGGGGCCATAGATGGAAGGTGGGGAAATCGTACGGCAGCCGCTGTGCTAGCATTCCGGCTCGACAATAAGCTTCAGACCTCTGATCCGAGGATCGATGCCGAATTCCTCACAACGCTCGCCCTGAAGCCCCAGAGGCCGGTTTCTGATGCTCGCAAGAATGCCTACGACAAGAAGATGGCGACGGCCTATGCAAAATGGTCAAGGCGCAAGATTGAGGCCGAATCTGAAATCATCCCGGTCCCACTTCCTGCCTTTGTCGCGACCAAGACCATCATTGCCCGCGTCCAGAGCCAGCTTCACGACAAAGGCTATACCGAGGTTGGATCGCGCCGGGCGGATGGTTCGTTCGATGGCGTCAAGGGCAACATGACCGATGCTGCGATCCTGCTGGCGAAAGAGGAAAACGGTTTCCTGCCGCTCGACGCCGACATCTCGCCGGAGTTCCTTGCCGCGCTGCCGGGCTTCCCGAACCGCAAGCTGGCGGACGAGCGCGCCAACGCCACGCCCGCCGATGTCGCGGCCAAGGTGCCGGAGGCGCGCGCTAACTGGTGGGGTCAGGCGATGAACGCCGTCGCCGGCTTCTTCTCGACGATCGCCGCCGCGCTGTTCGGCGTGTTTCAGTATTTCGGCGTCGCCAAGGAAACGGTCGACCAGTTGAAGGAGTATGCCGCCGACATTCCCGGCGAGGTCTGGCTCGGCATGATCGGCGTGATCGCGCTCGGCATGGCGCTGCTGCACCGCTACGGCCTGAACAGCAGCACCGAAGCATTCAAGAAAGCGGAGCGGCGCTGATGCTCGCGATCCTCGCCGGGCTGTTCACCAAGGACTTCCTGTTCAAGAACTGGAAGCTGATCGCGATCGGTATCGCGCTGATCGCGGTCTTCTCCTTGTGGCAGATGGACCGTCGCGCGCAGTTCAACGCCGGCAAGGCCGAAGAGCGCGCCGCGTCGCTGGAGCGGGCGAGCAAGCTGATCAGGGAAAGGATGAAGAACGATGCCGAAATTTCTCGTATGTCTGACCGCGATCTTTGCATTGAGCTTGGTGGTCAGTGGATGCCAGACGGCACCTGCAATTGAAGGCGCAGGCTTCAAGCACATGGACCTGAAGCCGGCTACGCGGAACTACCTGATCAAGAACGATCGCCAGCACGCCGAGGATGTCGCCGGACATAATCGCGTCTGCGCCAAGGCACCGGCCTGCCAGAAGCCCGCAAAGCCGTGATGGTCGTCTTCGCCCATACCCGCGACAGCTTCGCCGAAGCGTTCTTCCCGCGCTGGGCCGAATGGGTATCGGCGGGTACGCTCGCCTTCTGTGGTTTCGTCCTCCGGGAGAACGATACCCTCATGGCCGGAGCGACGACGGACGCCTACAAGGTGCTGCTTGCCATCGCGACGCAGAGTTCATGGTCCGTCGTCCTGATCATGTTCGCTATGGCTAGGATCGTCGTGCTCTTCGTCAATGGCGCGTGGCGCAGGTCGCCTCACCTGCGCACCACGATGGCCTTCTTGGCCTGCTACTGGTGGACAACGGTCGCGCTGTCCATGTACACCATCTTCGGGCTTGCCTTTGCATTCGCATGCGGCTTCCTCGTCCTCGACATCGGCAACGCTTACCGTGCGGCCCGTGATGCCCGCACCGTTGACGACCGCATTCGGACGCAGGGCAATGGAAAACCTAACTGACATCATCACCCTGCTGGGTGTCTTCATCGGAACGACGCTCGCGGTGGCTCTCGGCTACGGCGGCAAGAAGGTTACGGCCAAGCCGCCGGACCCGGTCGTGTCCGGCGTCGGGATGGAGCTTGGCTCGCGCGCGCAGATCGACATGCTGATCGAACAGGTGCGCCGCATCGGCGACATTCTGGAGGGGAAGAAGACGCAGGGGATCGAAGCCAAGATGGCCGAGATGCTGGATCACATTGACCGGCTCGCATCTCGGCAATACGATCTGGAGGGGGTGCGGGGAGCTACTGCCCCCCGCCGTCGCTCCCGTCCGTAGGACCGCCCGGACGCGCCGGGACAGGCGGTGGCGAGCCGAGGCCGCGCCGTAGCGCACGCTCCAGCAGATCGTCCATAGGCACCGTCTTCGGGGCCGCCTGTATAGGTCGATCGTCCTCGCCGATCTGCCACTCTTCGTAGCTGATCAGGAACACGATGCAGCAGCCCGCGTGCCATAGGTGCGAGAACTGCCACTCGTCGTCTAGATCGCCGAACAGGAAGCTCTTGGCCGTCGGGCCGCGCCCGGCGAACCACGCGAACAGGTGCCGCAGTGTCGCGCCGTAGACGCGGCTCCACTTCATTCCCTTTTCCCAGCCACGATCCTCGTATTTGATCGCGCCCTTCGTCAGCACACGGCTGATGGCGAAGATCGCGACCGAGGGGAACAGTTCAAGCCGAACCTTGTCGGCGTCGTCTTTACGTCCTTCCATCATATCTTCCTCAAGTAAGCGCGGAAGGCGTCCTGATCGGACATCCTTTCCACTACGCGATTGAACTTCACTTCGTCGATCGTCCCTCGCGCAAGGATCAGATGGACGAAAACCTGACCGGACTGGCCGGGGCGGTCGATGCGCCGGATGATCTGGTCGTAGAGTTCGGGCGACCACGGCAGGTCGTAGATGATCATCTGGTTGCCGCCACGCTGGAGGTTCAGTCCATGCGCGGCCGAGCCCGGATGCAGGCCGAGGCGCGGCAGCTTGCGGGTATTCCAGTCGTCCTCGTATTGCGTCGCCTGCGCGTCGCTGACACCGCCGCCGAGGTAAGGGAAGCCGGGCCATGCGTCCTGCATCAGGTTCAGGTCGCTGGTGAAGCCGTAGACGTAGACAGCGGGGTCGCCGGCAAGCTGGTCGTCCATCTCGATCAGCGTGTCATACTTGACCGTGTGAATGTCCTTCACGGTGCCGTCGTCGGCGTAGAGGAAGCCTTGCGCGATCTGGCACAGCTTGCCCGTGGCGACGCCCCTGTTGGCCGCCAGCGCCGCGATGTCGTCGCCGAACTTGGCGACCATCTTGGTCTCCATTTCCTTGTAGACCTTCATGGCGTCGGGCGGCAGGTCTACCCACACCGGGATGATGTTCGGCGTGTCGCGTCGCGGCAGGTCCGCAGGGTCTATCGTGAAGGTGACCGAGGCGATCTTCTTGATCAGGCGAGCTTCGTGCTCCGGGCGGATTTCCCAGTTGTAGCCTTCATAGTCCGTCCGCATGAAGTGCTTCTCGCGCCACACGTCGAACAGCGGCGTTCCCCAGACCTTGCCACCCGTCAGGATCGCGAGCGGGCGGAACTGGTCGACGTAGCCGTTCGGGCGCGGCGTGCCGGTCAGCCACCACTTTATCTTCCAACGACGGCTGATGCCCTGAAGCTTCTTGCCCCACGTCCCGCGCGGTGCCTTCAACTTGCTGCTCTCGTCGACGAACAGATGGTCGAAGAACTTGCTGTCGAGCGGCTGCTTCTTCAGCCAGTCGACGAACCACGGGATGAAGTGCAGCGGCACCATGTAGACATCGGCGTCGCTCGCGAGCACGGCCAGCCGTTCGGCCTCGTTTCCATTGACGACGGCCACGCGCATGTTGTCGCGCAGGTGTTCCCAGTCGTCCGGCTCGCGCGGCCACACGCTCTTCGCGACCCGGTTCGGCGCAAGGCCGACCGAGCAGCGGATATGCCTGTCGTCGATCAGTTCGCGGATCGCGGTCATGCAGATGACCGTCTTGCCGCCTCCCATAGGGATGACGGCCTGCACCGCGTCGCTCTCATAGAGCTTCGTCACGGCCCGTTGCTGGACGGGGTGCATGTCCTCTTTACGAAGCAGCATGATCAATCGTCTTCCATTTCGGGGGGAAGAAGCGGTCGACATCGGCAATCGACCAGAGCACGAGGACGGTTACGCCTGTCGCCGCCAGTTTCTTGTGAAGCTCGATCTGCACGGCCGACAGCCGGCCGACGCGGGGGCGCTTCAGTTCGACGAGGGTCAATTCGCCGTCAAGCGCGACGAGGCGATCGGGCCAGCCAGCCCGCCCCCGGATCGTCATTTTCGCCGTCATCCCGCCGAGTTCTTTTACCCGGTTGACGAGATGCGTTTCGACCTGTATCTCTGACACCATTCCGCACACCTAACAGGTGACAAGCATGTCCGTCAATCTCGATTTCAGCCAGCACCCAAGCGCCGACGGAGAGCGCCCGGTAAAGCTGTTCCTTTCGCAGACCGCGCACGACACGCTTCGCCACGCCGCCAAGATCACCGGCCATTCCATGTCCTTCGTGGCTGACGCCGCGATCCGGGCGCTTCTGGAGCAGCCGGCATTCTCGGCCCCGGACGCGGAACCCGAACAGGCATCGAAACAGAGACAGGAAAAAGGCAATGACGAAGACTTCCTTGGCGACACCAGCGCCTGAAGAGCACTCCGATCTGGTCGGCGGCTCGACCGCTGGCCTACGCATCAACTGTCCGGGCTCCTACCAGATGGAGCAGAAGCTCCCGGCGTCGGTGAAGAACAAGTCCAGCGACGCGGCTGACGAAGGCTCGGCCTGTCACGCGGCGATGGCGCATATTCTGGACAATGACCTGCCGGCCGACAGCGTAGCCGGCATGACCTTCGCGCCCTATGAGAAATTTCCGATCACGCAGGAACTGATGCGCGGCTGCATCGTGCCGTGCGTCGAGTGGTTCGACGACCTCGTCGAGAAATGCGACGCCGAGGGCGGGCTCGACTTCGTCGTCGAGAAGCGGTGCGAGTTCGCCGGCATCCCGAACGCCTTCGGCACGTCCGATCTGATCGGTCGGACGCAGACGCGGTCGATCATCGCCGACTGGAAATTCGGCACCGGCAAGGCGGTCTACGCCTACTACGAAGAGCCGATCGACTTCGTCGACGCCGAGACCAAGGACGCGGTCAGGATCGTGCCGAACGAGCAGTTGATGTTCTACGCCTTCGCCGCGATGAACACGCACCCGGACATGTTCGACGCGAATAACCCCGACTGGCCGATCGACCTCTACATCTGCCAGCCGCGCCACCGCGACGGCGAGAATTTCGATCATGTCCGTGTGACCGTGAAGCAGCTTTTCGAGTTCCGCTCGGCGCTGGTGCGCGCCATCGCCGAGGCGACAGGCAAGAACCCGATGACGAAGCGCGGATCGTGGTGCGAGTTCCGGCCGTGCCGGTCGATCTGCCCGCACTTCACCGGGCCGATGCTCGACGCACACAAGCTCGGCAAGGCGCTCGGTCTGGTGCAGGCCAAGGCGACGATGACCGAGGCGGTGAAGCAGGAGGTCAACTGGGCCGAACTCTACAACGACTTCCTGCTGTTCATTGATCTGGCGCAACCGACGATCAGTGAGATCGAGAAGCAGGCGCACGAATTTATGAAGGCCGGCGGCAAGCTGAAGGACTACAAGCTGGTGCCGAAGCGCGCGACCGAGACCTACGTCGAAGGTGGCGAGGACAAGGTCCGGGCCGTGGCCGTGAAGAACGGCGTCGCGCCGGACGACTGCTGGCAACCGCGCGCCTTGAAGACGCCGGCACAGATGGGTAAGACGATGGAGCCCTTCATGCCGGGCAAGACGAAGAAGGATCGCGAGGACACCGCGCGCAGCCTGATCGCCAAGCACACGACGAAGGTCTCGTCTGGCGACAAGATCGCACCGATGGACGACAAGCGGGAAACGGTCATCACCATGACCGACCTGACTTCGGCTCTCGGCAACAAGCTCGCCGTTCTCACGAACGGCTGACCGTATCGAAAGGGGTTAAGGCCACTAGGTTAGGGTGGGTATCTTGAACCACCGCTGCATTGATCCGACAACGCCGGGGAGCAGCTAGTTGACCGATAGCGAAGGGTGTGCGGGTTCGATCCCTTAACGCGCCTGAAACCTCTCGATCCGCGCGCCGGCAGGCGGTCATCTGCCGGCATTTTGAAACCGAAACAGGAAACTGAAAAATGTCTAACCTTGCTACTGCAAAGCCCGCTGGCAACGCCGTTGCCGCTCTCGCCGGTCTTCGTGCCGGTCTCGCCAACGTGGCCGCGTCGACCCCGATGCGGATCACCGACCCGTTCATGCGGATGGGAACCGACGGCGTGTGGATTTACGGCGCGGAGAATATCGAGGTCGAGGAAGGCAGCGAGTGGGCGATCAACCCGCTCTCTATCCGCCACGGCTACTCCTGCTGGACGAGCTACCCGGCCAAGGCCAAGAAGAAGAACGAACTGAAGGGCGAAGTCATGGTCGGGGCGGCGTCGCCGAAGCCCGGTCGCGAAACCCTCCAGACGTTTTCCGACCCGGAGTACGGTGACTGGGAATGGAAGGATCAGGTCTCGTTCTCGCTCATGTGCGTGAGCGGCGAGGACAAGGGCGTCGTGGTGCTCTACAAGACCTCGTCCGTCGGCGGACTTAACGCATGCGGCGGTCTGATCGAAGCCATCATCAAACAGCTTGACGATGATCCGACGAAGCCGGTGCCGGTGGTGCTGCTGGAGAACGACAGCTACACGCACAAGACCTACGGCAAGACCTACACGCCGATCCTGAAGATCGTGTCGTGGCACGGTCTGCCGGAGGGTGGTATGGTCGACGTGCAGTCCGAAGAGGACGATGCGGCCACGGGCGACCAGAAGCCGGAGACGCAGGCACAGACCAGCGGTGGCACTCCTGCCGACGAACCGGAAGCCGAGGCACCGCGCCGCCGTCGTAGTGGCGGCGAGGCGGCCAAGGCCGAGCCGGAGCAGGCGCAGCAGGCTGCTGCCGCGCCCGCTGGTGAAGTCCGGCGTCGCCGCACGCGCGGTTGACACTGTCCATGAGGCGTGGCACATAAGCCTCGCCTGATGCTCTCGTTGCATCCTCCTGCTGACTGCCGAGCCCGCCGAAGAAATTTGGCGGGCTCTTTCTTTGCCGCCTTGACAGGTGGTGTATTGTTCGGGCTATGTGGGGGCCTCTTAGCAGGAGGCCCACCCGATGATACGACCCCTTCGCATTGAATTACGGTTCAGCCCGGAAGAAGCTGACCATATAGCCGACATCCTTATGCGCTCACAGGAGCACACGCTCGCGAGGCGTTTTAACGATGCTATCGAGCGCGAGACCCGTTACCACGCCGCCGCCGTGGCCGCGCAAGAAGTTGAGAACGAACGCCGCGCCAAGCGCGCCGCAGAGCACATCCTGACTGATCGTCAGGCGGGGGCGCTTGCCGCTGCGCGGAACGGGCGCAGCCTTCGTGCCAAGCCTTACTCTTACTCTGATGGCGGCATCCTGAAGTGGGGTTGGGCTCACTCCCGTTCAATGGGCGGCGCTGTCTGTCGTATGATCGAGACGCTGATCGAAGAAGGTCTGCTGTCTGGCAACCACAAACTGACCGACGCCGGCCGCATCCGGCTGGAGGCTTACGAGGCGAAACACGGGAGAGTTGGACCGTGAACCTGTCCGACGACATCAACGATTACTGCTTCTTCGATTTCGAGACGCGCGCCAAGCCGGGCGTTTCGGTCGAGGACGGCGACGTGACCACGGCCGGCACCTATCGTTATGCCGCGTCGAGCTACCCGGTCCTGCTGACGCATGCCGTCGGCGAGACGCCGGTCCTGTGCGAAGAGCTTCGCGACTTCGGCACCCGCATGCGGTGGTCGTCCATGCCGTCCCGGCTACGGGATTTCTGGCTCCGGGCGCAGGCCGGCAACGCATGGTTCGTCGCATGGAACGCGGCCTTCGACCGCGAGACATGGAACAACGCCTTCCCTGACGCGCCGCTGGCTGTAGAGATGGTTATAGATGCGATGGCGCAGGCCGTGGCGTCGAACCTCCCTCCAGACCTTCAGGGCGCGTCTACGGTGCTTGGACGGGGCGGGAAACAGCATGACGGCAAGAGCCTGATCAAGCTGTTCGCACCGGCCGACGGCGGCACGCCGCAATCGCACCCGGCAGAGTGGGCGCGCTACAAGAGCTACGCGGTCACCGACACCGACGAACTGCGCGGCGTGTTCAAGGCAACGCTGCCGCTGTCGGCCGCCGAGTGGCGGGAATACTGGGCGGGCGAACGCATCAATCAGCGCGGCATGGCGATCGACCTGCCGTTCGTCGCGCGCGCCGCCCGGCTGGCCGAGGAAGAGAAGCTGCGCACGAACCGGGCGCTGAAGGCTTTGACCGACGGCGTCGTGACGACCGTCAACCAGCACCAGCGCATCGCCGACTGGGTGTGGGATCGCCTCGAATATTCCGAAGCGCGAGCCATGATGACGAAGGAATACGACGAGGAAGAGGGCGAGATCGTCGTCGCCAAGATCGGCATCGGTCGCAACCGTGTCGAGGCCCTGCTCGCCTTCTTCGAGGACCGCAAGGAGAAGCACGGCCTGACCAACATTGAAGAGATCGTGGTGCGCGTTCTGGAGCTACGCCAGTTCGGCGGCTCGTCCACGCCGCTGAAGTTTTCCAAGATGGCGGCGCAGCACGACGGCGGCCGCCTGAAGGGCCAGTATGTGTTCAACGGCGCGCAGCAGACAGGGCGCTACTCGTCGCGCGGCGTTCAGGTCCACAACCTCAACCGATCGTCGCTGGGCGAGGATGAGAGCGAAGCAATCGAGATCATCAAGGAGTTGGAGCTATGAGCTTCTTCAAGGAAATCGAAGCCGAGGCGGCCGTGCTGGTCGAGAACGGCATCTACAAACAGGTTCCGCTCTACACGCGAGACGGCTACGTCTACGCCAAGATCGGGGGCGGCTTCGTCCGCCTGATGGCCGACGGCGCGACGAGCAAGGCGAAGCTCCGGCTCGACTTCATGTCGTTCGACGGGGTGCTCTACCGCGACAGTCTCGGCCGCCTCTGCACCGACGGTGCCAAGGGAACGCTGAAGGCGCTCGACGGCGACGCCAAGATGAAGCTGATCGGAGGACCGAGCACATGAACGGGAAGCATATCAAATGCAGCCGTTGCGACGGCCACGGTCTGCGAACTGTCTGGTCCTTCGGCGTGAAGGAGCCGGACGAATGCCCGGACTGCGGCGGCTCCGGCAATGTCTGGCGCTACGAGAGCGGCGTCATCGCGAAGTGGTATGGCGGCCCGCTGCTGGGCCGTGATCCGGCCGCCAAGCTGACGCTGCTGGAGAGCATGGGGAATGTGGCCGAGGGTCTTGAAAGGTCATTGATCGAGAAGCAGGAGGCCGCCGATCTGGCCGAATGGGATAGGATAGACTGGTGACCGACAATCTGCACGACATCATCGCCCGGCTGGAGCGCTTTGGCGCGGCTCCCGACAAGATCAACCCGGTCAGCCGGACCCTGTCGTTGACCGTCCGTCCGGCCTTCATCGCCGCGCCGGGCAAGACCCTCGTGTGGGGCGACTTCTCGGCGATCGAAGCGCGCGTGCTGCCGTGGCTGGCAGGCTCGCGCCGCGCCGAGAAGAAGCTCGACATCTTCCGGGAGAACGACAAAGACCCGTCGCGCCCGGACATCTACATCGCCACCGCATGCGACCTGACCGGGGGCGATGCCGAACTCTGCTGGGCGGCCTACCGGGACAAGACACACCCGGATCACAAGGCGATGAAGAAGCTCCGGCAGGCACAAGGCAAGGTGCCGGAACTGTCGCTCGGCTTCGGTGGCGGGCTCGGCGCGCTTCAGGCGATGGCGACGAACTACGGCGTCTATCTGGACGATGTCGCGGCCAAGAAGATGATCGACGGCTGGCGCGAGGCGAACGGCTGGGCGAAGGCGTTTTGGGATCAGCTATGGGAAGCTGCGACCAGTGCCGTCGAACGGCCCGGCGAGGTCTTCTCTGCCGGCCGTGTCGCCTACGTCTACGACGCCGGCTATCTCGGCGGCACGCTGCTGTGCGGCCTGCCGTCCGGCCGGACGCTGAAGTATCCGCGCATCAAATGGGAGAAACGACCGAGGATCGACAAGGCCACCGGCAAGCCGCTCTTGGATCACAACGGCGAACCGGAACTGACGTGGCAACTGACCTACTGGAAAGGCTACGGCCGGTCGGCGCTTTGGTATGGGAAGTGCCTCGCCGGAGACACGCTGGTCGCCACTCTACGCGGCTGGGTTCGGCTCGATCAGGTGACGACAGGCGATTACGTATGGGATGGCGACGAGTGGACCCAACACGACGGCTTGCTCTTCCAAGGCAAGAAGCTTACCATACCTGTTGACGGCGTCCGTATGACGCCAACCCACAAGGTGTTGACCCGCGATGGCTGGCGCAAAGCGAAGGATACAGACGGACTTGACCGGGAGGGTGTTTGGCTCCCTCGCCATCTTGCACCTTGGTCCAATCCAGCCGCACGGGAAACCTTCAAAGTGGGTCTGCCGCTGCGCCTGCGGAGCCGAAATACTGCGCTCGTCGGAAGGGTGGACGCGGTCGAACAGGCCGCCTTCGCCGCTGTCATGCGGCTGCGACACAAAGCAGCGACGGAGCCGGGCGAGACAGACGCACGGGCTGTCGAAGCATCCGCTCTACGCAGTGTGGCGGTCAATGATAGATCGCTGCCGGTTGCCGTCGCATCAGGCTTGGAAAAATTACGGCGGGCGTGGCATCAAGGTCTGTCGTCGCTGGCAGAAGTTCGAGAACTTCTGGTCGGATATGCAGCCGAGCTACGTGCCGGGGTTGACGCTGGACCGCAGGAACAACGACAAGGGCTACTCGCCGGGCAACTGCCGGTGGGCGACCTACAAGCAGCAAGCCGCGAACCGGAGGCGGTCTACGACCTCCTGAACTGTGGACCTCGTCGGCGCTTCGTCGTGCTCGGCGACACCGGGCCGATGATCGTTCACAACTGCGCCGAGAACATCACGCAGGCCGAGGCGGGCTCGATCCTGCGCCGCACGCTCGTCAAGCTCGACGACGAATGCGGCGACTGGATGCCGGTCGTCGGCCACACGCATGACGAGGCGGTGATCGAGTGCGACGAGGCTGACGAGGCCGACGCCAAGGCCACGCTGAAGGAGATCATGCAGGAGAACGACGAGTGGAACGACGGTCTGCCACTGGCCGTCGAGATCACATCATCGTGGTATTACTCCAAATCTGTGGAATAGGAGGCAGACATGGCGATTATCATCTGGAGAAGGTGACGCACAAGACCAACCAGAAGAGGAAGACCCCGAAATGAGCAGTAAAATGACCCGCATCCGCGTTCCGGGCAACCGGAACAGTGACACCGGCTACCTCGACTGGGGCGAGAGGACGCGAGCCGAGATGATCGAGATTATGAGACACCGCGCCGCGCATCTTCGTGCGGCGGCTGACGCTATCGACAGCACGAGCGACGAGAATTTCGAGGTCGACATCGTGCGCGGCTCAATCGTCCAGCACCACGTCAGGAGAGTGCCATGAACACGTCCTGCCGCCACTGCCCGGCATTCGAGACCGTGCAGGCCGAGAACGCCGAGCTTCGCGCCAGACTGGCGCATTACGAACAGCACGAGAAGGCGCACAAGCGGCCGTTCTCGGATCGTTTCGCGCAGCGGATCATCGAAAGTCAGGTGCGCGAGATCGACCGTCTGACCAACGCGCTGCTGGACGCGAAGGTGCCTACGCCTAGTTGACAAATCACCACCCTACAAGCAGGGTGCCAACGCCTACCAACCCCGAAGGAGAATGGCATGTTCAACCCTTTCACGATGTTCTTCGCCGTGCCGCGCGGCGATGATCTTGAGACACTGGCCCGGCGCGCTCGCGCCCGCTATGACGCGATGTCGCCGGCCGACAAGCGCGCCCACGACGAGGCGCAGCGTGCGTCGTTCGTGCGCGGCAATCTCGGCGTCGACAACCCGGAGGCCGCCGACCATTTCGAGAAGCGCCGGCTGGAGCAGGTGCTCGATCGCATGTCGGACGAGTTCAACCATCCGTCCGACTGGCCGCGTCCAGCGCGCTCCGCGCCGCCGTCCACGCACAGCGGTTACCCGCTGGCCGCAGCCGAAGACCGTTTATCGCGCTTGATAGGGCTTCCGATCACGCAGGAAATGCGCGACCGCTTCTACGCGGATGTCGCCAAGGGCCAGTCGGCCTATGACGACGCCGGTGCGACCTACAAGCGACATTATCGAGCCATGCTCGGTCTGCCGGTCGAAGAGCCGGTAACGCATCGCGAGTTCGTCAGGACCGTGGTCGACGGCGACTTCCGCAAGTCGTTCGCCAAGGCGCTCGACAACGTCGTCGCGCTTCAGAAAGCCGAGCAGGAGGTCATCGCGGCAGCTATCGCTTTCGTCGACGGCCCCGCACATTCGGCGCAGGAGGACTTCGACCGGCTGGAGGCCGCCACGGTGGCTTACGGCGAGGCCAAGGACGCGCTTCGCCGTGTTTGACGATGTCCTGCTCACGCCCGGCGCTGCGAAGACCGTCGTGCAGGCCGCAGAGCGGTTTCTGACGGCCTTCGACGCCGACGACGAGCCGGACTACGCCACGCGCATCAGCAGCGCCATCACGAACCTGCGCTCGGCGGTGAAGGCTCACCGCCGAGCTGGTAAAGGTTAAGAGAGCTATGTCTGACATATGGAAACCTGTAGCTACCGCGCCACGCGACGGTAGTCTCGTTCGCTTGCGTGGCCCTGAAACTACTCCGGCTATGTCGTTCTGGTGGGAAAAAAGCCAATGGCGCACGGTGTTACCCGCACCGGCTGGGGTGTGTTTGGCCTACTGGGATGAAAACGATGAACCTGTGACCGAGTGGTCAGAACTGTGAAAAACAGGTTTGCAGGGGGCAGCGCGTTGCCGAAGAGCTTAACGCAACGCGCTGCCTGCGCCATCCGCTACCGAGACACCGACAAGTCGATCTGGAAAGGACCGAAATGACCGACCGCAAGAGAGCCTACGCGCCGCGCCCGAACGCCAAGCGCAGGCATACCCAGATAACGCCGTCGATCATGCCGCTGACGAAGGAGCTTCTGCTCCTGACGCGGGCGCATGGCGACACCGACAACGTGCAGCGCCGCGCCGGCTACGACACGAAGACCTTGGCGTCATGGGCTCGCGCCCGGCAGTCGCCAACCCTGTCGGCCTTCGTCGCCATCGCCAACACGATCGGCTACGACGTGGTGCTCGTGCCGCTCGACGCGACGGCGTCGCGGCCGGCGACGGCCGAAGAGACCGAGGCGTTCGATTTCGATGCCTAGACCGGAGGACCGGCCCGTCCGGGCGAAGAACCGGCTGGTGCGCCAGATATTCGAGCGCGCGCAGCAGAAGCGCATGTCGTTTGAATACCTGACGGAGGTCACCGGGATCATGCACGGCCAGTTGTCGGGCTACCGGACGGGAAAGAATGTCCCTTCGGCCGATCGTCTGGTAAAGCTGGCGTCCGCCGTCGGCTACGTCATCGTGCTGGTCGACCCGACAGAGGACAGGACATGAGCATGTTCAATCCGTTCCCGCCACCGCCTGCGCCGAACCTCGTCAGCGGCGTCGTGACGCCGAGGACGCGCATCTGGCTTGTGGTCAGCGACTTCGACGCGGTCGTCGGGAACCAGATGCGGCACCTGCGCGTGGCGTGCAGCATGCCGGACATGCAAACGGACCTGAACGCCGAGACGCGGATGCATATCGTCAGCCTGCTGATGCCGGTGCTGTCGGAAATATACCATCGCATCGGCGAGAACCTGTGGTCGGAAGCCATCGGCATCGGGCCGTTCGTCGTGTGGGTCAACCCAAGCGACGGCTTCGATTACGGGACCGTCCACTGAAAAGAAAAAGGCGGCGCTCGCGCGCCGCCTGACGAGAAAGCCACTCACACCCGAAGGTGATACGATGTCTACACCGACCGAAATCAGAAAGCAACTGCTCGCGAACGGTTTCGTGCCGCTTGCGAGCTTGGATAAGCGTTGTTTAATCACAGACTGGCCGCGCGTCGCCGTGACCGACCAGACCATCGACAAATGGACGCGCATGCGCCGCTTCGCGGCGACCGGCATCCGCGTCGAAGCCGGCCTCGCCGCCTGCGATGTCGACGTGAACGACGAGGCGATGTCGAACGCGATCTTCGACATGATAGTCGACACGGTGCCGGAGCTTCAGGGCTCACCGTGGCTGGTGCGCAAGGGCAAGGGCCACAAGTTCGCGTGGTTCATGCGGACTTCGGAGACGTTCTCACGGCTGCACACGCGGCGCTGGGTGCGTCCGGGCGACACGGCGGATGACGGCACGCATTCGGTCGAAATCTTCGGTGGCGGCTCGCCCCGGCAGTTCGGCGCGTTCGGCGCGCACACGCGGGAAGACGACGGCACGGTGACCGTCGAGTATCAATGGGTGGAGGGCGCGTCGCCGGCCGACACGCCGCTGGCTGACCTGCCGGTCCTGACCAAGGCGCAGTTCGCGGCCATCGCCGACGCTGCCGAGGCGCTGATGCGTGACAGCGGCTGGACACCCGTGGCGCGCTCGTCTGCCGGCGAGAGCGAAAGCCAGCGCGTCTACGACCTGACCGACGACATGACGTTCGACCTGCACGACGGCCGGCACCTGTCGCTCGACCAGTTGCGGCAGGCGCTGGAGGGCGAGCCGAGCGGCCTGCGCTGCTCGGCGTCGTGGCTGGAGGGGGAAGAGGCCAAGAACATGTCGCGGTGCCTTGTGAGCCTCACACGGGCTGGTGCGGTGGCAGTTTGGGAGAGCGCGGCAGGCGTGACGCATGTCGAGGCCGACGCCGCGCCGAAGGACTGGTCGGTCGAAATCAACCGCGTTGCCGAAAAGCTGAAGGAACTGGACCTGCTGGAGCGGACGACAATCAGCCGCTCCGACGCCTGCCTGACGGTGGCCGCCAAGCTGCGCGAGAGCCACGCCTACATACCGACATCACGGTTTCCTATCGTCGACATCCTGAAGGGTGACGACGACAACGCCGTGACCGTGACGAACTTCAGGCTGGCGATGCTGCCGCACGTCATGGAGGATGTCGGGCCACGTGGCGGCGTGAAGAAGATCAACCCGGTCGACCTATGGATGTCTGACAGCCGGCGCATCTTGGCGGCGGGCATGCAGATGCGCCCGGACAAGGAACGACCATTGTTCGTCGAGGACGGCGAGACTTGGGTCAACACCTACCGCCCGGCCTTGCCGACGGGCGAGGGCGGCAGCGCGGATGTCGGGCTGGAGTTCCTTGCGCACATGCTGCCGGACGAAGGCGAGCGGGCGTGGTTCGAGCAATGGCTGGCGTTCAAGTATCGCCATCCTTGGATACCGGGACCGGCCGTGCTGATGGTGGCGCGCAGCTACGGAACCGGGCGCGGCACACTGGCGCGCTTCATGGGGAAGCTGTTCGGACCTCGCTACGTCAAGACGTTGCCGTTCCACATCTTCAGCGGCAAGTCGTATCAGTCGCAATACAATGAATGGGAAGCGAACGCTCTGGTCGCCGTCATCGCCGAGAGCAGCGACGCGGGGTCAGGCACCAGATGGGAGACCAAGTCGAGCACCTATGAAAGGTTGAAGGACTTGGTAGAGCCGGCACCGACGCTGCGCATGATCGTCAGGAAGGGTGAGCGGTCTACAACTGCCTTGTCGTTTACGAGCTACATCATCGCGACGAACCACGTCGACGCCCTGCCTATACCGGAGAACGACAGGCGCTTCGCGATCCTGTCGAACGGCGAGCCGGGCGACGAGGCGTTCTGGCGCAAGGTCAATGCGTGGATGGAGGACGAAGCCAACATCGCCGCGTTCGGTGCGTGGCTGGAGGCCGTCGACCTGACAGACTACTCGCCGTTCGTGGCACCGCCGATGACGAAGGGCAAGGAGGCGATGGTGGACGCCAACACGAGCGATCTGGAGGTCGGGCTGGACATTGCTTTCGCGAACCTGAACGGCGAGGTCTTCGCTCTGCCGCAGATCGTCAACCTGATGCGGCAGGCGATCAAGACCGACGGGCTGGATTACCCTGACAGGTGGCCGGCAGTCGCAAAGAAGATGGCCGCGCAGCGCGGCTACCGTGTCGGCATCCGTGACGGGCAGAACTGGAAGCCTATGGTAGACGGTTCACGATACGCGGTCTACGCACTGTCGGCGTCGCGCGCGGCTGTCTGGACGCAGGCGGCGGCGGACGATCTGCGCGCCGAACTTCTGCGTTCAGGGACGCTCGACGCCAGCGGCGGAGGCGTCGTCATCAGCGCACCGTTTCGTCGAGGTTAGAGGGACAAGAGGGTGGGTTAAAACCAAGTGATTGATTTTCTTAATCTTTCTCTTCAAATCTGTCCTATTGTCCTATTGTCCCCACACATCATGTGTAGGATGTATAAGGGATTAATATATGCCCTACTATAACATTATAGCTTCTGGAAACTGTTGGGGTCAGGGACGTGGGGTCAATCGCCGAAACGAAAAAGACCCCGCCGAAGCGGGGTCAGGTGGTGCCGAAGCACGCAGGAAACGGTCAGTCAGCGGCCGAGCTTCTCGCCCGGTGCCGGGAGCCGGCCGAGGCAGTCGACGAGGTCGGCCTCATGCAGCTTGGCGTTGTCGTAGCGCCCGTCGAGTTCTCGTGCGGTGGCGCTGCCTATCATGGCCTCGTCAGGGTGCTGTAGAATGACGCCAGCGAGCGCGCGTCCTGTCTTCCTGATGAAGACGACGGTGCTGCCGTCGCGCGTGCGCCAGAGTTCGCCGCGCTCCGGGGTGCGGGGCGCAGTGCGATTGTTCATGGCCTTGATGGTTTCCAAACCGTGCATTGTCTTGATCCTTTCTCGATCCTGCTGACTTGTTTCGCCGGGACGGCGAACCGTCACCCGGTCGACGACAGCGCCCGGATCGCTCCGGGCGCTGTTTCGGCATCATGCGGCGACGAGGTCGAGAACCTTGCCACCTTCGCGTTCCCATGCAACGCGCTCGTCCTGCCACTCGATCGTCTTGGCGTGAGCCGTGATCGCGGTGGTGACATCCCAAAGGGTCTCGATGGGGCGACCCTCTTCGCGCTCGTGCGCCTGCTTGACCTGCGTCATCTCGGCGCGTGTGAAGCGCGAGGCGAGGAACTTGTCGAGATCGTCGCCGAGCTTCTTCTCCTGCGCTGCCTTGATGGTCTGTTCGACCGGGCCGGCAGCGGCGTTCGCATATTCGGTCAGGACCGGCGTGATTTCGCCGAGCCACTTGTCAGGGGCCGAGACCGTGTGACGGAGCCGAATTTCCTTGAACTGCTGCACGCCCCACACAATGCGGTTCATGCAGACGTAGTCGAAGAGGAAGAAGGCCGCGCCGAGCGATTGCGACCCGACTTCGGAGTTCCACACGAAGAAGCCACGAGCCAAGGAGCCGGGCTTGCCGTCTCGCCTGTTCGCCATTTCGATGCGGTTTTCCTCGTCGGCGAGGAACACGAACATGTCACGGTCGGAGCCGTAGATGGTCGTGTTGTCCCTCGTGATCGGAACCTGCTGGCCGAACTCGCCGGGAACCCTGAAGTCGCCAGTGCGCCCGTCACCAAAGCGGTTGACGAGGGCGTCGACGATGTCGGCATTCCAGACGCGGCCGTAGCGAGGCCCGGTCGCGGCGCGAAGCTCCAGACTGTCGTCCTCCTGCTTGGTCAGCAGCAGGCCGACATCCTCGACATCGCGCTTGATCTTCAGACCGAAGTTCATGCAGTCGGCCGCCAGCGGAGCAGGCAGGCCGCGCATGTAGCTTGCCGGTGCGCCGGCAAGGCTGGCAAGCTGACCGAATGACCAGTGCGTCGCGGTGGCCGGGTTACCCTGACCGCCGACGATCTGGAGGCCGCGAATGGGGTCATCCTTGGCCGGCTCGATCGTGACCGAGCGCGACGAGATGACCTTGCCGGCGGAACGCTTGCGTTCGTAGCCGGTCTTGGCTCCGAGTTCGTGAAGCGAAAGGAACCGCTGGTCGGCCGGGCGCGAGGCCCACTGGTGCGATGCTTGCATCAAAGTCGTCATTGTCCATTCTCCTGCGTTGAGTTGCTGACTTGCCTCGTCAGGCGGAAGGTTGTCGTCCTTCTCGCGACCGGGCATCGCCCGGTTTCGGCTATTCGAGTTCGGTGATGAACACCCGGCCGTCCGGGTAGCGGACGTAGATGCTGTGCTGCTCCAGCTTGCGGCCGTAGTGCTCGGCGATGCGGCAGAGATGATCGACATTCGCGGCAGTGTCGTCCATCGCCACGTCGTAGACCAGCACGGTTTCGGCGATCATCTTGCCTTTCGGGTCGACCCAGCACCCGGAACCGATTGTCTTGGTGCAGCCGCCGAAGTGGTGGCAAAGGTCGCGCGTAAGGCGGTTGTGGGCGTCGCCCCAGCCTTCAAGATGCGATGCGCAAGGCATCACGATGCGAGCTTCTTTCATTGTCCTGTTCTCCTGCTGTTTTTGGTTGCTGACTTGCCTCGTCAGGCTGCCGGGCGTCACCCATACAGCGACCGGGCGAACCCGGTTTCGGCTTAGACTTTCAGGAAATCGTAGCGGCCGAGGTAGCCGCCGCTGTTCTTGTCCAGAACGACAATCGCGGTCCATCTACCTTCTGGTGTCTGGACCACGATGTATCTGTCGTCGTTGTCTGGGTAGAGCGGCGCGTCTTGTGCGAGGCGCTTCATCAGCGCCTTTTCGGTGGCGTAGCTCTTGATGTTTTTCCAGTCCGGCTTGATCTCGCGCAGCATGGTCAGACCCTCACGCAGTGGCCAGCGTTGATCAGGGCAGCGGCCGTGCGTCCGAAGTAGCCCTGAAGCCGCCATGCCAGACCCGTGCTGATCAGGTGCTGCCATGCGCTGATGACGATGTCTTCGGTCACGTCCTGCGGGTCCAGCCCGGCCAGTTCGTAATTCCCTTCGGCGATCATCGTCGCGGTGAAGTTGTCCAGTGTCATTGTTGTCTCCTGCTTATCGGTGTCTTGGCGCACCATGAAGCGGCCAGCCGGAGCCGGCCGCTCTAGTTGCGTCAATTACAGGGGGGCAGCGATAGTGCTGCCTTGGATTGATCAGTTACCTACGATGTCAAAGAACGCGGCGAAGGCTGGGTGCCGAGGGCCGGTGAACCGGCTTGGCTCCCTTCATAGACGTGATTTAGGGTGGTGTAAAGAGTAGTTTTGAAAAAAGTTCGACGCGGCTATAGTGGCGCAATGGCCCCAAGTCCCTCACAAGCAGCACGCATGCGCCCGCTGGCGCAGGATATCGAGCACCCAAATCCGCCTCGAACGAAGCGCGGACGGCCGTCGGTCTACGACGAAGACAAGGTGAAACAGGCGTGCGCACTGGCCTACATGGGTGCCACCGACGAGGAAATGGCAGAATTTTTTGGGGTGACGCCCGAAAGCATACGCCTATGGCAGTTCAGGCACCCGGAATTTCGCGAAGCGTGCCTGTCCTTCGGCGAAGAGGCCGACGGCCGCGTCGAACGTTCGCTCTACAAAAAGGCTGTCGAGGGCGACTACAAGGCGCAGGCGCTGTGGCTGTCCGCTAGGCGTCGCAAGACCTACGGCGGCGTCAAGCTGAACAATGACAACGAGCCGCTATTGCCGGGCAGCGAGCCGGAGATGACGACGGACCGCGCGCTTGCGCTGGCCGTGCTGCATCTGCTCGACACCGGTGCACGCGCTGGCGACAAGGCTGGCCCTATGATCGAAGGAGAGACCGCATGAACACCGGACCTATGGAACAGCGCGAAGCTATCGAGATGATGGAGCGCGCCAGCAACGAGATCAAAGACCTTCGGCGCACGATCGAACGGCTTGCACCCAAGGCCGAGGCATGGGACCGGCTCGGTCAGGTGTTGAACCTGCTGCCTAAGCCGGGCCATGGCGCGAGCGAGGACGTGGCATGGATGCTCGATCGCCGCGTTTTCACGGTCAAGGAGGCACTGGCGCAGGCAGAGACGGCCAAAGCGGCCGCTGCCGTGGCTGTCCCAGACATGGACGGACCAAATGTCAGCTAGACCATCTACCGGCAACCCGGTCTATCGGGCTTACAAGCATCCGGCCTATCCGGGCCAGCGCCGCGTGAAAATGTGGCAGTTCCTGATCCCGCCTGTCGGGCCGAATGATCCTACATGGCAAAGCCGCGCGCGCGTCTACTGGGGCCAGCAGATGGACCTCTACGGCGTGACGTTCACGGCCTTCTGGCTTGAGATCGACTTCGAGCGCAACGTCGTCAAGACGTTTGCCGTTGTCGGCGAGGTGCTACCCGGCAAGCGCGAGACGCATCGTGCTGAAGAGGTGAAAGGCGCGATGGTGCTGCAATGACACGCGAGCCATGGGTTTTCCTTATGCGCATCGACGACGAGACGACGTTCGAACAGATATGCGAGCGCGCGGCCGCGCGGCTCCGGCACGAGGCTACCCTATACCGGGTGGAGAACACGGTTCTAAGCTACGGCGGAGACCAGATAGCAGTGCTTACCTACAACATCACGACCAAAGGCCGATGACCGCGCTGACGCTGACCACGCTTGAGGCACGCATCCGGGGCCTAGCAGCCCCGGAGCGTGCGGAGCTTGTCGCCAAGGTCAAGCCGCTGCTGAACAAGTGCTGGCTACCGCAGGGTGGACCGCAATCCGAGGCGTTCTTCAGCGAGGCCGACGAACTGCTCTACGGCGGCGCTGCCGGTGGCGGCAAGACTGATCTGCTGCTCGGCCTCGCCTCGACGCAGCATCAGCGGTCGACCGTCTTCCGCCGCCAGTCGAACGACTTGGACACGCTTTGGGAGCGCCTGACCGAGATCGTGCAGAAGGTGGGCGTCACGCAGTCAAACTCGAACAAGAAAACGATGACGTTGAACGACGGCCGCCGCGTCTACGGCGCGCATCTCGACGCACCCGGCTCGGAGAAGAGCCACCAAGGCAACGCCCGCGACTTCTACGGCTTCGACGAGGCCGCGCAGATGGACGAGTTCAAGATCGCCTTCGTCACCCAGTGGCTGCGCTCGACCGACCCCAGCCAGCGCAAGCGCATCGTCTTCGCCACCAACCCGCCGATGCCGGAAATGCGCGACGGCCAGCTTCAGGACGTCGCCGTTGGCGACTGGCTCATTCGCTGGTTCGCGCCGTGGCTCGACGACACCTTCACGAACCCTGCCGAAGTCGGCGAGCTCCGCTGGTGTTTCATGCGCCGCGAAGGTGATCGCCTGACCACGGTCTGGGTGGATGGTCCGGGCTACTACGATATGGAAAGCGCGGCGCACATACCGGAGCCGACGCAGGATGACATAGATGCTGGACGCTACGCCTCGGCCCGCAGCCGCACCTTCATTCGCTCGCTCGCCAAGGACAACGCCTTCCTCGCCGGCACCGGCTACGTCGAGCGTCTGGCAGGCCAGCCGGAGCCGTTCCGCTCCATGCTCCTGACGGGCGACTTCTCGATCAAGGGCGAGGATCACCCAATGCAGGTCATCCCGACCGAATGGGTGGTGGCGGCGCAGGCCCGGTGGCGCAAGCGCGAGCCGGAACGTCGTCGCCTGAAGCAACTGGTGCTGGCCGGTGACGTGGCGCAGGGCGGTGCTGACATGACCGTGCTCGCGCCGCTGCTGGAGACGGACTTCTTCGACGAACTGACGGTCAGGCCCGGCCGCGACACACCGACCGGGCTGGAGGTCATGGCGATGATCCTGACCGCCCGCAAACACGGCTCGCTGATCGTGCTTGACGGCACGGGCTCATGGGGCGCGTCGACGGCGCTGCTGCTGGAGAAGGATCACAAGATCACGCCTGAAATGTGCGTCGCGAGCCACGGCTCGTCGTCATGGAACTCGACCATGACCTATCGCTACGCCAACGTCCGCGCCGAAATGTGGTGGACGTTCCGCGAGGCGCTTGACCCGCAAAGCGAGTTTGAAATCTGCCTGCCGCCGTCGATCCGACTGCGCACGCAACTGTCGGCCCCGCTATGGGGGCCGAAGGGCAAGCTGCTCTACATCGAGAGCAAGGACGAGATCAGGTCGCGCATCGGCGCGTCTACCGACGAGGCCGACGCCGTGCTGATGGCTTGGCTCTATCGCGACATGGCGCTCGCCCTGCGCATGAACGGCACGGGCAAGAAGAAGTCGTGGCTCGCCGAGACATTGACCGGCAACCAAGCCGGGCCGGGCGACGCGATGGACTTCGACGATCCGTTGGGGAACTGGTGATGGACGACTTCGGTTTCCTCGTCGTCCTGCTCGTCCTGACTGGGCTGCTCGTCTTCATCTGGCCTAGCCTTGGCTATGCTGCGTTTCTCGTCGCCGTCGTGATTGCCGGCTTCATCGAACAGATAGGGAAGTGACCATGCGTATCCTGCCGGCTACCTTGGCGTCAGCGTCGTTCGTTTGCGCGAACCTTCGCGAGGCCGATCGGGAAGAGGCGTTCTGCCAATTGCCCGACGGCTTCAAGACGCACGAGCTTGCCTACGCCATGCTGATGTCGGGCGACAACTACGTCGCCGAGAAGCGTGAGCGCGAGCCCGTTGCCTTCTTCGGCGTGTCGCCGATGAACGCGGCCGCCTACTCGATTTGGGCCATCGGCACCGACGAGTTCAAGCGCGCCGTTCCGGCCATGCAACGCTTCATCGTCGACAACATCGTGCCTGACCTGATGGACCGTGGCGTTCGCATCTTGGAAGCCCGCGCGATGGAAAAGCACCTGACCGCCCACCAATGGATACACCGCACGGGTGGCAGACCTAGTGGCATGCCCTTTGAATACGGTCGAAACGGCGAAAAGTTCGTGCTTTTCCGCTGGACAAAGGACGCGCTTCAGCTACACCAACGCAAACGGAAATGACGGTCGGTTCATCGGCAGGTTCGCAACGCGAGCGGATATGATGAACCGCTATGCAGGGGAGTGACGGCCATCTGTATCAAAGCACCTAAAGCGCCGCCCGTTCAGGGCGCACCGCAGCGTGACCGCAACGCCCAACTCGCGCAGGACAACCGTCGTCGCATGTCCGAACAGCCGGGCGTCTACGGCAACCTGTTCACCAGCGCGCTAGGCGACAGCGGCTATGGCGGCAGCGTGGCGCGCTACGGCGGGCGGTAAGACCTTGGGTATCGTCAATGATCTGAAGGACGAGTGGTCGGGGCTGGCGCAAGCGCGCCTGCCTTGGGAACGCTACTGGCGGTCAGTGGCGCGCTACGTCCTTCCGCAGACCGAACAGTTCGACATCATGCTCGGCACGGCCTCGTCGGCCGCAATCAACGCAGTCGTGTCTACCCCGGTAGCAGCGGAGCGATCCGCCGGGCTCTACGACATGACTTCCTTGTGGGGCATCGAACGTCTGACCGCAGGCATGATCAGCCTGAAGACGCCGGAGGCGCAGACGTGGCAGGAGCTTGGCACCAGCGACGTGTTCGGCCGCGAGATGACGCACGACGAAAGGGTCGGGCTGGAGAAAGTCAACGGCTATCTGTTCCGCGTTCGCCACAACCCGAAGTCCGGCTTCTGGCCGGCGCACCGCTCGGCGATGAAGAGCCTGTGCGGCTTCGGCGACGGATGGCTATTCGTCAAGGAAGTGAACGGCCAAGGCCCGGCCGTGCCGTGGCAATACGAGTTCATGCCGCTGACCGAACTCTACCCGGCCGTCGGCAATGACGGCATGCCGGAGCGCATGTTCCGCGTCTTCCGCATGTCGGCTATCCAGCTTGTCGCCGAGTTCGGCCCGGACAAGGTCGGCGCGAAGGTGGCCCGGTTCGCGGCTGATCCGAAGCAGCGGCACGAGAGCTTCCGCGTCATGCACGCGGTCAAGCCGCGCGAAGAGATGAAGCGCACCGGCTTCGGCACGCGCAGCGCCAAGTTCGCCTCCTACTACTGCCTGCCCGATGAAGATCACCTGATCGGCGAGGGCGGCTTCTACGAGTTCCCGTTCGTCCGCTACCCGTGGTCGAACACAGGTCGCCGTCCGTATTCGGAAGGCCCTATCGCCTACGCGCTCGGTGAGATCAAGTCGCTGAACGAGATGGCGAAGAACGAACTGATCGCGGCACAGTCCATGCTTCGTCCGGCCTATGGCCTGTCGGGCAAGAACATGATCCGCCTGAACTTCAATCCGGGGGCGACCAACGCGAACCTCGTGACCGGCGACGGCAAGCCGCTCTTTGCGCCGCTGAACACTGGCGTTCGGCCTGACTTTGCTCGCGTCATCTTGGAACAGCGCCGCACCAGCGCACGCGAACTGCTCTACCTGAACCTGTGGCAGATCATCCTGAACGATACCGAGGACACCGCTACGGCCGCGCTGATCAAGGCGCAGGAGAAGGGCGAGATGCTTGGCCCGGTCGGCATCTCGCTGAACGAAGGTCTGGCCGCCATGAACGATCGAGAGATCGGCATGCTAGGCCGCAAGGGCGCGTTCAACGAAGGCTCGCCGCTGGAGCTTCCGGCCAGCATGGCCGACGCCGACGTGTCGGCCACCTTCAACTCGCCGCTCGACCGGCTGCGCCGCATGGGTGAACTCGTCGGCATGCAGCAGCTTGTCCAGTTCGTCGCGGCGCTGGAGGAAGTCCGGCCCGGCACCGCGCAGCGTCTTGATGTCGACGAGATGATCGACGTGGCGCAGGAAGTGCTTGGCGCACCGGCCAAGATTTTGCTGCCGGCCGATGACGCCAAGGCGTCGCGCGGTCAGCAGGACCAGATGATGCAGATGATGGCCTCGCTTGAAAGCATGAAGCAAGGCGGGGAAGCTGCCGCCGCGATCGGGGCCGGCGGCGCTGCGATGGCGGAAGGTGCGGAGCGAGCCGCTGGCTCCCCCACCCTCCGTCGTCTGCTTGATCCGGCCACGATCAATGCGGCGGCCGGCACGATGCAGGGGGCCGCGCAATGACCGTGGCCCTGTCCGATCTGTTCGACCCCAACGCCAGCCCGGCGCAGTCGGAACACCGACTGCGTCAGGCATACGTCAACGTCTTCGTCGGGCGCGGCCAGCCGACCGAAGAAGACAAGAACCTTGTCCTCGTCGACATGGCGCTGCAAAGCGGTTTCCTGACCGTCACGCCAGACGAGATCACGAGTGAACAGCTTCATCGCGCAGAGGGAGGCCGTAAGCTGTTCGGCCACCTGCTGCGCATGGTCACGCCTACCCCGAAGGAAATGGACGGCCTGTTGAGCGCAGTGACCCGCGAACTGGCCGCACAGAACGGAGAGATTTGAGATGCCTACCGAGGAAAATGGAACCGAGCAGGTCGAGACCAAGGTCGAGGGCGGTGCCGACAAGACTGTCGAAACCAACACCGACAAGACTGTCGAGACCAAGCCGGATACCCAAAAATCGGACGGTGGGGTGAAGGGCGGCGAGGGATCACCGCCTGAAACCCCGGAGTGGATGACGGCTCCTGCGATCGAGCAGGACACCCGCGATTGGCTCCAGAAAAGCGGCGTCAAGTCCGTCGAGGATTTGGCGAAGAAGTCGCACGAACAGGCCAAGTTGCTCGGCAATGCAGTACGCATTCCGGGCAAGGACGCCACCGAGGAAGAGAAGACCGCATACCTGAACAAACTGGGGCGGCCGGAGACGGCTGACGCCTACAAGTTCACAGTGCCGAAAGACCTGCCTGAAGCCCTGCCTTATGACGGTGAGGCGGCTGGCAAGTTCAAGACGCTGGCGCATTCAATCGGGCTCAATCAGGCGCAGGCTGCTGCGCTGCATGACCAGTTCATCGCCGACCGCGTTGCTGACTACAACGGGCAGGCGGAAGCCAAGGTCAAGGAGTTCGCGGAGACGGCCAAGGTGGAAACCGACAAGCTTGTCAAGCTGCTCGGCCCGCTGAACGGCCCGACCGCTCGCACGCATCTGGAGTTCGCCGATCGCTTCATCAATGAAGCTGGCGGGCAGGAGGCGTGGGACGAACTGGAGCGCATCGGTGCGATCATGCGCGTGAAGGACAAGGACGGGAAGGAACAGAGGATCGTCGCCTCTTCGACCTTGGCTATGATGTTCGGCAAGGCGGGCATGTCCCTTCTGGCCGAGGCTAAGCACCTTCGCGGCAGCAATGATCCGATCGACAACCCGTTCGCTGACGGTGCGTCGTTCAACCTCACTCGTGCGATGAAGGTCGCGAAAGACGATCCCGAATACGCTCATGGCCTGATCACGGCCGCCGGCAAGAAGCCGTCGGACTTCGGGCTGAAGAGCTAATCTGGAGAAACGGAAATGGCTAACGAAACCGTAAGGCTGTCGGACGTGATCGTCCCTGACATGTTCGACAGCTACCTGACCAAGGAGACGACCTACAAGTCGGCTCTATACAATGCCGGCGTGTTCCGCTCTGACGCGGACCTCGCCAAGAAGCTTGCCGGTGGCGGCATCCTGTTTCAGGTGCCGTTCTGGAAGGACTTGGACGACACCGAGAGTGATCCGGCGTCGGACGACCCGGACAGCCACGGCACGCCCGGAACGATCAGCACCGGCAAGGACATGGCGCGTCGCCAAATCCGCACCCGTGGCTGGTCGACCATGAACCTCGTGCAGGAGCTTGCCGGCTCCGATCCGATGCAGCGCATCGTTTCCCGCACGGGCGAATACTGGGGCCGTCAGTATGACAAGGTCGGCATCGCTTCGGTGCGCGGCGTCGTCGCTGACAACATCGCCAATGACGGCGGTGACATGGTCAAGGACATTTCGATGGACACCGTCGGCACGCCGGCTGCATCGAACCTGTTCTCGGCCGAGGCCGTGATGGACGCCGCGCAGACGCTCGGCGACGCCAAGCGCGACCTGAAGCTGATCGTGATGCACTCGGTCGTTCACACCCGGCTGTCGAAGCTGGAACTGATCGACTTCCGTCCCGACAGCACCGGCAAAATCTGGTCGGAATACTACATGGACTTCCGTGTAGCCATCTCCGATCAGGCTCCGGTCATTCAGGGTGCCAATCAGGTCATGTATCACAGCTACCTCTTCGGTGCCGACGCGATCGGCTGGGCGGAAGCCCCGGTCGCCAAGCCGGTCGAGGTCGACCCTGTGCCTTCTGCCGGTGACGGCATGGGTATGGAGACGCTGTGGACCCGCCGCCAGTTCGCGATCCACCCTTACGGGATCAAGTGGACCGAGGCGCAGGTGGGCGGCAACTTCCCGACGAACGCCGAGCTTATGCTCGCCGCGAACTGGGATCGCGTCTACCCGGAACGGAAGCACATTCCGTTTGCGGCGCTCGTCACCAACGGCTAAGCCGTCGGTGCTCAAGAACGGTGGCGGCCTACGGGCCGTCACCACTGCCGATCAGGCATAGGGCCTGATTGCCAACAAGGAGAATGAAAATGGCTACATACCGCAAGTTCGATTGGAACCGCGCTCGCAAGGACTTTGCGACGTATTTCAACGACTTCTTCCACTACACGGCAGGCGACTGGACGGTGACCGTTACCGGCACCGGCACGAGCGCCGTTGTCGCTGGCGCTGGCGGCATCCTCGCCGTCACCACGTCGGGCGCTGACAACGATGCCCGCTGGGCGCAGGCCACGCAGGAGAACTTCCGTTTCGCTGCTGACAAGAAGCTCCAGTTCGTTGGTCGCTTCTCGCTGTCGGACGCGACGGACTGCGACTTCTTCGCCGGCCTCTACATCACCGACACCGACCCGGTCGGTGGCGTCAGCGATGGCATCTACTTCCGCAAGCTCGACGGCACCAACAAGCTGTCGTTCGTTGTCGAGAAGGACGCGGCCGAGACCGTTATCGAAGTCGGCACCCTGACCAACGGGGCCTATTTCGATGTCGAGTTCTACTGGGATGCGAATGGCGACAAGATCGACGTGTTCTTCAACGGAACGCGCGTCGGTGGCGTCGTCACGACCAACGCGCCGAACGATGAAGACCTCGCGCTGTCCTACGGCGTGCAGGCCGGCTCTGCCGCTGCCCGCACTCTGAACGTCGATTACATCGGCGCGCAGCAGCAGCGTTAACCGAGCAAGGGCGCGGCCGGGATACCGGCCGCGCTCTACTGCCACTGGAGAACAAGTAAATGACGACCGCAGGAACCAAGAGGGCCGAAGCCCGTCGCGCCGCCAAAGAGGCAGTGCAGGCCAAGGCCAAGGAGCAGGCGTTGAAGGACAGCCTCGTCCGTAAGGAAGACGTGCTCGCCAAGAACGCCGACAAGCCGAAAACCCCGGCACCGAAGCTGACCCGCCGCGAGCAGGTCCGTCATGATCAGGGCAAGGCCGAGGGCAAGGCCGAGCAGGATAGCAAGCTGGCACCGCCGACCGCTGACCAGATCGTCGCCGGCTACACGGGCGCACCGGGCGAGCCTATCCCGCTTCAGGTGCTGAACGCCCGTGCGGAGCAGATCAACAAGACGGAGCGCGACGAGGCCCGTATCCTCGCCAACGCGGCCGGCAAGTCGGTCTACGACACCTTGCAGAACATCGCGCCGCGCTCCAAGCACGGCAAGTTCCGCAAGATGCGCGATATGGCCGCTAACGTAGCGAAACACGAGAGTGATACGAAGTGAACAGAAAAGCGGTAGCAGCATACCTGATGAACGCGCGTCGGCGGCATCGCGTGGGTGCTGCTGCCCCGCTGGCTGACAGTCTGCTTGCGGACGAGCCGAACGGGCTGGCGATTGATTTCACGGACGGCTCTTACGCTATCCGCAACGGCAGCGCATTACAGGTAGGCCGAGCCTCTGATCTCCTAACCGTGTCCCGCGCGTCGTCGGGGATGCGCTACAACGCGGCTGGCGTGATGGAGAGCGTGGGCGCGGACCTCATGCGGTTCGACCACGATCCGGTGACCAGAGAGCGGCTTGGTGTGCTGATCGAGGGGCAGCGGACGAACCTGTTCACGCAGTCCGAATTTGCGAACGGCGTTACGGATGCGCCGGTGAGCAGCGGATTGGTCTCGGCTACGACTTTCACAGGGCTGACCGGCTCGACCGGACTGGCGTTTGGGCATGATGGCTCGACAAATTCCAGCGCATACAAAACAGGCGTCACGGTCAACGGCACGACCTACACCTTGTCGTTTTTTGTCAGGATGGACGACGGTGCCGCTCCTGCTTTCGGGTCAACGACCAATGGCTCAAGCCTGAACGATTTCTATTGCTTCGTCGGCGGCGCTCCGCCATCCCCACTGACATACATGACGGCGCATCTCGGCGGTGGGCTGTATCGCGTCTGGGCGACCGGCATTGCCAGCAGCGGCGGCGCTTGTGGGATTGCTAAGGTGGCAACCAATAGCAGCCGCACGTTCAAAGTCTCTGGCTATCAGATCGAAGCTGCCCCCATGCCGTCATCCTACATCCCGACCACTGCCTCGCAGGTCACCCGCGCGGCGGATTTCCCCACGCTTGCCCGGTCGGCCATCCCCTACGATGACACCCAAGTGTCGATCATGGTGGAGGCGAACTGGAACTATGGGTCGGGTCTGGCATCCGCGTTGCGCGCATCGCTCCAAATTGACGAGGGCGTCGATGTAAACCGCCTCTTCTTATACAACGGCGCGACGCAGCGAAATCGCATGGTAACGAATGTGCCCGGACAAGGGTCGGTCGCCTTGGCAGGCGCAGCCATGTCAGCCGCTCCGGTCCGGACGGCAGTGCGCGTCGGGCCGAGCAATATGCGGATTGCGCATGATGGAGTGCTTAGCACGAGCAGCACAGACTATCCGCTTGTGCCTGCCTCGCTCACAACCGTCCGCTTCGGCCGAACCGCTTCCGGTGCCGAACTCTTCGGCCATATCAAACGCGTCGTCATCGTGCCGCGCCTCTGGTCCGACGCCGAACTGATCGCAAGGAGCACGCCATGATCGAATATCTGCTCTGGCACGCCGACCGCGCAGCCATCGTCACGGTGCTGACGACGCTCATCAATCCGGTGGGCCATTACGATCCCGATACGGACACCTATTCGCCGGCCCCTATCGCCACGCTGGACCCGGAGACGGGTGCGCTCATCCTATCGGAGGGCGTGCTGATCGACGAGCTTGGGCCTGTCGTCAAGACGCCCGCGACCTATGACGGCGAGGGCAACGAGGTCACGCCGGCTGTCATCATCGAGAGCCATCACGTCAACATGGCCGCCCACGGGCGGCTCGCCGAAGTGCTCACGATGGGTCGGCCCGCCGAAGGCACGATCTTCGAGCGGACGGTCATTCTGTCCATGCTCGGCGAGATGGAATGGACGCCGTCGACCGTGGGCGAGCCTGACGGGCTTGTCGGAACTTCTGGCGTCAAGATCAGCGACCCGGCAAGCGTCGCCAACCGGGCAAGAGTATGGGCGAGCTAAGATGTCGACTATCCACACGCGCTATAGCGTCTACAACATGGCGCTGGATTATCTGGACGAGTTGCCGATCATCGCACCGCCCGGCACGGGACCGGCTGCGCGGTGGCTCAATCGGAATTTCGATCGTTTCGTCGATGTCGAACTGTCGTCGAACTTCTGGAGCTTCGCGCTCGAATACCACGAGCTTCAGAACGACGGGCTCTTCGACAAGACCTCCCGCTGGACCTACCGCTATCGCGAGCCGAACGGCGCGCTGCGCATCGTGCCGCCGACCTATGACGGCCAGCGCGACGGCCGCCTGATCGACTATGCCCGCGTCCGCGACGGCGTCCTGACCAAGCACGGTCCCGTGCTGAAAAGCTGGTGGGTGGTCCGGGTCGACAACCCCGGAGAGTGGGAGCCATTGTTCGCCGAGGTCGTCGCCTCGACGCTGGCGATCAACCTCGCCCACAAGATCACCGGCAAGGCCACCTATATCGACCGGCTCATTCAACTGCGCAGCGACCGGATCGACAAGGCATACGAGATCAACGCGCTGGAGAAGGCACCGGAGCCTGTCGAGCAGCATGACATCCTTCGCATCCGGGGCATCGGCGAAGGCACCTACGAGGATACTTGGTCGTGACCGTTCATACCCTTCAGATGAACATGTCGCGCGGCGCGCTTGGCCCGCTGATGCACGCGCGCGTCGACACCGACCATTTCCAGAACGGCGTCAAGGAACTGGACAACTGGATCGTCCTGCGCTTCGGCGGCCTGACCCGCATGCCCGGCTCCATCCATCTCGGCAGCGCCAAGTTCACCGACGGCTTCCTGCGCTTCCTGCCTTTCCAGTTCAACCGCACGCAGGTCTACGCGATCGAAGCCGGTCATCACTACTTCCGCTTCTGGACGCTGGACGGTCAGGTCGTGACGGGCGGCAGCACGCCCTACGAGATCGCGACGCCCTACGGCGCGAACGACCTCGACAATATCCAGTTCCGCCAGTCCGGCGACGTGATCTACATGACCTGCCGAGGCTACCGTCCGAAGCAGCTTACGCGGCGTGGCGAGACCGACTGGACGCTGACCGACATGGTCTTCAAGGACGGCCCGTATCTGAAGATCAATGAGACCGGCACGATGTTGACGCCGTCGACCCGCAACTCGCTGACGCCGGAGATGACCATAGCCAACGCGCCGAGCGGCACGGTCACGCAGTCGGCCGGAAACGGCTACCTGATCTTCGACGGCCGCAAGTCGAACGCGATGGTCAAGACCGGCAACACCGGCTGGATCGCCTACCGACTGCCGGGCGCGACCGCGAAGGTCGTCGACAGCTACTGGCTGGCGATTGACGGTAGCCAGCAAATCCAGCAGGCTCCGGTTTCATGGACCCTGTCGGGATCAAACGACGGCGGCGTCTCCTATATCGTCATCGACAGCCGCGACCGCGAGAGCGGCTGGGCGGCTTCGGAGACGCGCTTCTACGAGTTCTTCAACAAGACCGCCTACAACATGTATAAATTCGAGTGGACCGGCACCGACGGCGCAGAGAACGCCTCGCGCATCGGCGAACTCGGCCTGAACGAGGCCGGCGACACGCAGACGCCGTGGACCATCACTGCCTCGTCGACGACGGGCATAAACGACAACAACGGCTTCGTCGCGAGCGATGTCGGACGCATGATCCGCGTGCAGGGTTCCGATCGCAAATGGCGCTGGTGCCGGATCGTGACGCGCGTCAACGCGACCACGGTCACCGTCCGCATGTATGGTCATGCGCTGCCGGACTACTCGCCGTTCGCGAACTGGCGGCTGGGCGCGTGGTCGGACTACGAAGGCTGGCCGCGCTGCATCGGCATGTTTGAAGACCGGCTCGTGTTCGCCGGCACCGACGATGATCCGGTCGCGGGCTGGACCACAGTTAACGGTGCCTATGACAACTTCCGCCAGTCGGACCCGATCGTCAGCGACGACGCCGCCAGCTTCCGCCTGACGGGCGGCAAGCTGAACGAAATCCTGTGGCTGCACGACGACCGCTTCATCGTGTGCGGCACGGCCGGCTCGATCCGCGCCGTCGGCCGGAACGACCCGAACAAGCAGTTCGGCCCGGACAACATCCGCCAGCTTAGCCAGACCGAAGTGCCGGCGTCGCCGACGCCGCCGATCGCGATCGGCGAGATGATCCTGTTCATTGATGCGTCGACCAAGCGCATTCACGAAATGAGCTACACCTACGAGGGTGACCGCTACATCGCTCGCGAACTGACGGCGCTGAACGAACATCTGCTAGAGCCCGGCATCGGGCAGTTCTGTTTCCAGTCGTCGCCGCACAAGGTCTTGTGGGGCGTCCGAAACGATGGGGCGGTCATGTGCTCGACCTACGACCGGGATCAGAAGGTCTACGGGACCGGCGTCGGCCGTTTCAGCGGGCCGCAGGTGACGAGCGTCGTCGACATGCTGTCGCTTCCGGGCGACGGCGTCGACGAGGTCTTGGCGATCGTCTACCGCTACCAGAACCCTCAGGAAACAGTTTCAATCGAACGATTGGCCCCGTTCTACAACGGCGCGACGGCCGGCGCTCGGAACCCGATCTACGCGCACGAGGCGTTCTCCTATACGGGACCGCCGACCACCGAATACGCCGTCCCGCATCTGGCGGGCCGGAACGTCGGCGTGTGGGCTGATGGCGTCGACATCGGCGACCTGCCAGTCGACGGTGCAGGCAAGATCGTCTTCCCGTTCCCGGTCTCTCGTTTCGTCGTCGGCTTCCGCAAGCTGGCGCACGGCCGCACGCTGCGCGTGCCGGAATACGGCCAGCGTGACGGCACCGGGCTCGGCCGCCGCATCAACGTCAAGAGCACCAAGATCGACCTTTTCGAGACACCGTTCCTGACGCTCGGCGTCGGCGACGACGGGCCGCGCGACGAGCTTGCCGTAGAGAACGATGTCGACCTCGACCCGCTGGCTCCTAAACCCTTGCACACCGGCATGTTCCCGATCACTGTAGAAGGTGGCTGGAATACCGGGGGCGAGCTTGTTTTCGAGACCGACAGAATGTATCCGGCAACCATAAGGGCAATTTCGCTCGCGGTTGATGGTGAACCGTAATGTGCCTACCGATCATTGGAGCAGTCATCAGCGGCATCGGGAGCGCCATGAGCGCGATGACCGCAGCCGCGCAGGCGAAGGCGCAGGCCGAGATGCAGAAGCGTCAGGCGCTGATCGAGCGCGAGAGCGGAGCCTACGCGGCGGCGCGCAAGACCGACGAGGTCCAGCGTCTGCTTGGCTCCGGCCGCGCGGCCACGGCCGCGAACGGTCTCGCCTTCGACGGATCGGCCGGCGAAATCCTCGACGAGAGCGCGACCGAGGGTGCGATGGACGTTGCCGGCATCCGGTGGAACTCGCGCCTGCAATCCGACAACCTCATGTATCAGGCAAAGATCAGCAACATGAATGCCAAGTCAAACATGCTGGCCGCGCCTCTGAACTTCTTGTCGCCGGTAATTGAAGGCGTCGCGAAATACCGAAGCTCTTATAGCTGATAAGTAATGGCAAAGATCGAACGATACACCGCACAGGTAGGTCTTCAGCCCGGCAGCACGCCGTCGGTCAATCTCGACGACGCGGCATGGCGGGCCTTGTCGCGTTTCGGCAGTTCGCTGTCGGCCGTCGGCGAGGCCAAGCGTCAGCGCGACGAAGAGCGCGAGAACTTCCGTGCCGAGAACGACTACCGCAAGCTGAAGCTGGAGACGAACGACGAACTCGCCAACAGCGAGATCGCCCCGGACGGCGCTGGCTTCCATGATGGTTTCATGGAGAAGGTGTTCAAGCCGAAGCGCGACGCCTTCATTAACGGCCTGCCGGACAGGCTGAAGGAGAAGTTTGGTGTTCTTCTTGGAGATGGTGATCCTGACGGCACTGGCGAGGGCTACGACCGCGCGGAGTTCTCTGTCAAGGCCGCGACGCGAGAGAGGGACCAGTCATACGGTTGGGCGCGCGATGAAGCGGGCGTCACGCAGGCACAGCTTCGGGCCGCCATCGCGACAAACCCGGAAGCGTTCGACGAATACCTGAAGGCCGGCAACGACCTTTGGGATAGCACGCCGCTGCCGAAGGCCGAGAAGGACAAGCGCAAGCGCGAATGGGAAAACCTCGCGCAGTATGCGTTCCTTGACCAGCAGCTTCAGAAAGACCCCGGCGGCGTCATCCGCGCGTTGGGCGGCGACATCTCGTCGCTCGCTCCGGCGACCAAGACGGAACTTCTGGCGCAGGCCGTCGAGAGCCAAGAGAGCGGCGGCGAGGCGAACCCGGACAGCGCCATCTCTTCGGCCGGCGCGCGCGGTCGCATGCAGATCATGCCGGACACGGCGCGCGAGATCGCGAAGGAATTGAAAGACCCTGCTTTCCGCCCGAACATGTCGGACGAAGAGGTCGGCCAGTATCTGGCGAACAGCACGGTCAACCGTCGCTACGGCACCTTCTACCTGAACAAGATGCTGCGTCGCTACGGCGGCGACGTGCAGGCCGCCTTGATCGCCTACAACGGCGGCCCGGCTCGCGCCGACGCATGGCTGAAGGCGAACCGCAGCGATAGCGTCATCCCGAAGGAGAGCGCGAACTACTACAAGCAGGTGTTGAAGCGCCTGCCCGGCTTCCAAGGTCCGACTGCCAACGGCGTGCCGGCGAACGATGTCACATTCGAGCAGAAGGGCAATCCATACGAGGGCAACCCGTTCGGCATCAAGGGCGACCCGACAGCCGGCAACAAGAGCGTCAGCTTCAGCGGCAAGGGCGGCTACAAGTCGGAACTCGGCAACCGGGTCGCGACCGCGTTCGGCTCGCTCGGCATCAAGAACGTGCATGTCACGTCCGGCTTCCGCGACCCGGAGCATAACGCGAGGGCGGGCGGCGCGAAGAAGTCACAGCACATTCACGGCAATGCGATGGACATCGACGTGACCGGCTACGACCACGCCAAGCGCATCGAAATCATCCGCGCCTTGTCGGCGTCCGGCATCGGCGGCATCGGCGTCGGCAACAACATCATTCATGCCGACATCGGCTCGCGCCGTGCGTGGGGCTACAAGTCGTCGGCTGGCGGTGGCGAGGTTCCGAAGTGGGCCAAGGCGGCCATCGCCGAGCATTTGACGAACACGGCCAAGACGCCGGCCGCTGGCGGCCGCTTCGCCAGCGTGCCTTATGAGAAGCGCCAGCAGTATATCCAGCAGGCCGACAACGCCATCGCACAGCAGATGAACGCCAACACGGCCGCCAACACGGCCGCGCGTATCCAGCTTCAGACCGAGATGCAGAACGAGCTTGCCCGCATCAATCGCACCGGCCAGATGACCGACGCGGTGAAGGACGAGCAGATCGCCGAACTGCTGGGCGCTGACGACCTCGTGAAGTGGTCGAACAACAAGCGCGAGGCGCAGCAGATGTTCACCGCGCGCGACGGTATCATCGGCATGTCGGCGGAAGAGATGTCCGCACGCGCCGACGACTACAAGGCCGACCCGGCATCGCCGACGTTCGCGTCCGATCAGAAGGTCGAGAAGGCCGTGCTCGACGAGATCGAGCGCGTGACCAAACTGCGCTCCAGTGATCCGGCCAAGGCGGCGATGGAAGACCAGTCGGTTCGCGACGCATGGGAGAAAATCCAGAACACGCCGCCGAACGAGGCGGTTGATCCTGTCGACGTGCAGGCGTTCGTCCGCATGAACCTCGAAAGGCAGGACAGCTTCAACATCGCTCCCGGCACTCGCCAGCCGCTGCCGCGCGCCACGGCCATGACGATCGGGCAGGCGCTGCTTCGCCAGACGCAGGCGGCTCGCAACAAGCCGATCGAAGGATACGACGCGCGCAACTCCGAAGCTCTCGCGATCCTTCAGTTCTACGAGGAAGCCAAGAAGGTATACGGCGAATATGCCGAAGAAGTGATCACGCAGGCGCTCGTCGAATACAAGGGCATGTCGAAGGATCAGGCCGAGCTTGTCACCGGCTACATGCAGGCGATCGACGGCGGCCGTGATCCGAAGCAGGTCATCCGCGCGCGTCCGAAAGAGGATCAGGCACAGGTCGAAGAGCTTGGCTTCTTCGACCGGGCTCGCAAGTGGTGGGCTGGCGATGACGGCGAGGACGACACCGACATGCAGGACGACACGCCTACCGGCGTCGTCACGGCTGATCGCGAGCTTTCGTCCGAACAGCGACTGCGCCTGCGCGAAGACCTGCGCGACGCGACGCCGGAGATTGAAGCCGAGCTTGTAGAGGCGTATGGACAGGCAGCGGTCGACGCCGCCAAACGCTCAATCGGGAACGAGTGATGGTCTTCAATGTCAAGCGCGTCGTGACACCCGGCATCCTTGCCGACGACGCTTTCATGCAGCAACTGAAGCAGTTCGGCGATCAGCGGAAAGCCGAGATGCAGACCGCGCCGATGCCGAACAGCGCGGTCGATTTCGCGCGCAATCTCCAGACCAGTTGGTTCGACAAGCTGAACAAACCTATCCGCACCGGCTACACGCCTGACGGCCCCGTGGGTGGCGAGGCAGCATCGCCTATGCCGGAGATGCCGGCGATGCCGCAGCAGCGCCAGACGGCCGCCGACAGGGCTGCCATGGACGAAGCGCGCGGCAGCGACATGGCCGACGCATGGGATCGCTTTGGCCCCTACGTCGCGCCCGGTTCATACTTTGGCGGCAAGCTGATCGGCGCGCTCGGCACCATGTCGCCGGAGCGCAGCGCCGAGGCCACGACGCAGAGCTTGGAAGAGCTTCGCGCGCAGGAGCAGGAACAGATAACGCGACTGAACGACATGACCGAGGCGGCCCGTCTCGGCGAGCGCCTGAAGATGTCCGGCGGCGATACCTTCACGCCGCCGCAGGACGAGCTTACCGATGTCGCTCGCGACCTTGGCTTCACCAACGATACGCAGCAGCAACAGAAGGACGCCATCAGCGAGCGCGATCGTGGCATCGCATCGCAGCAGCTTCAGGACACCCGGTCGCAGATCGCTGAACGGACCAAGCAGCCGCTGAAGCAGGAATGGTGGCTGAACGCCATGCAGGTCGGTGCTAAGTCGGCGGCCGAGACCGGCCTGTCCGGGCTGAAGTATCCGCTGATGTTCTACGAGATGCAGCGCGAGGCGATCACTGGCAACCCCGACCGATCGGACGCTCGCGCGTGGCTGGACGCCACCAGCGCCGCGATCGACAAGCTGCTGCCGGGCGACAAGGCCCGGTCGAAGGATTTCATGACGAAGCTATCGGCCGGTGGCGGCTCCTACGCCGCCTTCTTGCTGACCGGCTACGTCGGCGCGGTCGCGCGCCTGCCGGCCGCCACGGCCTATCTCGGCGCGGCATCGCAGGGCGTCAGCATGGCGCAGGACGCCGAGCGCATGAACGCGACCAGCTATCAGAAATACATGGCGCTGATCATTGGCTCCGGTCTTGGCATGACCGAGGCTATCCCGATCGACCGCATGTTCGCTCGCGCCGACGCCTACTACGGCGGAACGCTTCAGCGCCTGCTCTCGACGACCTCTGCCGCGTCCATGCAGGAGTTCCTTCAGGAAGCCGGGCAAGCAGTCGGTGAAGACATCTCGGCCAAGTTCCTGATCGGCTACGACCCCGACCGCGAGATCAGCGTCAAGGACTGGCTGGAGGCCGGTGCCGTCGGCGCGATCACGGGCGCAGGCGGCGCGCTCGCCACCAACGCCATGCGCGGCGGCAACGGCGCTGCCGAGGGCGCGGCTGACCCGGCCGTTCAACAGGAGCAGGCCGTCCGGCAGGCGATCGAGACGAAACAGCTTGAAGTCGACAACGCGCTCGGCGGCGAGCGCGTCCCTGACATCGGTGCCGATGTCGGCCCGCTGCCGCCGCCCGGTTCGTCGCCGGTCACGGACGCCGCGCAGGCCGCGCCGACCGCCGATGTCGAAGGCGAGACCGGCGTGCAGGTCTTCCGGGGCGGCACCATGCCGGCACCGCGCGAAGACGGCATGATCGAACTGAACCACTGGTCCAACGTGCCGCTTCAGGAGATCGACCCGACGATGCGTGGCACCGGCCCGCTGCGCGGGGCCGAGCGCGCCCGTCTGGTAGGCCCTGACGCTGTCGACCGTTCCTACTTCGGCGTCGGCGATCCTGAAGCCTACGACCGCGCGCAGGCCGAAGAGCAGGCACGCCGGTCGAAGATGACGCCAAAGGAGAAGGCCGCCGCGACGCGCGAGGACAACAAGCGATACGATCGCTACCGTCGCGGCGAAGAGCCGTTCCCCGGCGACACTGCGCCCTATCGTCCTGAAGGCGGGCTCGGCCCGTATCGCCACACGATCGCGGTCAAGCCGGAAGAACTCTACAACTGGCGCGAAGACCCGATGAACCTGAAGGCCGGGCTGTCTCGCAGCCTGACCCCGAACGAGCAGTCGACGCAATACGAGAAGCTGATCAGGGATGCCGGCTTCAAGGGCATCTACTTCGCCAGCAGCCCGCTCGGCCAGACGGCCGTCATGTTCGACAAGCGTCAGCCTGAACGTGTCGTCGACGACCGGGCGCGCAAAGCCTACAACGCGACGAAGCTGACCGACACCGACACGACGGCGCTGCCCGGCCTGACAGGCTCGCCCGGCCCGGTGCCGAGTGTTGTGCAGGCGGCTCGCGCCTACGCCAAGAGCATCAATCTCCCGGCCCGTCGCCAGAGCGAATACGTGCAGGTCGACAAGGACCGCGCCAAGCGTATCGCGCAGGCTTACGAAGAGATGCAGCACGACCCGGAAGCGCCGGCCGTCAAGGCCGCCTACCGGGCGATGATCGACGAGACGCTGGCCCAGTATCAGTATGTCAAGGCGACCGGTCTGAAGATCGACTTCATCGAGCAGGGCATGGACGACCCTTATCCGCAGGGTCCGAAGCAGGTGCTGGCCGATCTGAAGAACAATCACCTGTGGGTGTTCCCGACCGACAGCGGCTTCGGCACGCTGACCGAAGCCGAGAAGACGAACCCGCTGCTGGAGCCGACCGACGAGTATGTCAATGGTCGCCGTCTTCTGGCGAACGACGTGTTCCGCATCGTGCATGACTTCTTCGGCCACGGCATTGAAGGGTCCGGCTTCGGCGCGCGCGGCGAGGAAAACGCATGGCAGTCGCACATGCGTCTCTACACCGACAAGGCGCTGCCGGCCGTCACCAGCGAGACGCGCGGTCAGAACTCGTGGGTGAACTTCGGGCCGCACGGTGAAGCCAATCGTGCTAACCAGCGCGAGACGATCTACGCCGATCAGAAGACCGGCATCATGCCGGAGTGGACGTGGCGCGAAGGCGTCGCTGATGACGAGCAGTTCGACGCCATGTTCGCCGGCTCGTCGGCACAGACGCTCGACAGCCCGTCGTTCATCCGCGCGATGGACATGACCGACGAAGGCGTCGACCCGGAGACCATCTGGAATGAGACGGGCTTCTATCGTGGCGTCGACGGACGCTGGCGTTTCGAGATCGTCGACGCTGAAGCCAGCCTGTCGCCTGTCGTGTCCAAGACCTTTGACGAAGGCAAGGACTACCGAGGCACGCTCGCTTCCGTCCTGCATCACAAGAAACTCTGCGAGGCATACCCGGAGCTTCGCGGCATCACGGTCGGGCTGGAGCGGACGGACACCACGTCGCCGGATCACAAAGACCCCGGCGGCCAGTTCAACCCGGACACGGGCGAGCTTGAAGCGTGGGCTGACACCGACGAGGAACTGATCAGCATCATCCTGCACGAAGTCCAGCACGCTGTTCAGGAGATCGAGAACACGGCGCGCGGCGGCAACCTGTCGATGGGTCGCATCTACGACGGAACCAATGTCGAGACGTGGCGCAGGGAACTGGCGAACGCCGAGGACAGGTTCAACAGGGGCGAGATCAACCAAGCCACACTGGAGTTCTGGCGCACCGGCTTCGACAAGGCCGCCGCCTACGAATACTACCGCCGCATCGGTGGTGAGGTCGAGGCACGCAACGTCCAGCGTCGCTACGAGGAAAGCAAGATGCTGCTGGAGCGCGCCAAGCGCGGCGAGCGCGTCGATCCTTTCATGCGCGAACTCTACCCTGAACTGACCGAGGATGTCGATCGCGGCGATCAGATCGTCATCACGCGAAGCCGTGACGGCATGGGCGCGCGGATGGCGCAGGCAGCGCGTGGGCCGCGTCTTGCCGACACTGACACGCCAGCGTTCAAGGCGTGGTTCGGTGACAGCAAGGTAATCGACGCTGCCGGTAATCCGATGGTTGTTTATCATGGAACTGCCGCGCGAACCGACTTCTCCAGTTTCTACCCTTTGTCGCATTTTGGCACTTCGGAAGCAGCTAACAGCCGCGTTGAAAGCGGGTTTGCTGGTGGGACAGGTGGCGGTGCGCGTGTGCTCCCTGTTTTCCTGTCCATCAAGAACCCTTTGGCCGTAAAAGACAACGGTTTGTTTGGCGTCGATGGCGTGGCCGATGCCGCACTAGCCGCGAAAGGTATAACGAAAAAACAATACGATGCTTTTTCCGACGCGTTTAGCGCGGATGGCGAGGACGGTGGCATACCAGTTCTGATCGACGCGCTGGAGGCTAACGGTTTTGACGGCTTAACCTACGTCAACACCGAAGAAGATGCAGGGTCCGTAAGCTGGGTTGCTTTACAGCCCGAGCAAGTTAAATCGGTCAACAACCAAGGTAGCTTCGACCCGGACGATCCTGACATACTCGCTATGACAGGCACGCCGAAAGGCACCGCACAGAACCGCAACGCCTACAAGGGCGAGCAGACGCGGCCTGAAGCCGGCATTCCGGTTACGCCCGGCGCGACGCCGGCTGAAGTAAGCCTTACGCAAATCGCCAACAACGTCGTGAAGGCGCTCGATCTGACGGCCCGGCAGGGCCGCTTGTCGCTTCGCGGTTCCGAGGTCATGGGCCAATATAGCCGCAAGCAGGCCGTCGTTCGCTTGCGGACGTGGGGCGACCTGTCGACCCTCGTGCATGAGGGCGGGCATGCCCTGCACGACGCCTCTGCCGGGGCGCTGAAGGCATTCGAGACCAAGTTCGCCGCCGACCTGCGTAAGGTGGCTGAAGACCTATACGCTGACACCACGCCGCTGAACCAAGACCAGCTTGTGCGCGAGGGCTTCGCCGAGTTCTTCCGCGTCTACACGCTTAGCCGGCAGTTCGCCTACAAGCACTACCCGGACATGGTCGACGAGTTTTCCCGTGTGATGGAGACCAATGCGCCGCAGACGAAGAAGGCGCTCGACGCCGTCGGCGACCAGTTCGCCGCATGGCTCCAGCTTCCCAGCGAGCGCCTGATCGCCGGCATGGTGGTCGATGCGACGCAGCCGGGCAAGGTCAATCAGGCTGTGCAGGAACTGCGCGAGGCCGGCTTCCCGACGTGGTTCCATGAGCACGCCCGCAACGCGACGGCGACCGTGGTCAACCGGCTCGCCCCGCTGAACGATGTCGTCGTCCAGATGCTGAACGTCGGCCAGACCAATTCCGGTCAGGCTGTCGACCTGAAGCGTGCCGACGATCCGCGCGTGCTGGCACAGCTTTCGCGAAACACCGGCTCGCGTGCGATGGTCCAGTTGACCGACGGCGTCATGCCTTATCGCAGCACGCAGCCGGCCTCGCGCGGCCTGCGTGAAGCCATTCTGCTCTCGCAGGGGCTGCGCGCCGATCAGGCCCCGCGTCGGTTCGATGAAAAGCGCCTGAAGGACTTCGACGGCTATCTGATCGCCCTGCGCGCCCGCGACGAATACGAACGCTATGCCAAGGGCATCATCAAGCGTCCGCCGATCAATGCTTCAATTGGCGACATCGGGCAGGCCATCACCGATTTCGAGGGTCGCTACGGTCAGTCCTTCAGGGATGCTGCCGAGATCGTTCACGAGTTCGGCATGGCGCTGTGGAAGAAGCAGTATGACGCCGGGCTGATGGATGTCGACACCTACCGTGACGGCCTGACCCGGAACTTCTACGCGCCGCTCCAGCGCGACATGTCGGACAAGAAGGCGTCGCTCGGCCAGAGCGCGATCACGGGCGGCCAGTCCGTCGTGCGTCAGTTCCGAGGCTCCGATCGCCAGATCGTCAGCCCGACGGCCGTGCTGATGCACAAGGCGTTCGCGCTGGAGCAGATCATTGCCGAGAACGATGTCAAGAAGGCGCTCGCCGTTCTTGCCGACCGCGTCGGCACGGCAGGCTCCCTCGTCGAGCGTGTGCCGGCGTCGACGCTGATGTCGAAGACCTATTCAGTCAGGGAAGTCGCCAAGCAGTTGACGAACGACGAAGACATCAGCGCGACGGATGCCGCCGACCTGATGTCGATCCTTCAAACGTCGATGGACAATGACAACGTCCTGTCGTTCTTCCGGCCGGAGCAGGCGCGCGCCAAAGGCGAGAACATCGTCTTCTACTGGGAGAACGGCAAGCTCGCCGCCGTGCAAGTGAAGGACGGCGATGTCGGTGCCGACATCGTCAACCTGCTGAACGGCGTCGGCCGCGAGAACTTCAATCAGATCGGCATCGAACTGATCGCTGGCGTGTCGACGGCTGTGCGCAGTGCGATCACCCTTTGGCCGGACTTCCTGTTGGTCAACTACGTCCGCGACCAGTTCTCGGCGTGGGTGCTGAACGATGTCGGCTTCAAGCCGTTCTGGTCGGGCGCGCGCGGCATGTTCGACGAGGTCCGGCAGAATGAGTGGGCGCGGTCCTACAACGCCTCTCTCGGCCTCATGGGCGGCATGAACGTCGCCTCGCTGCATGACGCCCGCGTGCGTCGCGACATCAAGGCGCTGCGCGGTAAGGGCTACATCACCAAGGCGTTCGGCGAGAGCGGTTATCTCGGCGCTGCGAAGGGTATGGCGAACCTCGTCGAGCTTTCGGAAACCGGCACCCGGCTCGGCCTGTTCAAGGGTGCCTACGAGCGCGCCAAGGCCGACGGGCTGTCCGACTGGGAAGCGTCGATCGAAGCTGCCTACACCGCGACCGACTACATTGACTACGGCCTGAACGGCAATCACATGCTGCTGGCCCGGCGCACGATCCCGTTCCTGAACGCACAGCTTCAGGGTCTGTCGAAGATGATGCGGACGCTTGGCGCAAACGAGGTCCGCCAGCGCAAGGGTCTGCGCTTCGCGCTGTCGGC
>Ga0209369_1000504_pt1 | contig 48123 bp, 41 predicted proteins | sample EBPBio142010_DNA_FD_185865 | JGI IMG/M metagenome (GOLD analysis project Ga0209369, IMG submission 185865) | Wastewater treatment Type I Accumulibacter community from EBPR Bioreactor in Madison, WI, USA - Reactor 1_10/4/2010_ DNA (SPAdes)... | ecosystem: Engineered > Bioreactor > EBPR >...
AGCGCGCGGGTGGCCGAGTGGCGCATCCGGTCGATCTGTTCGTTGATGGACGATTCCTTCTCGATATAAGTGTCCGAGCGCGGCACATAGGCTTCCGGCTGGTAATAATCGTAGTAGGAAACGAAATATTCGACGGCGTTGTTCGGAAAGAAGCTCTTGAACTCGCCATAAAGCTGCGCGGCCAAAGTCTTGTTCGGCGCCAGGATCAGGGCAGGGCGCTGCGTCCGCTGGATGACCTGCGCCATGGTGAAGGTCTTGCCCGAACCGGTGACACCGAGCAGGACCTGCGTGCGGTCGTCGTTGTCCAGCCCTTCCAGCAAATCGCGAATAGCCGTTGGTTGGTCGCCAGAGGGTTCGAAACTGGTTTCCATCTCGATGGCGATGCCGCCTTCGGATTTATCTGGACGTGCCGGGCGGTGAGGCGTCCAGAGTTCGCCGTTCTTGAACAGCGGATTGCCGGAGGCAATCAGGTCCGACAGGGCCTGAACTGTCGCGGTCGCACCGGTCGGGTTCAGTCCGGCAGCGTCTTCCAGACTGATGTCGAGACCGGCAACCGGATTGAGGCCAGCCGCTGCACGCTCCTTGGCGGATGCAGCGCCACCCATGGATGTGCCGCGCCCGCTGCGCGACGCTTCCTTGCTGCGCTCGGGAATTTTCTTGGGTTGTTTTGGGTTTTTCGCGCGTGGTTTCGCAGCCTCGTCGCCGATCTCCTTCGCCCAATCGGCGATGGGGCCGGCGATGGAGCCGGAAAGGGGCGCACCGGAAAGTTCGGCCTGAGGCATTTCGCCGAAACCACCTGAATGTGGTGCTTCACCGAAGCCGCCAGCCTTGTCGTGCGAATCCTGGGAGTGTTTGTCTTTTGAGGAAGCCATGTCCCCAATATGGATTTTCAGCGTCCAAATGAAAAGAGTGCGAAGGTGAAATCCTCCGCACCCTTACCCTATCCGGCGATGCTCCTGACAGAAGGTTGTCAGGAGGTGTGGTTCCAGAGGCGGCTTTACAGCCTGCCGCCGGGACGCATGCGAGGGCCGGGGCCAAAACCATGCCCGAAGCCGGGGCCAAAACCGGGATGATAGCCCGGATGATCGTTCCAGCCGGGACGGTCCGTCCAGTGTGGGCGTGCTGGTCCCCTGTTCGACTGGCAATTACGCCCGATGCAGCCATTATAGACATTGCCGCCACCGTTCCAGCCGCGATAAGGGCCTGGACCCCAGCCGGGTCCCCAATAGGGGCCGCTGTTGGCCGCCAGTGCCGAACCGATGGCGATGCCTGCGATGAGCGGTATGCCAACCGCTGCGGCGGTCGATCCGAAATTGTCGTTCGTCGTATAGCCGTTGCCTGTCTGAATGGCGATGTAGCTCGATGCAGCCCAGCCGGTCATGCCGCCATAGGTCACCTGACACCAGCCATAACCGCTGGTGCAGCCAGCCACTGTAATGCCGACGCCATTCGGGATCGCCCCGATGGTTCCGTACTGGGTGCCCGGGCCGACGCGAAGATTAATTGTCGATGTTACAATTGCTGATGATGCATAAGCATTCGTTGAAACAAGAAGTGCTAATGTAACTATGGAGGACTTAACCGATAGTTTCATATGTCATTCCTCTAATATACTTTCTTTAATTACTTATAACATGAAGATTATTATTTACGTGCATCACGATTTTTCGATTTCAATTCATGATTAATGAATATCGACCTCTTGAAATCGGCTTTCACACTAACGGTTTAAGCGCTTCATGCGGTACTTTTCTTCGTGGCGGGCTTGTCTCATATTAAAGGGCGACTCTCTCAAGCACTTAAGGACCGACTTCGATGAATACTGACAATGCGCCGAAGGGCATGCTGACATTGCGCGTTCCGGCCATGCCCAAGGATGCGAATGCGGCGTTCGATATTTTCGGCGGCTGGGTGATGGCGCAGATGGACTCCGCATCCGGCATTCGTGCTGCAGAACGCGCCAAGGGCCGCGTGGTGACGGCAGCGGTTCGTGAAATGTCCTTTGCCAAGCCGGTGAAGATCGGTGACGCGCTCTGCGTCTATACCGAGATTACGCGGGTTGGGCGCAGCTCGATCACGCTGCGGGTGGAAGCCTGGGCACAGCGTTACCTGACCCAGCAGATGGATCTCGTGACCCATGGCGAATTCGTCATGGTTTCTCTGGATGAAAACGGCAAGCCGACGCCGGTGCCGCCGGAGGAATAAAGTATCGTCAAGCCCGGCATTGCGCCGGGCTTATTTAGAGCGGTTCCGGTTAAAACCGGTGGTTGGAACCGCTCTATCTATTTGTTTTCACGCATTATCCTACGCAAAACCGCTTCGTACTTTTACTGGAAATGCTCTATTTACAAGCGCGATAGCCGCTGCGACGCTGCATCAGGTCGAAATGGAAGTGATCGGCATGTTCCGGGTTATAGCCGGGGCCGAGAACTGTCGAGAAATAGCCGCACGCATCGGAGCGAACGCTGTTGAGCAGGCCCTTTTCGCGAAAGGCGAAGAAGCCCGGCTTGCGCACCATGATGTTCTTGCCGTTGTTCAGCACGATCTTGGTGACATCGATGGCGTTGCCGCGTGAATGTTCCGACATTTTCGCGCCGCGACGGCTGTTCATGGTGCGGCAGGAATAGCCCCCGGCATTATAGATCGTGCTCACGCCGGACAGATAGCGCATACGCGAGGCAGGTTGCAGGTCGCCTTTGATCCAGCGGGCAAAGGCCTCGGTCACCTGACAGTTCAGCGTTGCCGCCGGTTTGAACGCGATGGAGCCGCTGTTGAAGCCGGACACCTCGATGGGATTTGCGATCTGGCAGGCACTGCTGCGATAGATCGGCGGTTTTTCCTTGAAGACGACGCCGAGCCGTTTCAGGCGCGTGCGGCAGGCGGTTTCCGCATTGGACATCGTATAGATGTTTTCGGCTGCTGTTACCGGATTTTGAATCGGGGCTGAGAAGCCATAGTCGCCGGAATATTGCGGCTGGCTCTGCTGCGTGGATTGCGTGACGTGGTTCTCTTCCTCCTCGGCAAGCCCGACGATGCGTTCTTGCTGTGGCTCCTGCATGACGGGTGCGTCTACAACCGGGGCAGCATTTGCAATCGGTGCATCGGGAACCATCACGTCGGAATTGCCGACACTGGCCTGCGGGCGCGGAGCGCTTTCACCGGAACAACCGGCGATGATTGCCAGCAGGGCGAGGGATAATGACGGGGCCAGACCTCGCAACCGGGAGCGCTGGCGGCTGACTGGAGCGGTGGCGGACAACGCAGAACTCATGTCCATACCTTTTCTTCAGGAGACCAGACCGATGGCGTTCCACGAATATTAGCTTGGAAGCGTAAAGGAAGAGTCAGCGCTCGCGTTAAGTGCTGTGGCGTAATCAGGGCAGCGACCAGAGCATAATCCGGCCGGAGTGAAACGCGCTCCAGCGCGCAGGATTGGCAAAATGCCGCCTTTGTTCTATCACCATGCAGCGGTTTCGGGCCATGCCGCCGACAACATCCTCCCGGTCCCTGAAGTCATTTCCATGTCAGCACTGATTTCGCCGAGCGTCCTGCCGATCCTGCTTCTCATCGGCTCGAACGTTTTCATGACATTCGCCTGGTACGGGCATCTGAAATTCACCAGCACGCCACTCGTCACCGTCATTTTCATCAGCTGGGGCATCGCTCTGATCGAATACTGCCTCGCGGTTCCGGCCAACCGCATCGGGCACGAGGTCTATTCAGCGGCGCAGCTCAAGACCATTCAGGAAGTCATCACGCTGGTGATCTTCAGCCTGTTCTCGGTGTTCTACCTCAAGGAAGCCTTTACATGGCACCATCTGCTGGGCTTTGCGTTCATAGCAGGCGGCGCGGCCCTGATTTTCAAAGGCTGACCGGGTTACTCGGCAGGTTCGGTGGCGGGTATAAGCGCCGCCTTGCGTTTCCAGAACATGGGAATGAGTTCCACCGCCATCATGGCGGCGAAGATCAGTCCGCAGCCGATAAAGCCTATGAAGGTCACCCGCTCGCCGAGGAAGAGTGCACCGAACAGGGCCGCAAAAAGCGCTTCCGACGACAGGAAGATCGCGGCCTGTGCGGAAGTCGTATAGCGCTGTCCTATGGCCTGCAAGGTGAAGGCAATGCCGGACGAGAAGACGCCGGTGAAAAGAATTTCCTTCCAGGTGAGTGCGATGGCGGTCCAGTTGAAGTCTTCGATCATGGACGCGATCGCAAGTCCTGCGAAGGCACTGGTTGCGAACTGGATGCAGCTCAGCGTTATCGGTCGCCCTGCGCGGTTTGCCCTGCTGATCAGGACCACCTGCAAGGCCCAGAAGACCGCGCCGCAAATGACCAGCCAGTCACCTTGCTTGAGCGCAGTCAACGTTCCGCCGGAAAGCAGGAATATGCCTGCCAGACATGCCGCCGCACTCGGCCAGACGACAGGATGCGGCCAAGTGCGAAACAGGACGACGCCAAGCACTGGCACCATGACGACATAGAGCCCGGTCAGAAAACCGGCATTGGTGACGGATGTGGTGATGAGCCCGATCTGCTGGAGAACAAGCCCGGTGAACAGGCTCAGTCCGATGAACATGAAGAAGAGATAGTTCGAGCGGCTCAGGCTGGTCTTCGCCCGACGGCCCTCGGCTACGGCCCATGGCAGGACAGTAAGGGCGGCGATTGCCGAGCGGATACCGATGAACAGAAACGGGCCGATACTGGCCATTGCCGTCGATTGGGCGACGAAACCCATGCCCCAGATGACGCCTGCCAGAAGCAGCAGCATATTGGCCTGTACGCGCGTCATCATTACCTCGGTTCGGGATATGTCATTGCAGAAAGAGAAACCGGACGCTTTTCAGCCTTTCCCGGTCGTCATGCTATAGGCAATATTATGGGCAGGCGGCAAGGGAACTTCCGATTCTGCGACATTCATGCATAGTCTGATTATAATTAGAGCGATTTCTTACTGACGGAGTGTTTTATGCTCTCTTTAAATCGTCAATCCGCTGTTGTGGCATTGATTGCCACAACACTGCTGTTTCTGGCGGGCGGGGAATCGCAGGCTGCTTTCAAGAAGGTTCGCGACACGCTGGTTCTGTGCGATTTCGCGCAAAACTGCACTTTGACCCTTACGCCGGTAGCAAGCGATGGTGCGCCGGGGCTTGGCATCTTTCGCAGCAGCCAGTCAGGCTCGAAGCCGCTACTCCGGCTTTCCTATGTCGATCCATCGCAGAAAACTGGCAAGTTGGAGATTTCCATCGACGGTCAAACACTGCTCGATGTCGATGTCTCGGCTTTGAAGGCGCAGGACGATCAGCTGGATTATACGGGCGATATGGTCAAGGCGCTCGACGGGATGAAGAACGGTCAGAAACTGCAGCTGAAATTTGCCGGAAAGACCTCGACCTATTCGCTTTCGGGCCTTGTCGGCGGGCTGATCTATGTGGACGAACAGCAATCGCGCGACGGAACTGTCGAGGCATTGCAGGTCAAGGGCAGCAAACCGGCGCCTGTTCCGCCACAGCTCAAGCTGATCGAAACGATCGAGCAGATACCGGCTGACATCCGCAAGGATTTTTCCGACGAGGCGGCGGTCTGTGGCGGGGCAAGCCCCGGCACGTTCCGCAATGCAGGCGGTTTCGAGACGAAGATTGCCGATGGCCTCGATCTTATCGGCCTGCCATGCGGATCGCCGGGCGCCTACAATCAGCCTTATGCCTTCTACAGCCGCTACGAAAACAAGACTGTGCCGATCTCGCTACCGACCATTTCCGACGATGGCCCGACTGTGACCGACACGGCATGGAACATCGACTGGGCCCAGAAAACCTTGACGCTGACGGCCTTCTTCAAGGGGAGAGGGCTTGGAGATTGCGGCATTTACGATGTCTGGAAAGCTACTGACAGCGGCGAGGGCCGGGTGCGTTTCGTTCTGGTGCAGGAACGTTCAAAAGGCGATTGCGATGGCAATTATGCCGGAGGCCCGGAGAAGTGGCCCGCGAGCTGGCCGGTTAACGCGCAATAGGTGCCGCTTAAGGGCACAGTTGACAGAGACATATTTTTCCGCGTGAAATGGTTGATGGAAATGCTATAGTTCTGTGAACGGCTATTCGAACGGTTCCGAGGCGGATGTTTCGGTGACCGTTTTCTTTTTGTGTGTCGGAGGCTGGTTGGCCTTCGAAAAGCGCCTCGCACTATCCAAGCATTGCGCGAGGTGAGGCGGGCAAATCAAGATGCCGGTGCGTGCAGGACCTCGGGGAGAGGTGAGTACCGGACGAAGGAAAGGACTGGGTATGGAAAAGTTCCCTATGACCCCTGGCGGTTTCGAAAAGCTCAAGGAAGAGCTGCGCTGGCGTCAGCAATCGGAGCGCCCTCGGATTATTGAGGCGATCGCCGAAGCACGTGCGCATGGCGATCTGTCGGAAAATGCCGAATATCATGCTGCGAAAGAAGCCCAGAGCCTGAATGAAGGTCGTATCAACGAACTGGAAGATCTGGTCGCGCGCGCCGAGATTATCGATGTCTCGAAGCTGTCGGGTGACCGCATCAAGTTCGGTGCCACCGTCACCATGATTGATGAGGATACGGAAGAAGAGAAGGTCTACCAGATCGTCGGCGATCAGGAAGCCGATGTGAAGGAAGGCCGCATCTCCATTTCATCGCCGATTGCGCGTGCGCTGATCGGCAAGGGCGAAGGCGATACGATTGAAGTCAACGCACCGGGCGGCTCGCGTTCCTATGAAATCGTCGGTTTGAAGTTCGTCTGATTTCCGTGTCCGTGCATAAGCCAGATTCCGGACCGGTTCGGGTTCAGGACGTTGAGGTGGTGGCGCCGAATTTCAAGCGCCGCCTCTCCGGTGTCACATCGACAATCGTTCAGCTGATCCCCTTGCAGCGCGCAAAGGGGTTGAACATTGCGACGATGGGGCCGGGCCTGCCGGATACGCTTCCGCATCTGGGATGGAGCGCTCTTTGGTCCTTCTGGTCAAAGCCAGCTACGAAACCGTTCCGCATCTGGCATGCGCGGCGCAATATTGAAATGCTCGCCGGTATTTTCATGCGCGATGTGCTGCGCATGAAACTGAGGCTGATCTTTACCTCAGCTGCACAGCGAGACCACAAGCCGTTTACCAAATGGCTCATCCGCCGCATGAATGCGGTGATTGCAACGAGTGGTCGCTCGGGAAGCTTTCTCGAAGTCCCGCATCAGGTCATCATGCATGGGGTGGATCTGCAGCGTTTCCATCCGCCTGTCGGCGATGAGGACAGTTTCGCGGCGTCGGGTCTGCCCGGAAAATATGCTGTCGGTTGCTTCGGTCGCGTGCGTTCCTCCAAGGGAACAGACCTTTTCGTCGATGCGATGATTGCGCTGTTGCCGCAATATCCGGGCTGGACGGCCATTATCACCGGACGCACGACTGCAGAACACCAGTCTTTCGAGGATGCGCTGAAGGCGAAGATCGCCGCTGCCGGTTTGCAGGACCGTATCCTCATTCTGGGGGAAGTGCCGGATATCCGCGTCTGGTATCGCCGCCTGACGCTTTATGTTGCGCCTTCGCGCAATGAAGGTTTCGGGCTGACACCGCTTGAAGCCATGGCGTCGCAAACGGCAGTCGTTGTCAGCGATGCGGGTGCCTATGCGGAAATGATCGTGGAAGGCACCGGAACATCGGTTGCGGCCGGTGACGGAGATGCCCTGCGCAAGGCTATCGAACCTTATCTGGCAGATCCGGCTCTGGCGGAACGCGATGGCGAGAATGCTCTCAGGCATGTTCGCGCGACTTTTCCGCTCGAAAAGGAAGCAGCTGCCATCAGCGCTGTCTACGAGCGCGTATTCGCCGGGACGTAACAAGTAATGACAGGGCGCTGCAATGCTGACGCATCACGCCCTGAAAATGCTCAATCACCGCACGGGCTTAACCAGGTCTTGATGAGGCAAGCTCATCCAGACCTGGTATAATTCCCGGCGCAAACCGTCGAAATATCAGAGAATCATCAGCGGTTCGTCCTTGACCGGACGAATGGTCAGCGCGGTGCGCACGGAATCCACATTGGGAGCGGCGGTCAGTTCCTCGATCACGAAGGTCTGGAACGTGTTGAGATCGCGCGCGACGCAATGGAGCAGGAAATCGGACTCGCCCGAAACCATCCAGGCGCGGCGTACCAGAGGCCACTGCTTGGATTTCTCGGCAAAAGCCTTGAGGTCGGCATCTGCCTGGCGATGGAGGCCAACCGAACAGAAAGCGACCAAATCCTGTCCAAGGGAATTGCCATTCAGAATGGCCCGATAGCCCCGGATAACGCCGCTTTCTTCCAGCTTGCGCACACGGCGCAGGCAGGGCGGAGCCGAAATACCGACGCGTTCGGCCAGCTCGACATTGGTGATGCGCCCGTTATTCTGGAGCTCCCGAAGGATTTTCCAATCGATTTCATCCAGATCGGCCTTGATCGGCATGCGTAACTCCGCGCGCAAGGAAATTTCATTCCGGGGTAATTATAGAACATTCGTCGCCATCGTGGCGCAATCTAATCCTGCTCATATCAAATGAAACGGGCGGATGTAAACTGCCTAACGTTCTGTCAACGCACCCAAAAAGTGCGAGTGAACAGGATATACACGGTAACGAGCTCCAGACGCCCTGCCAGCATCAGGAAGGAAAGGACCCACAATGCCGGGTCGTGAATGGTGGAAAAGTTGCCGACGGGGCCAATGGTGTCGCCAAAGCCGGGGCCGATATTGGAGAGGGCAGTCAACGCGCCAGTGAAGGCCGACACGAAGTCGAGGCCCAGTGAAGCAAGCAGCACCGCGCCTATAATCAGCGAGGCGCAGTAGAGGAACAGGTAGAGAAGCACGTTCTGTGCGATTTCGCCGGAAACTTCCGAGCTGCCGTAGCGGATCTTGATGACAGCATGTGGCATGATGAGCCGGGCAAGATTGGCGCGCGTCAAGCTCCAAAGGATGATGAGACGGTTCATCTTGATGCCGCCTGATGTAGACCCGGCGCAGCCACCCAGAAATGAAGCGAGAAAGAAAATTCCAATCGCCGGTGGTCCCCACAGGAAATAATCTTCCGTGGCATAGCCTGTTGTCGTCATGACCGAGACAAAATGAAACGAAGCCGAGATCAGCGCGTCGCCGAAAGGCACATCGGACCCAAGTCGCAGAACCACCGCGAGTGCAAAGCTGAAGCTGATTGCGATCGTGAAGAACAGTTTCACCTGCGGGTCGACAAGCGATTCCATGCGGCGTGGCATGAAGGCCTTGATATAGAGCACGAAGGGCAGGGCCGAGAGGGCCATGAAGATCGTGGACACGACCAGGAGCGGGCGGTTTCCCTGATAAAAGCCGATGGAGCTGTCGTGAGTGGAAAAGCCTGCTGTCGCAATCGTCGTGAAGCCGTGGTTGATGGCGTCGAACATGCTCATGCCGACGGCAAAATAAGCAATGATGCAGGCGGCGGTCAGGCTGAGATAGGCCAGCACGATGCCGAGCGCGATCTGGTTCATGCGCGGGAGAATTTTTTCCGACTTGTCGGAATTCTCCATATGGAAGAGCGCCAACCCGCCCGCCCGCAGGGACGGCAGCATCAGCAGAGCCAAGCCGATAAAGCCGATACCCCCGATCCAGCAGAGAAGCGAGCGCCACAAAAGAATGCCGCGCTGCATGTTGTCGAGCCCGGTCAGCGCGGTCGCGCCGGTTGACGTGACGCCCGACATGGCCTCGAAGAAGGCCGTCGCATAGCTGATCGGCAAATGCGAGAAATAAAGCGGTATCGAACCCAGAAAACTCGCTGTCAGCCAGAGGCACGCCGTCAGCAGAAAGCCAAGGCGCGGGGTGAAGCGCATCGTCTGGTTCTGGGTGGCCAGCAGAATCAAGGCTGAGAGCGCGCCGGTTGCCGCAGCTGAACGTACAAAGATCAGCCAGTCGTCACTCCCATCGCGCAGGTCGATTGCTGCAGGCAGAAGCATGGCTACCGCCATGAGGAGGCCGAAACGCGCACAGATATTGGCGACTGTCTTATAAATGGCGGACGGCTCCGAGGTTGGGCAAATTTTCCATTGTTTAGCGTGAGATCGATCCACCCGCAATGCGCTGGCTGTCAAAGGCTTTGCTTAAAGGTCACAAGCTGTGGCTAAAGCACAGCAAATCCCTGTGGAACCTTGCAAACATTGAGGGGCAGACCTACCTTGGCCATAATGTCGGGGCATTGGCCAAACAGGCGCGAAAGCGATTCTGGTGAGCCGGAACCCGCCGCTTTAAATCGATTTTAGAGTACCCCCGAAGTGTGGAACATTTTGGACAAGGTACATGTGAAAACAAACATGTGGAGCGCTGATCTGGATCAATCAGATCAAGACGTTCCGGGACCGGAGAGAACTTCATGTCACAGCGTCACGCGCCAGTCATAGTCATCGGCTCAGGTCCTGCTGGTTATACCGCTGCGATTTATGCTGCTCGCGCCATGCTGAAACCACTCATCATTGCCGGTCTCCAGCAGGGTGGTCAGCTTATGATCACCACCGATGTGGAAAATTATCCGGGCTACGCCGATCCGGTGCAGGGGCCATGGATGATGGAACAGATGGCAAAGCAAGCGGAAAATGTCGGCTCCGAAATCGTCCATGACATTATTACCGAGGTTGAAACCACGGTGCGTCCTTTCCGCCTGAAGGGTGATTCCGGCACGATCTATACCTGCGATGCCCTGATTATCGCCACGGGTGCGCAGGCCAAGTGGCTTGGCCTCGACAGCGAGCAGACCTTCATGGGCGGTGGCGTTTCTGCTTGCGCGACCTGTGACGGTTTCTTCTATCGCGGCAAGGATGTGGTCGTTGTCGGCGGTGGCAATACCGCTGTTGAGGAAGCGCTTTATCTTTCCCATATCGCCAAGAGCGTGACGGTCGTGCATCGCCGCGATGGCTTCCGTGCAGAGAAGATCATGCAGGATCGTCTGCTTTCGCGCCAGAACGTCTCGGTGGTCTGGAACAGCGTGATCGATGAAATCCTTGGCACCGAGGCAAAGCCGCCGATGGGCGCAACTGTGACCGGCGTACGCCTCAAGAATGTCGTGACGGGCGAGACGCAGGAACTCGACACGCACGGTGTTTTTGTCGCTATCGGCCACGCACCTGCGGTTTCTTTGTTCGAGGGCAAGCTCAAGCAGAAGCCGAACGGCTATCTGTGGACTGCACCCGATTCGACGGCTACCGACGTTCCGGGCATTTTTGCTGCGGGCGACGTCACGGACGATATTTATCGGCAGGCTGTGACTGCCGCCGGTTTGGGTTGCATGGCTGCTCTGGAAGCCGAGCGCTGGCTTGCCGCACAGGAACCGCTGCACGAAGCTGCGGAGTAAAGCATTTCCAAGCCAAAAGTGTGAGGCGGTTTTGCGTAAGGTGAATGCGGTGAAAACAATGAGAGGGGATAATCGTGGTCGCTCCGCTCGACTGGGATAAACTGCGCATTTTTCATGCTGCGGCTGAGGCTGGGTCGTTCACCCACGCAGCCCAGACATTGCATCTGTCGCAATCGGCTATCTCGCGTCAGGTGAGCGCGCTGGAGCAGGATGTCGGCGTCCCGCTGTTTCATCGTCATGCCCGCGGGCTCATTTTGACGGAGCAGGGCGAAACGCTTTATCGCACGGCGCATGACGTGCTGATGAAACTTGAAAACGTTCGCTCGAAGCTTGCCGAGAGCAAGGAAAAGCCGACAGGCCGTCTCCGCGTGACGACGACTGTTGGTCTTGGCTCCGGCTGGCTGATCGAGCGGATTCAGGAATTCGTCGAGCTTTATCCCGATATCCAGCTGCAGTTGATCCTCGACAATGAGGAACTGGACCTGACGATGCGTCATGCGGATTGTGCCATCCGGTTGCGGCAACCGCAGCAGCCAGACCTGATTCAGCGTCGGCTGTTCACAGTGCATATGCATGTCTATGCGTCGGCTGGTTATGTTTCGAAATATGGCAAGCTGAATTCGATCGATGAGATCGATCAGCATCGTGTCGTGACTTTCGGTGAACCGGCGCCAAGCTATCTGACAGGCCTAAACTGGCTGGAGATTGCCGGGCGTGCCGATGGTAGCACGCGCATTCCCGCGTTGCAGGTGAACAATCTGCTGTCGATCCGTCGCGCTGTGCAGCGTGGCGTCGGCATCGCCGTTCTGCCTGACTATATGGCCGACAAGGAATCCGGGCTGGTGCAACTTCTGCCGGAACTGGAAGAAATACCGTCCTTTGATACGTTCTTCTGCTATCCGGAAGCCTTGAAGAACTCTGCGAAACTGCACGCTTTCCGCGACTTCCTGTTCTCGAAGGCCCGCAACTGGACCTATTAATCGTATCTTACTGTTCATAAAAAAAGGCCGCGCTGATCGCTAGCGCGGCCTTTTTGCTTATGGCGATGGCTGGTTATTTGCGTGGCAGCAGGCGCTGCACTTCCTTGGACGCATCGGCAAGGGCGTCTTCCGGCGTGGCGGATTGCTCGACTACGCGCGAAAGATTGTCCACGATGGTTTGCGTCACCTTCACGCCGTTCGAACCCGGGAAAGCATACCACGGGATCATCAGTGACATCTGGCTGAGACCGGCTTTGAACAGCGGATTTTCCGCGTAGAATTTGCCGAGATATTCGTCGGACTTTGCAGCCAGTTCGTTGTTCGGCACATAGCCGGTGCCGGGAACGACAACGGAAGCGCCGTAAGGGCCGGCAGCGAACTTGGCGAATTTCCATGCCGCATCCTGCTTGGCCTGATCTTCTGTCAGGATAACAACGGCATTGCCGCCGGTTGGCAGGCGACCCTTTTCAGCATTGATAAGAGGAATTTTCGCGGTACGAAGATCGAACTTGTCGCCGACATTCTTGATCGTGTTGCGCAGCGCGCCAGTCGTCTGGAACGAGAAGCCGACTTTGCCAGCCGCGAAAGCCTGCTCACCCGCTGCCTTGGTCAGAACCGGCATGCCGCCTTCCTTCACCATGCGGTCGACCAGCTTGAAGGCTTCGAGCCCTTCCGGTCCGTCGAAGGCGACCTTCTTCTCGTCTTCGGTCAGCATGGTACCGCCTGCGCCGAACAGAAGCGCCGAGAACATCCAGTCGTCGCCCTGCCAGCGGAAATCAATGCCTTCATTGCCGTTGCCAAGCGCCTTGATCTTGCCGCCGAGCTCGATCACTTCATCCCAAGTGGTTGGAGGCGTGTCGGGATTGCCGCCTGCAGCCTTAACCAGATCGGCATTGTAATACATGATCGGGTTGGAGGTCGCGAAAGCAAGACCAACCTGACGGTCGCCAACGCGGGCGAGGCTCAGCAGGTGATCAGTGAAGCCCTGTGCTTCCATGTCGGTTTCTTTTTCGACCAGCGGCTTCATGTCGACGCCGATGTTGCGCTCGGCCAATACGCGCAGGCGGTTCAAACCAGTGAAGGTGATGTCCGGCATTTCCGACGTTCCGGCCTGACGCATGATCGTCTGGATGCCTTCTTCGTAGGTTGCCGAGGGGCTGACGAAGTTGATCTTGATGTCCGGATTTTCTGCCATGAACTTTCCAGAGATGTCAGCCATGACATCCTTGAAAAAGCCTGGCATCGGATAGTGCACATTCAGCGTCGTTTCGGCAAAGGCGGGCGAGCCGAGGCCTGTTGCCATAGCCAGAGCGGCGAGTGCACCGGAAAAGCGTTTCATGTTTGAACTCCTGTGGAGGATGGGAGGGAAGAATTCAGCCCTTGAGGCCGGTGAGGGTGATGCCTTCGATGAAGCGGCGCTGGGCGGCAAGAAACGCAAGCAGCAGCGGCAGCGTGATGATGAGGGTTGCCGCCATCAAGGCCCCATAATCGTCACCTGCTTCCGCAGCGCGAAAATAGAGGAGACCCAATGGTGGCGTGGCGCGCTCCATGCCGTTGATGACGATCAGCGGCCAAAACAGATCGTTCCAGTGCGCAACTACCGAGAAGATCGAGAAGGCGGTGATGGCGGGCCAGGCATTGGGTACGATCACCCGCATGACGATGCCTGCCTCTGACATGCCGTCGAGACGCGCGGCGCTGATGAGATCATCCGGCATGGCGCGGAAGAACTGCAGAAACAGGAATATGCCGAAGACCGAGATGAAGAACGGAGCACTGAGAGCAAAATAGCTGTTGAGCACGCCGAGCTGATTGAAGCCGACATAGAAGGGCAATGCGGTGGCATGGATCGGCACGAGCAGGCCGAGCATGACCATCATCATCATAGTGCGCTGGCCGCGGAAATTGAGCTTTGCCATGGCATAGGCGCAGGGAATGGCGACCACGACCTGAATGACCAGAATGAGCGCGCAGACGACTACGCCGTTGAACAGCAAGAGCCCCATCGGCACACGGCTGAATGCCTTGGCAAGGTTATCCAGGAGTGCCCAGTTGTGCGGGATCAGCGACAGGGAGGACGAGAAAATATCCTGCTGCGACTTTGCTGCCGTCGACAGCATGAAGATATAGGGCGCGAGAAAAAGCAGGGCACCCAGTGAAAGAATGCCAAGACGGAAAGAACGAGCCAATGTCATCCGGGTTTCCTCAGTAATGGGTGCGGCGGTCCAGCACGCGGAACTGCAACATCATCAGGATCACCAGAACCGCGAGAAAGATCACCGTCATTGCCGAGGCATAACCGACGCGCAGATAGACGAAGCCTTCCTGATAGATGGTCCAGAGCAGGACTTCCGATGCCTTGTTCGGGCCGCCTTCGGTCAGCGTCTTGACCGTCTCAAACACCTTCACGGCATTGATGATGCTGATCGTCGTGACGAAAAGCGTGGTGGGTCCGAGCAGGGGCCACGTGACCAGCCGGAAGCGTTCCCAGCTGTTTTTCACGCCGTCCACTTCGGCTGCGGAATAGAGTTCTCGCGGAATGGCGGTGAGCCCGGCCAGAAACAGCACCATGTTGAAGCCGACGCTCTGCCATACGCCGATCATCGCAAGGCTGGTCAGAACCGTGTCGCTGGAACCAAGCCAATTGGGACCGGCAATACCGATCATGCCCAGCATGGCATTGACGGGGCCGAGTGTCGGATGCAGCAGATATTGCCAGACGGTTGCCATGGCGACGAGGAGCGAAGCGACCGGCAGGAAATAGACCGTGCGGAAGAAGGATTTGCCGCGAACTTCGCCTTCGATGAGGAGGGCCACGCCAAGGCCGAGAAAGACGGAGGCCGGTGCCACGATCGCGGTATAGATGGCGGTGTTCTTCAGCGAGACCAGAAACGTCCGGTCGCTGAAGAGTTCGGCGTAGTTTTCCAGTCCGATGAATTCGAAACCGTCATAGCCAAGCTCGAAATTGGTCAGGCTCCAGAAAATGACGGCGGCTGTCGGCAGGAGGATCAGCAGCACCGTCAGAACGATGGCCGGAGCTGCGAGTTTCCAGGCCAGCCGTTCTTCGCGGCGGCGGGCTTCATCAGCCGCAGTGCGCGCGCTGGTGGCCGCAGGGCCGGATAGCGTAAAATCAGACATGAGCGGCAGCCTTTGCCGGCGATGCAGGTTTGACGATGTTCCCGGCGGGCTGGCGCAGGCGCAAACCATCTTCTCCGAAGAGGTGGGCGTGGCTGGCATCGAAATGCAGGCCCACCGGCAGGCCGACGACAATGTCACGGGCTTGTTCGGGTGTGAGCTTCACAGTGAGATCTTGTGAGGCGCCGGGAGCCTTGAGATAGACCAGTACTTCCGAGCCGAGAAATTCGATCCGCGATACCGTGCCCGCAATGCCAGTCTTGTCATGCGGCTTGAGCTGAAAATGCTCAGGACGAATGCCGATGCGGATATTAGTGCCGGAATGGGCGGCGACGTCCTGCAGGATGGGGCGACCGGCAAAATGCACCATGCCGTTATCGCTGACCAATGCTTCCAGAATATTGATGCGCGGCGTGCCGATGAACTGTGCGACCTCGATATGGCGCGGATCGTTATAGATTGCGGTTGGCGTGTCGATCTGCAGCAGTTTTCCGCCCATCATCACAGCAACGCGGTCGGCCATGCTGAGCGCTTCAGCCTGGTCGTGGGTCACATAGATAGTCGGGACATCGGCGCGGCGATGCAATTCGACGATTTCCGCACGAGTGTGAACACGCAGATTGGCATCGAGGTTCGACAATGGTTCATCCATCAGGAATGCACCGGGCTGGCGGACGAGCGCACGGGCAAGGGCCACGCGCTGGCGCTGGCCGCCGGACATCTGGCCCGGCTTGCGGTCGAGCAGGTGGTCGATCTTGAGGCTTGTTGCGGTTGCCCTGACCTGCTTCTGGATGGCGGCGCGCTTCCTGCGCTGGCCGGGAATGAAAGCGCCGATCATTGGCAGGCGTTCCACGGCGGTCAGATCACGCATTGCAAGCGGCACCGCGATGTTCTGCGCTGTCGTCAGGTGGGGATAGAGCGCGTAGGACTGGAACACCATGGCGATGTTGCGGTCGGCAGGGTGGGCGCCGGTTATGTTACGCCCTGCCAACTCCACGCTTCCTTCATCCGCATGGTCGAGACCAGCCAGAATACGTAAAAGCGTGCTCTTTCCGCAGCCTGACGGGCCGACGAGGGCGATGAATTCGCCTTCTGCTGCTTCGATGGAAATGCCATCGAGAATGCGATTGCCCCCGTAGGATTTGCCGATGTCGCGAAGGACGAGCGTGCTCACTGGCTTGCCTCCTCAGCGACTTTCTCGCCGTCGCCAGCGTGGTGTGGATAGACTTCATGCACCACGTCATCGATGACATAGGGCGTCAGCTCATCAATGCGGACGATGCTGCTTGTGGCGACTTCATCGAGATCGTGAATGGCGGCTCCGAGGATACGTTCGCCGGGGAGGTCGCGTTCCATCGGCCCGACGATGAAGGCTGCGGCAGGCGCCCAGACATAATTCGTACCGAAGGCGTCGCCCGACCATGCACGATGCAGGTGGCCGCTGGCATGAAGCTGAACATTATACTGAGCGAAGAGATCATAAAGACGTTGGCGCGGGGCAGGGCGAATGCCCCAGTAGCCGCTGTCGCCTTCATCCGGATCGTCCACGAAGAGCGGCTTGTGGGCGAAGACGGCGACGGGCTTGCCATCGCTGTTCTTCAATTCGTCTTCGAGCCACTGGAACTGTTCCGCTTCTTCGGCTTCACCGGAGCCGATGACGAGACTGTTGAGGCCGATGATGCGCCAGCTGCCGAAATTTTCCGCCCAGCGGTCCGGACCGATATGACGACGCCAGCGCATCAGGCGCTGCGGATTGACCGGCTGGTGGCTCTCGGGAAGATGGCCGATATCGTGATTGCCCGGAAGACTGAGAACGCGCACTGGAAGCTCGTTCAGGCAGGCGCGGCAGAACAGAAGGTCAGCCTCTACGTCTGCGCCATCGACGGTCAGGTCGCCGGTGTGAATGACGAGATCGGGCTTTTGCTGATCGATCCAGGCAACGAGTGGTTCCCAGTTGCGATTGAAGTGCGGCTTAATGGGGCTGAGGTGGGTATCTGTAATCTGAACGATCCGCACGGCTACGATCCTTCTCGGGTCTGTCTATTGTCGCAGCACTTTTCGCGCGCTGCACATCCGCCGGGCGCGTCATGCGCGGCGTCTTGCCGGGGCTTTTAGGCGCGTTGTGTGACAGGCCCGCTGCATAGCCGTGACAGTTGCATGACATCTGCTTTGAGCGACTCAGAAAGGGCGATTTGCCAAATTTGGAGGCATCGTTGTTTTGCCGATGCTCATGCTTTAGGCGGCTAATTTGCACATTATAATATTACGAAGTAATTCAATTTGCTGTAAGCTTTTGTTTTTAAATAAGTTTCTTGCTTAATCTAGTCATGCGTAAAATGCATAGCTGCATTGCGCTAAAGTCGCATTGCAAAAACAATGGGCAACAGGCATATAAAGATCATCTCAGCGCTGCGTTTCCTCCTCCCATTTGCGCAGGCTGAGTGTTCCCCTCTGGAGGTTTGCCTCAAAGGCACCTTCAAAACTCAAAGCCAGACATTTGTCTGGCTTTTTTTTTGGCTTTTTGCCAAGCCGCCTCTTTTTGTCAATAATACAGAAACGAAAAAGGGGCCTTTCGGCCCCTTCGTTATTCTATTTTGTTTTGTTTAGCGCAGGCTGGCACAGAAGCGCTGGATGCGCGTGCAGGCTTCTTCGAGAAGCGCGTCTGACGTTGCATAGGAAATGCGGAAATTTGGTCCAAGACCGAAAGCCGAACCGTGAACGACGGCGACGCCTTCTGCTTCCAGCAGTTCGGTGACGAAGTCTTCGTCGCTTTCGATGACCTTACCGGCTTCCGTCTTCTTGCCGATGAGGTCAGCACAGGACGGATAGACGTAGAACGCACCTTCCGGTGTCGGGCACTTGATGCCTTTGGCCTGATTGAGCATCGACACGACCAGATCGCGACGGGCCTGGAAGATTTTCTTGTTTTCCGGAATGAAATCCTGCGTGCCGTTGAGTGCTTCGACTGCGGCCCACTGTGCGATGGAGCAGGCGCCCGAGGTCTGCTGACCCTGCACCATATCCATGGCCTTGATGAGCTGCAGCGGTCCTGCCGCATAGCCGATACGCCAGCCGGTCATGGCATAGGCCTTCGACACGCCGTTCATGGTGAGCGTGCGGTCGTAAAGCGAAGGCTCGACCTGAGCAGGCGTCGTGAAGACGAAATCGCCATAGACCAGATGCTCATACATGTCGTCGGTCAGGATCCAGACATGCGGATGACGAACCAGAACGTCGGTCAGGGCCTTGAGTTCCGCTTCCGTGTAAGCCGCGCCGGTCGGGTTCGACGGCGAGTTGAAGATCAGCCACTTGGTCTTGGGTGTGATGGCCTTTTCCAGATCGGCGGCGGTCAGTTTGAAATTGTCTTCGATCTTCGTGTTGATGAAAACCGGGTTGCCGCCGTTGATCGCTACCATTTCAGGATAGCTGACCCAGTAGGGGGCAGGTACGATGACTTCATCGCCGGGGTTCAGCGTCGCCATAAAGGCGTTGAACAATATCTGCTTGCCGCCAGTGCCGACGATGACCTGTTCCGGCTTGTAGTCGAGACCGTTTTCACGCTTGAACTTGGCAACGATGGCCTGACGCAGTTCAGGAATACCGGCAACGGGCGTGTACTTCGTTTCACCGCGATTGATCGCGTCGATGGCAGCCTGCTTGATATTCGTGGGCGTGTCGAAGTCGGGCTCGCCCGCACCGAGACCAATCACGTCCTTGCCCTTGGCTTTCAGCTCACGTGCTTTCTGGCTGACCGCGATGGTCGCAGATGGCTTTACACGAGAAAGGGCGTCGGCGAGAAATGCCATGATAGATCTCCATAGATGGCAGGCTCTGTTAACCGGCACCGGGCGCGTCCGGTTTTGCGGATTTTCTATGTCCCATCGGCGCAGGAAGCGCAACAGAAGGATTGTGATTTCATCGGCAATTGCTGGATTTCGCAAAAATGTGTTGCCGAAACGAACAGATCCATCAGTAATGCTGACATATTAACGCAACGAAACTGATCGGACCGGGCGATATTTGGCGTCATCCTGCCAGGAGGTCTCGCAAGCTGCGTGTGGCCATTACTTTATAGGCCTCTATCAGCGTCATGCTTTCCTCTTCCGAAACGTCGACGGCGATGCGCATGGTGGATTCGCCAAAATGCATCAGGAGGAAAGCAGTCTCGTCCAGTTGTGCGGACACCTTGCCGGGGGCAATCCGGCGGATCGTATCAGCAAGCAACTGACCATTCTGCCTGCTTTCGGCAATTTCCAGTTTTGACAGGGACTTGTCGGTCTGCGTGGCCGACCAGATGTCGCACATTGCCGGTTCCTGACGCATCAGTGCCAGATATTCATCGATCAATGCATTGAACGCGACAATCAGCTCATCGGCAGAATGGGCCGCTGCAAGACCTTCCTCGATGCACTGGCGCGATTGGGCATTGCAGCTTTCAAACAGGTAGCGGATCAGGGCGCTTTTATCGGGAAAATACTGATAGAGCGCGCCAATCGAGATGCCGGCCTGCTGGGCGATCTCACTCATCTTGAGACTGTCGCTGCCTTTGGCGGCGATCAGCGCCGTGGCGCATTCAGCAATGCGACGAATCTTTTCCTGCGCCCGGCTCTGGCTGGGGGTGCGGCGCAGGATCGGTGCACTGGTTGTTTCTGTTTCCGTGGCGGAATTCTGCTTCATGACGGACTCACATTTTTCGCTCTTGACAGAATATGAGAGTTGCTCACATATTGCAAATATGAGGGTTACTCATATTTTGGGAGACGGAAGATGAATACACATCGTAATGATCGTTATCTGGTGATTGGCGCCAATGGCAAAACCGGCAGGCGTGTCGCTGAGAGGTTGTGGGAGAAGGGGGTGTCCGTGCGTTCTGTGTCGCGGAGCACCGAGGTTCCCTTTGACTGGGCCAACCAATCCACCTGGGCTGCCGCGCTTGACGGCATCGACAGTGCCTATGTGTCATACCAGCCGGATCTGGCCCTGCCGGGTGCCGTTGATGCCATTCGCGCATTTCTTTTGGCGGCAAAGAAGGCGGATGTGAAGCATGTCGTGCTTCTGTCCGGGCGAGGTGAGGAGGAGGCGGAAATTGCGGAAAAGGTTCTGCAGGATTCCGGGCTGGACTGGACCGTGTTGCGCGCCAGCTGGTTCATGCAGAATTTCAGCGAAAACTACATGCGGGACGAACTGCTTTCAGGTTCGCTGACCTTACCCGTCGGGCCGACGAAAGAACCCTTCATTGATGTTGACGATATTGCCGATGTCGCCGTTGCTGCCCTCACCGAAACGGGACATCGCAACAAGCTCTATGAACTCACCGGCTCGGAACTGTTCAGCTTCAGCGATGCAGTAAGCGAGATTGCCAGGGCGACAGACAAAAACTTGTCGTTCAATCCGGTCTCATACGCCGATTATGAGGCGGCGCTGCGCGAGCAGGCCTTGCCGGAAGATGTCATCACGCTTTTGCGCTATCTTTTCGTCGAGCTTTTCGATGGCCGCAATGCCAGTGTGGCACATGGTGTGGAGGAAGCTCTCGGGCGCAAGCCGCGCCGGTTTGCAGATTTTGCGCGCAAGGCTGCCATTGAAGGCACATGGGAGGGACAATCATGACGATGAGTTTTCAACTACTTGTTCTGCTGACGGCATGGGGGAGCGCGATTACAGGCGGCATCTTCTATGCGTTCTCAAGTTTCGGGATGGCCGCGCTGGCACGCATTCCGGCCAATGCGGGCATAACGGCGATGCAGTCGATCAATATCACCGTTATCAACGGAACGTTCTTTGCCGCCTTTTTCGGCACGGCATTGCTGTGTCTGGTGATTATCGTACTGGGATTGATGGGCTTTGGAAGCTTGTCGAAATGGGCGGTGATCGGCGCTGCCGTCTATCTTGTCGGCACTATTGGCGTCACGATGGCTTTGAATGTGCCGCTGAACAACCAGCTCGCGGCGATGGATGCCAGTGCCGCCGCGTCGGCCGATGTCTGGCTTACTTATGTGCGCGACTGGACCCTATGGAATCACGTCCGCACCATTGCTGCGCTGATTGCGGCCCTGATTCTGGGCGCGAGCGCGCTGGCAAGGGTGTGAGCAGAAAAGCGGACAAACAAAAAAGGCGGGTCCGAGGACCCGCCTTTTCTCTGCCTTACGGCAAAACTTATGCTGCGACGAGGTTGTCGGCAGACGAACGGCCCGAACGACGGTCCTGTACGATTTCGTACGAAACCTTCTGACCTTCATCGAGCGTGGCCAGACCAGCGCGCTGAACGGCGGAAATGTGGACGAATACGTCCGTGCCGCCCTGATCAGGCTGAATGAAGCCGAAGCCCTTGGTCGTGTTGAACCACTTAACTGTTCCCGTAGCCATGGGAAATTCCTTTGTAACATTAGTAGTAGAGTAGTCCGTATGCTTCGCACACGTCCCTGTGAATCGAATTTATGGACAGGAGATCGTCAGGAAGCACGGCGGGCCGCACGGGTCGCAAAGTCACTTGACCGAAAAATCGATGCGCTAACTATATGCGACAAATTTGACCAATACAAGACAGCTAAAATTGTCAGCTAAAAACTGATTTTACTGAGGCTTTTTGCCATTCCGAGCCCGAGCCGGTTTTGCGCGCTCAATCGGTCGAGCCAGAACAGCCGGAACAGAATCGGGGCGCTTCCGTCGCAGGGCGACATTTCATAGTGATCCCAGGTTTCAGGTACGGCGTTTCTCAATCGCAGATGAAAGCAGTGGCGGCGGTGAGGCTCTGTCTGCCCCTGTTCGGGATAGTCATAATCGACGGTTTCGAGATGGATCATGCCATCGTCATAGACGAGGCCGGTTTCCTCGGCGAATTCGCGATAGGCGGCGGCGAGAATGTCTTCTCCCGCATCGACCGTGCCGCCCGGCACCTGAAGCGGCGTTTCAGGAAAATCCGGTTCTTCAAAAACCAGAAGCCGGTCGTTCCATGTCGCGTAAATGAGTACTTTGTCGGTGGGTTGGATTGTAACGGTCATGGACTTTTCCGGCAGGGTTAGCGTTCAGACCATAATTGCAACGAATGATTTGCGGTAAAACCCGCATATTGTTGTGGGTCATCGCAGCTGGCGCGCGCGAAAAGCGTGTGCTCTCCTATCTTTGACTTCCACGTGACGTAGATATTCAGCATGTTGCAAACATATCTGCAAAATTGAGCGGGCGGATGGGCAGCGAGGCAGGACATGACGTCTGAACCAGACAAGGACAAGACGAAGCGGAGTGCGCCCAAGAAAGAGCGCCGCCGCAAAAAACCCAGGCGCAGTGTCTCGGAGCGCCTTCGCAAGAGTTCGGCCAAGCTGATTGGTGGTTCTCCGTCACGCGACGGAACCGATCTTTTTTCCCAAGTCTCGATGATGGTGGGAGCCTTTATGGTCTCGCCGGTGCGCAACACGCTGATTGCGCTCGGGACCGGTATTTTCGTTCTCATCGTGCTGATCGCCATCGGACAGGTTGCCATCAATCGCTGGAACGAACCCTTCTACGATGCGCTTGCGCGCAAGGATTTGCAGGCTTTCTTCCATCAGCTGATGGTTTTCTTCGGGATTGCGGGCAGCTTGCTTGTGCTCAACGTATCGCAAACCTGGCTCAACCAGATGTTCAAGCTCAAGATGCGTGAAGGACTGGCGCGCGATCTCGTGGGGCAATGGCTGGTGCCGGGTCGGGCATTTCGTCTCGCCAATGCCGGCGAGATCGGCATCAATCCCGATCAGCGTCTGCATGAGGATGCACGTCACTTTGCAGAAATGTCGTGCGATCTTGGGATCAACCTCCTCCAGTCGACCGTCATTCTGGTGAGCTTCGTCGGTGTCCTGTGGTCGCTCTCAAGTGGCTTTGTGTTTCATGTCGCTGGCTACAGCTTCTCCATTCCCGGCTACATGGTCTGGGCTGTCATCATCTACGCGGCCTCTGCCTCATGGCTGACATGGATCGTCGGGCGCAGTCTGGTCAATATCAACGCCAATCGCTATGCGCGTGAGGCGGATTTCCGCGCATCGTTGATGCGGGTCAACGAACATCTGGATGCCATCACCTTGTCGCGCGGCGAGGGGGATGAAAGACGTCGTCTCGATCTGGATATAGATGCGGTTCTGGCCGCAATCCGCAAGATCGTCTATGCGACCACGCGATTGACCTGGGTAACGGCCGGTTACGGCTGGCTGACAATCGTGGCGCCGATCCTCGTGGCGGCTCCGGTCTATTTCGGCGGGGGTCTGACATTTGGCGGGCTGATGATGGCCGTCGGCGCATTCTCACAGGTGCACAATGCGCTGCGCTGGTTCGTCGACAATTTCGGGGCGATTGCGGACTGGCGGGCAACGCTGCTGCGTGTCGCGAGTTTCCGTCAGGCGGTGCTGCGCATGGACGAGCTTGGTCATCTGGACCGGCAGATCGATCTTGAGACGAACGAAGATGACAGGCTGACGCTGGACGGTGTTTCCATCGCCGCCCCCGATCAGTGCCTGAAGCTCTCCCGCAAGGCTTTTTCGGTAAAACCCGGCGAGCGGGTGCTTGTGACGGGCGGGACCGAAACGCAAAGAACGCTGCTGTTCCGCGCATTGGGCGGGCTTTGGCCATGGGGCGAGGGGCGGATCGGCATGCCGGTTGGCGATGGTGTCGCCTTTATGCCGCGCGCGCCTTATTTCCCGCCGGGCAGCCTCAAGGGCGTGATCGTCTATCCGCTTGATATCAAGAAATTTTCTGAACAGGATCTGGAAAATGTCCTGCGGCGTGCCGGGCTTGAACGGCTTTCCACGAGCATGGATCGTGTTGCGCGCTGGGATCGCGTGCTGACGGACGATGAGCGCCAATGTATCGCCTTCGCCCGCCTCATATTGCAGAAACCGCAGTGGATCGTGATTGACGGTGCGCTCGATGGTCTCGACGCTGAAGCCTATGACAGGATTCGCGACATGCTGAACACCGAATTGAAGGATGCAGCCGTGATCCATCTCGGCAAGCCGCATTTGCATGACGGTCTTTTCACACAGCAGATCAATCTGGAAGACGATCCTTCAGGTAAGCCTCTGGAGCTGCCAGCCTTGAAAACAGCATGAAAAAAGCCGCCGGGATGACCGGCGGCTTTTTTGTTTCGGGATGTCTTCAGGCTATCAGCGGAAGTAGTCCTGCAGCGGGCGCACTTCCAGCGATCCGGCCTTGAGCGCAGCGATGGCCTCAGCAGCGGCTTCAGCTCCCGCCATGGTCGTGTAGTAAGGCAGCTTCTGCATCAGCGTTGCGCGGCGGATCGACTTGGAGTCGGAAACAGCACTGGCGCTGTCCGTCGTGTTGAAGACGAGATGAATCTGGCGATTGCGGATCGCGTCTTCCACATGCGGACGGCCTTCGATGACCTTGTTGATCTTGGTCGATTCGACGCCGTTGGCTTCGAGGAACTTCTGTGTTCCGCCGGTTGCCATGACCTTGAAGCCGATGCTTGCAAGCTTGCGGACCGCACCGAGCACGCGTTCCTTGTCCTCGTCGCGAACAGATACGAAGACCGTGCCTTCACGCGGCAGTTCAACGCCTGCGCCAAGCTGTGCCTTTGCGAAGGCCAGAGCATAGTCGTAGTCGAGGCCCATGACTTCGCCGGTCGAGCGCATTTCCGGTCCGAGCAGCGTATCGACGCCAGGGAAACGGGCAAACGGGAACACAGCTTCCTTGACCGCGATATGCGGGCGGGAAGGCGTCTTCGGCTTGCCGCCATAGGCGCCGAGTGCTGCTTCCAGGCTTTCACCGGCCATGACGCGGGCTGCAACCTTGGCGATCGGAGTGCCGACCGTCTTGGCGACGAACGGAACCGTACGCGATGCACGCGGATTGACCTCGAGAATGAAGATTTCGCCGTCCTTGATGGCGAACTGCACATTCATCAGGCCGCCGACATGAAGCGCCTTGGCAAGCGCCGCCGTCTGGCGTTCCAGCTCGGCAACGGTTTCAGGCGAAAGTGTATGCACCGGCAGCGAGCAGGCCGAGTCACCGGAGTGAATGCCAGCTTCCTCGATATGCTCCATGATACCGGCGACAAAGCTGTCCTTGCCGTCACACAGGCAGTCGACGTCCACTTCAATGGCTTCCGTCAGATAGGTATCGAACAGAAGCGGGTTCTTGCCGAGCAGCGTGTTGATCTGGCCGGTCTTGTCGTTCGGATACTTGGCCTTGATGTCTTCCGGCACCAGCTCCGGCACGGTGTCGAGCAGATAGTTCTGCAGCGAGCGTTCATCATGGATGATCTGCATGGCGCGGCCACCCAGAACATAAGACGGGCGCACGACAAGCGGGAAGCCGAGGTCGGCTGCGACGAGGCGTGCCTGCTCCACCGAATAGGCGATGCCGTTCTTCGGCTGGTTGAGATCGAGCTTGATCAACAGCTTCTGGAAACGGTCACGATCTTCCGCAAGGTCGATGGCGTCCGGCGACGTGCCGAGGATCGGGATACCGGCCTTTTCAAGCGCATTGGCGAGCTTGAGCGGGGTCTGGCCGCCAAACTGTACGATGACGCCGTGAAGCGTGCCCTTCTCCTGTTCAACGCGCAGGATTTCCAGCACGTCTTCCGCTGTCAGCGGTTCGAAATAGAGACGATCCGACGTGTCGTAGTCGGTCGAAACCGTTTCCGGATTGCAGTTGATCATGATGGCTTCATAGTCAGCATCATTGAGCGCAAAAGCCGCATGGCAGCAGCAATAGTCGAACTCGATGCCCTGACCGATGCGGTTCGGACCACCGCCGAGAATGACGACCTTCTTGCGATCCGACACCTCGGCTTCCGAGCGCGGCTGGCCGACGAAAGGCGTTTCATAGGTCGAGTACATGTAGGCAGTCGGCGAAGCGAATTCGGCAGCGCAGGTGTCGATGCGCTTGTAGACCGGATGCACGTCGAGTTCGCCGCGCAGCTTGGCCACGTCTTCCGCGTCCTGATCCGTCAGGCTTGCAAGGCGCGCATCGGAGAAGCCCATGGCTTTCAGCATACGCAGGTTTTCAGCGTCCTGCGGCAGGCCGTGTTCGCGGATGCGCTCTTCGGTCTTTACGATGGCTTCGATCTGTTCGAGAAACCACGGATCGATCTTCGATGCGTCGTGCACCTGCTCGGTGGTCAGGCCGAGGCGCATGGCCTGCGCGACCATGCGCAGACGATCCGGCGTCGGCGTGCCGATGGCAGCGCGGATGGCGTTCTTCTCGTCGCCTTCCTCGATATTCGGAATGGCAATTTCGTCGAGGCCGGTCAGGCCGGTTTCAAGACCGCGCAGCGCCTTCTGTAAGCTTTCCTGGAAAGTACGGCCAATGGCCATGACTTCACCGACCGACTTCATGGCGGTGGTCAGGATCGGCGAGGAACCGGGGAACTTTTCGAAGGCGAAACGCGGGATCTTGGTGACGACATAGTCGATCGACGGCTCGAACGAGGCAGGCGTTGCGCCGCCGGTAATGTCGTTGTCGAGTTCGTCGAGCGTGTAGCCGACGGCAAGCTTGGCTGCGACCTTGGCAATCGGGAAGCCGGTCGCCTTGGAAGCAAGCGCCGAAGAACGCGACACGCGCGGGTTCATTTCGATGACGATCATGCGGCCATTGGCCGGGTTGATCGCGAACTGCACGTTGGAGCCGCCGGTTTCGACGCCGATCTCGCGCAGCACCGCAATCGAGGCGTTACGCATGATCTGGTATTCTTTGTCGGTCAGCGTCAGCGCAGGCGCGACGGTGATCGAATCGCCGGTGTGTACGCCCATCGGATCGAGGTTTTCGATCGAGCAGATGATGATGCAGTTGTCCGCCTTGTCGCGGACGACTTCCATTTCATATTCTTTCCAGCCCAGAACCGACTCTTCAATCAGCACTTCGGTCGTCGGCGATGCGTCCAGACCGCGCTCGATGATTTCGAAGAATTCCTGGCGGTTATAGGCAATGCCGCCGCCGGTGCCGCCGAGCGTGAAGCTTGGGCGGATGATGGCAGGCAGGCCAACCACGTCGAGCGCCTGCGCAGCCTTTGCAAGTGCATGCGTCATGTAACGCTGCTTGCGTTCGACTTCGCCGAGCTGCCATTCGGTTTCAAGCTTGTCGAGCGCCTTGTCGAGATCGTCACCCGAAAACTGCGCCTTGACTTCGGCGCGCTTGGTTTCGTGGCGCTTGCGGTCTTCGTCCTTGATTTCGGTGGCGTTGGCGAGGCGGGATTCCGGCGTATCAAGGCCGATCTTTTCCATGGCTTCGCGGAAAAGCGCGCGATCTTCCGCCTTGTCGATGGCTTCCGCATTGGCGCCGATCATCTCGACATTGTAGCGCTCAAGAACGCCCATGCGGCGGAGCGACAATGCGGTGTTCAGCGCGGTCTGGCCGCCCATGGTCGGCAGCAACGCGTCCGGGCGTTCCTTGGCGATGATCTTGGCGACCACTTCCGGCGTGATCGGTTCGATATAGGTTGCATCCGCCAGATCGGGATCGGTCATGATCGTGGCCGGATTGGAGTTGACGAGGATGATACGGTAGCCTTCCTCTTTCAACGCCTTACAGGCCTGCGTGCCCGAATAGTCGAATTCACAAGCCTGGCCGATGACAATGGGGCCCGCGCCGATAATCAGGATCGATTTGATATCTGTACGTTTCGGCATGGGCGCTCGTCCTATCTTCTTCGCGCGCATGATCTTGTCCGAAAACCGGTTCCCATTTTCGGGATCATGCTCTTGTTTTACGCATGTCTTTGTCTCGAAACCGCTTCCCACTTTCGAGAGACATGCTGCTTAGCCTGCCAGAAAAGCCCGCACGGTTTTCCGGCGGGTTGGCAGCGTATGAATTCTGTGGGCTAAGCGGGCCTTATAGGCAATCGATTCCGAAAGCGGAACCCCACAAATCGTTTTATTTCAAAGAAAGTGCGGGCATTCACGAAAATTCTTGCCCGCCTCATACTTTCTCCGTCGATGTTATGACCGAAACACAGTGCTCGCGGGCCGTTCAGGCTTCTGCCTGAGCGACTTTCAGCGATGGTTTGTTGCGCTTTGTGAGCATATGGCCGAGCCTGTTCGACGGTAGTTCGATCAAGCGATAGGAAATCTTTGCTGCGATGATCGCACCAATCACGATGGCAGCCATGCCGGCGATCTCAAGTGTGGGGCCGAGGTTCAGCTTCCGCATCACCGCCCAGCCAAAACCGACCACGAACATATGTGTCAGGTAGAGCGAATAGGAAGTCGCCCCGAGATCGACAAAGAAATTGTCTCGCAGGTCGCCGAGCCAGCGCTCGATGCCCAATGCACCGGCAACCAGTAAAACAGCCGCACCGCACATGATGAGATAAGTGAAGAAGTTGTTGAATGCGACCAGTGGGGTGGAGAAGGTGCCGTAAAGAGCCGCTATGGCGAGGACGCCAATTCCGGCCAGCGCCACCGGGGGCAATTTTTCCCACAGGCGGTGTTTTTCCGCTTCGGCCAGCCACATGCCGCACATGAATGTCAGCAGGTTCTTGTGAAGATAGAATGCAGCGATGCTCGCCGATGGTTCGACGAAGAAGCTTCCGATGACACATGCGCCGAAGATACCGGTCAGCAAGATCGGGCGCTGTAAGGCATTTTTGCACCACCAGAACAAGGCGAATACGAGATAGAAGAACAATTCGTAGTTCAGCGACCAGCCGAGTTTGAAGATCGGGCGCCAATCGCTTGGGTCACCCGGTGTGGCGGCGGGTATGAAGAACAGCGATTTGATGAAATAGCCCACATCCGGAACCGTCGTCTTGAACAGTGACGGCAGATAAAGAGCGCAGATGAAAACCGTGATCGTGCAGAGCCAGTAAAGCGGCACGATGCGGAAAACGCGGCGCAGCAGAAAGTCACCGGGCCTGAACGGGCCGTCGGCATTGACATAGGCGATGATGAAACCGCTGATGACGAAGAACAGTTGAACGCCGAAAACACCCAGCATCGTGATGGCATTGTTTGTTTCTGCGCGCGGATGCTCAATCGTATGGGCGATCAGGACGGCCGTTGCCGCAAGACCGCGCAATATCTGGATCGAATAAAGCTGTTTTCGATTCTGCATCGTCTATGCCCCCATTGACAGAGCATGCTTTAGCGAATGCCGCGCATTTCCGCAATTACTAGCGTATAGATTGTGAAGGCTTCGCCTTCATGTTTGTGACATTGTGAAGGAAGCCGTCAATTTTTCTAGGATCCCTTCCATTGATGCTTGTTTTGACAGGTTTTGTCTATCGAAGCGGAAAGGGATTTCTATTGTCCAAACTATTGCGAAAGAGTCTTCGTTTGTGATTGACACTGCCATTTACTTTTTATGTTGCCGTGCCAACTCTTTATGCGACAATTACATGTATAGTTTGGTGCTGCTTCGTCGAGAGCGGCACGGTGTAGGGGAGTTGGTCAATGCGCTGGCAAGGCCGTAGGCAAAGTGACAATGTGGAAGATCAGCGCGGGGCGCAGGGCGGTGGCATAGGTGGCGGCTTCGGTCGCGGCGGGGGCCTTGGCGGTCCCGGCTTTCGAATCGTTCGCGGCGGCGGCATTTCCGGTATTCTCATTCTGGTGGTGATGTTCTTCGTGCTGCGTGCGGTTGGTATCGATCCGCTGCCGATCCTGTTCGGCGATGGCAGCATGGGGCCGAGCGTAACCCAGCAAGCCGGTCAATCCGGACGGACCGCTGCCGAGGGGGGCGCGGTTGCCAATGATGAGACAACGCAGTTCGCCCGCACCGTACTGGCTGAGACGGAAGACGTCTGGAGCGGCATTTTCAAGTCACGCGGCCAGACCTACACGCCGCCGACCATGGTGCTCTTTTCCGGACAGGTTCGTTCGGCCTGCGGCTTTGCTTCCGCGGCGTCCGGGCCGTTTTATTGCCCCGGCGATCGCAAGCTCTACATCGATCTGAGCTTCTATAAGGAACTGGCAAACCGTTTTGGCGCTTCCGGCGATTTCGCACAGGCCTATGTCCTTGCGCATGAGGTCGGGCACCATATCCAGAACCTGCTCGGCATTCTGCCGAAATTCAACCAGATGCGTCAGCAGATGAGCGAAGCGCAGGCCAACCAGATGTCGGTTCGTGTTGAGCTTCAGGCCGATTGCTTCGCCGGTGTGTGGGGTTACTACACGGAACAGAAGGGCATTCTGGAGGCGGGCGACCTTGAAGAAGCTCTGAATGCGGCACACCAGATCGGCGATGACACGCTGCAGCGCCGTAGTCAGGGTTACGTTGTGCCGGAAAGCTTCAATCATGGCACATCCGCCCAGCGCGCCAAGTGGTTCCAGCGCGGCTTCGATAGCGGCAAGCTGGAATCCTGTGATACATTCAGCGGTGATGTTTAAAGTCGTTCTGATACTTTAGAAAAAGGCGGTTTCGACCGCCTTTTTCTTTGTGGAGGAAAAACGCCCGTTCTTTTTGTCGAAAGCCCGCAATATTCGCCTTGTCGTGAAATAATTTTCCAGATAAATGCATTCGCACCGGCGCGGCCTTTTTCCGATTTGCAAGCGTGACGCTCAATTTTGAGCGGCGATGGCGCGCGAGTTCTCCAATCAACACAATTTATGAATGTTCCACCTTTTCAGTCGTGGAGCATATTTCAGGTGTCCCATGCATGATCCCCAGTTTGTACGGCGGGGCTTGTTACTCGTCTTTATGACACTGTTCCTCGACATTATCGGCATTGCGATCATCATGCCGGTTCTGCCGACTTTTCTCGAAGAGCTGACCGGTGCGGATATCAGCACCGCAGCCGTCGATGGTGGCTGGCTTTTGCTGGTCTATGCCGGAATGCAGTTCCTGTTCGCGCCGATGATCGGCAATCTGAGCGACCGTTTCGGGCGACGGCCGGTGCTGCTCGCCTCGATTTTCACCTTCGCGCTCGACAATCTGATCTGTGCGCTCGCAACCACCTATTGGATGCTGTTTGTCGGCCGTGTGCTGGCAGGCATCAGCGGAGCAAGCTTCGCGACGGCATCCGCCTACATTGCCGATGTCAGCGATGACAGCAATCGTGCGCGCAATTTCGGCCTGATCGGCATTGCTTTCGGTGTCGGCTTTGCGCTTGGTCCGGTGCTGGGCGGCTTGCTGGGGGAGTTCGGTCCGCGCGTTCCGTTCTACGGAGCGGCGTTCCTGTCTTTCATCAACTTCATCCTCGCCTATTTCCTGTTGCCGGAGACGTTGACGCGCGAAAACCGGCGCACCTTCCAGTTCGCCCGGGCCAATCCGCTGGGCGCGCTCAAGCAGATGCGAAACTATCCCGGCATCGGCTGGGTGGTGCTGGTCTTCTTCCTGTTCTGGCTGGCTCATGCCGTCTATCCGTCCGTCTGGGCCTTCGTCGGTGCTTATCGCTATAACTGGAGCGAAGCCCAGATAGGTCTGTCGCTGGGGCTTTTCGGTATCGGCGCAGCGTTCGTGATGGCGCTGGTTCTGCCAAGGGTCTTGCCGGTGCTTGGCGAGCGGCGCACAGCGATCACAGGCGTGCTGTTTTCCTGTCTTGGCATGATTGGATACGCCATCGCATGGGAAGGTTGGATGGTTTATGCCGTCATCTTCCTGACGGCGCTGGAAGGTCTGGCCGATCCGCCGCTGCGCAGTATTGCGGCAGGCAAGGTTCCGCCTTCCGCGCAAGGCGAATTGCAGGGTGCACTGACAAGCGTGTCGAGCATTACGACCATCATCGGCCCGCTCATCTTCACGCAGCTATTCGCCGTGTTCACCGGCATGAATGCGCCGTTCGTCTTCGCTGGAATGCCCTATGCCGTCGGAGCCGGACTGGTTTTTCTGGCGCTGGTCATCGTGGTGGCGCGGGTGCGTCCAACGCCCTCGGCCAAGCCCTCAGAGGTTTGATCGATACGGAAAATGAAAAGGCCGGAGTTTTTACTCCGGCCTTTTACTTCGATAATTCTTTTAGAGGGCTTAGAGCGCGTTTCGATCTGATTGAATCAGATAGGCGCTCTAACTTTTTGTTTTGACGCGCATCTCTTCCGAAAACCGTTTCACACTTTTCGGGATGCGCTCTAAGCCGCCTGTTCGCGTTCCGGAAGCGGCGTTTCGCCCTTCTTTTCGCGGATCAGGTTGATGAAGCGGCGGAACAGATAGTGCGAATCCTGCGGGCCGGGCGATGCTTCCGGATGGTGCTGCACCGAGAATACCGGCTTGCCGACGACGCGCAGGCCGCAATTGGTGCCGTCGAAGAGCGACACATGCGTTTCCTCGACATTTTCCGGCAGCGAGTCTGAATCGACCGCGAAGCCGTGGTTCATCGATACGATCTCGACCTTGCCGGTCGTGTAGTCCTTCACCGGATGGTTGGCGCCGTGATGGCCCTGATGCATTTTCTCGGTGCGTCCGCCAAGTGCGAGCGCCAGCATCTGGTGGCCGAGGCAGATGCCGAAGACCGGAAGGTCGGTTTCGACAAGCTTCTTGATGGTTGGAACGGCATATGCGCCGGTCGCTGCCGGATCGCCAGGACCGTTGGACAGGAAGACACCATCCGGGTTGTGGGCCAGAACGTCCTCAGCCGTTGCCGTTGCAGGCAGCACGGTGACCTTTGCGCCGAGGCCGGTGAGCAGGCGCAGAATGTTACGTTTCACTCCGAAATCGAGCGCCACCACGTGATATTCCGGGGTGTCCTGTTCGCCATAGCCGTCTGCGAGCGTCCATGGAGTTTCTTTCCATGTGAGGCTCTGGCCAACCGTGACGTCCTTGGCGAGATCGAGATTTTCAAGACCGCTCCATGCGGCGGCGCGTGCCTTGAGTGCTTCGAGGTCGAACTTGCCGCTCGGATCATGAGCAATGACTGCGTTCTGTGCGCCGCGCTCGCGGATGAGCGAGGTCAGCGCGCGCGTATCGATACCGGCCAGTGCAATGACGCCGCGGTGCTTCAGCCACGCATCCAGATCTTCCGTTGCGCGGAAATTCGATGGTGACGTGATGTCAGCCTTGAAGATCGCGCCGACTGCGCCGTGGCGATTGGCCGGCGTCAGGTCTTCAACGTCTTCGGCATTGGTGCCGACATTGCCGATATGCGGGAAGGTGAAGGTTACGATCTGACCGGCATAAGACGGGTCGGTCAGGATTTCTTCGTAACCGGTCAGCGCCGTGTTGAACACGACCTCGGCTTCAATCGCACCGATTGCACCGAGGCCTTTGCCTTCGATCACGGTTCCGTCCGCAAGTACGAGGATGGCGGTTCGCTTCTCAACAGTCCAGGGTGCTGTTTTCGGTGTGGTTTCTGTCATGGTCTGCACTCCTGATTGTTAGCCGCGCGCCAGCGTGTGCTGTTATTTCGTTGCCAGCTAGAGCGTCGAACTGATGGAATCAAATCGACGCTCTAACTGTTTGTTTCCATGCATGCCGTTGTCCCAAAACCGGTTCCCACTTTTGGGCGGCATGCTTTATGCGGCACGCGTTCGTGTTCCAACGACCACCGGAAGGGTGGCTTGAAAGATGAAGCGTCAAGGGTCATATATGCGCCAAAAGGCAGCGGGGATTTTAAACCTCCCGCCGCGAGCACGTGCCGATGTCCTGCTAAGCCTTGAGCAATAGAGAAACTTGGACGCCGGGTCAATCGTCCGAGGCCATGCTTTCCTGAAATAATGACGATAATCGTCGTATTATTATTTCTCGGGATGGTGGTTCGGACAGCTCGGCGATTCTATTCGCTTGTTGTATAGATGCAGGAAACGAACAACAAAGAACTTACACCGTCAGGAGAGACGTTATGCTTCGCCAGGAGATTTCCCAGGCCCTCACGACCGCGCTGAAAGCACAGGAGAAGCGTCGCATGTCGACGCTGCGTTTGATCCTGGCTGCGGTAAAGGACCGAGATATCGCCAACCGTACTGCTGGCAAGGACCCGGTCGGGGATGAAGAATTGCTGGGTATTCTCGGCAAGATGGTCAAGCAGCGCGAAGAATCCGCCCGCATCTATGAAGAAGGCAGCCGTCTTGAGCTCGCTGAAGCCGAGCGTGAGGAAATCACGATCATTTCCGAATTTCTGCCGCAGCAGATGAGCGAGGATGAGGTCAAGCAGGCCTGTGCGGATGTGATTGCCGAAATCGGTGCTCAAGGTCTGCGCGACATGGGCAAGTGCATGGCCGTTCTTAAAGAGCGCTATGCAGGCAAGATGGATTTCACCAAGGCCAGCGCCATCGTGAAATCGCTTCTGCAGTGAAAGCGTGAGGCATAAGTGCCTTTCGCTTTTGTTTCAGCCCCCGCTCTGGCGGGGGCTTTCTATTGTTTGGGCGCTATACTCAGCCCTGCTTGACGGCTTTCAGTCGCGTATCGCTGAGGAGGCCCTGTTCTTCGAGGACCGGATAGGCCATTGAGGCGAGAAGCGAGTTGATCTGCTTGAGGTCGCGGATCGTGTCGAGATGGATGCTGCTGGTCTCGATGCTGCGGGTGGCGCCTTCGCGCAGTCGGCTGAAATGGCGCATGCTGGTCTGCTTTTCCAGTTCACGCAGCTGGTCCTTTTCCTGCACTAGCTGACGGGCCGTACGGCCATCGCGTGAGACGATCACATTGAACGCCATGTGCGCATTGGCCAGAACCATGGCGTGGAAATGGCTGAGTTCCTTCCAGCCTTCTTCGGTGAATTCCAGCTTGTGGTCCATCTTCTTTTGAACATGCGCCAGCATGTTGCGCACGATGATGTCGCCGACCTGCTCAAGCTTCACACATGCGCCCAGCAATTCCTGCATGCGCAGCGACTCGAAATCACTCAGCTCATGGGTTGCAAGCTTGGTCAGATAGAGCTTGATGGCAGCATGGCGCTTGTCCACGCGGTCATCGAGAGCTTCAAGTTCATCGATCCGCACCTGATCGGGCTTCTCATAAAGCTCGATGATCCGCCGCAGCATGACTTCGATCGTGTCGCAGACGCCGACCACTTCGCGGGTTGCATTGGCAAGCGCCTGTGAGGGCCGGTCGAGCACGGCAGTGTCGAGCGCGCTATATTGCTCGATCTCGATGGGCTGCTGTGAAGCCGGGGTGCCCTTGTCCGCATTGAGATTAACCAGAGCCTCTGTTGCGCGCAGCACGAGGCCAGAAAGCGGAATACCGGCAATCATCACGATGACATTGAACAGGATATGCGCATTGACCACCTGCGAAACCGGATCGGTGCCGAGGAAGGCAACCGACGGTTTGAAGGTCTGGTAAAGCACGAGCATGATGAGTGACCCGGCGCCGCGCATCAAAAGATTGCCGAGTGGCACGACGCGGGTTTCAGGTGGCGCATGCCGGGTCAGGATCGGGGCGATGATCGAAGACCCCAGATTGACGCCGAGAACCATCACCACGGCGAGCTCTGGATGGATCAGCCCGCGCGAGGCAAAGGTCGTAAGCAGGATGACGGCGGCAACGCTGGAATGAAACAGCCATGTCATGAGTGCTGCGAGCAGATAGGCAGTGATCGGGTCGCTTGACAGATAGTCGACGATGACCGGCAGCAATTCACTTTGCCGCAGCGGCTCGGTGGCCTGTCCGGTCATTTCCAGTGACATGATGAGCAGGCCGATACCGACCAGAATGCGTCCGATCTGCCGCCAGTCGCGGCGCTCGGTGGTCATGAAGATGCCTGTGCCGATGACAAGGCAGAGCGGTACCAGAAGCGTGAGGTCGTAGCTCAGGATCTTGACGACGAGGGCGGAGCCAAGCTCGCCGCCGCGCACGGCCATGAGGCCTGCAACGCCGCTTACGAAACCTGAACCGACAAATGAACCGACGAGAAGCGTAACCGCTGTCGAGCTTTGCAGGGCGACAGCAAGGGCAAGGCCGAAGGCGACGGAAAGCAGCGGGTTCTGCATCTGGTTGCGCAAGCGTCTGCGCAGCCGGTCGCCATAGGCACGCTCCACCCCGGTCCGAACCATGCGTGTCGCCCAAAGCAGGAGCGCAACTGCACCGGCCAGATGCAAAAGGACCAAAGAACCATTCACGGCAAAATCCCTTCGGGTTGGAGGTTGACATCTGTGATTAAGCTAACGCAACAAATGAAGAAAAAATATGTTCCGGCTAATCAATTCTTCAAGAGATATGGGCTTGTTCGCAATTAAAAGCAATCCATTCCCGCAGCGTCATGACGGATATATGACAGTTTTGTGACAGCGGGCTTGTTTGGCAGCGACATGTGATTAGCGGGGAGGGACATGCCTGCACGATGGACTGTCAGAACGGGCGCGCCTATATACTCTAAGGAATACACTCCCGCTGTCTGAACGAACTGAAAGTGAAATCTGTAATGCGTTTTCCGCCCTCCTTTCTCGATGAGATCAGAGACCGCGTCCCGATCTCGACGCTGATAGGAACGCGCGCTTCGTTCGACCGCAAGAAGAGCAATCCTCCGAAGGGTGATTTCTGGGCCTGCTGTCCGTTTCATGGCGAGAAGACGCCAAGCTTTCACTGCGAAGATCGCAAGGGTCGCTATCATTGTTTCGGCTGCGGCGTAACCGGCGACCACTTCAAGTTTCTGACCGATCTTGAAGGCCTGAGTTTCCCGGAAGCAGTGGAGCGTGTGGCCGATATGGCAGGCGTTCCGATGCCTGCGCGCGATCCGGAAATGGAAAAGCGCGAGGCGCAGCGCGCAACGCTTTATGACGTCATGGAGCTGGCCGCGCAGTTCTTCGAAAACCAGCTGCAAAGCGCCGTTGGAGCCAAGGCACGCGCCTATCTGCGGGATCGCGGACTTTCGACCGCAACGCAGCAGTCGTTCCGCATTGGCTATGCGCCAGAGTCGCGCAATGCCTTGAAGGAGTTTCTGGCTGGCAAAGGCGTGTCGCGCGAGCAGATCGAAGCGTGCGGTCTCGTCGTGCACGGCGAGGGGATTGCCGTTTCCTACGACCGTTTTCGCGATCGCGTCATGTTCCCGATAGAGGATTTGCGCGGGCGGATCATTGCTTTCGGCGGGCGTGCGCTTTCTGCGGACGCTCCGGCCAAATATCTGAACTCGCCGGAAACCGAACTCTTTCACAAGGGGCGGGTTCTCTATAACGGATTGCGGGCGCGCAAGGCCTGCCAGCCGCAAGCTGGAGAGCCGGCCAAATCCATCATCGCTGTTGAAGGCTATATGGATGTGATCGCGCTTGCGCAGGCGGGTATCCATCAGGTGGTGGCTCCGCTCGGTACGGCGCTGACGGAAGAACAGCTCGAACTTCTCTGGCGCATCAGCCCTGAACCGGTTCTGTGCTTTGATGGCGATGGTGCGGGGCTTCGCGCCGCCTATCGCGCCGTCGATCTTGGATTGCCTGCCTTGCAGCCCGGCAAATCGCTGCGCTTTGCACTATTGCCGGAAGGGCAGGACCCGGACGATCTGGTCAAGGCGGAAGGCCCAGCCGCATTTCATGCGGTCCTGCGTGACGCCAGACCGCTGGTCGATATGGTGTGGACGCGGGAAACGACGGGCGGTGTGTTCGATACGCCGGAACGCCGCGCCGAACTGGAGGCGCGGCTGCGTGAAATTACCAGCCGCATCGCGAATGAGGACATTCGGCGCCACTACAGTCAGGATATGCGCGACCGGGCGCAAGCTTTTTTTGGCCAGGGGCGTCAAGGGTATCAAGGCGGCGGTCAGCGCAATTCGTCTTTCAACCGCAGGAATGATGGCGGACGGGGACGCGGCGGACCGGCGGGCGGCAATGGCCGCCTTGCGATTTCCGACAGTCTGGTGCGCTCCACGCTGGTAAAGGGCGGCAGGCCGGGCGCTGGATCACATGCCCCCTTGCGCGAAACGGCCATCGTGCTGACGCTTCTCAATCACCCACGGCTGATTGAAGAAGATTTCGAGACGCTGGCGGCACTCGATCTGGGACATGAGGCACTCAAGTCGCTGCATCTGGCCATGCTGGATGTGCTGGCTGCCGGCCATATGGAAGATGGTCACGCCATGCGGCACGCACTGGTCAATGCCGGTCATGGCGAGCAGATTGAAATGCTCGAACTCGTGGTGAAGGGTGCGAAACTCTGGACTGCGACGGCTCTGGCCGCAGAAGACGACGCGCGCGAAGCCCTTCGTCAGGCGCTTCACTTGCATCAGCGTGCGCGCACACTACATAAGGAGCTGCGGGCCGTTGAGGCCGCACTTGAAACAGACGAGACGGGCGAATTGTTTGCACGTCTCAGAGATATACAAAATCAGATTTTGAAAGCTGATGCGACTGAAGCTCTGATCGACGGTTTTGGACTGTCTTCGGGGCGCCCACCCGGCGGTTTCTGATTCGGATTTCCGAATCAGTTCTGCGAGAACAGCCGGAAATGCGGGGTTGCGATCCGGAAAACGTGCTCTATCTGGCCAACGAAGAGGTCGCGACAACAAATGATTCGCTTTTTAAGCCCGAATCATGTGAGTCGCTCTTGACGTGTGGCGTAAATGACGGAATCACGACAGTTCGAACAAGGAAAAGAACAGAAACCGGTGATATCCGATGCTGCAAGGCAGCAAGCCGGATTTGGGCCGGAAAAGTGGCCCGGAAAGTGGCGTTGTCTGGTTGACCGCCTGATCTGCCCACAAGAAATCGGAGATGAAGAAGCCCGATACCGATGGCAAGGTTAATCCGCCATTAACAGGAAATCGGCTACTCGCAGAATCAACTGACGGATTGCGGCCTCGCAAAACTGTCCGAGAACTCTATATATCTTAGAAGCGACCGGGGTCGCCTGGAGAAGAACATATGGCAACGAAGGTTAAGGAAAACGAAGAAGCCGAAGTCGAGCGCGAAGGTGCTGCCGACGGTCCGCTTCTCGACCTTTCTGACGATGCTGTCAAGAAGATGATCAAACTCGCGAAGAAGCGCGGCTACGTCACCATGGACGAGCTGAATGCCGTGCTGCCTTCCGAGGAAGTGACATCCGAGCAGATCGAAGACACGATGTCGATGCTTTCCGATATGGGTATCAATGTCGTTGAAGATGACGAGCAGGACAACGACCGCGAAGAAAACAACGACGACGACTCGGAAGAGGGCGGCGATCTGGTCGAATCCGGTGGCACGGCTGTTGCCACCACCACGACCAAGAAAGAGCCGACCGACCGTACCGACGATCCGGTGCGCATGTATCTGCGCGAAATGGGGTCCGTCGAGCTTCTGTCGCGCGAAGGCGAAATCGCGATTGCAAAGCGTATCGAGGCTGGTCGCGAGACCATGATCGCCGGGCTTTGCGAAAGCCCGCTGACCTTCCAGGCGATCATCATATGGCGCGACCAGCTGAACGATTCCAACATTCTGCTGCGCGAAATTATCGACCTCGAAACCACCTATGCCGGTCCGGAAGCCAAACAGGCTCCGGTGATCGAGCGCGTGGAAGAGGAAAAGCCGCGCGATGACAAGCCTCAGCGCCGCTCGCGTGATGACGACGACATTACCAATGTCGGCGGCGACATGCCCGCGGAAGAGGAAGAAGAGGACGAGGACGAAGCCAACCTGTCGCTGGCGGCCATGGAAGCCGAACTGCGTCCGCAGGTCATGGAAACGCTCGACCTTATCGCCGACACCTACAAGAAACTGCGCAAGCTGCAGGACCAGCAGGTCGAGGGCCGTCTGGCCGCGACGGGCGAACTGTCGTCGAGCCAGGAGCGTCGCTACAAGGAACTGAAAGATCAGCTCATCAAGGCAGTGAAGTCGCTGTCACTGAACCAGAACCGTATCGAACAGCTCGTCGAACAGCTTTACGACATCAACAAGCGTCTGGTGCAGAACGAAGGCAAGCTGCTGCGTCTGGCCGAATCCTTCGGTGTGCGTCGTGAGGAATTCCTGAAGGAATATCAGGGCCACGAGCTGGACCCGAAATGGGTAGAGCGCGTGAGCACGCTTTCAGCCCGTGGCTGGAAGGAATTTGCAGCCAAGGAAGAGCGCGCCATCGACCGTCTGCGTTCGGAAATCCAGATGCTGGCGACCGAAACCGCGATCTCCATCGGCGAATTCCGCCGTATCGTCAATCAGGTGCAGAAGGGCGAACGCGAAGCGACCATCGCCAAGAAGGAAATGGTGGAAGCCAACCTTCGTCTCGTCATCTCGATTGCCAAGAAGTACACGAACCGTGGTCTGCAGTTCCTCGATCTCATTCAGGAAGGCAATATCGGTCTGATGAAGGCGGTCGACAAGTTCGAATATCGCCGTGGTTACAAGTTCTCGACCTATGCGACATGGTGGATTCGTCAGGCAATCACCCGTTCGATTGCCGATCAGGCGCGCACCATCCGTATTCCGGTGCACATGATCGAAACGATCAACAAGATCGTTCGTACATCGCGCCAGATGCTGCATGAAATCGGTCGTGAGCCGACGCCGGAAGAACTGGCTGAAAAGCTCGCCATGCCGCTCGAAAAAGTGCGCAAGGTACTGAAGATCGCCAAGGAGCCGATCTCGCTCGAAACGCCGGTTGGCGACGAGGAAGATTCACATCTGGGCGATTTCATCGAGGACAAGAACGCGCTTCTGCCAATCGATGCAGCGATTCAGGCTAATCTGCGCGATACGACGACCCGTGTTCTGGCTTCGCTGACGCCGCGTGAAGAACGTGTTCTGCGTATGCGTTTCGGCATCGGTATGAACACCGACCACACGCTGGAAGAAGTCGGCCAGCAGTTCTCGGTTACCCGCGAACGTATCCGCCAGATCGAGGCCAAGGCGCTGCGCAAGCTGAAGCATCCGAGCCGTTCGCGTAAGCTGCGTTCGTTCCTCGATAGCTAGGGCCTGGATAGCTGAACTGAACAAACACATACGGGAAGGGGAGGCGATATGTCTTTTTTGAAGCGTCTTTTCGGTGGAGGCTCTGCCTCCGAGACACCGGCAGAGCCGAAAGAGGCGGGTCGCCTTGAACACAAGGACTTTCTGATCATTGCCACGCCCTATAGCGAGGGCGGGCAGTATCAGGTCTGCGGCGTCATTTCCAAGACGATCGATGGCGAAGTGAAGGAATATCGCTTCGTTCGCGCCGACCGTTGCCCCGGCATCGAAGATGCCGCCAGCATTTCGCTGAATAAGGGACGGCAGATCGTGGATGAACAAGGCGAAGCTATTTTCCGCTGAGCCGCCTGCGAGAGAATTGAAAAAGCCGCGCATCAAGATGCGCGGCTTTTGCTTTTTAGAGCATAATCCGACCGGAGTGAAACGAGGATCGATAAGATTATGCTTGAAATAGAAGACGTTAGAGCGCCGATCTGATCTTATCAGATCGAAACGCGCTCTAACTGTTAATGCGGGTCGCACACCATGGCGACCATTCTGCGCACGATGGGCAGAATGGCGAGGAGAACCGGAAAGGCGACCACCCACGAAAGGGCCCATGCCGTCATCCAGCTGGATGCGAGATTGGGATGGGCAATGCCAAGGGTCTTGGCGGTTGCAATCAACGACACAATGAACGTCATCATGATCGATAGGATGAACGGCATCACAATAGATGCATAGCGTGCAGGCAGCTTCCTGCGGCGTGCGCATTCAAACTGAGACATGTGTATTCCTGAATATTATGCAGGGAAGGCGCAACGAAACATCAATGCGAATTGCCGTTCCCGGCGAGATTGATGCGTTGCCTAACGTAAGACGCTTACGGTCATGATGATGACGCGGGTCTAATAGCCCGATCCGGATCGAATATCAAGTGTTCTGAAATGGCGGCGATTTGTCCACGCCATTCCCGACATAATTCCATTATACGCTGCGTTATGAACGACAAACCATTCTGGCGCACCAAGACCTTGAACCAGCTCACCCGCAGCGAGTGGGAGAGCCTGTGTGACGGTTGCGGCCAATGTTGCCTGCATAAATTGCAGGATGACGACACAAACGAGATTTACTGGACCAGCGTTGCCTGCACGCTGCTCAACCCGGACAGCTGCCAGTGCCGTGATTATCCGAACCGCAAGAAGACGGTGCCGGACTGCGTTTTTCTGACGCCGGAAATCGTTGACGAGGTGGACTGGCTGCCTGTGACGTGCGCCTACCGTCTGGTTGCAGAAGGTTCGGATCTCTATTGGTGGCATCCGCTTATTTCGGGTTCACCCGAAACGGTGCACGAGGCAGGTATTTCCGTTCGCGGCAAGGTGACGGCTTTCGATCACGATCTGGAAGATGACGACGATTATCTCGATCATATGGTGATGCCGAGCCACCGCTGATGGCTCGTTTGCGTTTTTCAAACATTGCGTAAATTTAATCTATGCTTCAAATATAGCAGCGCGGATTTTGTTTCCTTATAACGCATTGAATTTATTAAGTTTATAAAAGCAGTGCGCAGGCATTCCTTCTACTTCATATGAAGCTGAACGGCACATGAACGTTGGTTTTTCATTCTGTTCATCTATAGGGCGCTACTTCTCGGGTGCCTCAGGCAAGACCTGAAAACAAATCGAAGAGGTTCAAAGATGTCTGCTATTTCGCTCAAGTCGTTCGTCGTAACCGCCGCTCTTGGTGTTGCCGCCATCTTCACGACGGCAGCTTCCGCCAGCGCCGCATCGCCGGTTGTCGCTCCAACCATCAGCACGTCGGCAAGCTCTGCCATCGTGAATATCGATTACCGAGGCTACCACCATAGCCGTCCAGCTTATCGTGGCCGTGCCTGCTCCATCGAAGGCGCCAAGATGAAGGCTAATCGCATGGGCATCCGCAATGCGCGTGTCGTCTATCGCGGCAAGTCGGTTCAGGTTCGTGGCTTCCGTCATGGTCGCCCTGCCGGTGTCGTGTTCGCAAATGTTCGTGGTTGCCCGATCATTCGCTAAGGCGCACGGTTTAAGTTTCAAAAGCCCCGGCCTGAGTAAATCAGGCCGGGGCTTTTCTTTGTGGCGGGTAAAAGAAAAGGGGCGCTGGAGCGCCCCTTCGCAATTGCCAATTGGATTGCCATTATTCCTTGATTTCGAAAACGACATTGACCGAAACGTTATAGCTGTTCTCGCCAGCTGCAACGGGCACGGCATCTTCCGGCGCTGCTGCAGCCATGGTCTTATACTGAGCACGAGCGATTGGCATCGGCATGGGTGGGCGGCTCTGCTCGTTGATCTCGACAACGCGGCCAATGCCTACACCGGCAGCATCGGCAAGGGTCTTTGCCTTGGCGATGGCGTCGGCAACGGCACGCTTGCGCGCTTCATTGATCGTGGCGGCTGGGTTGTCGTTCACGAAACTCAGATCGCCACCCTGATTGACGCCGAGCGTGACGGATTCATCAAGCACATTGCCGACCTTGGCCAGATCGCGCACGCGTACAGTCAGGCTGTTCGAAACCGTATAGCCGGTAATGCTTGGTTCTTTCAAACCATTCTTGTCGTCCGGATAGACGTAGCGTGGCTGGATGTTGATGCCGCCGGTCTGAAGATCGCGATCTTCGATACCAGCTTTCTTCATGGCTTCGAGTACTTTCGCCATGGCTTCGTTGTTGGCGGTCATAGCTTCGCGAGCGGTCTTTGCCTCGCGCAGTACGGAGAGATTGAGGATGGCCATATCGGGCGAGGCGGTCATGGTGCCTTCGCCAGTGACGGCGATACGCGCAGGCTGCTTCGTCATCTGATTCTCCTGTGCCAGAGCTGGCAGCGTCAGCGCGCCTGCGAGCATGATTGCAGAAAAGGAGGTTGCAAGAAGAGTGGTAGCGCGGTTGTTCATAAAATCTCCTGTAGAGAAAGTTGAGGCAGCTCTGGCAAAGCTGGTTACACCGGAGCGGCTGGCCACTTTGCCTTTGAAATCGCTTATTTCTTAAGTTCCCTCTTATGTATGAAGCCGACGATATCAGATTCGAATTGCGTGCCAATTACAACTGCTGGTTCAAATCAGAAATACCGTGGTTTTAGAGCGGTTCCAGTTAAAGCGGAGTCGCTGGAACCGCTCTAACTATTTGTTTCGTCGCATTATCCTACGCAAAACCGCTTCGCACTTTTGCTGGAAATGCTCTAGGTTGTATGCATCGCAACTGAATATGTGCGCATTAGGGCAACTGATGCATTTGACAGCTTGTATCCCGGCTTTCTTTAGGGTAGGTCAACGTTGCGTGGGGCCTGTAGCTCAATTGGTTAGAGCCGGCGGCTCATAACCGCTTGGTTGGGGGTTCGAGTCCCTCCGGGCCCACCATTCTCTTAAAACGGCATTGATTTTACTTACTTTTTTGCCGTTTTTTGCCCCACTTTTTTCAACCCCGATTTGGGTGGGACAACTTTGTTCTCCATTTGCTCCGGCATGAGCTTATGAATCGCATTGCCAGCGAGTCGCTTGCGGCTCGCGTTGCGCGTGTAAAGCGTCGTCTGTTGCTTGGTCGTCCAGCCGAAGATCGCCATTAGCTCGTCATCGGTTGCACCATTCTCGGCAGCGATGGTTGCACCCGCCTTGCGCAGACCGTGGGCGGTGCAGTGCGGTAAGCCAGCTTCGTCACACCAAGCTCGAACACGATTGCCTAATCCGTTACCGGTGAACGGGCGACCATATTCGGTTATCAGAAAAGTCATGTCGCCGGTTTTGCTTTCAACCATGGTTTTCTGAAGGATTGGCAAAATCGGGATTTCCACAGTCACATTGCTGCTGTGCTGGGTCTTCGGCGGACGGTATTTCAGCCATCCCGAATTCATATGCTGTTTGCCGACGCGTGCCAGATCGGCAATTCTCAGCCCGGTAAACAAGCCCAGGTGGAGGAACAGGCGCGCCTTGCTTCCGGCTGGATGTTTCGCCTCGAACTGGTGAACTTCATCGACCGACCATGTATGAAATGATTTGTCGGCCTTCGCGCGCGGGATGCCGTGGGCGGGATTAACTTTGATATAGCCGTTGTGATAGCCCCAGTCGAACAGAGCCGATATCGCTTTGACGACATTATTCCGTGCGCCCGGTGTGTCGCGCAGCTCGTCGCGCACTTCGGTAATGTGCCTTTTCTCCATGGCGAGAAATGGGAGATCGCCGCGACGGTGTTTATTGGTGCGACTGTCGCAAACCTCTTCCAGCATCGTAACGCGGCGGCTGAAAGTGCCATCGCTAACCGTTCCCTTTGCGCGGGTTTTGTACTGCTCCAGCAGCCACTGGAAGCTTCCGGACTTGGCAGATGTAGTGACGGGCGCGACAACTGTGTTTGCGGGCTCGTAGGGTATGCCCAGTCGAGCGCATGCCACTTCCCGGTCGAAAGCCTCGGTTCCGGGCTTTTCGTGCAGGCGCACCTTTGGGCGTCCCGCCTTCCTGAAATAAAGGCGGACGTTGTTAAACCGGTCGCGATCTACGCTTACGCCCTTCGGCAGTTTGTTTTCGGTGCTCATTCGTCCCAAGGATTGCCTGTTGTGGTGCATCCGTCAATATCCTCAAGCCTATGCGGCAATGATCGCCATGCTTCGCCCAGCTCGGACACGTCCCAAACCAGCCGACCGCCCAAAAGCCTCGGCTGTGGCAGTTGTCTGCTTTCGACAAGTCGGTCGAACAAACTGGGGCTGATATCGAACAAGGCGGCGGCTTTTAGACGTCCGACGCCGAAGGGCGGGAGGGACGATGGCAGAGAGGCCATGCGTTCGGCTTTAGCTGTCATTGTTGCCCCCATTGTCTTTTAGTCCAACTGTAATGATCTCGGCGTTTCGAGTGCGAAGGAATGGCACAAAGTCTGCTCCCTCATATTTCGCATCCGTACTGGATCGAGCTTCGATGATTCGAAACTGGTCACCCTCGGCTAGATACAAGCTGGCTACCTCGATCACACGCTGGCGTGTCGGTTCCTCTGCCAGATCGTAAACATCATCATCAAGGTTACCGGCGTGCCAAGTCCATGGGGTCATGATTCCACCTCGATTGCTGCACGAATTGCGGCGCGGGCAGACGTGACAGCAAATATCTGGTCACCGAAAGACATGCCTGTTGCGTTCAATGCTGCGATTTCTTCAAGCGCCTCCCGCAGCCGCTTCTCCGTATCGATGCTTTCAACCAATGATTTGGACAGTTCTTCGTTGGCCGCGCTCTTGGTTTCCAGCGCCTTTTCAGAAGCCGCGAGCTTGGTTTCGATGACCTTGCTCTGTTTCCATACCTTCACGAGCAGTGAGGGATGGTCGCCCATATCAACAGAAAACCGCCAAAGGTCAGCATCACTCTGCGCTTCGTCACGTAGCTTGCGATCCTTTATGACCTGCTGTTCAAGCCGTTCATAAGCAGCAGCCTTCGCCGCGTTGTCGGCTTCGGCTTTCTTGGCGCGGGCGACAGCATTGCGGCAACTTTCATAAACGTCCGGCAACTTGCCGTCAGAAATGATCTGATCCCAATGCCATCCGTCCAGTTCTTCCGCGATGTCCTTGAGCTGGTCGGCATCATTCGTCGAGCCGAAATAATACCTGTCGCCTTCGTCATCGATATTGTCAGCGACAAGTAACAGCACATCGCGCAGGCGCAAGATCGTTTTAGACATAGCTGTCAGGCGGGCCTGAACGTTGTCGGCGGGTTTGGGAATGATGACGGTCGTCTGCCCGTCGCGATCAAGTCCGGCTTCACCTCGCGCCCATGACTGGCGTTGCGCTTCTATCATTTCTGCTTGCTGCTCTGGCGGCAGGGTATTGAATGCAGCAAGAGCTTTCTTCAGAAGGTCTTCACTAGCCATGACTGTCGCCTCCTGATGGGTTGGGGAATGGTACAAATTCTGGGTATATGTTCATTTTTGGGGTAGGATTTGTACCAAGATGCTTCTGTCGCGCTTGCGGGGCAGGAGCGCGCGAAGCTGCACGGTCGAGCCGTTCGATTTCAGCGAGGATGAGAGCGCCTGCCTTGACGAGATTGCGGCGGCGATCTGTCGGCTTCCACCATGAAATCGAATATGGCCACACAGATGCGTTATTCAGAGCGTAGCATGCGGCAGCGTGAGCCATTTCGCTATCGGTCTGCTTATCATCGTCCTCTTGCGTCCAGCCTTCTGCTTCGATCTGACGGCAGCGCTCGGCCAACACGTCGCGCGCTGCGACTGACTGGTCTGGAGCGACCGACGCCATAGCGCGCCACAACCGGCAAACGAGATCGCTATGTGTCTCGCTTTCTTCCCAGACAAGATCGAGCGCGGCTTTGACCATCGCCGGGGTTGCTTCGAAAGGGAGTGCTGTGGCGGGAGATTTGGACAGCCGGGTCGCTAATCCGTTCTTTTCGCTTGTGGCGTTGAACTTGGCGGCAATTGCCGCGTCCATATCAATGCCAGCATCCATCGCGACAAGATCCGTGCAGATGACGATATCTGCCAGTTCCTCGGCCAGATGCTCTTTCGTGTCGCGGGATCCGACAAGCCCGATGCGCTCGCGTTCCAGCTTCTTGATGACGTTGCAGGCCTCGCCGACTTCACCGGCAAGCTCGGTGGCGCGAAATGTCATCGATACACGTTCGCTGCCGGTGTTCCATTCCTGATCGCGAGCGACGTTGGCGCCGCGCAAAGTGTTCATGTTCATGGTCGGTTACCTTCCAGATACTGCTGCGCGTCCGCCAGCTCGGTAGCAAACCGTTCTGGGTCGATGACAACGATGCGGCTGTAGTCGATGAAATATGAAGTCAGGCGGGTTTGCTTGGCGCTCCACGACTTCCAAAACTTCTCAAGCTGATCCCAGCCGGTGATAAAGTCGCGGGCGTCATCATGGTGGTTATCGGAAAGATAGCATTCGACGGCGTCGATAATGTCGAAGTGGAACACTTCCTCGGTGGTGCAAAATGCCCACGCTGGCAGTGCTTCCTTGATTTCATCCTCGGTAGGATCCTCACCGTTCGGTGTTTTCCACTGCGCTGCGCGATCTG
>Ga0209369_1000508_pt1 | contig 47671 bp, 48 predicted proteins | sample EBPBio142010_DNA_FD_185865 | JGI IMG/M metagenome (GOLD analysis project Ga0209369, IMG submission 185865) | Wastewater treatment Type I Accumulibacter community from EBPR Bioreactor in Madison, WI, USA - Reactor 1_10/4/2010_ DNA (SPAdes)... | ecosystem: Engineered > Bioreactor > EBPR >...
GAATCTTCACTTTTACAGACGTTTTCTAATTTGTTGTAGTTATGTTGTACTACAATAAGTAGGTGGGCAAGATAAATGCCTATTTAAAGGCTCTTCCGATATCCAATAATAAACCTATAAGGTTTCTTAACAAATGACAGAATTTCAAAAATATATCCAGCGATATTTGTATTTAATTCCTTCTGAAAACTGGCTTTCAGAATTAGAAAATAGTGGGAAAGAAACCGCTAATTTGTATCAAAATCTTTCAAAAGAACTAGCAAATTTTGCTTATGTAGAAGGAAAATGGACCATGAAAGTTCTGCTTCAACATTTAATAGATGTGGAGAAAATTTTCAATTACAGAGCCTTACGATTTTCAAGAAACGACCAAACTGAACTTGCGGGCTGGGATGAAGAATTGTACGGTGCAACGAATAATGTTAATGACTATTCTCTCGAAGATTTAATTAAAGAGTTTCAGTTAACGAGACAACTTTCACTTTGTTTTTTTAAAAATATGAATGCGGAAATCCTTTCTAGAAAGGGAATTGCCAATAAAAATGAAATTTCTGTAGAAACAATCGGGAAATTGATTGTTGGACACAATATCCATCATTTAAACATTATTAAAGAACGTTATTTACCTTTTTTAAATGATTAGGAAAGCTAAAATTGAAGATTTGATTGAACTTTCAGAATTGTTCGATCAGTACAGAATTTTTTATCATAAAGATTCTGATTTTTCGGCTGCAAAAAGTTTTCTTTCTGAGAGAATCCAAAAGCAAGATTCTGAAATTTTTGTCGGTGAAAATGAAGGAAAGTTAGTCGGATTTGTACAGTTATATCCGTTATTTTCTTCTACTAGAATGAAAAAATATTGGCTTCTAAATGATTTATTTGTCAATGTAAACTATCGTGGAAAAGGATTTTCTAAAGCGTTAATTGAAGCTGCAAAAGAACTTTGTAAAACCTCAAAATCCTGCGGAATGCTTTTGGAAACAGGAAAAGAAAATATTGTGGGAAATCAATTGTATCCTTCTTGCGGATTTGAAAAATATGATTCCGTTAATTTTTATGAATGGACAAATATTGAAATGTAATGGAAAAAATCATTGAAATATTAAAATCCGGTGGCACAATTCTTTATCCAACAGACACCATTTGGGGAATTGGTTGCGACGCTACAAATATTGAAGCCATCAATAAAATTTTTGACATCAAAAAACGCGAAAAATCAAAATCCATGATTATTTTGGTGGAAAGTGAAAAAAGATTGCAGGATTTAGTGGATGTCCCGGAAATGGCTTGGGAAATTATAGATTTGTCGGAGAAACCTGTAACCATTGTTTATGAAAATCCACGAAATCTTCCCAAAGAAATTTTAGCGGATGATGGAAGCATAGGAATTCGTTTGGTAAAAGATGATTTTTGCAAAAAACTCATTTCAAAACTCAATAAGCCTTTAGTCTCCACTTCAGCAAATTTTAGTGGTGATAAAAGTCCAATGAAATTCAGTGATATTACTCCCGAAATGATAGATTTAGTTAATTTCGCTGTGGAGGAAAATCGTGAAAAAGTTTCTCAATATTCTGGTTCTTCCGTCATCAAAGTTTGGAATGATGGACGCATAAAAGTTTTGCGAGAATAAAGATTTTTTATCTTTGCAAAAGATTTCTCGCAGATTAAGCTGATTGCGCAGATTTTTCAATCTGCTGAATCTGCACAATCTGCGAGAGTTTTTTTTAAATCATGAACATCAATCTCAATCAAAACAGAAACCTTAAACTGTTCAAAATTATTTCCGAAGTGGCAGAAAGGAACCATCAATCCGTTTATATCGTTGGAGGTTATGTTCGGGATTTGATGATGAGCAGAAAAGCATCCACCGACATTGATTTTGTAACAGAGCAAAGCGGAATTTCCCTTGCAGAATCGGTTGCGAAAGAAATTAATCCTAAACTAAAAGTCTCGGTTTTTAAAAATTATGGAACAGCAATGTTTCGTTACAAAGATTTAGAATTAGAATTTGTAGGCGCAAGAAAAGAAAGTTACAGCCAAAATTCTAGAAAGCCGGAAGTGGAAAACGGTACTTTGGAAGATGATCAAAGACGTAGGGATTTTACTATTAATGCGATGGCAATTTCTTTAAACAAAGAAAATTTTGGAGAATTGATCGATCCTTTTAATGGAAGAGAAGATTTGCAAAACGGAATTTTAAAAACCCCTTTAGAACCGCATCAAACCTATTCCGATGATCCTTTGAGAATGATGAGAGCCATTCGTTTCGCTTCTACATTGAATTTTAAAATTCAAGAAAATTCTTTGAATGCCATTAAAACTGAAGCAGAAAGAATCAAGATTGTTTCAATGGAAAGAATTATGGTGGAGTTCAATAAAATTATGATGTCCGAAAAACCCTCTGTTGGTTTGAAGTTGTTGGAAGAAACTTTACTTTTAGAAAAAATTCTCCCGGAATTAACGGCTTTGAAAGGTATTGATGAAATTGACGGTCAATTTCATAAGGACAATTTCTACCATACTTTGGAAGTGGTAGATAATATTTCGCAAAACAGCGAGAACCTTTGGATACGTTGGAGTGCGTTGCTTCACGATATCGGAAAAGCACCAACGAAAAAGTTCGTTGAAGGAACAGGTTGGACGTTTCATGGACATGAATTTTTGGGTTCAAAGCTGATCAAGAATATTTTCAAAAGATTGAAACTCCCACTTGGTAACGAGCAAAAATTTGTGGAAAAAATGGTGAAAATGCACGCAAGACCCATTGCGGTAATTTCGGATGAAGTTTCAGATTCAGCTTTGCGTAGATTGGTTTTTGATGCTGGAGATGATTTAGAAAATTTAATTACCCTTTGTAAATCCGACATAACGACCAAAAACGGAGAAAAGAAAAAACGCTTCCAACAAAATTTTGATAGAGTGATGAAAAAGATTGAAGAAGTGGAAGCGAAAGATCAGGTACGAAACTTTCAACCGCCGATTTCCGGGGAAGAAATTATGGAAATGTTCCATCTAAAACCAGGACGCGAAATAGGAATTCTAAAGGAAAAAGTAAAGGAAGCCATTTTGGAAGGCGAAATTTCCAACAATCATGATGAAGCCAAAAAGTTTGTTATTTCTGAAGCAAAAAAACTGGGATTAATGCCGTAAATCGTTTATTGTTTCAAAAATTTTTTCATTATTTTCGTTGAAAATCTCTATGAAAGAATTTCCAACCGCTTCTATGGACAAATGGACGAAAGTTTACACCTTTATTTTCGTAGGTATTGCCTTTTTTACTGTTTATCTGCTTTACAACCATTCTGATTTCGAAAAAAAATTCATTTTTATGCCCGTCATTTTCCTGATTTTGGTTTTAGTGATTGCTTATGCGCTGATTCCCAAGATTACTATTATAAACGGAACCCTTTATATAAAAAATAAATTCACGGTTATTCGAATTCCTGTAAAAGAAATTGAAGGCATCAAAAGATTTCCGGAAATAGGAATGAATTTGCGTTTGTTTGGTGTTGGTGGAATTTTCGGGCATTTCGGCTATTTCAATGGAGGTGACCTTTGGTATGTTACCAATATTTACAAAAAAGTAAAAATAAAAACTCCGAAAAAGCTTTATATCATTTCTCCTGAAAATCCTGAAAAATTGATAGAAGAGATTAACCTAATTCGACATAAAAATCTGTAATTTTAAATTTTTACCTTTTGAATATCATGAAACTAAAACATACTTTGCTGGCTTTTGCAGCAACTACTTTAATGAATGCACAAAACGTCATGACTCCCGAAAAACTTTGGACACTCAATAAATTAGGTGTTTCAGCGGTTTCTCCGAATCACAATTCTTTAATTTATAATGTTGGAACCGTGGATTTGAAAACGGAGAAAACAAACCGGAAAAATTATTTTCTGAACCTTACCAATTCTGTTGCCAGCAATTTAGATTTAGGAAAAAAAGCCCTGATTCAATGGGATAAAAATGGAATTTATGCAACAGAAGGAGATAAAATATACCTTTCAAAAGATGCCGGAAAAACCTGGACGGAATTTTATGAAATTGGAGAAGTGGACAATATTGTGATTTCACCGGACGGAAAAAAAATTGCTTTCAGCAAACAAGTTCAGGTAGAAACGGTTTTGGGAAAAGATAAATATAAAGATACCCCGAAATCCACTGCGCACATCTACACTGATTTGAACCATCGTCATTGGGATTATTTCAATGAAGGAAAATACAATCACGTTTTCGTAGTGGAAACTTCTCAAGATACAAAAAATGCGAAAGATTTATTAGAAGGAAAAACTTGGGATTCTCCACAAAGACCTTTTGGTGGAGCTGAAGATTTTGTTTGGAGTCCCGATTCTTCAAAATTATTATACGTTACCAAACCTTTAAGCGGAAAAGAATATGCAAAATCCACCAATACCGATATTTTTTCTTACGATTTAGCAACCGGAACTGTTAAAAATTTAACAGAAGGAATGATGGGTTACGATATGAATCCAAAATTTTCACCGGACGGAAAATGGCTGTTGTGGCAAAGTATGGAAAGAGAAGGTTATGAAGCGGATAAAAACGACATCGTTGTGATGGATTGGAAATCCGAAGCGAAAAATAACCTTACCAAAAACTGGGATGAAAGCGTAACAGGAACTACCTTTTGGAGCAGTGATTCTAAAAATATTTACTTTAATGCGGCTTACAGAGGAACTGTTCAACTTTTTTCGGTGGATTTGAAGAATGCAAAAGTCACCCAAATTACCAAAGGAAATTTTGATGTGAGTGATATATTTGCGCAAGGAAAAAACTCGCTTTTGGTAAGCAGAACCGATATTAATCACAATGCAGATTTGTTTTCTGTAAACCTGAAAAATGGTGATATGAAACAAATTACCGAAGTAAATAAAGAAAATTACGCCAAGATAATTCCATCAAAATCGGAACTCAAAATGGTGAAAACCACAGATGGAAAAGAAATGGGAGTTTGGATACATTATCCACCAAATTATGATGCTTCAAAGAAATATCCAACACTTTTGTATTGTCAAGGAGGTCCGCAATCTGCATTAACACAATTTTTCTCAACTCGTTGGAATTTCGCTTTAATGGCTGCAAACGGTTATATAGTTGTAGCTCCAAATCGTCGCGGAATGCCAGGTTGGGGTACAAAATGGAATGAAGATATTTCCAAAGATTGGGGAGGACAAGTAATGAAAGATTATTTGGCAGCAGCGGATTACGCAAAAACTTTACCGAATGTTGATGCTGAAAGAATGGGTGCAGTTGGTGCAAGTTACGGTGGTTACAGTGTTTTTATGTTGGCAGGAATTCATGAAAACCGTTTTAAAACTTTCATCGCACATGATGGACTTTTTGATATGAAATCTTGGGCTTTAACTACAGAAGAATTGTGGTTTGCAAATTGGGATTTGGGTTCTCCTTTCGAAAAACCTTTATCTAAAGCTTATACCGATTTCAATCCAATTAATCATGTGGATAAATGGAACAAACCCATCATGATTGTCCAAGGAGGAATCGATTTCCGAGTTCCTTATGAGCAAGGTCAAGAAGCTTTTCAAGCAGCACAGTTAAAAGGTTTAAAGTCTAAATTTTTGTACTTCCCAAACGAAAATCACTGGGTTTTGCATGCACACAACGGATTAGTTTGGCAAAGGGAATTTTTTGAATGGTTGAAAGAGACGTTGTAGAAAATTAAATTTTAGTTGATGAAAAGATTTGTTGTTATTCTTTTGGTTTTGCCTTGTTTGGTTTTTGCACAGGAGTATTTTTTTGATTTAAAGTGTACAAGTGAAGATGTGCGTGTAAAACCTAGAGATAAAAAATTGTCAAGCTCTTTTTCTTTTTTGTTGCTAAGTTCTAAAAATTCTAACGTTTATGCATTTCAACGAAAAAATAATGATCTCATAATCGAAGATTATAACTCTCTTGAAAGCCTCCATATTGGAAAACTTCATAATCAATTTATAGTTAATTCAGTAAATGAAATAAAATATGATTACAGAGAATTTACAATTGAAAAAGGAGATGTTTCAAAAATTGATGACTTAACATATTTGATTAAAACATTTCCTACAAAAAAGTCGAGAAAATCTAATTTAGAAGTCTTGTTTAAATTAAGAAAATCAAACTTTCCTCTAGTGAAAATTCAATTTATGGACTTGAGCCCAATGATACATGAAGATGTGTACAATTATTTATTAAAAGAATTAGAAAATCTTAATTATCAAATTGAAAGTGCTTCTGTAGATTACCGAAATGGATATAAGTTTAATTTTAAATGGTCTCAATGTGATAAAGTCAATTTAAAATTTAATTTTAAAACTTCTGATTAAACCTATTGACAAACCCCCTTTCAAAATCGTATATTTGCAGTCCGAAAATTTTAAACTTTTTCGGACTTAATTTTTAAACCGTAATTTAAAAAAATGAAAACATCTGATTTTAATTTCGACTTGCCGGAACATCTTTTGGCAGAACATCCTTCAGAACACAGAGACGAAGCAAAATTGATGGTTTTGGACAGAAAAACCCAAACCATTGAACACAAACTTTTCAAAGACGTTGTAGATTATTTTAACGAAGACGATTTATTTATCTTCAATAATACCAAAGTTTTTCCTGCAAGATTGTACGGAAATAAAGAAAAAACAGGAGCTAAAATTGAAGTTTTCTTGTTGAGAGAATTGGACAAAGAAACTCGAGTTTGGGACGTTTTGGTGGATCCTGCAAGAAAAATAAGAATTGGAAACAAATTATTCTTCACAGAAGATGAATCTTTAGTGGCTGAAGTTATCGACAACACGACTTCCAGAGGAAGAACTTTGAGATTTTTATACGATGGTTCCTATGAAGAATTTCGTGGAAAATTAAAAGAATTGGGAGAAACGCCACTTCCAAAATACATCAAAAGAGAAGTTGAACCGGAAGACGCAGAACGCTACCAAACCATTTATGCAAAACATGAAGGCGCTGTTGCAGCACCAACTGCAGGTCTTCACTTTTCAAAACATTTGATGAAAAGAATGGAAATTAAAGGAATTAATTTCGCAGAAATTACGCTTCACGTTGGTTTGGGAACTTTCAATCCTATTGAAGTAGAAGATTTATCAAAACATAAAATGGAATCTGAAGAAGCCATTATCGATCAAAAAAATGCAGATATCATCAACAAAGCAGTGGACGAAAATCGCAGAGTTTGCGCAGTAGGAACAACTACGATGAGAGCTTTGGAAACATCCGTTTCTTCCAACAAAAAAATCGGTCCTTATCACGGTTGGACTAATAAATTCATCTATCCACCTCACGATTTTGGTGTGGCTAATGCGATGATTACCAACTTCCATACTCCGAAATCAACTTTAATTATGATGATTGCTGCTTTTGCAGGAAGAGATTTTGTAATGCAAGCTTATGAAGAAGCCATCAAGAATGAATATAAATTTTATTCTTACGGTGATGCTATGTTAATTTTGTAAAAAAATAGGAATTAGGATTTAGGGCTTAGTTTTTTCCCTAGATCCTAATCTCTACAACCTTTCATGAAAGACATTCGTACTTTATCTCTTCACCAACTCACCGATTATTTTAAAGAAATTGGTGAAAAACCGTTTCGTGCGAAACAGGTTTATGATTGGTTGTGGAGTAAAAATCTTCATTCCATTGAGGAAATGACGAATCTTTCTAAAAATTTGCGCGACAAGCTTTCTCAAGAATTTGAAATAAAACCTGTTGCTGTAGATTTGCTCCAAAAATCCACCGATGGAACCATAAAAAACGGCGTGAAATTGCACGACGGATTGTTAGTGGAATCGGTTTTAATTCCTACAGAAACCCGAACTACAGCTTGTGTTTCTTCCCAAGTTGGCTGCTCTTTAAATTGTGAATTTTGCGCTACAGCAAAACTCAAAAGAATGCGGAATTTGGAAGTTGCCGAAATTGTAGATCAAGTGGCACTTATCGATCAGCAAAGCAAAATGTATTTCGATCGTCCGCTTTCAAATATTGTTTTTATGGGAATGGGTGAACCCATGATGAATTACAAAAATGTGGTTGAAGCCATCAAAAAAATTACAAAACCGGAAGGTTTGGGAATGTCGCCGCGAAGAATTACCGTTTCTACATCAGGAATTCCGAAGATGATAAAAATGTTGGCTGATGAAGAACTGAAAGTAAAATTGGCTTTAAGTTTACATTCTGCCATCGAAAAAACCCGAAACGAAATCATGCCGTTTTCTGAAAAATTTCCACTTACAGAAATTATGGAAAGTTTGCAATATTGGTATCAGAAAACAGGTTCTGTCATTACTTTTGAATATTGTGTTTGGGGCGGAATTAATGACAAATACGAAGACATCAAAGCTTTAATAAAATATTGTAAACAAGTTCCTTCCAAAGTAAATCTCATTCAATACAATCCGATTGGCGAAGGAAAATTCGACCACCGAAGTATTGAAGCCGAAAACCGCTACGTTCGAGAATTGGAAAAAGCAGGAATCACTGTTTTAGTACGAAGAAGTAGAGGTGGGGACATCGACGCAGCTTGCGGACAATTGGCGAATAAAACAGCGGAATAGAGGAAGCGAAGCAGTCGCGAAATATAGGTAAATTTTCTCCGTGTTATTTTAATAAAATTTTCATGAAAAAAATATTTGTCCTTTTCTCTTTTTTCTTTTTTATGAACTTTGCAGCGCAAAATAATTTTGAATGGTTAAAAATTAAGAAGTACAAGGTTTCAACACTTTCAGATTCTTTGAAAGAAACTTCAGGACTAGCTTTTTTTAATGAAAAACTTTATACCATTAACGATAGTGGAAACAGTTCCGAAATTTTTCAAATGGATCATCATTCCGGTAAAATTTTAAAAACTTTAAAAACTGATTTAGAAAATAAAGATTGGGAAGCAATTACTTCAGATTCTTTACATCTATTTATAGGCGATTTTGGCAATAATGCGGGTTCAAGAAAGGATTTGAAAATTTATAAAATTACTTTAGACAGAGTTGTTAGAGCTCAAAGCTCTGAGAAGACTCAAAAGGATAACCAAATAATTTCTTTTTTTTATCCTGAACAAAAAGATTTTGCTACAAAAGCGCATCATCATAATTGGGATGCAGAATCTATGGTTTTTATCAAAGGGAAAATTCATCTTTTTACAAAAGAATGGAAGTCGAAAAATACAACACACTATATTATTGATCCTGAAATTTCTGAAAACCAACCCGCCCAAAAATACGAAACCTATAATATGGGATATTTGGTAACAGATGCTTCCTATTTTGATAAAAAACTCTATCTCATTGGTTATACCAAGAACACTGAAATTTTCTTAACGGTTTTTCATGAAGATGAAAACGGCAAATTTTTCAATTCTAAATCACAAAAATATTATTTAGGAACAGCCACTAGTCTTGGACAAATTGAAGGAATTGCCGTGGATCAAGAGGGAATTTATCTTACAGCCGAAGAATTCAATTTAAAGTTCATATATCAAGAACCATACTTTTATTTTATTCCGTGGAAAAAAATGCAGGAGAAAAACACTCCCTGAATTTATTTTTTTTTGATAAGACCTTCAGTTAATGATTTCCACTGAAATTTACTACCTCCAAGTATGCCACCCATTGCAACGAGAAAATTTCTGGCTTTTTCACTCAAGTTTAAATGTTGCATATTTGGTTCTTCATTTCTACCGTGGACTTCTGCAAATATGTTGCTTCCAATACGTTTAATTATAAAGGTGCAAGTTGCCTTATCACAAAAGAAATGAGCGGTTTTATTCTCTTGTTTTGTAGGATCTGAAATTGGTCGTACCCGAATAAAAACACTTTCAATTGCTGGCGTGCTTTCTTCTTCAATTTTTTCAATTATTACCCAATCAAAACCTTCTCCACATGCATTTTTTAATCCAGGAATTTCAATTCTGAGATAATTTTCTTCCTGCGGAGTTTCCAGTAATAGATTTCCTTCGTTGTCTCTCAACGAAAATGATGCTTTTTGTTCACCTGCAAAAAGTTCCCAGGAATTAATATCCAGAAATCTATTTTTCACGGTTTCAAAATGAACTTTGGCTTCAGCTACAGTTTCAAAATTTACTTCTGAAACTGTATCACTAAAGCTTCCTTCAATTTGTTTTGGAATAGGATCTTTCATTTTTTTAGAAAATTAATTCCCAATTCTTCTTTAATTCATTGGGTATGTTCGCTCAAAATCTATTGGATGTGAATAATATTATCTTTCTTATGGTAACCAAATCTTCAAATAGCAATTTTCTCACTCATTTTTTAAAGTTTTTGAAAAGAGTTTTGGAACAAATTATCTTTTTCACCCAAGAACTTTTCTGTAACAGTTTAAATTTTTTTACAAAAAATATTGAAAAAGGCGGTTTTAAGCGTAAACAGATTTTTCCTAATTATACAGTTCTTTTTTCATGAAATCTACCTAAGTTTATTTTAGTATAAGCCAAACAACATGGTTTTAATTTTACATAAACTATCGTTTCGCCTATTTCATAAATTTGATTTTCTGAATGTCTCTTATGATTTTACTTAAACCGATTTCACATCAAAATGCATATTTTCTAAACATTTAAGTGATTTTCCTGTTAAATATAAATCAGTCAATCCTTTGCACTATCTGTTATTTTGTTATTTTATATATTGTTCAATGATAACTTTTAAGTAAATAATCATAACTGGATAGATACCAAATATTAATTATTATTATGCAGGAACTATAGGGTTCAGCTCTCTTTCCCAATTCCTTCCCGCAGCGATTGCTTTGATAAAATCCTCCGGTTTTTTGTCAATTAACAGAGCTCTATCTTTTTTATCTAGAGGGATATCTGTGTTTTGTAATAATGCTTTTCCGTTCCCATTTACTGCAATAGCTTTACAGTGCTTAAAAGTTTCGTTCAGAAGAAATTTTGAAGTTCCATGTGATTTTAATTGGTCGGAAATTCCATCGGGTACAAATATAGCTTCAAAGCAAACCGAAGTAACGGTTAGGAAACTTTCGTCAACTTTTATTTCTGTACCCTTATCACTCTTTATTTTTCCACCTTTTGGAGCGATAATCTTGCAGCTTGCACCTTGTTTTTCAAGTTTGTTTTTGAATTCGTTCAAACTGTCTTCGTTCACATTATTGTCGCAAAGAATTCCGATTACTCGAGTTTTAATATCGCCCTTATTGTGCGCAGTTATCGATAATTTATCAGATTTGTATGTAACAGCATTGGCATTTTTAGGTTGATGATTTTTTGGATTTTCATCAGCACCAATGTTTTGGTTCATAGGCATATCAATTTTAGTAGGAATTTCCAATCCCAATTGATCAGCAACATTTTTGGCTACTTCTTTATCAATTTGATTCAGAAGATAACAAACACGTTCTTTCACATGGTCGTAATTCACTTTACTCAGCTCAAATGCATAGGCATCGATCATGTGTCGTTTTTCGTGTTCAGTTAATGAATTCATGAACAATTTTGGTTGAGAAAAATGATCACTGAAACTTTCGCTTCTGTTTCTAATTTTATGGGCATCAATCCTTTCTGGAAAACTGGTAAAACCACCATCCTTCATCATGGCCTGAAAAGGACAACCTCCTCCCAAACTGTTCGGATGATATGCCGTTGTTCCTTTGTTTACAGTCATTCTCATGTGTGCATCCCGCTGATTATTATGTACTGGTGCTACAGATCTGTTGATGGGAATTTCATGGAAATTTGGACTTCCTAACCGTGAAAGTTGCGTATCCGTGTAAGAAAAAAGCCTTCCCTGAAGCAATGGATCGTTGGTGAAATCGATACCTGGAACAATATGTCCCGGATGAAATGCCACTTGCTCTGTTTCTGCGAAGAAATTTTCAGGGTTTTTATTTAAAGTCATTTTTCCTACAATCCTTACCGGAACCATTTCTTCAGGAATTAACTTAGTGGGATCTAAAAGGTCAAAATCAAATTTAAATTCGTCTTCTTCCGGAACAATCTGAAGTCCCAGTTCCCATTCAGGATAATTTCCCTGATCAATATTTTCCCATAAATCGCGGCGATGAAAATCAGGATCTTTTCCTGAAATTTTGGTTGCTTCGTCCCAACATACGGAGTGAACGCCCAATTTTGGCTTCCAGTGGAATTTTACAAAACTCGATTTGCCGTCCTTGTTAACCAGTCTGAAGGTATGTATACCAAAACCCTCCATCATTCTTAACGATTTTGGAATTCCGCGGTCACTCATCACCCAAGAAACCATGTGTAGAGTTTCCGGAACCAATGAAACAAAATCCCAAAAAGTATCATGGGCAGACGCAGCTTGCGGAATCTCGTGGTGTGGTTCTGGTTTTACTGCATGGATAAAATCAGGAAATTTCATTGCATCCTGAATTGAAAACACAGGAATATTGTTTCCCACCAAATCGAATATGCCTTCGTCGGTGTAAAACTTTACTGCAAAACCGCGCACATCTCGTGCTAAATCTGTCGAACCTTTAGAACCGGCAACGGTAGAAAATCTTACAAATACTGGTGTTTTTATAGACGTATCATTAAGAAATCCTGCTTTGGTAACGTCTTCTTGACTTTCATAGAGTTCAAAAATTCCGTGAGCAGCGCTACCACGTGCATGTACAATTCTTTCAGGAATTCTTTCGTGATCAAAATGCGTTATTTTTTCTCGGAGAATAAAATCTTCTAAAAGAGATGGTCCTCGTTCGCCAGATTTCAGAGAGTTGTTGTTATCATTTATTTTTACCCCTTGATTCGTGGTAAGAAATTGGTTTTCGGGGTTAGAAATGTTTTTTTCCAAGTCTGCTTGTTTTCTATTTTGATTTTGGATGTTTTTTTTTGGAGTTTTCATAGAATTGAGGTTAAAAAAGCGGTTCGAAAACCGCCAGTTAGTTATTTTGCTTTTAGATTGATTTCTGATTTAGCAAGTTTAGTGAGGTCTTTATCGCAATTTTTTTCTTGCGCTAGAGTCTCTAACATCAGTTTTAGTACGTCTTTCTGTCCCAGCAATTTTGCATAAGTTGCCAATGTTCCGTAGGAAGCAATTTCGTAATGTTCCACTTTTTGTGCCGCAGCAATGATCGCAGCATCTCGAACTGCGCCTGGTTCTGTTTCTTCCAAAATACCTTCTGCTTCTTTTAACAAACCATCCATAGCATCACACTTCACAGCTTCAGGTTTTAATTTCAGTGCTTTAAAAGCATCTTCCAAACGCTTTACCTGATCTTTAGTTTCATCTAAATGCTTGTTAATACCCTCTTTCAACTTCTTGGAAGTTGCATTTTTAGACATTTTCGGGAGATTTTTTACCAGTGCTTTTTCCGCCCAGTATAAATCCTTCATGCCGTCAATCATAAAATCTTTTAATTTTTCTGCGGCATCTTTTTTAGGTGCCACTTTACCTTGAGCAGTTGTTTTTTTAGCCATATTGTTATTTATTAATGTTTGATAATGAAAATTAAAGCATTATTACTGTAAAATTAGTAAATATTAATTGAGTTGATTGATAAAATGAAAATCATGTAAGATTGTTATGATACGATGTAAAAATTCATATTAACTTTGGAAATTTCATGAATATTATGAATCTATTTATCATCTCACTAATATTTTTACTTTAGATTAATTCATTTATTTATATTTGTTGCATTCAATAAACTCTATTATTCATAACTTTTGTGGCAAACATTGTAGAAGAAATTAAAAAACCGATAGTGCAAGAAATGAAACTTTTCGAGCAAAAGTTTTACGAATCCATGCAAAGCAATGTTCCGCTTCTCGACAAAGTTACCCGCTTTATTGTTACCACCAAAGGAAAACAAATGCGTCCAATGTTTGTCTTTCTTTGCGCAAAATTGGTGGGCAATGTTAACGAAAAAACCTTTCGTGGCGCTTCCATGATAGAACTGATTCATACGGCAACTTTGGTTCACGATGATGTGGTTGACGAAAGTTTTAAACGTAGAAATTTCTTCTCGATAAATGCTCTTTGGAAAAATAAAATTGCCGTTTTAGTGGGTGATTATTTGCTTTCGAAATCTGTTTTACTTTCAACAGATCATAAAGATTTTGATTTGTTGGCAGTAATTTCCCGAACCATTCGTGAAATGAGTGAAGGCGAATTGCTTCAACTCGAAAAAGCCCGAAAATTAGATATTACCGAGGAAGTTTACTACGAAATTATCCGCCAAAAAACCGCGACCTTAATTGCAGCTTGTTGCGAAATTGGCGTTTTGTCGAACAATGTTGATGAAAATTTAGCCAAAAAAATGATGGACTTCGGAACATTTACCGGAATGGCTTTTCAGATAAAAGATGATTTGTTTGATTATCTTTCTTCCAACGTCATCGGAAAACCAGTGGGAATCGACATTAAAGAACAAAAAATGACGCTTCCATTAATTCACACTTTGAAAAATGCCAGCGAAAAAGACCAAAAATATTATTTTGACACGATTAAAAGATTCAACAATAATCCCAAAAGAGTAAAGGAGTTAATAGAGTTTGTGAAAAATTCCGGCGGCTTGGATTATGCTATCACTGTTATGAAAGAGTTTCAGCAAAAAGCCAAAAATATTTTGGATGAATTTTCTGATTCTGAAGCAAAGCATTCGCTTTCATTAATGTTGGATTATGTCATTGAAAGGAAATTTTAGAAAATTTATTACTCTTTTTTTGTTTCTGAGACTCAAATAGTCTTTTTTTGATTAAGTTTCTTTAAGTATAAAAAAAAATCGCCATCATTTTAAAAATTCACCAAAATGAACAGCAAAAACCTAGAGCGTATTTTCCAAATGCCTTTTGCTTCTGTTTATCCGCACTATATCACAAAAGCTGAAAAAAAAGGGAAGAACCAAAGCGGAAGTTGATGAAATTATTGAGTGGTTAACCGGTTATAATGAAAAAAAACTGATTGAAATTCTGGAAAATAAAACCAATTTCGAGATTTTTTTTAAAAATGCAAATCTTCATCCTAATGCAGAAAAAATCAAAGGGAAAATCTGCGGACACCAAATTGAAGAAATCGAAAATCCTTTGATGAAGAAAATCCGTTATTTGGATAAATTAATCGACGAGCTGGCGAAAGGAAAAAAGATGGATAAAATTTTGCGTCAATAATTAGGCTACCACATTTTCTTTCATTTTTTTGATGAAATAAGAAGGTTTAATTTCAAATTTTCTCTGGAAATTATCGGAAAAATTTTCTGCGTTGGTAAATCCGGAAGCGGCTGCAAGCTCCTTAACATCTTTATTAAGATAATCCCAATCCGATTTTAGGAGGTTTAAAATATAATCCAACCTCAAATCATTCACATAAATATTGAAATTTTTGCCTTTATAAACATTGACGATTTTTGATAGATAGGTGGAATTGGTTCCTAATTTTTCACTTAATAATTTTTGGGAAACCTGAGAGTCTAAAAATTCTTCATTATTCTCAAAATCATCCAGTTGTTTTAAAATATTTTTCACTAAAATAGGATTCATACCGCGAATTTTGTTGTAATAATCCGTTTCTTCATCCATTTCAATGGTATTTTCGTAAAGAGATTCTTCTTTATTTTCCGTTTGAACAAAGGAAGGAACTGGTGATTTTTTAGTTTCCCGCAAAAGTTCCTGAAACCTTTTATCATATCGCTGCTGAAGCAGATAATATCTTCGGGCAAAGAAAATAATGGTAAAAAATGTGATGGCCAAAAGAAGAATAGTAATGGCATATTGGAATTTTAATGACCGTTCGATTCGTGATTTTTCTTCTAAAAGCTTTTTAGAATCGTATTCTTTATTGATTTTGCTGTATAAATATTTGTAGTTTTTTTCATAGGAACGGTCTAAAATCATCAACTTGTTAATGTATTCTAACTGTTTATCTTTGTTTCCTATAGAATCATTGTGTCTAATGAGGTGTTCGTAAGCAGCTCTGAACTGAGGTTCCAGATTATTTTCCTTGTTATAAACTTTATCAATCTGTTCAAAATATTTTATTGCTACATTTTGTTTCCCTAATTTCCAGTAGGAAAGTCCTAAATAATATATTTCGGTAATATGGCTCCACTGATCTTTATATAAGCTGAGTGCTTCACTTAGTTTTTTTATGGCAAGGTTGTAATCTTTTTTGTAGTAGGCTTCTGTACCTTCCAATGAAATAAAATAGGGAACAAACATTTTAAGATCATTATTTTTAATATATACGAAAGCTTCATCAAGGAGTTTTTCATTATTATCTGTGGTTCCTAACTTGGAATTGGTATCTATTATACTCATTAAAGAATAGAGGTAGTAGGTTTGGTAGTCCTTTCCTAAGGATGCATCATTAAGATTTGATTTGAAAAAATCAATACATTCTAAAAGTTCTTTATTAGCTTCCTCGTACAATCCAAGATAAATTTTGTTTTGAGCGATTAAATATTTAGATTTATAAATAACATATTCACTATTAATTTCGTCTGCATATTTTTTAGCCAGTAAAATATCATCCAAAGCCTTCTGATACTGAACTTGTCCCATTTGCACAACACCTCTGTTCATGTATGCATTTGCAAGAAGTCTTTGGTTTTTGGAAGAATTTGCTACTGCTATAGCACTATCAGCATATTTGAAATTCTCTGGAAATTCCGAAAAATTAGTTGCATAACGATAAGCATACACCAAAGTTTCATGGTTTTTTTCAGCTTTAGATTTTTGAATATAGAACTTAATCATCTTCCACATTTCTACTTTATTGTTGTGGAGCTGATCAATTTTTTCTTCAATTTGCCGAAAACTTAAATTTTTATTTTCAAAATTCTTGGCATTTTGTCCGGAAAATAAATTCATACCGCAAAAAAATAGTATCCAAAAAATAAATGCCCTATTTTTTTTAAAAATTGAGTGTAAATTGCAGTTAATCAGTATGTTATTATGTTTTGTGGTCATTACTTTTATAATAGAAGGGTGTTTTCTTTGAAATCCCCAGCCAAATTTATGATTTCCCAGCTATTTTTTACGAAGTAACGGTTTTTTTTTTTTTGAGTTTGTTTTTTTCCAGTGTAAGTTTGCCTCAGATAAATCGACAAACAAAATAAAATAATAAATAAAATCAAACATTATGAAAAAGATTCTTTTTACCCTTTTAGCAGTGTCTTCCTTATTGGTAGTATCTTGTAGAGATAACTCAGAAGATTTGTTTAGCCCTGAAGATCAGGCAAATTTAGAAGTTTTAAATAATACATCAGCAGATGGAGGAAATGGAACTTCAATAAACGAAGGAGATCCAATACCTCCACCAAGAAAATAAACTAAAACCTTTAATATAATTTATCATTTGTGCTTTTGCTCTTCCGTCGTTGTGAAACACCGGAAGAGTTTTTTTTGTGACCTAATGCAGACAATTTTGTATCTTTGTAAAAACCTATATTTTTATGCAATCTACCTATATAGAAACTCAGGAAGTCTCTTTTCAAGATTTTAAAAATTCAGTGCTAGAAGATTACAAACTCGGCAGAATCTCTCGAGAAATGGCTCTTTTGGGAAGACGTGAAGTATTGACGGGTAAAGCCAAATTCGGAATTTTTGGGGATGGAAAAGAGTTGCCCCAATTAGCTATGGCAAAGGTTTTCCGTGATGGAGATTGGCGTTCAGGATATTATAGAGATCAAACATTTGCTTTAGCTGTAGATGCTCTTACTGTCGAAAGTTTCTTCGCGCAATTATATGCTGATACTAATGTAGATCGTGAACCCGCTTCTGCTGGTCGACAAATGAATGGGCATTACGCTACCAGAAGTTTGAATGAAGACGGAAGTTGGAAAGATTTAACAAAAATTAAAAATATTTCTTCTGATATTTCGCCTACTGCAGGACAAATGCCGCGTTTGTTAGGTTTGGCGCAGGCTTCCAAAATTTTCAAGCAGGTAAAATTTGAAGGTTCTGAAAAATTTTCCAATAACGGAAACGAAATCGCATTTGGTACCATTGGTGATGCTTCAACTGCAGAAGGACATTTTTGGGAAACTTTAAATGCAGCTTGTGCATTGCAAGTTCCTATGATCGTTTCTATTTGGGATGATGGTTACGGAATTTCCGTTCCAACACACAATCAACGAGCAAAAGTAGATATTGCTGAAATGTTATCCGGATTTCAACGCAAAGAAGGTGAGAATCAAGGTTGCGAAATTATACAGGTAAAAGCTTGGGATTATGCAGCTTTGCTGGATGCTTACGCAAGAGCAGAACATTTTGCAAGAACGGAAAGTGTTCCGGTTGTGGTTCATGTCATTGAAGTGACGCAGCCTCAAGGTCACTCAACTTCCGGTTCTCACGAAAGATATAAAAATGAGGAAAGATTAGCCTGGGAAAGCGAATACGATGGTTTGGTGAAATTCCGCGAGTGGATTTTGAATTATTCCGTAGAAATTGATGGAAACGAAGAGATTCTTGCAACAGTTGAAGAGTTGGAAGCAATCGATGGTGAAGCTAAAAAAACAGCGAAAGACGGACAGAAAAAAGCTTGGGAAAATTATCAGAATTCTATTTCTGAATTGAAAAATCAAGTTTTGCCTTTGGTTGAAAAACTAAACGGAAACGCCGAAGTTGCTGAAGAAATCGCAAAATTCAACAAAATTATTTCAGTTGCGAAAAAAGATATTTTCCATTTGGCAAGAAAAGCTTTGTTGCTGACGAGAGGAACTTCCTCAACCGAAAGACAGTGGCTTCAAAATAAATATGACGAAGTTTACAAAACTGAAAAAGACAATTATTCATCCCATTTATATTCACAATCTCAATGGAAAGCAACGAATGTAAAAGAAGTGGCTCCAATTTTCTCTGAAGCGTCTGAAGAAGTGGATGGAAGAGTAGTGGTTCGTAATAATTTCGACAAAATTTTTGAAAAATATCCTGAAACATTAGTGTTTGGTGAAGACGCCGGAAATATTGGCGATGTGAACCAAGGCTTAGAAGGAATGCAGGAAAAATACGGCGAATTGCGCGTTGCCGACACCGGAATTCGTGAAGCCACTATTCTTGGACAGGGAATAGGAATGGCAATGCGCGGTTTAAGACCGATTGCAGAAATTCAGTATCTGGATTATATCCTTTATTGTCTTCAAGGAATGAGCGACGATTTGGCAACCGTTCAATACCGTACTAAAGGCGGACAAAAAGCTCCGGTGATCATTAGAACTCGTGGTCACCGTTTGGAAGGAATTTGGCATTCCGGTTCTCCAATGGCGGGAATTTTAAATCTTTCCAAAGGAATTAACATTTTGGTTCCAAGAAACTTGACAAAAGCCGCAGGTTTTTACAATACGATGCTGCAAAGCGACGAACCTGCCGTAATTGTGGAATGTCTGAACGGTTACCGTTTGAAGGAAAAACAGCCTGACAATTTAGGTGAATTCACCGTTCCTGTCGGAAAAATTGAAGTGACGAAAGAAGGAAAAGACGTGACTTTGGTAACTTACGGTTCAACTTGGAGAATTGTGATGGAAGCTGCTTTGGAATTAGAAAAATTAGGGATTTCTGCAGAAGTAATTGATGTGCAATCCTTAATTCCGTTTGATATTTCACATGAAATTGTAGAAAGTGTGAAGAAAACCAACCGTTTGGTAATTATTGATGAAGATGTAGAAGGTGGGACTTCAGCGTTTATTTTACAGCAAATTTTAGAAAAACAAAAAGCGTTCAGGTTTTTAGATTCTGATCCTATAACGATTTCTGCCAATGATCACCGTCCTGCTTATGCCAGTGATGGAGATTATTTCAGTAAACCATCATCAGACGATATGGTGGAGAAAATTTACGAAATGTTTCATGAAAACAATCCTACCAAATTTCCAAAATTATAAAAAATGAAGAGCTAAATATTAGCTCTTTTTTTTTTATTAGAATAATTTCCACTTCGGTTTTTTCTCAATTTTCAGAAATTCATTTTTCTGTAGATCTTCTACAAAATGATCCTCATGATCAAAACGAATTTCAACATCTTCAAAAAGTGATTTTCTTCTCGCATAAGAAGTCATGAAATCGCTATTTTCTTTATGGTATTCGATATCGCATCTGCGCATCCAAGTAACAAATTCTTCATTGGAATTTGCTTTACAACTCTCATTGCGCTGAACAAGGATGTATTTCATAATACATCATTTGTGTGCTTCAAAAATATAAAAAATATCGAAACTTATCATAATCTGTGATGATATCTTATGTAAAATAATTTTTTAATAGAAAGTTTCTAAATAACAAAATGGATTAATTGAATTTTTGAAGTTTTATTTTAAAAATTACCTCGAAAATTATCCGTAAATTCGCACTAAAATTTTTCAAAAATGAACTACGATATTATTGTTATTGGAAGTGGACCTGGAGGTTATGTTACTGCAATCCGAGCTGCACAATTAGGATTCAAAACTGCGATTGTTGAGAAAGAAAATCTTGGAGGAATTTGCTTGAATTGGGGATGTATACCAACAAAAGCTTTGTTAAAATCGGCTCACGTTTTTCATTATTTAAAACATGCAGAAGATTTTGGACTGAATGCTGTTGAAAATCCAAGTTTCGATTTTTCAAAAGTGATCCAAAGAAGTAGAGGGGTAGCTTCCAAAATGAGTGGTGGAATTTCATTTTTGATGAAAAAAAATAAAATTGATGTCATAATGGGAACTGCAAAAGTAAAAGCAGGGAAAAAAATTGACGTTGTAGATGCAGATGGAAAATCTACAGAATATTCTGCCAATCATATTATCATTGCAACTGGAGCTCGTTCCAGAGAATTGCCAAATCTTCCTCAAGACGGTAAAAAAGTTATCGGTTATAGACAAGCACTTTCTCTTCCTGAACAACCAAAATCGATGATTGTAGTTGGTTCCGGAGCAATCGGAGTTGAGTTTGCAGATTTTTATAATGCTATGGGAACTAAAGTGACCATCGTGGAATTTATGCCAAATATCGTTCCTGTTGAAGATGAAGAAATTTCAAAACATTTGGAGAAATCTTTGAAAAAAGCCGGAATTGAAATCATGACCAATGCTTCGGTTGAATCTGTTGATACATCAGGAAATGGTGTAAAAGCAAATGTAAAAACTGAAAAAGGAAACATTACTTTAGAAGCTGATATTTTACTTTCAGCAGTAGGAATTGCTGCGAATGTAGAAGGACAAGGTTTTGAAGAAGTAGGAATTCAAATGGATAAAGGAAGAGTTTTGGTGAATGAATGGTACGAAACTTCAGTTCCGGGTTATTATGCTATTGGAGATATTTTGCCAACACAAGCTTTAGCACACGTTGCATCTGCAGAAGGAATTACCTGTGTTGAAAAAATAAAAGGACTTCATGTAGAAAAAATCGATTACGGTAATATCCCGGGTTGTACGTATTGTTCTCCAGAAATTGCTTCTGTTGGTTTAACGGAAAAGCAAGCTAAAGAAAAAGGATACGAAATAAAAGTTGGGAAATTTCCACTTTCTGCATCAGGAAAAGCTACAGCAAACGGAAATACCGATGGTTTTATCAAAGTGATTTTTGATGCAAAATACGGGGAATGGTTAGGTTGTCATATGATCGGTGAAGGAGTTACAGATATGATTGCAGAAGCAGTTGTAGCTAGAAAATTAGAAACTACAGGTCATGAAATTATCAAATCAATTCACCCGCATCCTACCGTTTCTGAAGCTATTATGGAAGCAGCAGCTGCGGCTTATGGAGAAGTGATTCATATTTAAAACATAACGAAATAAAATTAAAAAACCACAGATTTTTCTGTGGTTTTTTAATTTTGAACTATGGAAAAAAAGCAACTTGGATTGGTTCTTTCTGGTGGCGGAACAAAAGGAATTGCACATGCCGGAGTTTTAAAATTTTTGGAAGAAAATAAAATTCAACCACAAATTTTAGCTTGTTGTAGTGCAGGTTCTATAGTAGGAAGTTTGTATTCTGTTGGGAAAAAGCCGGAAGAAATTCTTGATTTTTTTAAATCCGTCTATTTTTTCAATTGGAAGCACTTTACATTCAATCAACCTGGATTGGTTTCTTCAGGGATTTTTCGCCGTTATCTGAAACCCGTTTTCGATGAAATGACGATCGCAGAATTACCAAAATCTGTAAAAATTGTCGCCACAGAATTAGTTTCAGGAACCCAGGAAATTTTTGAAAATGATTTTAAAGTCATTGATGCTATTATTGCTTCCTGCTCCATTCCTGGGATAACAACACCTTACATCGTCGGAAATAAATTGTACAGTGATGGAGGAGTTTTAAATAATTTTCCAGCAGACATTATCCAAAACGATTGCGAAAAAATGATTGGTGTTTTTGTTTCTCCGCCACAAGATTTGGAAATTAAAGATTTGAATTCCATAAAAGCTGTTGTTTCCCGTTCCTACGATTTACTTTCTTATCGTACCGAATTTCACAAATTTTCGTATTGTGACTGGTTTATCACTTCGAAAAAACTCGCTCATTTTGCCACTTTTGAGAGAAAACCGGAACGTTTAGACGAAATTTTTCAAATTGGCTACGAAGCCGCTAAAAGTAGCTTCGACCAAGAGTTATTCCAATTCTAAAATCGAAGGTTTAAGCGGTATAACTGGCAAAGGCTTCTTCCAAACTTTCAAATTTTCCTTTAAATTCTTCAATCGGAGAATCCATGACAATATTTCCTTTATGTATAAGAATTACGCGGGAACAAAGTGCTTCCACTTCCTGCATAATATGCGTTGAAAGAATGACGGTTTTTTCTTTTCCGATTTCTTTAATCACATTTCGGATTTCGATAATTTGATTGGGATCTAAACCATTGGTTGGTTCGTCCAAAATCAATAAATCAGGTTGATGAAGGATTGCTTGCGCTAAACCGACTCTTTGTTTGTAACCTTTGGAAAGTTGCGAAATTTTCTTTGATTTTTCGGGCGTAATTCCTACCAATTCAATAACTTCTTCAACTCTTGAATTTGGAACTTGATGAATATTGGCGACAAAATTCAAATATTCTTTTACAAACATTTCCATGTACAAAGGATTGTTTTCAGGAAGAAACCCAATGTTTTTTTTGCTTTCTAATTCGTGGGTAATAATATCTTTTGCATTAAATAAAATTTGTCCTTCATCAATTTTCAAAACACCAACAATGCTTTTCATCAAGGTAGATTTTCCTGCTCCGTTAGGACCTAAAAGCCCGATGATTTCATTTTTTTCTATGGTGATGTTAATATCATTCAGTGCAGTTTGTTCACCAAATTTTTTTGTGAGGTTTTTTATTTCTAAAGACATATCGTTTCCTGAATTTTTGCAAAAATAAAATAAAAAACCCATCTTTCTCAAGATGAGTTTTATATTTTATAATTTTGGGATTATTGGCTTTTTTTTACCGTTTTTGCCGGTGTTTTAGTAGTGTTTTGTGGGTAATTTCCTGTTGATTTTTTTCCGAAAATTTTATCGACTTGCTTTTTCGTAAGAAACTGAGTTTTCCCAATATATTTATTACTTTTATTGATGTAATGCACAAACTGCATGGTTGTTTGTCCATAATTTTTTGCGAATTTAAGACCGATAATATCATTAGGAAGCTCCAAAGAAATTTCGTTGGCAGGCATATCGATAAATCCGTCTGAAATAAGTTTGTAAAGATGTTCATAATCTTTATTCAAATCCTGAAAAGAAAAAGACCGGAAAGTATTGAGATTAGCCGTGTTGATGTCCTGATAATTAAAGGTGTACCTGTTTTGCTTTTTGTAAAGCGCTACAGAATTATCTTTTCCAACAAGGCTTAAAGATTCGTTCTTTAACACCTTTATTTGGGAATATGCTGAAAAAGAAAACAGTAGTACAAAGAAAAGTAATGCTTTTTTCATTTTTTTATTTACAGTATTAAAACTTCGTTTTTATACAAATATTGTGCTGTTACAACATTTGAAACAAAAGTAAACATTTTTTTTAAGTAATTTTTTAAAAAAAATCATAAAAAAAATCCTGCAGAAATCTACAGGATTGGTGACCGCAAAAGGAGTCGAACCCTTAACCTTCAGAGCCGTAATCTGACGCTCTATCCAATTGAGCTATGCGGCCGAAATTGGTTTGCAAATATAATACTTTTTTGGTTTCTTTGAAATATGAATGCAAAAATCTTCTCTATTATTGCCTTTCTGCTGATTTTCAGTTGCAAAAAAAAGGTGGAAATTTCCAAAAGTTCAGAAATTTTACCAATTTCTTCATTGGTTGAACTTTCTGAATCGCCGGAAATGGTAAAATTGAGATCGGGAAAACACCAATATCAGTTTTCAAAAAAGAAATTGCCTTTTCAAAATGTGGTTTTGTTGAATGCAAGTTTAATTGGTTATATTTCTGAATTAGAACTCGAAAATAAAATGGTTGGTGTTTCCAGTCCGGAATATATTTATTCGGAGAAAATTTTAAAAGCGATAAAAGAAGGAAAAATTCAAAATATTGGAAATGAGCAGAAATATGATATAGAAAGAATAATTTCTTTAAAACCGGATGCGGTGTTCACCAATTACATCGCAAGTTTTGAAAACACCTATGAAATTCTCGAAAAAAACAATATTGAAGTTATTTTCCTGGATGAATATCTGGAACAACAACCTTTAGAGAAATCAGCTTATTTAAAAATTTTCGGAAAATTATTTGGGGTGGAAGCAAAGGCTCATTCAAAATATGAGAGCATCAAAAAAAATTATGAATATTTAAAGAAATTAGCTTCCAGTAAAGTTGAAAAACCTTTAGTTTTAGCTAATGAAATGTACGGAAACCAATGGTTTCTGCCAGGCGGAAAAACGCAGCTTGCGTATTTTATTAAAGATGCTGGAGGAAATTATTTGATGAAGCAAAACACCGATACAAAGGCAGTTCCTTTAAGTTTTGAAGAAGTTTTTAAAAAAGCTGAAAATGCTAAAATTTGGGTAAATATTGGAAATCACAAACAAAAAAATGAACTTTTAACCATCAATCCCAACTACGCTAAAATGAAGGTTTTCCAAAATGGAAAATTATATTCTTTAACCGGAAAAGAAAGAGGAAAAGCCAACGATTTTTTCGAAAGTGGTGTCGTTCGTTCAGATTTGGTTCTTAAAGATTATATTAAAATAATGCATCCTGATTTGTTTCCAAAAGATCCGCTAAACTATCTATCCGAATTAAAATAAAATAGCACCGAAAAGATTATCTTTGCTAAGAATTTTACAAATTTTTGAATTCAAAAGAAATAAAAAATCCTATGTGGAAAAAGATTAAAAAAATAATTTTCATCTTACTATTGGCCAATATTTTATTTATTATCTGGGGCAAATTTTTCAATCCACCGATTACCTTTACCCAAATTTCCGGACTTTTCGAATTTGGAAAACTGGAAAGAGATTACATTTCTTACGACGATATGGGTAAAAATGTAAAAAAAGCAGTAATTGCAGCAGAAGATCAGAAATTTTTTAATCATAATGGTTTTGATTATCAAGCGATAGAAAAAGCATACAAAAAAAACGAACAGGGAAAAAAAATACGTGGCGGAAGCACGATTTCGCAACAAACGGCAAAAAATGTTTTTCTTTGGCAACACCGAAGTTGGTTCCGCAAAGGTTTAGAAACCATTTATACTTTTATTATTGAACTGGTTTGGGGAAAAGAAACCATTTTGGCGAGATATCTTAATTCCATCGAAATGGGACGTGGCGTTTTTGGCGTAGAAGCCGCATCGCAATATTATTTCAAAAAAAGTTCGAAAGATTTATCTAAAAATGAAGCAGCCTGGATTGCGGCCATTTTACCCAATCCCAAAAAATACGATCCCAATAATCCTTCTAAATATTTACGGAATCGCCATAACTGGATTATGCGACAAATGAATAACGTCGTAATTAAATAATTTTTTTTGATGACTATTTTCCACCATAACAAGGAAACTTTCAACAGTGTTTTGTTGAAATACTTCAGTTTCAAAAACGAAACGAAGTCTTTGGATCCTTTGTATGATGTTTTCCAAAGTATTAAGCGTGAAGATTTTGGCGTTTTGGTACAGTTTTTAGAAAATTCACCGGAAATTACAGAGAACTTAAGCCACTATTTACATAACCTTTTCAAAGGAAAGCCCTTTAATTTATCGCTTACAGAAGCCAATATTTTATCGGAAAATGCATTTTTTCCAGAATTCAAAAAACGGCTTTTGAACAAGATTTTGCCTTCTGTTGAAAACGAAAACTCTGTTTGGTTTTTGGTAGATTATATTTCCGTTCGTCCGGGAAAAGACTTAAAATATTTGAAAAATGTTCCGGATGAAGAAATGGACGCGCTTTTCCGTTTGTTGAAAATAGACCGTTTTATTTTGCAGAAATCGGTAAAGAATGAATTGCTTTTTTCTGCAAATATTTTGGCTTGGAGAGCTATTGGAAACGCTTTGGATATCGAAGTAATGAATATGGCGCCGGAATATAAAAATTTTGATAATCCGTTTTTGGCGCTGCAGGACGAAATGGATATCTTAAATTCTGAATTTCGAAAAAATTCGGATTTTCAGCTCACCAGAAAAAATGAACATTACAAGCAGATTAAAATTTATTTAGATCAATGTTTGTATTTCGTAGATCGTGCTTTTAAAAATTCTTCAAAATTTGGAATTTCAGGGAAAATTAATCAGGCTTTATTAAAAATAAGACAACAGATCCACCGGATTTCTGATATTATTTCCCTTTTTGTTATCGACACCGAAGAAGATGTTTTAAAGAATTCCAAGTCATTGATTTTTAATATTTTGGAATATAAATCACATAAAAATAATATTTCAGAATTATTTGATGACAGTACGCGTTTAATGTCACATTTAATCACCAACCATACCGCAGAAACAGGAACACATTATATTTCTTCCACGTTGAAAGAATATATGAAAATGTTTTGGAAAGCCAGTGGTGGTGGTGTTATCGTAGGTTCACTTTGTATTTTGAAAATGCTGTACAGTTTTGCACCGGGAAGTGAATTTTCTCATGCTTTTATGTATGCGATGAATTATGCTATGGGATTTATCATGATTTATTTGATGGGCTTTACTTTAGCGACAAAACAACCGGCAATGACGGCGGCAACGATGGCAAAAGTGCTTTCTGATGAAGAAAATACACAAAAAAATTATCGCGATTTTGCCCATCTTATTTCCAAACTTTTTAGGACCCAGTTTATCGCTTTTATTGGAAATGTAGTTTGGGCTTTTCCGGTTTCTTTGGCTATAATTTATGGATTAGATGTGCTTTTCAATGAAAATTTGGCAGTTGAAAAATCCAGTAAGTTGCTTCACGATCTCAATCCTTTTGATTCCAAAGCGCTTTTTCATGCCAGTATTGCGGGCTTTTATCTTTTTATTTCCGGGATTATTTCCGGGAATGTAGGAAACAATTCCGTGTATTATCAAATTCCTCAACGAATTGCCAAAAATCCAACCATAAAACTTTTGTTGGGAGAAAAAACCGCAAAGATGATTTCCGGATTTTATTCCAGAAACTGGGCGGGAATTATTTCAAATTTTTGGTTTGGGGTTTTTCTTGGCGTTACAGGACCTATTGGAACTTTTTTAGGATTGGATTTGGATATCCGACATATTACTTTTGCTGCGGGAAATTTTGCCATTGGTCTTTATGGAAAAGATTTTAATGTAGATACTTATACTTTTTGGGTGTGTTTTATCACTGTTTTTATGATCGGATTTTTTAATTTTTTAGTAAGTTTCGGTTTGTCTATGGTCTTGGCTTTGCGTTCCCGAAAAGTAAATTTGGGCGAGGTTACAGAAATTATCAAGGAAATTTTCAGGTATTTTATTAAAAATCCTTTCCGTTTTTTTCTTCCAATTCATTCCAGAGAGTTAGATTTTAGAGCGAAGGAAATGATCAAATCAACCGCTACAAAATCTGAAGATCACTAATTTTTTCTTCTCCAAATTTTTCCTGAAACTTTTTTAAAAAGAATGTTTTTCTTAACCTGAAATCGTTTTTTAAGAGGGGAGATTTTACTTGGATCGTTAATGTTTTTTTTTCCAAATTTACATTTCCGATTTCGTTAAAAAGAGATTCATCCAAATATTCTTCTAAAAAATCTTTGATTTCAAAAGCTAATAATTTGTCTTCAAAACCATGTGCTTTAGCAAAGGCTTTTACGAGTTCAGAACTTTGAAATTCTCTTTTCTTTTTCATGTTTTTAGGGCTTAGTTTTTAGGGCTTAGGATTTAGTTTTAAGACCTTTAACAAAGCCCTAAAACCTAATCCCTAATTCCTAATTTCAAAAATTTTCGATTCTTCATTAATTCTTTTTACAACACTTTCGGTTCGTTCTTTATGCGTATCGGTGATGAAGATTTGCCCGAAATTTTCTTCGTTTACCAATTTTATTAAATGCGAAACCCTGTTGTCATCCAATTTATCAAAAATGTCATCTAAAAGAAGAACCGGCGTTTTTCCGGTAAGTTCTTTAATCAAATTCATTTGAGCCAATTTTAGTGCAATGAGAAAGGATTTTTGTTGACCTTGGCTTCCAAATTTTTTTAAAGGATTTCCATTCATTTCAAAAAGTAAATCATCTTTGTGAATTCCGTGTGAAGTGTAGGTTAAAACGCGGTCTTTTTCAAGATTTTGATTTAATAATTGAATCATCAGAAATTCAGATAAATCCGATTGATAATTCACCGAAACTTTTTCTTTTCCACCAGAAATTACTTCGTAAAAATGCTGAACCACCGGATTTAGTTTCAAAATAAATTCTTTTCTTTTTTCAAAAATTTCTGTTCCGAATTTGGTTAGTGGTTCATTGTAAATTTCCAGAGAATCCACATCAAAAGCTCTGTTTTTGGCGAAATATTTCAGTAATGCATTTCGCTGTTTCAAGGTTTTTTGATATTGCATCAGACCGAAAAGATAATGCGAATTGGTTTGTGAAATCATCGCATCCAAAAACTTTCTGCGGCTTTCTCCGCTATCCGCAATCAAGTTGGAATCGTAAGGTGAAATCATAACACTGGGTAAAAAACCGATATGATCCGAAAGTCTTTCGTAGGTTTTATCGTTTTTTTTAATGATTTTTTTAGCTTCTTTCGGAAGAAGAATTTTGATAATATCGGTTTTCTCTTCGCTTAAAATATTTCCTTCGATACTGAAAAAATCTTGCTGCTCTTTAATATTTAGAAAATCGGAATTTCCCAAAAAACTTTTTCCTACGGAAAGATAATGTAGCGCATCCAAAATATTGGTTTTTCCGACCCCGTTATTTCCGACAAAACAGTTGATTTGTGGCGAAAAATCGAAAGATTTTTCGTCATGATTTTTAAAATTGTGGAGCGAAAGTTTTTGGATAATCATTGCTCACAAAAATACTTCAATAAAATCAAAAACAAAAGGGGAAGTCCACTACACAATTCAACCCAAAAGGAAAAATAACTTTCACTGTTTCGGTTTTCAGAGAAAAAAATCAATAAATAAGTAAAAATGGTCGTGAAAAAAAATGCAAAAGAAAATTCAAATTTTATGAAAAAAATTGAAAGCAAACTTGCTGTGAAAACTAACAAATAAGCTAAATATTTTGTTTTATGAACGCCAATTAATTTGGGAAAAGTAATCACTTGATCTTCATTCATATCACGTATATCAAAAGGTAAAACCAATGCAGAAATAAATAGCCATGAAATGGTGAAAATTTTGAAATCAAATTCTTGTAAAATCAGCCATGAATTAATTAAAGCCCACGTCAAACCCACATAAAAAACTTTCAGTAAAGGAATTTTCCGGATAAATTTTTCCAGAAAAAAAGAATTGTATAACAATCCTAAAACTACGATAATCAACCATTTCAATAATCTTATTTCATTGTGATTGAGGTAAATAAAAATCATGGAACCAATTCCACAAAGAACATTGAAAACCAAAATTTTCGAAAAAAAACGTCTTTCCTGAAATTTTGTATATAAATATCCACTAAAATAAGTAATGAAGATTAAAGCAACTGTTGGAAATCGGAATACATTTTGTTCCAGCATGAAAAAAATTGCGAAAAAAGTTCCCATTAAAGCCACAAAAAATTGGGAATCGACTATGTATTTTTTTAGTAAATTTAGAAGTTGCATTTTTCGGCGTTGTTAGTGCTCAAAACACTATCAACGCTTCCAAAATTAAAAACAATTTTATGAAACACCTTAATAAACTCTTCTTTATTTTCCTGTTTTTAGGAAGTTCTTATAGTATGAAAGCACAAAATTATTACGAAACCCAATGGAAAAAAATTGAAACCAATTATAAGCATGGTCTTTATAAATCGAATCTTCCGTTAATTTTAGAAATTCAAAAACGAGCGATTCAAGAAGATAATGCAATACAGTTAATCAAATCTTTGAAAGCTGAATTTTCTATCGTAAACCAAACCGAAGACGATACGCAAAACGATGCGGCTTCAAAATTTTTCGCAAAATTGCAGTCGATGAACTCTTCTTTAAAAGGTGAAGATAAAGTGGTTTTCCAAGTGCTTTTGGGCGAATTTTTTCAGGAATATTACGATAATGAAAGTTGGGAAATCGATCAAAGAACCAACATCAATAATCAGGATTTTGCACAGATTGAAACGTGGAGCAAACTGGATTTCAAGAATTTTTTATCTAAAAATTATTCTGAATTAGAGGCTGAAAAATCGGCTTTAAAGCAGATAAAAATGGCGAAATACAAAGAAATTTTTTACAATGTGGGAAATTTAGAGTATTTCCCAACACTTTTCGATTGGAATGCTAAGAAACAAATAGATTTTCTGAAGGACGGACAACTTTTCACACCGAATGAATTGAAAGTTAATCACGCAAAAATTAATGCAATTTATGATGAATTGGTTGCAGGAAATTCAGCTAATCCAAAACTGTATTTTCAACATCAAAAAATTAATTACAATTGCGATTTCACGAACTGCAAAGACAAACTTTCCCAACTTCAAAACCTTTACAAATCTTCTACAGATGGTGATTACAAAGTTTTGATTGCGGAAGAAATTGTGGATGAGTTGATTCAGGATAAAAAGCATTTAGAAGCTCTTTCTTTAATTGAAAGTGTGAAAAAACTGTATCCGAATTCCAAATTTTTGAACAACATTAAAAATAAGGAAAATAGCATTGTCAATCCTTCTTTAATCATTCATTATGAAACGGAAACGCAAAGTAATAAACCGATTCATTTCCTTGCTGAACATAAAAATGTAGATCAGTTTTCTTTGAATATTTATGAAACCGAAGATTTGCAGGGTTTTATGAACCACGTTTACGACAGTTACCGCAACAAATTTGCTTCGGTGAAAAAAACATTGGTGCGCAAGGAGAACTACGATATTCAGAACCAAAAAGATTACAAAACTTACAAAACTTCCTACGAAATGAAGCCGCTTCCTTCCGGAATTTATTTGGTGGAATATGTGGTGGAAAACGCGATTAACAGCACGTTTTACTTCATCTCTTCTGAACATCGCGTAATTGATTTTCAGAAAAATGATTACAATAAAAAAGACGATATTGAAAGACTGGTAAATCGTGAAAACGGAAAAGAAATCGCCAATTCCTCGATTGATTTTTATGAATACGCGAATCAGAAACCTTTGTTAAAAACTGTGGTAAAAACTGATGAAAAGGGAACTTTTGCATTTCCAAAATCTGTAAATACAGAATATTACAGATATTATCTTCTAAAATCATCAGGCAACAATTATCAGTTAGTCAATCATTACGGAAATCAAAGAAATTACGATCCCAGAATTGTTCATGATAATGAAATTGCGCAAGTTTTCCTTGACAGAGCCATTTACAGACCCGCACAAACCGTTTATTTTAAAGTAATTGCCACAGCTTTAAACGGTGAAACCAAAAAAGAAAAAGTTGCAGAAAATGTAAAACTTAACATCATTTTGCACGATCCAAATGATGAAGAAGTTTCAAAACAAATTTTAACGACAAACGAATTTGGCTCTGTACACGGAATTTTTACGCTTCCGAAAGGAAAATTAAATGGAAATTTCTCCATCCGTGTTGACAATGATGATGATGAAGTATCAGATTATTCCATTGAAGGTTACAAAAATTTTCAAGTTGAAGAATACAAAAGACCAAAATTTGAAGTCACTTTTGAACCCATAAAAGACGAATACAAATACGGACAAACTCTTGAATTGAAAGGAAAAGCCGTGATGTTTTCGGGAGTTGCGTTATCCAATTCTACTGTGAATTATGAAATCAAAAAGAAAAATATTCGTTGGATGTATTTCTGGTGGTATCCTCCTGAAAATGATAACGAAAATTCAATTCTTGGTTCCATAAAAACCAATGATAAAGGAGAATTCACCATAAAAGTAGATTTGAAAAAAGATGAAGCTTTGGATGGAATTCAGGTGGATAATTATGAAATTGAAGCCAGCGTAACCGACATCAACGGTGAAACCCAAAGCGCGACCGAAAACGTAAAAGTCGCTTCTGTAACACATTTCATTAAAGCCGACAATATCGGAAATGTTTTTGCCGACGAAAATGTAAAACTCAATGTAGAAACCAAAAACTACAACGAACAAAATCTGAAGAAATCCTATAACGTAAAACTGGCGAAACTTCAGGAACCGCAAAGGATTTTCAGGGATAATTTTAAATCAAAAATTCAGGATTTGCCGCAACTTTCTGAAAGTGAATTCATCCAGAAGTTTCCTCACGATTTCTTTGATAAAAATGATGACATCAAGAACTGGAAAACGGAAAAGATTATCGTTCAGCGCGTTGAAAATCAAACCAATTCAAACGACATCAAACAACCTCAAACTTTAGATTTAGGCAAACTCGAACCCGGAACTTACGAACTCGAACTCTTCAACATCGAAGGTAAAGACACGATAAAATCTGTACAACATTTTCAGGTTTGGGATAAGAGATTCTTGAGAGACTCGCAGAAACCTTTTCTTGAAGTTATTCAGCCAAAAGACGAGTTCAAACGTGGCGAAAAAGCCAAAATCTATGTGTATTCAGCGATTCCGGATGCTCTCGTGAATGTTTTTGTTCAGAATGGAAACGGTGAAACCAAAACCGAAACACACAAAATGAAAAACGGCGTTTTGGTGTATGAAGTTCCGGTTCCAATGGATGAAAGCATTTCACAACTGAATGTTCAGTTTCAGATGGTGGCATTTAATGATGTACAGACAAAAACGGTAGATGTAAAAATCAAAAACGAAAAGAAAAATCTTCGCATTGAAACCGTGACTTTCCGAGATAAATTGGAGCCGAATTCCAAAGAAAAATGGAGCGTGAAAATTTTAGGTGATGACAAAGAAAAAATTAACGCTGAAGTTTTAGCTAATATGTATGATATGAGTTTGGATCAGTTTGCGGTAAATAAATATTCGTGGCAAAGTTTATTCAACCAGCCATATTTTATTGTCGGTTATGATATACGGAATGCGCTCTCCTCTGAATATTTTTCAAAAAGAACAAAATATTTACCGCAGTACGGTGTAAACGTTCCACAGTTTAACTGGTTTGATGGAGGCATTTATGGAGCTCCAAGAATTATGAAACAATCGGCAGTTTACGCTGAATCAGCTGATGCTGCAATGCCGAGTGCGCCTGTTGCAAATCAAGCACGTGATGCTGATGGAGTTGTTGTTACTGCCATGGCAGTAAAACGCGAAGATGCATCATTATCTTATGCTGCAGATTCAATGAAAACAACTGGAGTAGAGAAAACAGCGTTGGAAAATGTTCCAGTCCGTCAAAATCTCAACGAAACTGCCTTTTTCTATCCCAATTTAACGACTGACAAAGACGGAAATGTTAATTTCGAATTTACGTCTCCGGAAGCCTTAACAAAATGGAAACTGATGTTCCTCGCACATACAAAAGATGCCAAAGCCGCAACTTTAGAAAAAGAAGTCGTTACGCAGAAAGAATTTTCCGTAACGCCGAATTATCCACGATTTTTGCGTGAAGGCGACGAATTAAATTTACAATCGAAACTCAGTAATTTAACCTCACAAAATTTAATAGGAAATGCTTCTTTACAAATTTTGGATGCGTTAACCAACGAAGATATTTCCTCAAAATTTGGATTGAATAGTGCTGTTCAAAACTTCAATGTGGCAGGAAATGGAAATTCCATGGCGAACTGGAAAGTAAAAGTTCCAAAAGATGTTTCGTCCATTATTTTTAAAGTGGTTGCCAAAGCCGGAAATTTCAGCGATGGCGAACAAAAAGCAATTGCCGTTCTTCCAAACAGAATGTTGGTGACCGACGCTCAACCGATTTTCGTGAAAGAAGGTCAGACCAAAACTTTCATACTAAAAAATCTGGCGGAAAATACTTCAACAACGACAACCAATGTTTCCAATTCGTTGGAACTCACAACAAATCCGATTTGGGAAATTATGTTTGCGCTGCCAAGTCTGAAAGACGATCAAAATCTTTCCGCAGATGTACAGTTCAACAAATGGTTTGCCGATGTGTTGGCTTCCGAAATTTTCAAAGCCAATCCAAGAATGAAAGCCGTTTTTGATGAACATCAGAACAAAGGTTTACTGACTTCCAATCTGGATAAAAATCAGGAACTGAAACAACTGTTGCTCGAAGAAACACCTTGGGTTTTGGAAAGCAAAAATGAAACAGAACAGATGCAGAAATTGGCAAGAATTTTCGATGCGAACACGATGCGGAATTCCATCAATCAGGATTGGGACGATTTGAAAAAACTGCAAAATCCGGACGGCGGTTTCTCCTGGTTTGCAGGTTATCCGAGTTCTTACTATACTTCATTATGTATTCTGAAAAATTTGGGCAGAATCAACGAATGGCTCAAGGGAAATCTTGCTGATTATCAAAGTGGAGAACAAAGAGAAATGGTTTCAAAATTGGTGAATTTTGTGGATAATGAAGTCAATAAATATTATGATGTTTCGGTTGCTGAGCGAAGTCGAAGCAATATCTGGAACAATTTCGTTTTGGATTATCTCGACACGCGTCATTACTGGGAAAATCAATATCCTTTGAAAAATAAAGGAGCGACTTTGAAAACTTTGGTCATTCAAAAAGCACCAAAAGCCGAAATCAAGGATTTTACCTTCTTCGGATTGCACAGAGCCGCTTTACTTTTCGACAATTACAAACTGACGAATCTGTCTAAAAAGTTGATGACTTATCTAAAGGAAACATCCACAGATACAGAAACTCAGGGCGTTTACTGGAAACAAAATTTGAATGAGTGGGGTTGGTATTCTTCAAAAACAGTGAATCATGCAGGAACTTTGGAAGCGTTCAATAAACTCACGCCAAACGATGCAAATTTCATTGAAGAAATGAAAATCTGGCTCATTACCCAGAAAGAAGTTTCGAGTTGGGATACATCACGAAGCACCGCAGAAGTGATTTACACGATTTTGAATTCAGGAAAATCCTGGACTTCCACAGAAAGTGATAAAGCCACGATTGTTTGGGGCGGAAAATCTTTAGAAAACGCCGACACGAAAGCAACAGGATATGTGAAATCGACGGTTAAACCTGAAAGCGTGGACAAAAATCTCGCAACTGTTACCATTACAAAACCAGGCGCAGGAATTGTTCAAGGTGGTGTTTTCTGGCAATATTATGAGGATTTAGACAAAATAAAATCTTCCGAAACGTATATTTCCATCACAAAAGAATTGTACAAAAAAATCAAAACTGAAAATGGGGAAGAACTGCAGAAAATTACGGCTCAAACTCCATTAAAAGTAGGAGACAAAGTAACAGTGAGAATGATTTTAAATTCGGATAGAAATATGGAATTTATTCAGCTGAAAGATATGCGCGCTGCTGGTTTTGAACCTTTAGACGTTATTTCCGGTTATCAGTGGAAAAATAATTTAGGATATTATCAATCTACGAAAGATGCGTCAACCAATTTCTACATCGAATATATGCCAAAAGGAAAATATGTTTTTGAATACGATGTGCTGTGTAACGCTTCCGGAACTTTCAGCAACGGAATTTCCACTTTGCAGAATTATTACGCACCGCAAATGAATGCGCATACCAAAGGAACTAAGGTTATGATTGCGGAATAATTAGAAAACTTTATAGCCTTTCAAAACCTATAAAATTTAAAAATTTTAAAAAATCCGTTCCCTAAATTTGGGAGCGGATTTTTAGTATATTTGTTTAACTACAAAAGAACAATGGAAAACGTTTTTGATACAAAACAAGCACAAAAATACATTGATCGAATCCAGAATTTAACTCCAGAAACAAAAGGATATTGGGGAATAATGACGGTAGATCAGATGTTAGCCCATTTAAATGTGGCTTATGAATTGGTTTATGAACCCCAAAAGTTTCGAAAAACAGGAACTATTGCCAAGTTTATCCTGAAAAATTTCGTGAAAAAAAACGTGGTGAGCGAAAAACCGTATGTGAAAAACGGACCCACAGGACCGATGTTCAAAATGACGGGCGAAAAAGATTTCGAACTGGAAAAGAAAAAATTGATTGGATACATCCAAAAAACCCAGCAATTGGGCGCTGAAGCTTTTGATGGAAAAGAAAATCATTCCTTTGGTAAACTTACTTCACAAGAATGGAATAATATGTTTGCAAAACACCTCAATCATCATCTTTCGCAATTTGGGGTTTAATATTTAAAACACGGAAAAACACGGAATTTTCTTAAAAATATTATTTTTAAAATCAATGAAAAATTTCTATTTTCTATTTTTATTAATCTCAAGTTTATCATTTTTTCAAAGTAGTGATTTTTCTGAAATTTGGGTGAACAATAAAGATTTTTTTGTTGGAAAGATTAATGGAAGCGACTTCCAAATCAAAATTGAAAATTCTGAAGAAATCCAAAGAACGATCAGGAATTTATTATTTCGGGATTTAACTTGGTGGATGGTTCCAATCAGTCAAATTTCAAGGGTAAAATAATTATTACTGATTTTAAAAATCATGACAAAAGATCCATTGCAGTTGGAAATTATCAATTTTTTGAGGAAGGTTCCGGCAAACATGTCGGAAAATTTGAAGGAAAATTAGAAATGATTTTTACAAAAATTAATGAAAAAGTTGAAGCTATAGAATCGGTGAAATTTATGGGTAATTGGATCAATAATGAGGGTTCCTTGAGTTTCAATACGATCTTGGAAAAAAATAAAAAATAATAAACATGAGCATTTTAAGAAAAATTTTTGCGGTGGTTATCGCAATGATCGTTACAGGAATTGTGGTAGGTGCAGTTCAGAAACTGGGACAAAATATATATCCGCTTCCTGTAGGAGCAGATCCCGAAAATCCGGAAGACATCAAAAACTATATTGAAAATGCTCCTTTTATGGCTTTGTTTTTTGTGATTATTTCTTATGCTGCAGGTGCTTTAACAGGAGGTTTTTTATCTACTTTTATTGCAAAAGACGGCAAAAAAAATTATGCAATTATTATCGGGATTATTTTTCTTATCACTTCTATTTATATGATGATCATTATTCCATCACCCATCTGGTTTTGGATCTGCGGAATTTTAGTTTGGCTATTGGTTTGGGTGGGCTGGAAAATAGCAGTTTCTTTAAGGAGAAATTGATTCTTATCGAAAAAATCATCCACTTTAAATAGAAAATCATGAAAATTTTAAAAACAATCCTTTACATTCTATTGACTATAATTGGGGTTTGGTTAATTGCGGCCGCATTTATTGACGGAAAATGTAATTTCGAAAAATCAGTTTCCATTAACGCCAGTCCGGAAAAAGTTTGGACCCATACCAATTCTTTAAAAACAATGGATATGTGGTCTCCGTGGAATAAATTGGATACTAATATGAAAAAAGAATGGATAGGAATTACAGGAAAAGTGGGCGAAAAAGTGTGTTGGGAAGGAAACGAACAAGCAGGAAAAGGATGCCAGGAAGTTGTAAAAGTGGATCCCGCAAATCGTAAAATTGAGACCAAAATTGTTTTCTTAACACCCTACGAAAGTGAGAATTTTGCCTCTGTAAATGTTGTTCCTGAAGGTAAAGGAAGTATAGCTACGTGGACGTTTTCTACAGAAATTCCTTATCCATGGACAGTAACCAAATTGATGTATGACCTTGAAGAAATGATTGGAAAAGATTATCAGGAAGGATTAAATAATCTTAAAACAATTTCCGAAAAACCTTAATATTTTTAACTGATAATTTATAACTCATAACTAATTAAAAAAGGCAACAGTAAACGTTTATCTTACTTTCAATGGTAACTGCGAAGAAGCATTCAATTTCTACAAATCCGTTTTCGGAGGAGAATTCCCTTATATCGGAAGATTTGGCGATATGCCGCCTTCAGAAGATGGAAAGCAAGTTTCCGAAGAAGAAAAAAATAAAATTATGCATGTTTCTTTACCTATTTCAAGAGAAACCATGTTAATGGGAAGTGATGTTGGTGGAGAATGGTCTTCAAATTTTAAAGAAGGAAACAATTTTTCACTTTCCTTAAATGCAAATTCCAGAGAAGAAGCAGAGAAATTGTTCAATGCACTTTCAGAAGGTGGAATGGTAACAATGCCTTTAGAAGATACTTTTTGGGGAGCGTATTTCGGAATGTGGACGGATAAATTCGGCATCAATTGGATGGTGAATTACGACGATCCGGCAAAGATGCAGCAATAAAATTTTGTTTCAAGTAAAGAAAAAAGCCTGTTCCATTTGGAACGGGCTTCTTTTTTTTAAAACTAAATATTAATTTATGAAAAATTGATTAAAATTATTTTGGCATGAGAACATGATCAATGACATGAATAACTCCGTTTGATTGGTTAACATCAGCAATGGTAATCATGGCTTCTGTTCCGTTTTCATCTGTTAGGTAAACATTTCCGTTTTTCTCCCATGCGGTCAAAATTCCTCCTTCTACAGTTGGAATTTCAAATTTTCCATTTCCTTCTTTTATTTTATTTAGAACGTCCATGGCAGACCATTTTCCTGAAGCTACATGATAAGTCAAAACTTCTTTTAATTTAGATTTGTTTTCAGGTTTCATTAAATCAGCTACAGCTGCTTTTGGTAACATATCAAAAGCTGCATTAGTTGGTGCAAATACGGTAAAAGGACCTGCTCCAGATAAGGTCTCTACCAAATCAGCTGCTTTTACAGCCAAAACTAAGGTGGTGTGATCCTTAGAATTCATTGCGTTTTCCACAATGTTTTTAGATGGAAACATTTCTGCTCCACCAACCATTTTGGTTTCTTCCATTTTTGTTTCCTCTACAACCGGTTCTTCAACAACAACAGTTTTATCCATTTTTGTTTCAGCTTTTTCGTTTTGCTTACAACTTGTTGTAAATAATAGTGCTGCAAATAATAATGTAGCAGAACATTTGAAAATTTTCATAATAGTATTTTAATGGGTTGATATTTTAACATACGAGCTAAAAACAATTATGGTTTTTATTAAAAAGAATTATGATGTTTTACATTTCATCAATTACTAAACAAATGAAATTATATTTTAATGAAATTTCATCTATCAATAATGAATTCATAAAGTTTGATTATCTGATTCTAATTTTAAAAAATTAATGAATCTGAAATTTTGAAAATGCTTATTTTTCAGCAGTTTTTTTAATTTTAAACAAATTCTAAAAAATGTCCGAAAACAAAACCAAAGCAACAGAAGCAAGTGTTGAAGATTTCATCCGAAATTCCGACCCGAAAAAGATTGATGACAGTTTCAAACTCGTAGAAATTATGGAAAGACTTTCCGGCGAAACCGCAACAATGTGGGGTCCTTCCATTATCGGATTCGGAAAATACAATTACAAATATGCAAGTGGAAGAGAAGGTGAAATGTGCAGAATTGGTTTTTCGCCGAGAAAAACAAAATTTTCGCTTTATATCTTAGATTGTGTTGATGAAGAGCACGACGAATTATTGAAAGATTTAGGAAAAATCCAAATGGGAAATGCCGCCTGTATTTATTTCAAAAAATTGGAAGATTTGAACCATGATATCTTAGGAAAAATGATTGTAAAGTCTTTAGAAAATACCAAGAAAAAGTGGGGCTAAAAGATGAAGAAAAATTTAATGACAACAGATTAAATTTTCTTCAGAAAAACGAAAATATTTAAAAAAAATTGGAAATTTTTCCAGATTTTTTTAAACATTTGGATTCTCCAGAATCACCGCATAGCCTTGTCCGACGCCAATACACATCGTTGCTAATGCATATTTTTTTCCGGTTTTATTCAGTTCTAAAGCCGCTGAATAGGTAATTCTCGTACCGCTCATTCCCAATGGATGACCAAGTGCGATTGCGCCTCCGTTTACATTTACTCGGGAATCGTCACTTGCAATTCCTAATTCTTTTAAAACGGCAATACTTTGCGCAGCGAAAGCTTCATTTAATTCAATAATATCAATCTGTTCTATGGTTAAATTCGCTCGTTTCAAAGCTAATTTTGTCGCTTCCACTGGACCAATTCCCATAATTCTCGGTTCACAACCTGTAACAGCAGAAGTTACAATTTTTGCCAAAGGTTTTAAACCAAATTCTTTAACCGCATTTTCGGAAGCAATAATGCTTACAGCAGCACCGTCATTTAAGCCCGAAGAATTTCCTGCGGTTACACTTCCGTTTTCTTTTACAAAGGCAGGTTTTAATTTTCCTAAAATTTCCATCGAAGAATTTGGTTTGATAAATTCATCCTGATTGAAAATTATCGCATCGCCTTTTCTTTGTGGAATGACAATATCAGAAATTTCTTCCGCTAAACGTCCATTTTCTTGCGCTTTTTTGGCTTTCATTTGGGAATTTAAGGCAAACTGATCCTGTTCTTCACGCGAAATTTGAAACATTTCCGCTAAATTTTCCGCCGTTTTTCCCATCGCTTCCGTTCCGTACAGTTTTTCCATTTGTGGATTGATAAAACGCCATCCAAAACTCGTGTCGTACATTTTAGAATCCGTTCCAAAAGCGGTTTCAGGTTTGGAAACTGCATAAGGTCCTCTTGTCATTCCTTCTACACCACCTGCAATGAAAAGGTCGCCTTCACCAGACTTTATAGCTCTTGAAGCCTGAACAATGGCACTCATTCCAGAAGCACAAAGTCGGTTCACGGTTTCTCCGGGAACAGAAGTTGGAAGTCCCGCCAAAAGCGCCGCCATTCTTGCAATATTTCGGTTATCTTCACCGGCTTGATTGGCGCATCCGATAATGACATCGTCAATTTTATCAATTGGAAGATTCGGATTTTTTTCAATTAAACTTTTAATGACAGAAGCCAGTAAATCATCAGTTCTCACAGCAGAAAGTACACCTTTGAAATTTCCGATGGCACTTCGTGTTCCGTCAATAATATAAGCGTTTTTCATTACAGAATTTTAGAATTAAACGAGCGTAAATTTACGAAAATCTTGTGAAGTGGTAAAGTTGTAAAGAAGTTGAGAAGTGAAGATTCACCATTGATAATTCAAAATTCACAAGAAATTTATTTCACCTTTTCCCACCATTTTTCATAGACCAAAGAATCATTTTTCCAATTGGTTTTTTCCCCCATTTTTGGAAATAAAATTCGGAGTTTTTCGGTGTTCAGTTCATCCATTTTTTTGAGGGGTTCGTCCCAAGAATGCAACGCCAAAACAAATTTGGAATTATGAACAGGAATCATCCGTTTTGCGTTCAAATCTTCCATGGCTTTCATTTGTTCACCGGGAAGCATGTGGATGTATTTCCAATCTTGGTTGTATTGTCCGTTTTCCAAAATTGCCAAATCGAAACTTCCATATTTTTCTCCAATTTCTTTGAAATGCGTATCGTAACCGGAATCTCCACCAATATAAATTCTATTATTTTGGGCTTCCAAAACAAAACTCGTCCACAAAGTTTGGTTTCTTTTAAAACCTCTTCCCGAAAAATGTCTAGCCGGTTCAGCCGTAATTTTTGCGCTATTTCCGAGATTAAAACTTTCACTCCAATCCAATTCCACGATTTGCGAAGTCGGAAAACCCCAATGTTCCAAGTGCGAACCTGTTCCTAATCCTGTAATGACTTTTTTTACTTTCGATTGGAATTCCTTCACTGTTTTATGATCCAAATGATCCCAATGATCGTGTGAAATAATTAAATAATCTAAATTTGGAAAATCTTCTGCTTGATACAAATTCGAACCCGGAATTGCTTTTGTGGTGAAAGTTACCGGACTTGCATTTGCACTAAAAACGGGATCTACAAGGATTTTCAAACCGTCGATTTGCATGTAATAAGAAGAATGTCCCATCCAAATGTAAACATCTTCATTGGGATTTAAAGATTTTAAATCGGTTTTGGTAAACTGAAAAGGCTGGTCGGGAATTTTATGCTCAACTTTTGTTGTGAAAAATCGCCACATTACGCCATAAAAAGTAGCTTCCTCATCGAAATTTGGCGTTTTATGTTGGTTTTGGAACGCACCGTCTTTCCAGTTTGGAGATTTTTTTATTCGTTCCAAACGTTGTCCGGAAGGGAGTTTTCCGAATTTTTCCTGTTGCATAAAAAAATAAGTTCCTGCTAAAAGAACCGCAATGAAAATAAATAAATACAGCATCATTTTTTTAAAACTTTTCATAGTTTAAATTACGAATCAGCCGTAAATTTACTTTAAAATTTTCCCCGAAGAATAAAAAATAAAGAATATTTTGCTTAAATTTAAAGAACCAAAAAATAATAATTATGCATGATAATGTCATTGTAAAAGAACGTGTAAATGCTCCTGTGGAAGAGGTTTGGAATGCTTTAACAGATAAAGCCAAAATGAAAGAGTGGTATTTCGATATTCCGGATTTTGAATTGGGGGTTCATAAGGAGTTCAATTTCTACGAACCCGGAGAAGCGAAAAAGTACCACCATCATGGTGAAATTTTGGAAATTGAGCCCAATGCAAAACTAAAACATTCATGGTCTTACCCAGAGTTTTCCAAAGAAAAAACTATAGTAAAATGGGAATTGGAACAAGATGGAGAAGCAACCCATGTAACGTTAACCCACAAAGGCTTGGAAAACTTTGAACATCTTGGAAAAGATTTCTCGCACAACAGTTTTGAGGAAGGCTGGAAAGAACTGGTAGGAAAAAATTTAAAAAATTATGTAGAAAAGTAACAGCAAAATTTTACATCAATAAAAACGCATTTCGGTGCGTTTTTTTATTTGGTCAAGAAATTGATTTAAAAAAATCTGGTTATCTCTTAAATTTTATGAATATAGGAGATTTTATTTTTTCTTATTTTTGAAAATCTTAAAATTTGAACATGAAAAAACGTCTTATCCTCTCAATTTTTGCTTTCACACTTTTAGTTTCTTGTAATAAAGACAAAGAAATTTTGAACAGTTTGAATGATTACAATCTCGAAATGGAAAGCAAAGGTTATCATTTTGGTGACGTTTTAACTTTGCCAAAAGAGGTAACAGAAAACGCTGAAAGTGTGATAATTAGTTTTGGAGATAAAGAATTGGATAAAATGATTGTTGATCCTAATTTTTTCACTTTGGGAGACAATTCAGTAACCTTTAAAATTAAGAAAAAAGATGGTGAAATTTTAATGCAAGATGCTACCATCAACGTTTTTGCAAAACATCCGGAGAAAAATTTGTCTTACGAAATTGTTCAGGAATATCCTCATGCAAAGCCCAATTTTGTGCAAGGATTTCAACTTGATGGAAACACGGTTTATGAAAGTGAAGGACAATACGGAACTTCAAAAATTTGGAAATACACTTTGGGCGGAACTACTCCAATTGCGTCAACTTCGCAGAGTAAGGAATATTTTTCTGAAGGAATGACGATTGCAGGAGATAAGGTTTACCAATTAACCTGGCGTGAAAAAAAAGGTTTTATTTACGAAAAATCAGATTTAAGTTTGGTTAAAGAATTTCCTTATCCCAACATGATTGGGGAAGGTTGGGGAATTACTTATGACCACCAAAATTTAATTGTTTCTGATGGAACCAAAAATTTATATTTTTTGGATGTTAATGATCCTTCCAAAATGGTTCGATACATTTCTGTTGCTGGAAACACGCAAGCTTACGATCAATTGAATGAACTGGAATTTCACAACGGTTCTATTTATGCGAATGTTTGGCAAAAACCAATTATTTTAAAAATTAATCCTAAGACCGGAGAAGTAGAAGGCAAATTTGATTTTACAGAAATTGCGAAAAACCATGCAACCGGAACTGATGATGTTTTGAACGGTATTGCTTTTAAAGGCGAAAATATGTTGATTACTGGGAAAAACTGGGATAAAATTTATGAAGTGAAAATTAAATAATTGAAAATTTTTTCAATCATATTTCTAACCTTTTTCTGTTCGCTTTCTGCACAGAAAACTTTGCCATTAGATTCTCTGAAATTCGCAGAAACTCAGGATTTTTTTGCAGACGATTATGGAAATATTTACTTCTACAAAAACAAAAACTTCAGTTTTACCAAATACGATTCTTTAGGTAAAGAATTGGGAAGGATGATGCTTACTTTACCTTTTAAAGTTCAAAACGTGCAAAATCCGCTGAACATTGTTCTATTTTCTGAAAATGCTCAGGAAATGAAATTTGTAGATCAAAATTTGAATGAAATTCAAAAATTGGATCTACGGAAATTTGGTTTTGTACAAATGGCTTTTGCCGAAGATCAGCAGCAAATTTGGATTTTAGATGAAAGCCAGAAAAGATTGGTTCAGTATAATTTTCGTGAAGATAAAATTATCAATTCCTACCCTTTTTATATGGAATACGATGATATTTTAGACCTAATTGTTTTCGAGAATAAACTTTTTATTTTAACAGAAAAAAGCTTTAAAGTTTTTGATTTTAAAACCAATTTATTGTTTGAAAAACCAATAATTAATGGTCGAAAATTACGTCGCGAAAATGAATTCATCTTTGTTGTTTCTAAAAATTCAGTTTCCAAATTTCGATTTCCAAATCATTTTGAGGAAGTTTTTCAAGGAAAAAATTCAAAAATTGTGGATAAAAACTCCAGTGCTTATTTTGAACTCACCTCTTCAAAACTCTATATTTACCATTTCGTAAAATAGTTGAAAAAAGGCCAATTTTCGCCACAATTTCAACTGAAAATAGACACTAAAATTTATCAGGGAAAATGCATATTGCAGTAACAGGAAACATTGGAGCCGGAAAAACCACTTTAACAACGATGCTTTCAAAGCATTATGGTTGGGATGCGCAATTTGAAGACGTAGATCATAATCCATATTTGGAGGATTTTTATGCGGATATGAGTAAATGGAGTTTTGCCCTTCAAATTTATTTTTTAGGAAGTCGCTTTCGCCAGGTTAAAGAAATTCGCGAAAGTGGAAAAAACATCATTCAAGATCGTACCATTTATGAAGATGCCCACATTTTTGCAGAAAATCTGAATGATATGAATTTATTAACCAAGCGTGATTTTAATAATTATACTTCGGTTTTTAATTTAATGAAATCTTTCGTTTCGGCACCGGATTTGCTAATTTATTTGAAATCAGATGTTCCCAATTTGGTAAAGAAAATTTATAAAAGAGGGAGAGATTACGAGGCTTCAATTTCTATTGAATATCTTACAAAACTGAATCAGAAATACGAAAAATGGATTTCCAACTACAAAGAAGGCAAATTATTGATTATTGAAGTTGATGATTTGGATTTTGTAGAAAGACCTGAAGATTTCGGGCTTATTTTGGAAAGAATTGAAGCAGAATTAAACGGATTGTTTTAACGATAGTAAAAAATGTTATGAATATAATGGCTGTTTCTGGAATTGAATTAATGCTTATTCAAACAGTTTTTCTTGTGTTGCTCATTGTTCCGATAATTTTTGTAATTTATTGGATGGTAAGAATTTTAAAAAATTCTAACAAAAATTTAAAAATGAGTCAAGAAATTTTAGAAATCTTAAAAAGAAAAAATGATCAAAGTTCTGCATAATAACGACTGCTCAAAATCCAGAGCCATTTTAGAATTTTTGGATGAAAATGGAGTAGAATTTCAAATTGTAGATATCGTTTCCAATCCACTTTCAGAAGAAGAACTGCGTTCTGTTGTGAAAATGTTGGGTTCTACACCCCATGAAATCACACGAAAAAACGAAGCTTTTTTCAAAGAAAATTTTGAAGGAAAACCACTTTCCGACGATGAACTTTTCGTTATTTTACAAGAAAATCCACAACTAATTCAGCGTCCGATTTTAATAAAAGGTTCTTTAGCTGTTGTGGGAAGACCTATTGAAAATGCAAGAATGTTTTTGGACTAATTATCTTTAAGAATATTTCTAAAAGTGCTATTCAAATCAGGATATTTAAACACAAATCCTGAATTTTTTATTTTTTGATTGGAAACTTTTGTTCCTTCAAGAATAATTTCACTCATTTCACCCAAAACAAGTTTCATCAAAAAACCTGGAACATTGAAAGGGATAAAGAATTTTTTCCTTTCTGAAGCTAGTTTTTTCATGAAGTTTTGATTAGTAGGAATTTCATCTGCAACAGCATTGTAAATCCCTTTTATATTAGCATCTACCACAGATTTTATATAAATTTCCACAAGATCCTCAATATAAATCCAATTAAACCATTGTTTTCCAGAGCCAATTCCCGAAGCCAAATTATAATCCGTTATTTTCTTTAATTGCTCAAAAGTGCCACCTTTTTTCGACAGAACTGGAGCAGTTCGGATTTTGACAATTTTTTCAGAAATTTCGGTGAATTCATCTGCAGATTTTTCCCATAATACGCAGACTTCGGAAAGGAAATCTTGGTGAAGAATACCATCGTTTTCCGTTAATATTTTTTCGTCGGTAAATGTTCCGTAATAATTAATTCCGGAAGCGGAAATAAAAGATTTTAAACGAACGCCAAGTTCAGAACATTTTTCTTTAAGAAATTTTGCAGAATCAACTCGGCTCGAAATTATTTCACGTTTATACTCCTTTGTCCAACGTTTTCCAATGGATGCTCCAGCTAAATGAATAATGGTGTCAATTCCTTCAAATGCCTTTTCATCAATTTCTTTTTTTGAATAATCCCACAAAAATTCATTTTCATTTTTTGGATTTTTACGAACCAAAATGTTTACGAAATGTCCTTTTTCTCGAAGTTTTGAAACAAGAGCTTTTCCAACCAATCCAGTTCCACCGGTGATAAGAATTTTCATTTTTTTTTGAAAAATTAAAGCATCATTACACCTTCCAATTTTGCTACATTTTTGTATAGAGCGATTACTTGGTCAGCATCTAACACAAAAGCGTTGATGGTTAATGAAGTATATTTTCCATTTTTGCTGTCCCTGTTGGAAAGCGTATATTTCATACCATCGTAAATTCTTAGGATTTCTGTAATTTTTTCAGAATTGCTAGGAATGATGAACTTGAAAACGTAATCTTCAGGAAAATTATGATTTTCTTCTAATTTTGTTTTAAGAGAAGCGTAAAATTCTTCTGGTGTACGTTGATTATTATCTTCAATATTTTCTGCCATATTTTATATTTATTTGAAAAGAAAAGAGTTTCCGGAAAAAAATCGGAAACTCAAATATAATGATATATTAATTAACCTGAGTTCGGGTTAAGCGAAGTTCAAAAATAATTGACCGTCATTTACTTTTTTCAAGTTGAGTGACGGTTTTTTTGGAAAGAAACAATAGGCTGTTAATCCTCCCAAAATATTGAT
>Ga0209369_1000509_pt1 | contig 47289 bp, 44 predicted proteins | sample EBPBio142010_DNA_FD_185865 | JGI IMG/M metagenome (GOLD analysis project Ga0209369, IMG submission 185865) | Wastewater treatment Type I Accumulibacter community from EBPR Bioreactor in Madison, WI, USA - Reactor 1_10/4/2010_ DNA (SPAdes)... | ecosystem: Engineered > Bioreactor > EBPR >...
CGAACCGATAGGGGCTGTCCATCACGAAGACCATCACCGCCCAACCGGAAATCGCCCCCGCCGCAATCGCCACACCCCCCGCCGCCGCGCCCAGAAGGGCCGCCCGCAGCGCGAAACTTCCCAGGATGCGTCCGCGCGTTGCGCCCAGCACCTTCAGAAGCGCCGCCTCATAGGCCCGCGCCCCTTCGCCTGCCGCCGCCGCGCCGATCAGCACGACAAAGCCGGTCAACAAGGTGCCGGCCGCCGCCCAGGCGGTGGCCGAGGCGATGGCGGCCAGGGCTTCGGTCACCCGGTCCACCGCCTCGCGGATGGCGATGGCGGTGATATTGGGCCAAGTGTGCGAGACAGTGCGCAATATATCCGCCTCGGCCTCGGGCGGGGCATAGACCGTGGCGATATGGGTATGAGGGGCCGCGCGCAGGGCGGCGGCATCCAGCACCATCACGAAACCCATCGCGGCATTCGAGAAATCCACCTCGCGGAACGAGGTCACTTCCGCCTCGATGTCGCGGCCCAGGATGTTCGTGGTGATCCTGTCACCCAGTTTCAGCCCGATCTCGGCGGCTTCCTCGGCGGCAAAGCTGATCTGCGGCGGCCCGGCATAGCCTTCGGGCCACCATTGCCCGGCGGTGATCTTGGTGCCGGGCGGCGGCGCGTCGGCATAGGAAATCCCCCGGTCGCCGCGCAGGACCCAATGGTCCCCGGCCACATCGCGCGCGGGACGGCCGTTGATCCGGGTGATCACGCCCCGCAGCATCGGGGCGCTTTCGATGTCGCCGACCAGAGGGTTCGCGGCCATCATCGCGCGGAAGGGCTCGATCTGGTCGTTCTGGATGTCGACAAAGAAAAAGGCGGGGGCGCGGGTCGGCAGGTCCTGGTCGATCGCCCGGCGCAGGTTCCAGTCGATCTGGCCCACCGCCGCCAGGACCGACAGCCCGAGGCCCAGCGACAGAATCACCGGCAGCGCGTCGGACCGTGGCCCGCCAATCGCCGCCAGCGCCGCGCGCAGCCCCACGCGCCCGCGCACCAGACGCGACCGCGCCAGCCGTCGCGCGGCAAGCCGCAGGCCGAAGGCCGAAAGGCCAAGCAGCAACAGCGCCCCGATCACCCCGCCCGCCGTGCCAATCGCCAGTTCCGGCATTCCCGACAGGGCGGTCGCCGTGCCGATCAGGACAAGGGCCAGAACCAGCATCAGGATCATCCAGCGGGCGCGCGGCCAGCCGCGCGTGCCCTCGCCGCCGCGATAAAGGGCGGCAGGCCGGATCGTCTCGGTCCGCGCCAGCGGCAGCAGGGTGAACAAAAGCGCTGAAACCGCACCATAGAAGGCGGCTTCCAGCAGCGCGCGCGGGGAAAAGCCGATTTCGGCGGGGAAGGGCAGGGCGGCCTCGATCAGCGGCGCGGCCAAAACGGGCAGGCCCGCGCCCAGCACAAGGCCGATCACAAGGCCGATCCCGGCCAGGATCGCGACCTGGATCAGATAGATGCGGAAGATCAGCCCGCCGCCCGCGCCAAGTGTTTTCAGCGTGGCGATGGTCGCGGTCTTGCGGTCAAGCCAGGCGCGGATCGCGGCCGAGATGCCGACGCCCCCGGTCGCCAGCCCGGCCAGGCCGACCAGCACCAGGAAACTGCCGATCCGCTCGACAAACCGCTCGATCCCCGGCGCGGCATTGCGGCTGTCGGTCCAGCGCAACCCGCCATCGGGAAAGGCCGCCTCGGCCGCCGCCTCAAGCCCGTCCAGATCGCTGCCCGCCGGCAGGGCCATGCGGTAACGGGTTTCATAAAGCGAGCCGGGCGTCAGCAGGCCCGAATTGGCCAGGGCCGAGGTTGAAACGATGGTGCGCGGGCCAAGGGCAAAGCCTGCGCTGGCGCTGTCGGGTTCGCGCAGAAGGCGGGCGGCAAGGCGAAACTCCTGCGTGCCAAGGCGGAAGGTCTGGCCGATCTTCAGTCCCAGCCTGTCGACCAGAAGCGGGTCCATCACCGCACCCGGAACGCCGTCCACAGAGGCCAGCGCCTGTGCCAAGGTCTGTTCCGGCTCCAGCGGCACAGCGCCATAAAGCGGATAGGCCGCGTCCACCGCCTTGATTTGCGTCAGCGCCTGATCGTTGCCGGTCACCGCCATCGACCGGAAATCATAGACTTCCGACGACCGGCTGGCGGTGCGGGCGATCCAGTCCCGCTCGGGCGCGGTTGCGGCGCGATAGGTCAGCCGGATTTCGGCATCGCCGCCCAGAAGGACAGAACCCTGATCGGTCAGCCCGCTTTGAATGGCGCTGCGCAGCGTGCCGACCCCGGCAATCGCCGCCACACCCAGCGCGATGCAGGCCAGGAACACCCGCAGGCCCCGCAGGCCGCCGCGCAGTTCCCTGAGCGCGATGCGAAAGGCCAGGCTCATTCTGCGGCCTTCGCCACGGCGTCCGCCTCGGCAAGCCTGCCATCCATCAGCCGGATCACCCGGTCGCAGCGTTCCGCCAGTTCCGGCGCGTGCGTCACCAGAACCAGCGTCGCGCCATGCCGGTCGCGCAGGGCGAAGAGAAGATCCATGATCGCCGCGCCATTGGCGGCATCCAGATTGCCCGTCGGCTCGTCAGCCAGAAAGATCGCCGGGCGCGGCGCGGCGGCGCGGGCCAGCGCGACGCGCTGCTGCTCGCCCCCCGACAACTGGCTGGGGTAATGGTCCAGCCGGTGGCCCAGCCCCATCGCCTGCAATTCCTCGGTCGCGCGGGCAAAGGCATCGGCCCGGCCCGCCAGTTCCAGCGGGATCGCGACATTTTCAAGTGCCGTCATCGTCGGGATCAGGTGGAAGCTTTGGAACACCACCCCCATATTGTCCCTGCGGAACCGCGCCAGCGCATCTTCGCCAAGCCCGGTCAGATCCTGACCCAGCGCCACGACCTGCCCGCCGGTGGCGCGTTCCAGCCCGCCCAGAAGCATGAGGAGCGACGACTTGCCCGACCCCGAAGGCCCGATCAGCCCCACCGTCTCGCCCCGGTTGACCGCCAGCGAGATGCCCCGCAGGATCTCGACCGGGCCGGCATTGCCGGGCAGCGTCAGCCGCGCGTCGGTCAGCGAGAGGACGGGAAGATCGGTCATGCGCGGCATCCTGATACGGGTCTCACAGGGATATGGCGCGATTGCGCGCCTGCGCAACCTCACGATCGCGTGGGTTTTTTGGGTTGCGGCTTCCGTGGCGGCGGCCACGGCGCAGCCGGTGACCGTGGTGGCGCTGGGCGACAGCCTGACGGCGGGCTATGGGCTGGCCGATCCCGCCGACGGTCTGGTGCCGCAATTGCAGGCCTGGCTCACGGCGCATGGGACGGATGTGGTGATCGTGAATGCGGGCGTGTCGGGCGACACCACGGCGGGCGGTCTGGCCCGGCTGGACTGGGCTTTGGGCCCGCAGGCGCAGGCGCTTATCGTCACGCTGGGCGGCAATGACATGCTGCGCGGCCTGCCGCCCGACGAGGTGCGCGCCAATCTTGAGGCGATCCTGACCGGGGCCGAGGCGCGGGGCCTGCCGGTCCTACTGGTCGGCATGAAGGCACCTGGCAATTTCGGCCCTGATTACAAGGCCGAATTCGACGCGATCTATCCCGAACTGGCCGCCGCCCATGCCAACCTTCTGTTCCCCGATTTCTTTGCCGGATTCGTGGCCGCAGGGGCCGACCCCGCCGATCCGGCCAGCTATGCCCGGCTGATGCAGGCCGATGGCATTCACCCCAATCCCGACGGGGTGAAGGCGATCGTCGCGGCGCTGGGCCCCAGCGTGCAGGACCTGGTGGCCAGGGTCGCGGCCAAACCGTGATGTCTAGGGCGCGGGGGGCGGCACCGGCACGGCGGCGCTGGTCGAGGTGAATTCGGTCTCGATCTCCAGCGTCACGGCATCGCTGACGCCCATGGTCGTGCCGGGCGCGGGCACGCCGAAGCCGACGCCGAAATCCGAGCGGTTGAAGCTGCCCTTGACCGAAAAGCCGATCCGCGCCCCTGCCGTGTCGAGTGGCATGGCCCCCCAGCCGCCATTATAGGTCACTTGCAGCGTCACCGGCCTGGTCACGCCATGGAGGATCAGATCGCCCGTAACGTCCGCCGTATGCTCTCCGGTCAGCGCAATGGCGGTCGAGGTGAAGCGCGCCTCGGGGAATTGCGCGGCATCCAGAAAATCGGGCCCGGTCAGAACCGCGTCGAAATCCAGCGCCGGATCGGGGTAATGCGTGGTCAGCGAGACGACCTTGACCGTGATGTCCACCTTCATCGCGGTCGGATCTTCCGGGTCGAAATGCAGCGTTCCGCCGAAATCGAAGAACGGGGCGATATAGGTCGAAAAGCCCAGATGGTTGACCTTGGCCAGAAGCCGCGAATGGCCAAGGTCCAGAATGTAATCGCCTGCCACCGGGGCGGGCAGGTCTTGCGCCGCGGCCGGCGCCGCCAGCAGGCAGGAGAGGAGAAGGGCGCGCAGCATCGGGGGCCTCTGATTGTTAGGTGATGAGCTAAGTGATAGGCCTATGGACTGTCCTGTCAAGGCTTTCTAGGGTGGCCGCGCCCGGGGGTTTTGCGCCCCCGGACCCCCGCAGGATATTTGAGCCAAGATGAAGGGCGGGGGCTTCGATCCGGGTTGAAAATGGGACTGTTGGACGATCTGGCATCGGTTGTCGGCCCGGCGCAGGTGCTGCAGGGCGCGGCCATGCGCCGTTATGCCGATGACTGGATGGGCAAGTATCACGGCGCACCGCAGGCGGTGGTGCGCCCCGCTGATACGGCGCAGGTCGCGGCTTGCGTCAGGCTGGCGGCGGCGGCGGGGGTGGCGGTGGTGCCGGTCTCGGGCAATACCGGGCTGGTCGGCGGCACCATGACCGAAGGCGGGCTGATGATCAGCCTTGAGCGGATGAACCGTATCCGCGCCCTGCGCCCGGACGCGCGGCTGGTCGTGGCCGAGGCCGGGGTGATCCTGCAGACCATCCACGAGGCGGCCGAGGCGCAGGGCCTGTATTTCCCGCTGTGGTTCGGGGCGCGCGGATCGGCCCAGCTGGGGGGCGCCCTGTCGACCAATGCGGGCGGGTCGAACGTCCTGCGCTATGGCTCGACCCGCGCTCTCTGTCTGGGGATCGAGGTGGTGCTGGCCGATGGCCGGGTGCTGGACCTGATGAGCGAGCTGCACAAGGACAATTCCGGCTATGACCTGAAGGACCTGTTCATCGGGGCCGAGGGCACGCTGGGCATCGTGACGGCGGCGGTGATGAAGCTGGTGCCGGCCCCCCTGGCCCATGCCACGGCCTGCGTGGCGGCCGACAGCCTGCCCAAGGCGCTGGGCCTGTTGAACCGGATGCAGGCGGCGACGGGCGGGCGGGTCGAGGCGTTCGAATTCATGCCGCGCAGCTACAGCCAGCGGCTGGCCGAGGCGCGGCCCGATCTGGGCCTGCCCTTTGCCGAAATCCCCGACGTCACCATCCTGATCGAGGCGGTGACGACCGTGGCCGAAGAGGCCGCGCCCGGCCCCGATGGCGCGGTGCCGCTGGTGGCGCGGCTGGAAGAGGTTCTGGGCGCGATGTTCGAGGAAGGGCTGATCCGCGATGCAGTGGTGGCCCAGTCCGAGGCGCAGCGCCGGGCGATGTGGGCGCGGCGCGAGGCGGCGGCCGAGATCTGCGTCGGGCTGGACCCGGCGGTCGATACCGATGTCTGTCTGCCGCTCGACAAGGTCGATGCCTTCCTGACCCTGGCCGAGGCGCGGCTTGCCGTGCTGGACCCCGGCATCCGCAGCCTGACCGTGGCGCATCTGGGCGATGGCAACCTGCATTACACGCTGTTCCCGACGCGCAAGGATGAGGCGCTGAAGGATGCGGTGATGGATTGCGTCGAGGATGTGGTGCAGGAGCTGGGCGGGTCGTTCAGCGCCGAGCATGGCATCGGCCTGTCGAAACTGCCCTCGATGCGGCGGCGCAAGAACCCGGTCGCGCTGGATGTGATGCGGGCGGTGAAGGCGGCGCTTGATCCGCAGGGCGTGATGAATCCCGGCAAGGTGGTGCCGCTTGGCTGACCTGTCGCTTGGCCCGGCCCCCGGCCCGGCGCGGCTGGTGCTGCGCGATCCCTCGTTGCGGCTGGCGGCGGTGGTGCTGGCGCTGCAGGGCGCGGTGATCTGTTCCTACATGCCCTATGTCTCGGATCTGGCGGTGCATCGCTTTGGCTTTGGCGATGCGGGTTATGCGGTGATCCTGGCCATGGCCTCGCTGGTCTCGGTCGTCTCGGCGGTGGCGGTGGGCATCCGCACCGACCAGACCGCGCGGCGTCGGGGCATGGCGGCGCGGGCGGCGGCGGCGCTGGTCCTCGCGATGGCTCTGATGAGCCTTCTGCCTGCCGCCTGGTCCTTCGTGCTGGTGGCGGTGGTGCTGATGCCCTTTGCCGGCACGATCTTCGGTCAGGTCTTCGCCATGGCGCGGCTGGCCGCCTTTGCCCATCCGCCCGCCGCGCGGGACGGGGTGATGTCGGTGATCCGCGCGCTTCTGGCCGCGCCCTTCGTCATCGTTCTGCCGCTCTGGTCCCTGGCCTTTGCCGCCGGGGCCGGGGTGATGGCGGTCTTTCCGGTCAGCCTGGTCGTGGCGCTGGCGATGCTGGCGGTGATCCTGAGCCTCTGGCCGCGTGACGGGCGCGCGCCCTGGGCCGAGGCGCCCTCGGGCCTCACCTCGCGCGCCGCGCTGGCCGAGATCGGGCGGCCGCGCACCTTGCTGCGGGTGGTGGCGCTGGGGGCGGTGAATGCCGCGCCGACGCTGTACATGGCGCTGACCGCGCTGGTTCTGGGCCAGGTGCCGGGGCGGGGCGCGGGCGATGTGGCGCTATATGTCGGGCTGGTCGCCGGGCTGGAAGTGCCCTTCATGCTGCTCTTTCCCGCGCTGATGCGGGCCGTGCCGCGCCAGCAGGGCATCCTGATCGGGGCCGGGCTTTACGCGCTGCATCTGGGGCTGATGCCCTGGCTCGCGCATGGTCCCTGGCTTTGGTTTCTGGTCCTGCCCGCCGCGATGGGCGGCGCGCTGACCCTGACCCTGCCCATCGCCTATCTGCAGGACCTGCTGCATGACCGGCCCGGCGCCGGGGCCAGCCTGATGGCGGTGCAGCGCCTGTCGGGCGATGTGATCGCGGCGCTGTGCTTTGCCACGGGCACGCTTCTGTCCGGCTATGCGCTGGCGGCGGGCCTCGGTGTGGTCGTCTCGCTGGCGGGCGCGCTGGTGCTCATGATCGCGGATCGCCATAGGGCCTGAGCCCACCGGCGTCACTCCTGCGCCAGCCAGTCCCGGAAAGCCGCGACCACCTCGGGGTCGCTGTCGACCAGATGCTGCGGCGCGGGATAATCGCCCTCATGCACGTCGCGCGCATAGCGGGCCATCGCCTGTACGCGCAGGGCCTGGATGCGGTCCTGTTCCGCCGCAAGATCGGCATAGACCTTGGCATGGCGCGGCACGCGGCCCCGGTTCTGGCCCAGCACATCGTCCGAGAACAGGTATTGCGCATGGGTCCCCGTCCGCCCGGCCCCCATCGAGATCAGGAAGAGGCTGGTCTTTTCGGCGATCGCGGCGGTGATTGCCTGCGGCACCACCTCGATCTCGGCGGCAAAGGCCCCCGCCTCTTCCAGCGCGCGCACCTGCCGCCAGACCAGCTGCGCGGTTTCCAGCGTCTTGCCCACCGCCTTGAAGCCGCCGGTCCAGGTGCGTTTCGACGGGATCAGCCCGACATGGCCGCAGACCGCCAGGCCATGGTCGGCCAGCGCCCTGACGGTCTGCAACGACCCCGAGCAGTAGAAGCCGTCCGCCCCGGCCTTGGCCAGGGGCATGGCCCAGCGCAGGAAATCCTCGGTCCCGCCGATCTCGAAGAAATTCTCGCCGGGGAAAGCGAAGGCATCCGGCGCGACCTCGCGAAAGCGGCGGTCATGCAGCATGGCGGGCGGGATCGACAGCAGTTCCACCCCCGCCTGCGCGGCGGCGGCAGCCTCGTCCAGCGTCTCGACCCGCAGCATGGCATAGTGATGCCTGCCGCGCGCCGCCCGCAGGTCATGGACGGTAGGGGGCGCCATCACGGCACCTCGACATAGACGGCATCACCCTCGACCTTCACGGCAAAGGTCTGCAAGGCCACGCAGACCGGCGTGCGCTTGGCCGCGCCGGTGCGATAGTCGAACTGGCCATTGTGCTTGGGGCATTCGATCAGATGGCCCATCACCAGCCCGTCGCAGAGATGCACCTGCTCATGCGTGCACAGCCCCGCCGTGGCGAAGAAGTCGCCTTCCGGCGAGCGGTAGATGGCATAGGTCGCCCCCGCATGGTCCCAGCGGATCAGGTCCTCTTCCTCGACATCATCGGTGGCGCAGGCTTTTACCCAGGGCATGGCATCCTCACTCGGCAGGGATTGCGGAAGGCGGCGGGGCGTCGGCCGCGCCGGGCGAGATCGCGTGAAACTCCTCGCGATAGGGTTTGGCACCGGGCGGCAGCTCCCGCTTCAGGAAATAGTCCTGATAGGTGATCTGGCGCTTGAAGGCGGGCCACATCTCGGCAAAGCCCTCGGCGATCGAGCGGTTGGGCGCGGGCAGGTCATGCTTGATCACCTCATGCAGGCGCGGCAGGGCGTGATAGGGCACCATCGGGAACATGTGGTGTTCGACATGGTAATTCATGTTCCAGTAGATGAAGCGCGAGAGCGGGTTCATATAGACAGTGCGGCTGTTCAGGCGGTGGTCGGTCACATTGTCGGCCAGCCCGCCATGCTGCAGAAGGCCGGTCATCACATGGTGCCAGGCGCCATAGAGGCGCGGCAGGCCGATCACCATCAGGGGCAGGATCGAGCCCATCCAGATGGCCAGCGCCAGGGTGACAGCATAGATCGTGGCATGGATTATGGCGACACGCTGCACCTTGGCCCATTCGCTTTCCGGCACGAAGCTCCGTTCCACCGCATTGGGGCCGAATAGCGCGTTCTGGATCAGGTTGGGGAAAAACCGCAGCACATCCAGGATGCCGAAGAAGTTCAGCACCAGCTTGGCCAGTTCCGGCGGGCGCATGACGGCAATCTCGGGGTCGCGGCCGACGATATAGGTGTCGGTGTGGTGGCGGGCATGGCTCCAGCGCCAGGTGGCCGAATTGCGCATGATCATGAAGCTGGCGATCTCATAGACCGCCCTGTTCATCCAGGGCGTCTTGAAGGCGGTGCCATGGCCGCATTCATGCCAGCGGCTGTCCGAGGCCGAGCCATACAGCACGCCATAGACCGCCCAGAAGGGCGCGGACCACCAGGAGGGCCAAAGCCAGATGCCGATCCCTGCCGTCAGGATCATCACGCCGTAAAGGATGACCGTATCCCGGATCGCAGGCGCGTCGCTGCGCTGCATCAGGTCTTTCATCACCTTGCGCGGCACATCGGTGTGATACCATTCCGCCGCCGCCAGCCCGGTTTCCACCGCGCGCCGTCCGTCCGGCCCCAAGAGGTCATAGTCGCGTTTCGCCATGCTCGGTCCTCCCCATGGCGGAAAAATAGAATGCAAATTCCATTTCGGGCAATCGGGAGGCTGGAAACTCACGTCAGTTTTCGTCATCCTTGCGGGCAGTTCTGACGAAGATTCGTCATCTCGCGCGGGGGAAAGATGCGCAGACCGGGGATGCGGGCGCTGGCCGAGGCGGCGGGCGTGTCAGTGGCCACCGTCGACCGCGCGCTGAACGGGCGCGAGGCGGTGCGGGCCGAGACGCGGGCCGTGCTGGCCGAAGCCGCGGCACGGATCGGCCATCCGGCGGCGGGGCGGCTGGGCGCTCCGCAGGCGGGCGACCTGCCGGTCGCGACTTTCGGCGTCTTGCTGCACAAGCAGGGGCAGGAATTCTATCAGGCCTTCGCCGAGGAACTGCACCGCGCCGTGGCCGAGACGCCGGGCGTGCGGGCGCGGCTGGTGTTGGAGTTTTCGTCCAGCCAGTCGCCCGCCGACATGGCGGGTCAGATGCGGCGCATGGCGGGGCGCTGCGACGTGCTGGCCGCGACTGCGGTGAACCATCCCGAAGTGACAGCGGCGGTCGAGGCGCTGCGGACGCAGGGCTTGCCGGTGATCTCGCTTCTGTCCGATTTCGCGCAGGGGGCGCGGATCGCCTATCTGGGCCTGAACAATCTGAAAATCGGCCGGACAGCGGGCTGGATCACCGCGCTTTCCGCCCGCGCGCCGGGCAAGGTCGCGGTCTTTGTGGGCGGGCATCGCTGGCACGGCCATGACCTGCGCGAGACCGGCTTTCGCGCCTATCTGCGCGAGGCCGCGCCGCAGCTTGAGGTGCTGGAAACCATGGTGAACCTGGAAACAAGGCAGCTTACCTATGAGGCGGCGCTGGCGCTTCTGGCCCGCCACGCAGACCTGCGCGGCCTCTATGTCGCGGGCGGCGGGATGGAGGGTGCCATTGCCGCCCTGGGCGAATCGGGCCGGGCGGGCGCGGTCTCGCTGGTGGTCTCGGCCTTGACGCCGCTGTCGCGCAAGGCGCTGGCCGAAGGCGTGGTCACGCTGGTCACCGACACGCCCCTGGAAAAGCTGTGCCGCGCGCTGTTCGCGCGGATGGCGCAGATCGCGCGCATGGGGGCCGAGGCGCCGGGCGAAAGCCAGCATTTCCTGCCACCCGACATTCATCTGCGCGAGTCGCTGTGACGGATTTTGGAATTTTTCATTTGCCTTGTGTCAAAAATAGAATATCAATTCCATAAGCGCGCCGGGGGAGACGGCGCGAATCTGGCTTCGTGGGGGATGTCTTGCCTTTGCCTTTTGCCCTGAACCACATGACCGCGCCGAATATGGGTTGGGAGCCATTCCTCGACCTTGCCGCCGGTCTGGGCTGTGTGGGGGTCGAGTTCCGCAACGACCTCAAGACGCCGCTGTTCGGCGGTGCCGATCCCGCAGCGGTCAGGGCGGCGGTGGCAAAGCGCGGGCTGCGCTTCCTTGCCCTGGCCGAAGTGAAGATGTTCAACGACTGGTCCGATGCCAAGCGGGGCGAGGCGCTGGCGCTGATGAAGATCGCGCAGGCGGCGGGGGCCGAGGCGGTCAGCCTGATCCCGCGCAACGATGGCGTCGCGACCACGCGCGCCGAAAGCGCCCGCGTGACCACGACCGCGCTCAAGGCGCTCTTGCCGATGCTGCGCGACCACGGGCTGAAGGCGATGGTGGAACCCCTGGGCTTCGCCGTCTGTTCGCTGCGCTACAAGGATGTGCTGGCCGATTGCATTGCCGCGGTAGCGGGCGAGGGCACCTATTACATGGTGCATGACACGTTCCATCACGCGCTGGCGGGCTTTGGCCCGATCTACCCGGACCTGACCGGGATCGTGCATGTCTCGGGCGTCACCGACGCGATCTATCTTGATGACATGCGCGATCCGCATCGCGTTCTGGTCGATGGCGATGACCTGCTGGGCAATGTGGCCCAGATCCGCGCCCTGCACGCGGGCGGCTATCGCGGGCCGATCAGCTATGAACCGTTTTCCCCGCTTGTGCACGGGCTGGCCGATCCGGCGCCTGGGCTGCGGGCCAGCATGGAATTCATCCGCAAGGGCGTGGAGGCCTGAGCGAACGAATACCGCCCCAAGGGCGGTCCGGCAGGGAGGACGGTGCGCCGGACACCGCAACAGTGGAGGAGAAAGACATGAAGAAACTCGTTCTCGCGGGCTTCGTCTCGCTGATGGGCACGACCGCCATGGCCGACGGGATCGGCGTCTCGATGGCGCTGTTCGACGACAACTTCCTGACCGTGCTGCGCAACGGCATCCAGAAGACCGCCGATGAAGGCGGGATCAAGTTCCAGATCTAAGATGCGCAGAACGATGTGGCCAAGCAGTTGGACCAGATCAACAATTTCATCGCCTCGGGTGTGTCGGCGATCATCGTCAACCCGGTCGACACCTCGGCCACCCAGGCCATGTCGGATGCCGCCGCCGCCGCCGGCGTGCCGCTGGTCTATGTGAACCGCCAGCCGATCAACCTCGACACGCTGCCCGACAACCAGGCCTTCGTCGCCTCGAACGAAGTCGACAGCGGCACGCTGGAAACCATCGCGCTTTGCGACAACTGGGCGGGCGAGGGCAAGACCGAGGTCAATGTCTATGTGCTTCAGGGCGAGCTGTCGAACCAGGCCGCCGTCCAGCGCACGCAGGACATCTATGACGTGATCAATGCCGGCAAATGCAAGGTCAAGGTCAATGTCATCGACCAGCAGACCGCCAACTGGTCGCGCGATCAGGCCCAGAACCTGATGACCAACTGGCTCTCGACCGGCACGGCCTTTGACGGCGTGATCGCCAACAATGACGAAATGGCCATCGGCGCGATCCAGGCGATGAAGGCTGCGGGCATCGACATGGCGACCGTGCAGGTCGGCGGCGTCGACGCCACCCAGGACGCGCTGGCCGCGATGCAGGCGGGCGATCTGGACGTGACCGTGTTCCAGAACGCCGCGGCCCAGGGCTCGGGCGCGCTGGATGCGGCGCAAAAGCTGGCGGCGGGCGAAGCGGTCGATCAGACCGTCTGGGTGCCTTTCGAGCTGGTGACGCCTGCGAACCTTGCGGATTACACCGCCAAGAACTGACGGCAGTGTCGCAACGGGGGGCGGCGCCACAGGCGCCGTCCCGCATCTGACCGATGGGTAGAAGGGGGAAGAACCGTGGCGCAAGCGACACACGGCCTTGGGGGGCTGAAATACGACCCGGCAAAGCGCACCCGCGCGCCGGAATGGAATGTGCTGGGCGCGCTTGTGCTGATCGTTCTGGTCTTTGAAATCCTGAACCGGCTGAACGGAACCTCGTTCCTGTTCAACATGCGCGACACGGGCGGTTTGCTGAACCAGCAGCGCATCGACATCATGATCCTGCAGGTCGCGATCACCGGCATCATCGCCATCGGCGTGACCCAGGTCATCATCCTGGGCGGGATCGACCTGTCCTCGGGCTCGGTCGTCGGTGCGACGGCCATGATCGTGATGAGCTTTGCCCAGACCGCCCTCGTCAATGGCAACCCCAATCCCAAGGCCATTTTCGGCGACTGGGCCATGGACCTGCCGGTGATCGTGCCGATTGTCGTCGGCCTGGCCTGCGGGCTGTTCGCCGGCCTCGTGAACGGGCTTCTGATCGCCTATACCCGCATCCCGCCCTTCATCGCCACGCTGGGCATGATGGTCTCGGCCCGCGGCGTGGCGCGCTGGTGGTCGAACGGCCAGCCGGTCAGCTTTCCGACCGAAAGCTATGGCCAATTGTCCAACGGCGATCTTCTCGGCACGCTGACCTTCGGCCTGATCCATTGGCCGGGCCAGAACCCGGCGGTGATCTTCGTGGTCCTGGCCGTGCTGTTCCAGGTCATCATGATCTACACGCTTTACGGCAAGCGCAGCTATGCCATCGGTTCGAACGAGGCGGCGGCTCGCATGTCGGGCATCAATGTCGACCGCCACAAGGTGCTGGTCTATGCCATCGCCGGAATGCTGGCCGCTGTGGCCGCGATCCTTCTGACCTCGAAGAACCTCACCGCGCAGGCCGGCATGGGCGTGATGTATGAGCTGGATGCCATCGCCATGGCGGTCATCGGCGGCGTGTCGCTTTCGGGCGGGCGCGGCTCGATCATCGGCACCGTGCTGGGCGCGATGATCTTTTCCACCATCATCTCGGGCTTCACCTCGATCCGGCTCGACGCCTATTACCAGGAAATGGTCAAGGGCGCGATCATCGTCGGCGCGGTGGTGCTGGATCAGTGGCGGCAACGCCAGCGGACGCGGGGGTAATCGGAGATGAGCAAGGTCATTCTTGAAACCCGGGGCCTGACGAAACGCTATGGCGGCGTCCATGCGCTGGAAGACGCGAATTTCATCCTGCATGACGGCGAGCATGTCGCCGTGGTGGGCGACAATGGCGCAGGGAAATCCACCTTCGTGCGCCAGGTGACGGCGGTGGAACAGCGCACCAGCGGAGAGGTGATCTTCGACGGACAGCCGGTCAGCTTCGCCGGTCCGCTCGAGGCGCGCCAGGCCGGGATCGAGACCGTGTTCCAGACCCTGGCGCTGGCCGACGATCTGGACGTGCCCTCGAACCTGTTCCTCGGGCGCGAGCTGTTCAAATGGAAGTTCGGCCCCTTCTCCTGGCTTGACCGCAAGGCGATGCGCGACCGCACGCTCGAGGCGCTGAAGACCACGGCGGTGAAGATCCCGAACGTGGACAACCCGATCCGCAACATGTCGGGCGGGCAGCGGCAATGCGTGTCCATCGCCCGCACCGCCGCCTTCGCGTCGAAACTGGTGATCATGGACGAACCCACGGCGGCCCTGGGCGTGCAGGAAACCGCGCAGGTGGAAAACATCATCCGCGGCCTGAAAGAGCGCGGCATCCCGATGATCCTGATCAGCCACAATCTGCGGCAGGTCTTCGATCTGGTCGACCGCATCGTCGTCTTCCGCCGGGGCCGCATCGTGGCCAGCCTGCGGAAAGAGGAAACCGACGGCAATGACATCGTCAGCTACATCACCGGGGTGAAAGGCGCCTCAGATGCCGCTTACGCCTGATCACGCCGACACGGTTGCCGTCATCGCGGGCGGCACGCAGGGCCTTGGCCTTGCCATTGCCGAAAGGCTGATCGCCGAGGGCTGCCCCCGCCTTGCCATCGCTGGCCGCCGGGTGGCCGAGGGCGAGGCGGCGGCCGATAAGCTGCGCGCCGATACCGGCGCGGAGGTCGTGTTCCTGCCCGCCGACATGGGCAAGATCGAGGATGCCATTCTCCTGATCGACCGAACCGCCAACCGCTTCGGCCAGGTGACGGCGCTGGTCAATGCCGCCGCCACCACGGAACGCGGGTCGATCCTCGACACCAGGCCCGAAGATTTCGACAAGCATTTCGCCATCAACACCCGCGGCCCCTTCTTCGCCCTGCAACGCTTCGCGCAGCTCGCGGTGGAAAAGGGCCATGCCGCAAGTGCGGTGAATATCCTGTCGATGGTCACGCATTGCGGCCAATCCTACCTCGCGCCCTATTCGGCGTCGAAAGCGGCCCTGGCGAACATCACCAAAAACGCCGCCCAGGCGCTGCGGTCGCATCGCATCCGCGTCAACGGCATCAATTGCGGCTGGATGGACACGCCGGGCGAGGATCTGGTGCAGCGCAAGTTCCATGGCGCGCAGGATGGCTGGCTGGAACAGGCCGAAGCGCGGCAACCGATGGGAATGCTGGTCAAGCCCGACCATGTCGCGCGGCTGGCCAGTTTCATGCTTTCCCCCGCCTCGGGCGTGATGACCGGGGCCTTGGTGGATTTCGATCAGAACGTCGCCGGGGCCTACCCGGAGTAAGGAGAGAAATGACGATCAGATTTGGCCTTCTGGGCGCGGGGCGCATCGGCAAGGTTCACGCCAAGGCCGTGACCGGCGATCCGGCCGCGAAACTGGTGGCCGTGGCCGATGCCATGCCCGCCGCCGCGCAAGCCATCGCTGACCAATATGGCGCCGAGGTCCGCTCGATCGAGCAGATCGAGGCGGCGAAGGACATCGACGCGGTGGTGATCTGCACGCCCACCGATACCCATGCCGACCTGATCGAGCGCTTCGTGCGCGCGGGCAAGGCGGTGTTCTGCGAAAAGCCCATCGACCTGTCGCTGGCCCGCGTGAAGCAATGCCTTGAGGTGGTCCGGGCAGAAAAAGGCACGCTGATGGTCGGCTTCAACCGCCGCTTCGACCCGCATTTCCGCGCTGTCCGGTCGGAAATCGACAAGGGTTCCATCGGAGCGGTCGAGATGGTCGTCATCACCTCGCGCGATCCCGGCGCCCCGCCGGTGGATTACATCAAGCGTTCGGGCGGCATCTTCCGCGACATGACGATCCATGATTTCGACATGGCCCGCTTTCTTCTGGGCGAAGAGATCGAAGAGGTCGTCGCCTCCGCCGCCGTGCTGGTCGATCCCGAAATCGGCAAGGCGGGCGATTACGATTCCGTTCAGGTCATGCTGCGCACGGCCTCGGGCAGGCAGGCGATGATCTCGAACTCGCGCCGCGCCACCTATGGCTATGACCAGCGCATCGAGGTGCATGGATCGAAAGGCATGGCTTCGGCGGAAAACCAGCGGCCGGTCAGCATCGAAGTGGCAAATGGCAATGGCTACACCCGCCCGCCGCTGCATGATTTCTTCATGACCCGCTATACCGAGGCCTATGCTGCCGAAATCGCCGCCTTCATCGCGGCCATGGGCGGCAAGGGCAAGGCCAGCCCCTCGGGCGAAGACGGGCTGATCGCGCTGGCGCTGGCCGATGCGGCGCTGAAATCGGTGGCGGAAAAGCGCGTCGTGAACATGAAAGAGGTGCTGGGCTAACCCCCGGCGCCCCTTTCCGCACCGGACCCGGCCGCCTCCCCCGGGTCCGGCCGCGACTTGCGCCACCAGCTATAGGCAAAGGCCCAGATCGCGACACTCTCCAGCCAGAAGACCGCGGCCCCAAGCTCCGCAGGCCCCACCGCCTTCAACAGCCCGATCACCGCCAGCGCCCCCCAGATCAGAGTCGCGCAGGTGCGGTAGATCCGCGTGCTCTGCCGCCGGAAGCCCGATTGCGCCTCGGGCGGCTTGTCGCTGGCGGTGAAGGTGAAACCCGCGATCATCCCCAACGTGCCCAGACAGACAAAGGCAGCCAGCAGGTGCAGCGTGGCGAAACTGACCAGCCCGCATCCCGCGCCATCGCAGGTTGGCACCACTGCCACCAGGATCATTGCGAAACCTGCGGTCGAGGACAGGACCGCGTCGGTCATCCAGCGCGCCAGCGGAAGGGGCAGGGCGGCGCGATAGGCGCGCGGTACGGTGGCATAGCCCTGATACAGGATCAGGAAAACGCCATTGGCCCAGAGAATGCCGATGAAAAAGGTCGAGGCCGGGGGGAGATAGTAAAAATCCGAAAGCGTGGGCGGAAAGCGCCCGCCGAACCACAGCCCGAACGCCAGAAGGATCGGCGGCAGCGCCGCGCCCAGAATGGCGATGCCGACCCGCAGCCGGTCATTGCCGGGCGGCAATTCGTCGGGGGCAGGGGTCAGGTCTGACATGGGCCGCGCTCCCACAAGGGGTGCGCCCATCCTGCGCGCCTCTGCCCCGTCCTGCAACCGCCGCTTCATCTCGGCCCCAAATACTCCCGCCAGAGGCTCTGGCCCTTCCGCCCGCGGGGCGCATCAGAACGGGAAACGGCCCCGCCGCTTCCGGCAGGGCCGCCCCATCGCTTGGCCTCATGCCCTCAATTCGCGGGCTTGGTGCGCAATTCCATCTGCAGGATCATCGGCGCAGGCCCGGCTTCTTCCGTGTCATCCGACAGCGCCACGGCGGACCGCGTCGTCTCGCCGAAACCGGCCTCGGTAAAGGCCGCGCCCAGAGAGCTTTCGCCCAGGCCCCGGCTCGTCTCCAGCGCGTCCTGCGCCAGGTAGGACAGGTCCTCGACCGGCGAATGCGGCTTGGCGGGCGTCACCACCACGATCATCCGCTCCTGCCCCAGCGCCCCGTCGCCAATGGCGAAAAGCCCCTTCTTCAGCTCGTCGCCCGGCTGCAACCGGCCCGAGAACCAATGCGAGATCGAATTGTCCGCCCCGATATAGAGGACGTTCACATCCACCGGGAAATCATTGTTGTTCTTGGCCAGGACGTGAACCTCGTCATTGGGGATCAGCGTCGGCACCGGGGTGAAGGGCAGGTCGCGCAGGGTGCGGTCTTCCGGGGTGCGGGTCTGCATCTGCACCTCGACATCCATGTCGCCCGTGCCGACCGCCGCGCCCAACTTCATCAGGTTCAGCGCCTTGGCCATGTGGTTCAGCGTATCGGCCAGCGTCACCGCCAGTTCGTCGCCGGTCTTGTCGGCGGTGGAAACCGAAGGCGTCGCCGCCAGATCCTCGGCCAGTCCGGTCGCGGGCAGGACCCAGATCGCATCCGGCCGCGCGCTCTCGGGCAGCACGGCCAGGCGCAGGTCGGCCTCGGCCCCGGCAGAGACGAAATTCAGCCGCGGGCCGGATTCCGCCTTCAGCGCCTCAAGCGCCGCCAGCAGCGCATCGGCGGGGGCCGATCCTTCGGGTGGCAGCGCCACGGTCAGCGAAAAATCGACCGCCTCGTCCAGCTTGCGCAGATACAGGCCCTTGGGCAATTCGGCGGGCAGGGTCTTGCCTTCCTTCTCGACCGGCACGGCGGTGGCGGTGAACGTGTCCAGCGACGCCACCTGCACATAACCGATCGCCTTGTCGGTGGTCGCGGCAGCCGAGTCCATCACCGCCAGAACCGCACCTTCCGACAGGCCGTGCAATTCGCCCGCCGGGATGGTCAGGCCCGCCTCTGTCACCTCGGCTGGCCATTGCGCCACGCGGCCGCCCGCTTCGGCATCGAAGACGACCTGATCCAGATCGCCCTCGAACAAAGGCGTCGATTTCGCCAGATTGCCCACGGCATATTTGCGCAGCACTTCCTGCGCGATCTGGCCATAGGTGGCGTTCGGATATTCGGCCAGCGTCTCGAACAGCGTATAGGTGAACACGCCCTGCGGCTTGCGGTCGGGTTTGCCTTTCGGCAGGCGCTTCTCGGGCGTCACCTCATTGGTCTGGGCGGCGAAGAACGCGACCAGCGCGCCCGGTTCCACCCCATCCGCCGTGGCAACGGGTTTCTCGTCCGTCGCGTCGACCGGCGCTTCCGGCGCGGCGCGCGGATCGTCGCCGCCGACGCCCCGGCTTTGCACATCTTCCATCGCCTCGGGCACGCCCAGGACCGAAGGGTCCAGCTGACGCACCGCCACATCCTCGTCCTCGGGGGCGACATCGCGGGTCGCGGTGCCGGAATGGCAACTGTCGAACACCACCCAGACATCGGCACCCTTGGCGCGCAGGCTGTCGATCAGGGTGCCGATCTCGTCATCGACCAGGCTGTTCTCGACCTGGCCGACCGAGTCGCTCCAATTGCCGATATCCGTCGGCAGGAACAGCTCGTCCAGCCCGTCCAGCTCGCTTTCGGGGTCGGCGGCGGGGGCCTGGGTGCCATGGCCCGAGAAATGCAGATAGACGAAATCGCCCGGCTGCAACTCGGCCTCAAGCCTGGCAAAGGCAGCCCGGATCTCGCCCAGGGTGGCATGGCCATCGGTCTTGATCCCTTCAAGCCCGTCGGCCAGCACGATGACATTGTCGTCGGCAAAGGGCACCGGCGCTTCGGTGGTCAGGTAGGTGTAAGCCAGCGCCACATCGTTCTTGGGGCCCTTGAGCCACCATTTCTCGGCCAGGTTCTGATATTCCGACGCGCCGATCAGCAGCGCGTAATTCTCGCGCGCCATCGCCCCGCCGCCCAGCACGGGCAGCGACAAAAGGCCAAGCGCGGTGGTCAGAAACAGCTTGCGAAACATCATCCTGCCCTCAATTGGTCATCAGCGCGTAATCGGTCGGGGTCTGGCTGCGGTTTTCCACCACCAGAAGGAAATCTCCATCGCCGGCGGGCGTCCAGCTGCAATAGGCCACATAAGAGGCATCGCTGTCACGGCAGACCAGATTGCCCTCGGCGTCGCGCACCGTCAGGTTCACATCCACCCCCGGCGCCGCCTCGACATAGACCTCGGCCAGCACGCCGCCCTTGAAGCCCATGGCGGGCAGGGCGGTTTCGCCCGGCGCCAGTTCCGCAAGCCTGGTGACCGGCCCCGCCGCGACACCCTTGGCGGTCTCGGCGGCCAGGTCGGCGGCGATCTGTTCCAGCGTCTCGTCGCCCTCGATCAGCGGGCTGGCCGCGCCCAGCATCTGCTGCCAGCTCATCGGATCGCGCGGGGCAAGATCCAGCCCCACCGTCTTGCGGATGCGGGCGGCGGTCAGCATCAGCAGCGGGTCAGATTCCGCCAGACCCCGCGCGAAAACCTGGGCCGAGATCTGCGCGCGCTGCAACGGGCTAGCCGTCCCTTCGGCCAGGGCCGGGGCGGCGGTCAGGATCAGGGCAAGGATCAGACGATGCGTCATCATGTGCCGGGCCTTGCGGGCCCGTTCCCCGGTTGCGGACAGGGCGAAGATGGACGCGGGGCAGGGGCCTGTAAACTCACAATCTTTCCATGACGGGATTTGTCATGTGACCCTTCGGACCCGGGCCATTACCTAGGCTGCACAAGGGGCAGACCTACAGGTAGAGACGTGATGCAAAGAGTTGAGAAGACCCTGCGTTCGGCACTTTCCGGCCTGACGCGGAAGATGAAACCGGCGCTTATGGCGCTGGGCCTTGGCATGGCCGCAGGCGGGATAGCGGGGCTGTCGCCCCTGTCGGCCACGCCGGCCCGGGCCGAGGCGGCGGCGCTGGATGCCGCCATGGACACCGTGCTTGTCGTGCGCAGCGCCGATGCCGATGACCGCTTTCTCGGCTCGGCCTTTCTCTATGGCGAAGATGCGCTGGTCGCGGTGACCAATGCCCATGTCGTCGGCGATGCGCAGGAGGTCCGCCTGATCGACCGTCACGGCAATGAGGAAACCGCCACCGTCATCGCCACCGATCCCACAAGGGACGTGGCGGTGATCGCCGTGGCTCCTGGACGCCGCGGGCTGGTGGCCGCGGCCGAACCTGCCGGGCTGGGCCTTGAGGTCTTTGCCCTGGGGGCACCCCTCGGGATCGAGTTCACGCTCACCGAGGGGCTGGTCTCGGCGACCGCCCGGCAGGTGGAAATCGCCGTGCCCCTGAAGATGCTGCAACATGACGCGGCGGTGAACCCGGGCTCGTCCGGCGGGCCGCTGGTCGATGCGCAGGGGCGGCTTCTGGGCATGAACAGCCAGATCGCCGATGGCAGCCGGATGTTCGTGGGCATCGCCTATGCCATCGCCACGCCCGATCTTGACCGCATCGTCGCCGGGCTGATCGATGAAACCCTGGCCCCTTTTCCGAAACTGGGCCTGACCGCCCGCCCGGTCGACCGCAAGGCCGCCGAGGCGCTGGGCGTCCCCGCGGCCGGGCTTCTGGTCGATGGCGCGGCCCCGGGCGGGCTGGCGGCGGCGTCGGGCCTGCAAGGCGGCGACATCATCCTTGCCGTCGATGGCACGGCCCTGGCGCAACCCGGCGACTTCGCCTTCCTGATCGAGGCGGCGGTTGAGAAGGGCATGGCCGACCTGACCCTGCGCCGCGGGCAGGACGACATCACCCTTGCCCTGTCGCTGACCCCGCCCGAAACCGACGATGCCCCCGGCATCGGCCTGAAAGTCCGTGACCTGCCGAAAGGCGGCAGCGCGCCCGAGGTGATCAAGAGCTACCGCCTGGGCGCCCTGGGCATCGTTCTGGGCGAGGAAGGCCTGGTCAAGGCCGTGACCGACAATTCCCCCGGCCTCTTCGCCGGTCTGGCCAAGGGCGACCGCATCCTCGCCGTCAACGGCACCGCGATGGATGCCGCCGCGCTGGATGCGCTGGAACTGTCGGAACCGGCCTTGATCCTTGTGCAGGCCCCCGGCGGCGCCACCCGCCACATCTACCTTGACCCCTGGGGCAAGCATGACGGGGCGCGCGCCCTGGGCGGCGCGAATGTGCTTGACCCCGCCGTCGTGGTGTTCTGAACCTTTTGCCCGGGAAAGGGGCCAAGATGGACAGAATCCTGATCGTCGAAGACGATGCCGAAACCGCCGCCGCCGTTGCGGCGGTGGTCCGGTCGCTGGGCTGCGAGGCCGCGCATCGCGACACGCTGGATGCGGGCGTGGCCGAGGCGGGGGCGGGCGATTACAAGGTGATCGTCCTCGACCGTACCTTGCCGGGCGGTGACGGCGTCGATGCCATGGCCCGTATCCGGGCAGGCGGGTCGCGCGCGCTGATCCTGGTCCTGTCGGCCCTGGGCCGGGCGGCGCAGCGGGTCGAGGGGCTGGAAAAGGGCGCCGACGACTATCTGCCGAAACCCTTCGAGGAAGACGAGCTGCGCGCCCGCCTGCGCGCGCTCCTGCGCCGCAACACGATGCAGGTCCTGGACAATGACCTGCTGGTCTTCGGCGATCTGGAAATCCGCATGAAGGCCCGCACCGTGCATGTGAAGCGCGAGCATGTCGCGGTCAGCCCCAAGGAGTTCGAGCTGATCACCTTCTTCGCCCAGAATGCCGGGCAGGTGGTGACGCGGATGCAATTGCTGGAAAATGTCTGGAACCTGCATTTCGACCCCGGCACCAATGTCGTCGATGTCCATGTCGGCCGCTTGCGCCGCAAGCTGGAAGATGCGGGCAGCACCGCGATCCAGACCGCGCGCGGCGAGGGCTATGTCTTCTCCCCCCTCGCGCCGCCCAGCGACGCATCGTGACCTCGGCCCCCGCCGAACACCGCCCCCTGCGCGCCCGCGCCACCCTGCGGCTGGCCGCAGGCATGGCGCTGGCCGTCGCCCTGCTGGCGATCCTTGCCATGGCGCTGCAATACCGGCTGGTCTCGGACCGGCTCGATGCCGCGCAGCGCACCCTTCTTGCCTCGGACATGGATGGCCTCGCCGCGCTTTACGAACAGCGCCGCATCATCGCGCTGCGCGAGGCGATCGACTTCCGCGCCGCTGCCGGGGGCGGCGAGATGCTGCTTCTGATGGACCGCAATGGCAGCGTTCTGGCGGGCACGCTGGACGCCTGGCCCCAGGGGCTGGCCGCCGAGGGCAAGGGGTTCACCGTCGATCCGGCGCAGGAAATCACCCTGGGCGACACGCGCTATCTGGTGGCCGCGCGCGAATTGCCGGGCGGCTTTCCCCTGCTGGTGGGCCGCTCGCTCGCCCCGGTCGATGCCACGCTGGCAGCCCTGCGCAATGGCATGGCCGGGCTGATGGCGGCGATCCTGGTTGCAGGCGCGGGCGTGGGCTGGCTGGCCGCGGCCTGGGTCATGCGGCGGATCGGGCGGGTCAACCATCTGGCCGACCGGGTGGCCGCGGGCAAGCTGGATGCCCGCCTGCCGGGGCCACGCTCCGCCGATGAATTCGGCCTACTGGAAACCCATGTCCATGCCATGCTTGACCGGATCGAGGCCCTGAACCGCGCCACCCACCGCCTGTCTGACACGATCGCGCATGAGATGCGCACCCCCCTGAACCGGATGCTGCGCAAGCTGGACCGGATCGAGGGGCAGGAAGAGGTGACCGCCGAGGTCCGGGCCGAGATGCGCCAGGCGATCCGCGTCTTCGATTCCCTGCTGGATATCTCGCGCGCCGAGGCCGATCAGGGCGGCGGCGGGCTGGTGCCGGTGGATCTCTCTGCCGTGGTGGCCGAGGTCTGGGATCTCTACGAAGCCTCCGCCGAGGAAAAGGGCCTGGTGACCGGCGCCGAAATCACCCCCGGCTTGACCGTGCTGGGCGACCGCCACCTGATCGCGCAGATGGTGGCCAACCTTCTGGACAATGCCATCAAGTATTGCGCGCCCGGCGACCGGCTCTCCGTTGCCCTGATGGGCCGCGACCGCGCGGTGCTGCGGGTGGCCGATAGCGGGCCGGGCCTGCCCGAAGATCTGAAGGCCGAGGCTTTCGAGCGTTTCACTCGCGCCGAACGCGACCGCGCCAAGGGCATCAAGGGCCATGGTCTTGGCCTGGCGCTGGTGCGTGCCATCGCGCTGCGCCACGGCGCGCGGCTGACCTTGCCGAAGGTCGACCAGGGACTGACGGTCGAGATCGCCTGGCCCCGGGCGCTGGGCTAGGTGTGAAGTCTCAGGAGTTTGTTCACCCGGAACGGGGGGGCACACCCCCGGACGCCATGGAATATTTGGGTCAGGATGAAGTGAAAGCACCGGCTTTCCCGCAAGGGTTGCGCAGGTCCGGGTGGGGCCGATGACAAATCTCGTCATGGCGCTTGCCGCCCTTGTCTCAGGGGCTTCGCCGCGTAATCTGTCGGCCATGATGCTGAACCGTCTGACATATGCGCTTTGCAGCACCGCCGCCCTGGCCTTCCCGGCCAGCGCCGAGGTTCATGCTGTGCTGGTGGGCGTGTCGGATTATCTTTACCTCGACGCCGATCTGAAAGGCCCGGGCAACGACCTGCGCCTCATGGCCGAGACGCTGGAGGCGCGCGGCATCGCGCCCGACCGGATGACCCTTCTGACCTCGGACCCGACCAGCCTGCCATTGGGCGCGGTGACGGGCGCGCCGACCCGGGCGGGCATCCTGGCGGCGCTGGACGATGTGGCGCAGAAGGCCGCGCCGGGCGATACGGTTGTGTTCTATTTCTCGGGCCATGGCGGCCAGGCCCCCGACCTGTCGGGCGACGAGGGCGGCGGCTATGACGAGATCTTCCTGCCTGCGGATGCGAAGGACTGGAAGGGCAGCATCGGCGCGGTAGAGAATGCAATCGTCGATGACGAATTGCAGGCCTGGGCGCAGGGGCTGATGGACCGCGACATCACGCTGGTCGGGCTGATCGACGCCTGCCATTCCGCCACCGGCTTTCGCGGCAGCGCGGGCAAGGGCGTGGCGCGCGGGCTGACGCCCGATCAGCTTGGCGTGCCCGAAGGCGCGGCTTCGGCCCCCGCCACCGCGCCGGTCGAACTGACCGGAAATTATGTCTTTCTCTATTCCTCGCAATCGGATGAACGGTCGTTCGAATACCCTCTGGGCGAGACCGGCCTGTGGCAGGGCGAGTTTACCTTGCGGCTGACCCAGGTCCTCTCCGCCGCGCCCGAGGCAAGCTGGGCCCAGGTTCTGGCCCATGTCGCCGACACGATGGTGCAGGGCGAGGCGCGGCAGGTGCCGGAAGGCGAGGGGCCGATGCTGGATGCGCAGGTTTTCGGCTCGGGCCAGGCGGCGGCGCGGATGCAGGTCTCTGACCGCAGGCTCAAGGCCGGGCTGTTGCAGGGTCTGGCCGAGGGGACGGAAGTCACCTTCTATGCCGAAGGCTCGGGCGGCGATCCGCTGGGCACGGCGCTGGTCAAGAAGGTCACCGCACGCGAGGCCACGCTGGATGCGCCCGCGCCGCAGGGCGCCGCCTGGGCCGAGGTCTCCGCCGCCCCCCCGCCCGCGCCTTTGACCCTGGCCGCGCCGCTACGCGCCGATCCGACCGACGGACAGGATTATGCCGCCTGGATCGCGGCCCTGCCCGCGCCGGGGGCGAAGCCCGACCTTGTGCCGATCCTGACCGAAGGCAGTGTGGCGCTGGCCGGGCCGGATGGCGTGCTCGACCCCGAAGGCCCCGGCTCCACACCCCGCATCGCGCTGGACGAGGGCGAGGCGCCGCAAGAGGCGCTGGCGCATGCGCTGGACAAGGCCGCCCATGGCCTGCGGCTGCGCGCGGCCCTTCTGGGCGCGACCGGGCGCAGCATCACCGGCAAGGATGCGGTCAGCGTCGCCTATGAGATCCGCCCCGCCGCCGCCGCCGTCGGGGCCGGGGGCTGCGGCAAGCCGGGCGAGGCCATGGTCTGGGACCCGGCCCGGGGCGCGCAGGCCTGCGACCAGATCTGGCTGACCGTCACCAACCGCTCGGGCAAGATGCAGGATGTCTCGGTCCTGTACATGGCCGCCGATTTCGCCGTCTCGCCGATCTGGCCGCAGCAGAACACGGTCAACCGCCTGGCCCCCGGCGAAAGCGCCCGCATCGGCCTGCAGATCGCGGCGGACAGCCCGGCCGGGGTCGAGGAGATCTGGGTTCTCGCCGTGCCGATGGGCGAGGACAGCGGCCTGCGCACCGACCTGACCCGGCTGGCGATGACCGACACGATGCGGGGCGGCCCCGCCGATGAAATGACGGCCTGGCTGGAAACCCGCCTTGCCGATCCCGAGGAGCAGACGCGCGGCTTCTCGACCAAACCCGCCGCTCTGGTGATGATCCGCCAGCGCGTGCGCCTGACCCCCGGCCCGGATGCGGCCCTTTGAACCAGAAGGACTTTGAACCATGTCGCCGCGATTTCTGAAACCGCTCTTCGCCCTGGCGCTGACCGGCCTGACGGCCGCCCCCGCCCTTGCCGAGGGGGCCTCGCCCGAAGCGCCGAAAGGCACCGAGTCGCCCTTTCTCTACGCCTCGTCCGGCGACAAGGCGGCGCATGACGCGGCGCTGCCCGACGAAGCCGGTGCCAAGGTGATCGGGGGCGAACTGGCCGCCGATGGCGCCTGGCCCTGGCAGGTCGCGCTGACCGTGGCAAACATGCCGGTCTCGACCGACAGCCAGTTCTGCGGCGGCTCGCTCGTCCTCGACACCTGGGTCCTGACCGCGGCGCATTGCGTGCATATGATGGATGACCAGGGCGGGGAATTCGATGTCCAGCCGAACGAGATTTCCATCGTCGTCGGCACCAACAAGCTGGATGGCTCGGGCGACCGCGTCCCGGTCGAAAAGATCTTCGTCAACCCGCAATACAGCGCCACCCAGTTCGATTTCGACATCGCGCTGATCAAGCTCGCCCGCAAGCCGAACGTTCCCTACAAGACGGTCGAAGTGCCCGATGCCGCCTTTGGCGACATCCTCCAGCAACCCGGCGTCACCACCATCGTCACCGGCTGGGGCCTGCAGAACGGCGCCCGCCCCTCGGCCGAATTGCGCCAGACCACGATCCAGATGATGGACCGCGAACAGTGCAACGCCTCGATGATGGAGGCCCGCGCCGAAGAGGCGGTGAACGGCTTCGCCTATGCGGCCGAGGTCCTGTCGGTCAAGGAAGACACCGCCTATCCGCTTTGGGAACAGCTTCTCGCCCAGGCGCCCAAGCCGATGAGCGAGAACATGATCTGCTCGGGCACGTTCGAGGGCGGCAAGACCTCGTGCAACGGCGATTCGGGCGGCCCCCTGGTCGTGCCGCTGGATGATGGCAGCTATATCCAGGCTGGCATCGTCAGCTGGGGCCTGACCGCGACCTCGGGCAAGGGCTGCGAGGAACAGGCGATGTTCTCGGCCTATACCAACATCTCGAAATTCCTGCCCTGGCTGAACGAGACGTTGGCCGCCAATCCCTGACCGCCACGGCCCGGCCGACCCGAACCCCCGCAGGCCCGGCCGCGGGGGTTTCCCTTTGCGCGCCTAAAGATAGGCCGACAGGTCGATCTCTTCGATGGCGCTTGCCTCTTGCACCGCCTTGCGCTGGGCCATCAGGCGCATGAACCGCGCAAGGTTCGCGAAGGACATCGGCGGGCGCGGCAGCCCGGCGCACCAGGTCGCCAGCATGAACAGCATGAAATCGCAGGCGGTCAGCCTTGCGCCCAGCAGATAGGGGCCTTCGCCCAGGGCGTGGTCCAGCAGCGCGAGAATCTCGGCCAGCCGGGCCTCCTGCGCCGCCGTGATCGCCGCCACGCAATGCGGATCGATGGTATGGTTCTGCGGATAGGCCCAGATCATGAACTCGGCCTGCAACGTGTTGTTCAGATAGGCCATCCACTGAAAGAACGGCGCGCGCAGCGGATCGCCCGGCGGCGGGATGAAGCGCGCCGCCGGATCGGCCTCGGCGATATGGATGCAGACGGCGGGCGTCTCGAAAACCACAACCTCGCCCTCGGCCAGCGTCGGGATGCGCCCCGCCGGGTTCAGCCGCAGATATTCGGCCGATTTCTGCGCCTGCGCCTTGCGGTCCACCAGCAACAGCTCATGCGCCAGCCCCGTCTCGCGCAAAAGGATATGCGGCGCGAAGCTGGCATTGTCGGGATAGTAGTAAAGCCGGATCATCGCCCCCTCCGCGTCTCGCCCTGCACCACCAGACTGGCCCGCGCCCTGCGCCATTTCAAGCCGCTCACGACAGCCGGCCGACGCTCCGGGCGGCTCAGGCTTGATCCAGCCTCTCGTAATGCCGCATTTCGTCGATCATCCCCAGATAGGGCCGGATATGGGCGAAGAAGGCGCGAAACTCGGGGCTGGCGCGGAATTTCTGCAGATGGTCTTCGGCGGATGACCATTCGATGCGCAGGATGAAGGCGGCGGGGTCTTCCGTGCAGCGGCACAGATCAAAGGCCAGCGCATGGGGCGATTGCATCAAGGGGTCACGCGCCGCGCGGTAGTCGCGGATGAAAGCCGCCTGCTGCGCTTCGGGAATGCTGTAGCGTAGGTATTCGACGATCATCCCTGCCTCCTGTCACGCTGGCGGGGCGCAGGATGGGCCGTGCAGGGCGAAGCCGACAAGAGGTTACAAAATGGTGACGACCGTTCCGCCGGAGGCCAAGCTGTTCGATTGTCCCGCGCTGCTGGCGGTGCGGGTGATTTCGGACAAATGGAAGACCCGCATCCTGTGGCTGCTGCGCAGCCGCCCGCATCATTTCGGCGAACTGCGCCGCGCCCTGCCTGGCGTCTCGGCCAAGGTGCTTGAGGAACAGTTGCGCCAGTTGCAAGCCGACGGCCTGATCGCGCGGCAAGAGGAACGGCAGGGCGCGGTGCGTCTGATGCTTTACGCTTACAGCACCTATGGCCGCGCGCTGATCCCCGTTCTTGACGCATTGGGCGACTTGGGCGTCGTCCATGCGGGCAGGGGCAAATGAACAGGCCCGGACCCTGCGGCCCGGGCCTTTCGTTGCCGGTCGGACCGGATCAGTTGGTCAGCAGGTAATAGGTGTTGCGCTTGCCGCCCTTGTTTTCGACCGTGACGTAGAAATAACCGTCCCAGGCCGGAACCCAGTCGCAATAGACCTGGTCCGAGGGGCTGACATCATAGCAGATCACATTGCCGTTCTCATCGGTGATGGTCAGGTCCAGATTGGCGTCGCCATCGCCGACCACCGCGATTTCCGCATAGGAATTGCCGTAATAGGGGATCTCCCACACGTCATACATGCCGGTGGGCAGGCGCGATTCATAGCTGACCGAACCGCCGATCCGCCCGCGCGAGGCTTCGGCCTCGGCATCGGCGATCAGATCCAGCATTGCCGTGTCATCGCCCGCCAGTTCCTTGGCCTTGGCGAACATTTCGGCCTGAGTGGGCGGGGCTTCGGTGCTGTCATCCTCGTTGCCGGCCGAGCCAAAGGTGGTCACGGCCACGGGGCGGGGATCGCCTTCCTTCATGATCGGCGCCGGGGCGGCCGGAGCAGCGCCCGCCGCCTTGCGCTTGGCATGGGTTTCGATGTCGACGGTCGCCGGGTCCAGCTTGGCCGCGGTCCCTTCGCCCATGTGATAGGACGGGGCCTTCTTGGCGGCGGCCAGCACGGTCAGCGCGTCATTGTCGGCCACGCCGATCTCGTAAAGCTTGTAGGCAAGCGCGGCCAGTTCGGCATCGCCGTTCGGCTTGGCTTCGGTTGTCAGGCTTTCATTCGGACCCTTCTGGTCCTGGGCGATGACGGGAAGGGACAAAGCCACCAGTGCGGTGGTGGCAAGGGTCAGGGAAAGGGCTTTGAGTTTCATGATCTGTCCTGTTGGTTCAGCGGCCCTGGGCCGGGGCGGGAATGGCAAGGTCAATGGCGCGACTGTGACAGGCGGCGCGGCGTTTGAAAAGACGGCAGGGCATGACAAATTTCGTCATGCGCCCGGCCTAGTTGGTCAGCAGAAGATAGCCCGCCGCCGCGGCGCCGGGATTGGCGATCTCGATCCGGAACCAGCCGTTCCAAGCCGGGGTAAAGGCGCAAAGCGTGGCCGGGTCGGCCGGGGCGGGGGCGCAGATCTCGGCCCCTTCCGCATCGCGCACCCGCAACTCCAGCGCCGCCCCCGACAGGCCCAGAAGCCCGATCTCGGCGGGCGACTGGCCATAAAGCGGCAGGGTCCAGACCACCGATCCGCCCGCCGCCAGCGCCGCCCGCTGCCCCGAGGCCCCGCGCGGCGGCGGCCCGTCGGCCAGAAGCTCCTCGCTGGTCAGGCGCAGCTCCTCGTCGCCCTCGACCATCAGATCCAGCATCTTGACCGCTTCGTCTGACCCCGGATCGCGCGGCAGTCCCGCCGCGTCTTCGGGCGGGGGCGGGGCGGCGGGATCGGCGCTCCAGCCGCTGGCCGGGCGCAGATGCACCGCCCGCGCCAGCCGCAGCGCCGCCAGCACGCTGACCGCATCCTCATCGGCAAGACCCCGCGCCAGCAGCCGCGCCGCCGCGACATAGGCGGCGACCGGGCCGGGCGGCCCGCCCGCATCGGGGCCGCGATTGGCCTCGGCACCGGCGGGGCCGGCGGCAAGACAGGCAAGAAGGGGCAGAAGGCGGCGCATCGGATCTGTCTCTGGCTGTGGTGGGCAAACTGGCACGCCGCCGCGCCCGGCGAAAGGGGCCAGGCTTGTCGCCGCCCGGCCTGCCGCCTAGACTCGGGCCCGCAAGCAAAAGGGCAGGACCATGGACGCGATCGCAATTCTTGACCGGCTGATCGGCTTTGACACGGTCAGCTCGCGGCCCAACATGGCCTTGATGGACTTCGTCCGCGACCTTCTGGCCCAGGCCGGGGTCACCGCCCGGCTGATCCCCGACGCGACCGGCGGCAAGGCAAACCTCTGGGCGACCGTCGGCCCGTCTGACTGCGGCGGCGTCATGCTTTCCGGCCATACCGATGTCGTCCCCGTCGAGGGCCAGGCCTGGACCCGCCCGCCCTTCCAGCTGACCGAGGCCGAGGGCCGACTTTACGGCCGCGGCACCGCCGACATGAAGGGCTTTGTCGCCTGCGCCATCGCCGCCACGCTTCAGGCCGCCCGCCGCCCGCTCAAGGTGCCGCTCCACCTCGCGCTCTCTTATGACGAAGAGGTCGGCTGCCTGGGCGTGCGCTCGCTGGTCGACATGCTGGAAGGCGCGCCCTTCCGCCCCGCCATGTGCATCGTCGGCGAACCGACCGGCATGCAGGTCGCCACCGGCCACAAGGGCAAGGTCGCGCTGCGCGCCACCTGCTCCGGGCGCGAGGGGCATTCGGCGCTGGCCCCACTCGCCCTCAACGCCCTGCACCTTGCCGCCGATTTCATCGGCGTCCTGCGCGGCGTGCAGGCCCGTGTTGCCAGCGAAGGCCCGTTCGACGGCGATTATGACGTGCCCTATACCACGCTTCACGCGGGCAAGATGCAGGGCGGCGTCCAGGTCAACATCGTGCCCAACCACGCCACGGTCGATTTCGAGATCCGCTCGCTCGCGGGCCATGACGCGGGCGCGCTGATCGCCGAATTGCAGGCCGGGGCCGAGGCGATCCTGTCCCCCCTGCGCGCCACTTTCCCCGAAGCGGCCATCGCCATCGACCGGCTGTGGGATTACCCCGGTCTCGGCACGCCCTCCGATGCCGCCGTCGTCCGTTTCGTCCAGTCGCTGACCGGGGCGAATGGCACGATCAAGGTCGCTTTCGGCACCGAGGGCGGCTTGTTCGACGCAAGGCTCAACGTGCCCAGCGTGATCTGCGGCCCCGGCAGCATGGCGCAGGGCCACAAGCCCGACGAATTCGTCACCCGCGAACAGATGGCCCGCTGCGAGGCCATGCTTGCAACCCTGCTGGACCGGCTGGAAACCGGCCTGCCGGGCTAAGGCCGGTTCCGCCGCGGAAGGGGCCGCGCCCGCCCGGTCTCAGGGCTTTGTTTACAGGCATTTCCCGCCGGTCTAGAAGCCGCGCATGCCCGCCTATCCCAAACCCCTCACCCTTTCGTCGCTGACCCAGATCCCCGCCCTGGGCTTCGACACGGTCATCGACGTGCGCAGCCCCTCGGAATATGCCGAAGACCACCTGCCCGGCGCGGTGAACCTGCCCGTCCTCAGCGATGACGAACGCGCGCGGGTCGGCACGATCTATGTCCAGACCTCCTCCTTCACCGCCCGCAAGATCGGCGCGGCGCTGGTCGCCCGCAATGTGGCCCGCCATCTGGAAGAGGCGCTGATCGACAAGCCCGGCGGCTGGCGCCCGCTGGTCTATTGCTGGCGCGGCGGCCAGCGTTCGGGTTCTTTCGCCACTATCCTTGCCGCCATCGGCTGGCGGGTCGAGATCATCGCGGGCGGCTACAAGGCCTGGCGCGCGCAGGTCGTAGCCCAGCTTGACCGCCCGGTTCCCGCCCCCGTCGTCGTGCTTGACGGAAATACCGGCTCGGCCAAGACCGCCGTCCTGGCCCGGCTTGCCGCCAGAGGAATTCAGATCCTTGACCTTGAGGCGCTGGCCAATCATCGCGGCTCTCTTTTCGGGTCCATGGGCGCACAACCCTCGCAGCGCGCCTTCGAGGGGCGTCTGGCCATGGCGCTGGCGGCACTTGACCCCGCCCGCCCGGTGGTGGTCGAGGCCGAAAGCAGCAAGGTCGGCAATTGCCGCCTGCCGCCCCTGCTGTGGAAGGCCATGGTCGCGGCCCCGCGCGTGGTGATCGACGCGCCACTTTCCGCCCGCGCCGCCTATCTGTCGCGCGCCTATGCCGATCTGACCGCCGATCCGGCCCGGCTTTGCGCGGTGATCGAACAGCTTCGCCCGCTGCATGCCCGCACGGTGATCGACGACTGGCTGGCTCTTGCCGGGTCCGGCGATTTCCCGGCCCTGGCCGAGGGGCTGATGCAGCGCCATTATGACCCGCGCTATGCCAGTCACCGCGCGCGGATGCCCGCCGCCCTTGCAACCGTCAGCGCCGAAGGGCTGGACGAGGCCGGCATCGACAGCCTCGCCGCACAGGTTTCGCAGGCGCTGGGGCGGCTGGCCTAACCGCCCATCCGCAGGGCCATGTCCAGCATCCGGTTGGAAAAGCCCCATTCATTGTCATACCAGCCAAAGACCCGCAGCATCCCCTGCGGCGTCATCCGGGTTTCCGGGCAGGCCATGACAATGCTCTCGCGGCGCTGGCGCATGTCGGTCGACACAAGCGGCCGGTCGGTCGACCCGATCACACCGCCCGCCGCGCGGAAGGCGGCGTTCACCGCCTCGACCGTCGCGGGCCGGTCGGTCATCACGCTCAGATCGACGCAAGACACGCTGGCCACCGGCACCCGCACCGCCGAACCGCCGATCCGCCCCGCCACCTGCGGCAGAACCCGGTCCAACAGGCGCTGGGCGCTGGTCGTCGTCGGCACCATCGACAGCGCCGCCGCCCGCGACCGGGCGAAATCCGCCGCGGGTGCGTCAATCGTGGGCTGGCTGCCGGTATAGCAATGCACCGTGACCATCGACCCGGTCACGACGCCCCATTCCGCATCCAAGAGCTTGACCAGCGGGGCCAGCGCATTGGTGGTGCAAGAGGCGTTGGAGACGATTTTTTCAGCCCCGAGATCGGCGTCATTCGCCCCCATGACCACGGTGAATTCCGCCGCAGCGGAAGGCCCCGAGACCAGAACCCGTCCTGCCCCGGCGCGCAGGCCCCGGCCGGCCACTTCGGGCGTATCCGCCCGGCCGGTGCATTCCATCACCAGATCGACGCCCGACAGGTCGAGCACCGAAAGGTCCGGCGTGCGATGCAGCGCGATGGCGCGGCCATCCACCACCAGCGCCCCACCCTCCAGGGCAACCGTTCCCTTCCACGGCCCGAAGACCGAGTCATATTCGAACAGCCAGGCGCACATGTCGGGGGCGGCGATATCGTTGATGCCCACGATCTCCATCCCCGGCCAGCGCCCCGGCGCCTCGGCCCAGGCCCGCAGCACCGAGCGCCCGATCCGTCCAAACCCGTTGATGAAGACTCGCATCGCCTGACCCTCGCCCTTCCTGCGCAGTCTCAGCATGCGCGGACCGCAGCATCAATGGGCGTTTGATCAAAACTTGTGCCCGTCACAATTCACCGGATCGCCGCGCGTGGGGGGCTTTTTGCGGGTGGAAGGCCGCGCCACAGGGCGGGGTTAACCGGCCCTCGCGGCAGTGCGGGGAAGAATGCTGCCAGACGATTGCCAGACCTTTGCCAGACGTTCGGCAGACAGGGTTCTGAAGGGAAGATCTCGCCAATTCATGTGGTTGAACCAGCGCACGTTGCGCGTTTCCCGGCCCAGAATACGGCGCAGGCGCCAGCGAAAAGAACCAGCAGATTGCCCGCGCCACGCCGCGCTGCGGGTCGCGCGTCGCAAAAGTTTCAGAAAAGATTTTTCATTGACGGCCCGAAACCGCGATGCCACCCTTCCCGGACTGTCCTTAAACCCTTTGGAACATGAGGATTTCGTGGCGCAGAAACCCCGGGGCCGCCCAAGGGCCTTTCACGACAAGACCGACCAGAACACCGTGCAGGCGCTGACCCGCGCGCTGTCGCTTCTGGAATATATCGCCGCCAATCCCGGCCGCACCCTTTCGGAACTGGCGGAAGAGACGGGCCAGGCCATCGCCACCACATTTCGCGCACTGGTCACGCTGCAAACCCACGCCATGGTGGAAAGCGAAGAGCCGGGCCAGTTCTGGCACATCGGGTCCGGCGCCTTCCGCACGGGTTCGGCCTTTCTCAAGCGCACCAAGGTCGCCGAACGCGCCCGCCAGCCGATGGACGCCCTGATGCGCGAAACCGGCGAAACCGCGAACCTGGGGATCGAGGTGCGCGACGAGGTTCTGTTCCTCTCGCAGGTCGAAACCTATGAAACGATCCGCGCTTTCTTCCCGCCCGGCACCAAATCGGCAATGCATTCCTCGGGCATCGGCAAGGCGCTACTCGCTTGGTTTCCCGAAGAAAAAACCCGCGGCATCCTCGCCCGGCAGGGGATGGAGAAGTTCACCTCGCTGACGCTGACCTCTGACTCCGCGCTGCTGCGCGATCTGGCCCGCACCCGCGACCGCGGCTTCGCCATCGACGATCAGGAACGCGCCGAAGGCATGCGCTGCGTCGCCGCCCCGATCTTCAACGCCTATGCCGAACCCGTGGCCGGCCTGTCGGTTTCGGGCCCTGCCTTCCGCATGGGCCTCGCCGATGCCAGCCGCATGGGCGCGCTGGTCCGCGCCGCCGCCGACCGCGTGACCGACGCGATCGGCGGCAGCCTGCCCTAGCAGCTGGCGGCGAAGCGCTCCCGCGCCGCAGGCATTCGCGGGCGATCTTGCGGCAAATTGCCGCAGGCCCTATCTTGATGTCTGGGGCGTTCAACCTTTAGGTGAATTTGAACCGGCTTGGCCAGGGTGACCGTAGTGATCGCAGAGGATTATATTGCCCGCATCTCCGAAGCTTTCAGCAACGGCCGCTATGATATCCTGCTCGACAGCTTCGATTATCCCCTGCCGATTTACATCAACCGCTCTGCCGCCACCGCAATCGGCCGGGCCGAAACCTGGAGCTTCCTGCAAGCCCTGCATGGCATGATCCGCGCCAAGGGCTTTCAGGTGGTGTCGGGGCGGCTGATCTCGATCGAGCTGCCGCAGCGCGACCGCTTCCGCATGTGGGTCGACTGGTTCGGGGTCGGGAATGGCCAACACGAGCTGCTGTTCAAGACGATCTGCTACAATGTCGGCAGTCATGACGCGCATCGGGCCGAGATGCTTTTCTTGCAAAGTCAGGTGCTTGCCGAAATCGAGCAGCTTGTGAAGGCCGCCTGAGGGGCGGGGGCACGCCTTTTGGCGAATAGATTCGGCCTGCTCTTCGGGCGGCGCGAATTCGGCCAGAACCCGGGCCGGAGCGGCGGAAGACATCTTGCGCGCCGTCTTGGCGACGATGTCCAGTAGGTCTTCGGGGACGGCGGCTGGCGGCGAAATCGGCGAACGATTGGCGCAGGACGGTGACGCGGATCACATCCTCCAACGCCTGCACCTCGGCGTCGCGCTTGATCCCCTTTTGCGCCGCAGAGCGCCCCGTCTTCCGGCCCATAGCCCGCTCCGAGCGGGAGAACGACCGGGGCCTATTCCCGTGCCGGATCGTCCGGCCGCTGGCGGTGATCCTCAAGCCGGATCACCTTGGCCGTTTCGCGCTGCCGGGGCGACAGCGCGGGTTTGTCCAGCCGCCGCTCCTCCGCCGCCTTGGGCGAGATCGCGGCGATCACCGGCAAAAGCAGGCGCTGCAAGTCACGCGATCCTTCGGCTTCCGCTTTTTCGAAAAGCAGGATCAGGGCCGTAAGGAACTCGTTCTTGCGCGCCATCGCGATCCTCTTCCGGCGGGGCCGGGGCAGCCCCGGCGGGATGCCGCGACGTAAGGCAGCCGGAAAGTGCGCGACATGACCTGAATCAAATGGGTCGCGCAAATGCGGATTTGAGTCGCAATCAGGCAATGCGCCAGATCTTGCGGGCATTGCCCGACAGGATCGCGGCCCTTTCCCCGGCAGTGCAGGGGGCCAGCAGCGCCTGACTGGCCGCCACCCATTCGGCCAGATCCGAATGCAGCGTGCAGACCGGGCTGTCCGAGCCCCAGACCATGCGATCCGGCCCGAAAAGATCTAGCACGCGCGCGACATAGGGCTGAAGCGTCGCCAGCCGCCAGCCGCCGCCGGTATAGGCGGTGATGCCCGACAATTTGATCGCCACATTGGGGCAGGCGGCCAGTGGTTTCAGGCCCGCCGCCCAGGTGTCAAAGCCGCCGCCCGCAATATCGGGCACGCCGCAATGATCCAGCACGAAGACCGTTTCGGGGGCGTGGCGCGCCAGATCGAGGCCCAGCGGCAATTGCCGCGCCAGCAGCACCAGATCGAAGGGCAGCCCGGCCGGGCCAAGGCGACGGATGTTTTCGCGGAAACGCGCGTCTTGTGACATCTCGTCGGGCACGACATGCAGCACCCGCCGCAGCCCCTTGACCACGCGGCGGTCCAGCCGCTCCAGCCAGGCGGCAAAGCCCGGCGCTTCGGGCCGGGCCGCGCTGATCGCGCCCCGGATCAGGCTGCCGGGCCGGTCCATCAGCGCCGCGACAAAGGCGGTTTCCGCGTCGATATCGGCCTCGGCGACATCGACCTCCATATGCAGCACATCGGTGATCCCCACCCGCCGCGCCACCGCTTCATAGGCGTCATAGCCCCAGTCGCGGTCCAGTGCCGGCACATCGGTCAGCCAGGGATAGGACAGCCGCGCGCGGTCCACGAGATGCAGATGCGTGTCAAAGATCATGCCGCCGCCTCCTTGCGCGCAGGTCCTGGGCGGCAGGCTAGCGCAGGCGCGGCCGTCCTGTCCCAGACAAGATGGGACGGCGCGCGATTTGCGGCTGCGGTCAGCCGCAAATCTCGGCCCGGTTCAGGGGAAACGCGTCGACAAAACCCGCGCCCGTCAGGGCTTTCGGCTGGGTTTGGCGATTCCAGCCCAGCCCCGTTCCGGGTGAACACCCACCGACGATGTCACAGCGAGATCACACCAAGCCTTTTCAACGCCGTGTCAACCCAACTGCGGTCGACCGTGCCCGACAGGATGCGTTTCATCTGATCGGTTTCCTCGGCATGTTTGCGCTCGGCCGCGGCGCAGATCGATTCAGCTTCATCGAACGGCACGCAGACCACGCCATCGGGATCGCCCAGGATGAGGTCGCCGGGCTCGACAATCATGCCGTTGAGAGAGATGGGCACGTTGATCTCGCCCGGACCATCCTTGTAGGGGCCCCGGTGGGTGACGCCGGCGGCATAGACCGGGAAAGAGCTGACGCGGATCGAGTCGAGATCGCGCACGGCGCCGTTGATCACCACGCCCGCCAGACCTCGGGTCCGGGCATGGGCCAGCATCATTTCGCCCAGCAGGGCGTTGGTCAGATCGCCGCCGGCATCGACGACGATGACATCGCCGGGGCTGGCCAGATCCAGCGCCTTGTGCAGCATCAGATTGTCACCGGGTCGGCATTTCACGGTGAAGGCCGGCCCGGCCAGAATGCCACCCGCGTGCATCGGACGCAGCGTCGGGCCTGCCGCCGCCATGCGCGACATCACGTCGCTGACATTGGCCGCGGGAACGGCGGCAAAGCGGCGAATAAGGTCGGGGGCCACGCGGCGTTTGATGTCAAGAATTCTGAAGCCGTTCATGCGGTTGCTTCCTTCATTGCCGGATGATCGTGAAGAATGAGGCTGACCGTGCCGACGCCGCCGCCTTCTGCCGACATCCTGCGGCAGGCGGGCAGGGGCATCGGGCCAAGGCGAGAGCCGGTGATGATGATCTGCCCTTTGCGCAAGGGGCGGCCTCGTGCGGCGGCATGCGCGGCCAGCCAGATCAGCGCTTCGGCCACCTGCGCGCTTGAGGCGCCGCCCGGGGTTTCCGCGACGATCCCGCCATCGGCGCGCAGTGTCAGAGGAACCTTGGCGCAGTCGAGGGCTGGCCAGGGCACGGTCGCCCCGCCCGCCACGAAAGCGCCGTTGCTTTGGGCATCGGCCAGCGCCGACAGCGGCGAAACCGCCTTGCGGTCGACGAACCGCGAGTCGAGAATTTCAAAGGCAAGGCCGACGCCGCCTATGGCGGCCAGAATCAAAGCGGCATCGGCGCCTGCGGGGATGTCGCGCGCCAGATGCAGGGCAAGTTCCACCTCGATCAGCGGTGCCCGCAGGTCAGGCGGCATGAGGTCGCCATCGGCCAGCAGGCGCGACAGTCCCAAAGGGGCGCAACGGATCACGCCGTCGCGGGCCGGGGCCACTTTCCAGCCGGCTACGGCCTCGCCGCCCAGAACGGCGTCCTGGATGGCATAGGCTTCGGCCTCGGAAAGGGGTTCGGCCTCGGGCTCGAGCCGGGCAAGACGATCGCCGTGGAAGGCGTCGGTCAGCGCCATCGCGGCCAGGGTGATACGGTTGGTCATAGGGCGGCTCCGGCGCGGCGGGGTTGGCGTTTGGCGGGATCGGTTTCGGGGCTCGCGGCCAGAAGGGCGCGGGTGTAGGGGTCTTGCGGCGCCGTGAAAACCATTCCGGTCGGCCCTTGCTCGACGATCTTGCCCCGGTGCATCACCAGAACCCGATCGGCGAAATCGCGCACCACGGGCAGATCATGGGCGATGAAGATGTAGCTGAGGCCGTGGCTCTTCTGGATGTCCTTCAGCAGTTCGATCACCTGCGCCTGCACCGATACGTCCAGCGCCGATACCGCCTCGTCGCAGAGAATGATCTCTGGTTTCAGCGACAGGGCGCGGGCGATGGCGATGCGCTGGCGTTGACCGCCAGAGAACTGGTGCGGATGGCGCGCGGCATGTGCGGGGTTGAGGCCCACCTGTTCCAGCAGGGCCTCCACGCCCGCGCGGCGGCCTTCGCGCGGCAGGGCTTCGGGGTGGATGGCCCAGTGCTCGCCAATGATCTCCTCCACGGTCATGCGCGGGTTCAGCGAGGCGGTCGGGTCCTGGAACACCACCTGAACGCGGCGGCGGAACTGGAACAGGTCGGCCTTCGACATGGCAAAGATGTCTTGCCCGCGATAAAGCGCATGGCCTTCGGTGGGATCCATCAGGCGCAGCAAGACCCGCGCCAGCGTGGTCTTGCCCGAACCGCTTTCGCCGACAATGCCCAGCGTTTCACCCTGTTTCAGGGTAAAGCTCAGCCCATCCAGCGCCCGCATCGTGGTCGGGCCGGTGCGGAACAGCTTGCCGCGCATGTGGAAGGCTTTCACCAGGTTCTTCACTTCAAGCAACGGGGCGGCGGTGTCGTCCGGGATGCGGAAGGGCTGGCGGCCGGGGGCAGCGCCCAGAAGCTGCCGGGTGTAGGGATGTTGCGGGGCGCGAAAGACATCTGCGACGGTCCCGGTCTCGACCACCTCGCCGTTTTTCATCACCACGGTGCGGTCGGCGTGCTGGGCCACGACGCCCAGATCATGCGTGATCAGCACCAGACCCATGCCGGTTTCATCGCGCAGGTCCGACAGCAGCGAAAGGATCTGCGCCTGCACGGTCACGTCCAACGCCGTGGTCGGCTCATCCGCGATCAGCAGGTCGGGCTTCATCGCGACAGCCATGGCGATCATGATGCGCTGGCGCTGGCCGCCCGAGAATTCGTGCGGATAAGACGACATGCGACCGGCAGCATTCGGGATGCCGACACGTTCCAGCAGGGCCACGGCGCGGCTGCGCGCCTCGGCCGGGGCGACGCCATGCACCCGCATCGCTTCTGCCAATTGCCAGCCCACCGGATAGACCGGGTTCAGGTGGGCCAGCGGATCCTGAAAGATCATCGCGATGCGGCGCCCGTTGATTTCGCGCCGCGTCTCGGGGGACAGGGGCACGAGATCGCGGCCTTCGAACAGCGCCCGGCCCGAGGTGATGTGGCCGGGCGGGCTGTCGATCAGGCCCATCACCGCGGCGGCGCTGACGCTTTTGCCAGAACCGCTTTCGCCCAGGATGGCCAGCGTCTCGCCGCGGGCAACCGACCAGGACACATTGCGGACGGCCTGCACGATCTTGCCGCGAGCGTGGAATTCGACGCTGAGATTTTCGACGCTGAGAAGGGGGGCATCAGACATTGCCGGGTTTCCTCGGTTCAAGCCGCCAGCGCTGCACCGGATCGGTGGCGACGCGAAGCCAGTTGGACAACAGGTTCAACGACATGGTGACCAGCGCGATCGCCAGGCCCGGCCAGAAGGCCAGCCACCAGGCGGTGGACAGATAGTTGCGCCCTTCGGCAACCATCACACCCCAGGTCACTTCGGGGGCCTGCACACCAAGCCCGAGGAAGCTGAGGCTGGCTTCGGCCAGCATGACGAAGGCGAAATCCAGTGTGGCGATGGTGATCAGCGTCGGGGCGATGATCGGCAGGATGTGCCGCAGGATGATCCGCATCGGCCCGGCCCCGGCCACAAGGGCGGCGGTCACGAACATGCGGGTGCGGACCTCAAGCACCTCGGCGCGGGTGGTGCGCAGGTAGATCGGGATGCGGGTCAGGGCCAGAACGAAGATGACGTTGGCGATCGACGGGGCGAAGACGTAAAGCACGACCATCGCCAGAAGAAGCGAGGGAAAGCTCATCAGGATATCGGTCAGGCGCATGATCAGGTCGCCCACCACACCGGCCCGATAGCCCGCCACCAGCCCGAGTGCCGTACCGACCACCAGCGACAGCAGAACGGCCGATGCGGCGATCATCATGGTGTTCTGCGCCGCCACGATGATGCGCGGCAGGATGCCCCGGCCCAGCGAATCCCCGCCAAGGATGAAGGCCAGCCCGCGTTCCAGCTCGAACGGCGGCGCGTTGCGGGCGCGCAGGTTCATGCCCGTCGCGGCATCATGCAGCAAGGCGGGTCCGATCAGGGCCGCGACCACAGTGGCGATCAGGATCAGCGCGGCCAGGGTCGCAAACTTGTCGCGCCACAGCATCGCCAGCGCCGTGGCCAGCGCCCCCGCGGTGCCGGGTTCCTGCGCGCCGGCGTCCTGATCCGTCGGCTTGGACTTGGTCAGGGTCATCATGCGGTCCTCGTGCGGGGATCAAGCAGGGCATAGGCAAGGTCGATCAGGACGTTGAGCAGGAAGATGGCGACGGCGGTCACCATGACCCCGGCCTGGATCACGGCGAAATCGCGGTAGGTGATCGAGTCGATCATCAGCCGCCCGACGCCGGGAAAGCCGAAGATGGTCTCGACGATCACCGCGCCGTTGATGATGCCTGCAGCCTGATCGCCCGCGACGGTGATCACCGGCAGCATGGCGTTGCGCAAGGCATGGACAAAGATGACCGCCCGGCGCGGAACGCCCTTGGCTTGCGCGGTTTTGACATAGGGTGCGGAGAGGACGGAAATCATCGTGCTGCGCGCGACTTGCACGATCAGCCCGCAGGGCCGGATCGCCAGAACAGCCACGGGCAGGATCCATTGCGTGACGGTGCCGGTGCCCGAGGTCGGCACCCAGCGCAGTTGCACCGCAAAGACCAGAACCCCCACGATGGCGATCCAGAAATTCGGCAGGCTGGCACCGATCAGGGACAGGAGCGTGGCGATCCGGTCGAACACCCCGTTTGGCCGCCAGGCCGCAAGCGCGCCGGTGATCACGGCCACGACCAGCGCGATGCCGATCGACCAGAAGGCCAGCAAGAGCGTGGTGGGCAGGGCTGCCAGCACCAGATCAATCGCGGGAAGCCCCTGCCGCAGCGAGGTGCCGAAATCCAGCACCAGAAGGCTGCTGACAAAGCCGAGGAACTGCTGCCACAGCGGGCGGTCAAAGCCATGCAGCCGGGCAAATTCCTCGCGCATCTCGTTCGGCGCATCAATGGGCAGGTACAGGTCTGCGGGCGAGCCGGTCAGACGGGCCATGAAGAACACCAGAATGACAAGGCCGATCAGCGACCCTGCACTCCACAGGATCCGTTTTCCAAGAAAGCCGAACATGATTTCCTCCGCTTGGGATGGGCCGTGCCAGGGCGTGCCGGCACGGCCCGAGGCTTATTTGAGCGTGGCCGACGAGACTTCGATGATGCCGCCGCTCAGCGCGTTCGGAGTGTAGCTGATGCGGTCGCCGATCCGCATGTAGCTGACCATGTGATACATCGGCACCGCGGGAACGATCTCGTCGGCGATGATGCGGTTGGCTTCCTGAAAGTCCTTGGTGCGATCCGCGCCGGTTTCAGCCATGGCCTTGTCCAGCAGCGCGTCCAGCGCCGGGTCGTTCATTTCCGACTGCTGCCCGGTCGAGTGATAGCGGAACTGCATGGTGAAGGCCGCGTCACCCAGATTGTTGTCATGCATTTCCTGGATCAGCATGGCGCCGCGATCCTCGGCATAGGGCTTGTTGACCAGTTTCAGCCATTCGGCCGATTCCATCATCTCGACCTTCACGTTCAGGCCGACCGCCGCCCACATCTGCTGCAGCGCCTGCAGGACTTCGGGCTGGTTCGGGTAAAAGCCGATCCGACCGATCAGGCGCAATTCCTGATCCACCGGAACGCCGTCGGCGCGGGCCGCGTCGATCAGGGCTTTCGCCTGTTCGGGATCATAGGGCCAGACCTTCAGGTCGGGGTTGTAGCCGTTGGTCTTGGGCAGGAAATACTGGGTCGACAGCAACACCTTGTCGCTGACCAGCGTGCCCACCAAAGCCTCGCGGTCGAAGGCGAGGTTCAACGCCTTGCGCACGCGCAGATCGTCCAGCGGCGGTTTCATCACCATGCGGATACGGGTGGTTTCGCCATTCAGGAAGGCGACGTCATGCGCCGGGTCTGTGGCGTCTTGCGGCGCGATGTCGGCGGCGATGTCGGCCTCGCCGATTTCCACCATCGAGGCGCGCAAGGCACTTTCGCTGCGGAACAGATATTCGACGCTGGCAAAGGCGGCCTTGTCGCCCCAGTAGTCGTCGTTGCGCGCCATGGTGATGCCCGCGGAATCCCATTTCACGAATTTCACCGGCCCGGTGCCGATGGGCGCGCGGCTCATCGCATCGGCCGGAGTGTTGGGCGAGGGCACGGCGATGAAGCTGAGCATCGTCGGCATCAGCACCTGGGCGGGGCTGGCGGTGATGTCGATGGTACGGTCATCGACGACGGCGGTGGTCAGCGTGATCCCTTTGATCTTGGTGCGGTCACGGCAGGTCAGCGCTTCGTTTTTCAGACGTTCGACGGCCTTGGCGACCGCATCGGCATTGAACGGAGCGCCGTCGTGGAAGGTGACGCCATCGCGCAGGGTGACCCGCCAGGTGCCATTGCCCTGATCGGCCCAGGCCGTGGCAAGCCGCGGCTTCACCTCGCCGGTATCGCCGTCGACGGTGGTCAGCGTCTCGGCCAGGTTTTCCTTGATGATGATGCCAACGTTGCTGACTGTGCTGTTGCAGGCGTCGATGTCTGCCGGTTCAGCCGGAAGCACGATGCGCAGCGGGGTTTCCTGGGCGTGAACCGCGCCCGCGATAAGGCTGGCCACAACGGCCGTCGTCCATAGTCTTGCCTTGGTCATTCTGCTCTCTCCCTGCGTGATGCGGGCGTGCGGGGACGCTGCATTGGTCGCAGGTCATGCGGCCAATGCAGAGTCTTTTGCGGCGCCTGCCGAGATTACCGAGGAAGTGAAAGTGCGCCGGTTTCACAGCGCCATGGATGCGCTCTGTGCCGCCACGTTAACCGCAAAGCCCTCTCCTCAGGGCAATCTGCGATTCTTGCCATCTCCTCTTGCCGACAAGTTACGAAAGGCCACACCGCGCCGCCACTACAGAGAATTGATCCACCCATAAATCTGATCTATACCCCTCGAATGCGGAAAGGGTTCCTTGATCTTCGTCGGCTGCGGTACTTTGAGGCGATTGTCCGCCTCGGATCGCTTTCCGCGGCGGCGCGCGATCTGAACATCGCGCAACCGGCGCTGAGCCATCACATCGCGGAAATTGAGCGCGACCTCGGCGCAGCGGTGCTTGTGCGGCATCAATCCGGTGTGCGTCCGACCGAACTGGGCGAACGTCTGGCGACCCATGCGGCCGAAATCCTTGAACGGGTGCGGCTGGCGGAGGACGATCTGCTGGCACTGGCCGGACACGGCGACCTGCCTGAAAAGACCATCCACCTGGCGATCATTCCCTCGCTTGCCTCGGCGCTGACGGCCGAATTGATCGCGGGCTTTGCCGAGATTCTGCCAATGGTCGATCTGCACCTGATCGAGGCCCGCAGCGGCTATTGCGCGGCATTGATCGAAAGCGGCAAGGCGGATATCGCCATTCAGCTGGTCAATCCGGACGAGGTGGACTCCGAGCCGCTGATCTGGGAAACGCTGTATTGGATCACGCTGCGCAAGGACCGGCCCGACCCCGGCCCGGTGCGCCTGGCCGAAATTCTCCAGACGCCGCTGATCCTGCCTTCGCCGGGCAACCCCCTGCGCCGCTGCCTGCAGGCAGAGGCCGATGCGAACGGATTGATCCTGAACGTGGCCCGCGAAGTGGATGGGCCGGACCCGCGTCGCAGGGCCGTTCTGGCGGGTCTGGGCACGACGATCTTCGGCGCGCATTCCGTGTCGCCGGGGCTGCTGGGACCGCAGCTTCTGGCACATCCGATCGTGGACCCGGTGCTGACCCGCCCGATCGTGATGATGGTGCGCAAGGATTTCGAGCCCGCTCGGGCCGCCTTGATCCGGTCGGCATTGAAGCGGATTCTGGAGGCCGCGCCTCAGGTGCGCGGATAGGTCCCTTTGTCGTGGCGGCGATCCGTGGCAATAGAGCGGCGGCCTTTGTGCGGGCGGTCGCGGCAGCGCACCCCCGGGCCGGGCTAAAGTGGCTTGCCGCCATGCCCCGTCAGGTTGCGCGGTCGCGCGGCCAGCGCGCACAGGATCGCCGTGCCGGACAGCGCGAAAGTGCCGCCGGCGCCCAGCGGCGTGACGACAAGGCCAGCGGTCAGCGGGATGGCAAACTGGGCAATCCGCACCATGGTCATCCGCATCGACAGAGCAGTTCCGCGCGCCCGCGGCGGGGCGACCGACATGATCAGCCCGACCGAACTGGTCAAGGAGATGCCAAGACCAAAGCCGGTCGCTGCCATGGCCAGCGCAAGCGCCCAGACCGGAAGCGGCAGCACCAGCACCAGCAAGGACACCCCGCCCAGACCGGCGGTCATCAGCGTAAGCCTCATCCGCCCGTAGCGCCGGACCGCCCTGCCGAACAGCAGGCGCGACGCCATTGCCGCGGCGGCGCGGATGCTGAGCAGCACGCCTACGACCGTCGGGCTGAAGCCGCGTTCGATCCCCAGGACGGGCAGAAACGCCAGCAGCAGGTCCTGGGCCGCCACGCAGATGCTGCCAAGACCGATGATCCACCACAGGCCCCGGATCGCGGCAATCTCGCGCAGGGGCAGGGCGGCGGCATCCTGCGCGCCGGGCCGGTGCGGGATGCGCTGCTGCAAGACCACCGCCGCCGCCAGCAACAGGACTGAGGCTGCCACCGGGATGATCAGCACGACCGTTCGGTCCTGCGACAGCCCGATTGCCAGCGGCCCGATGGCCTGACCCATCGAGATGGCCACCATGTAATTGCCCAGAACCGTGTCCCGATGGGCAAGGCTGGATGCGCGCGACGTGACCACCTGCAACCCTGCCAGCACCATGGTCTGGCCGATTCCCAACAGGGCGTTGGCGGCGATCAGGGTGCTCAGCGTCTCGGGTCCCAGCCAGAACATCACACAGGCCAGCAGCCCGATAGATGCTCCCGCCGTGATGGTCTTGCCCGCGCCGTCCGCGTCGTTGAACCGCCCGATGAAGACCGTCAGGAAGACCGGCAAGAGCGCGAATGTCGCCGAGATCAGACCGATCGTCTGAACACCATAGCCGGCGTCAAGCGCGCGGTAGCTGGTCACGATCCGGACAACCGGCACCAAAGACTGCACCAGGAAACCGCCGATCAGCAGGGGCAGGATGACTGGGCCGAGAATTTGCCGACGGGCCATGTTTCCAGCGCCTTTTCGTTCCGAAACGCGGGGCTCGTTCCGCCTTGATCCGGTGTCCCGGACCCCGCCCGGGGGTCTTGCGCCCCTGCGCGATGGCGTCGCGCGGGTCTGGCCCCGGCCCCACCGCCAAACGCGGTCTTCCCGCCATGCCCCAGGGTGCTTAGCCTTTGATAAGGCTTGGGCACCACTACATCTTCTGGATAGGCGCGATACAGAACTTCTATGGAGCGAGGCAGAGGTGTTTCCGAACTGGCGCCCTGCGCCACAGGCCATGCCGAAGGGCGCTGTCGCCCCGGGCACCAGGGCCGCGCACCGGCCGAAGTGGCCAAGAGTGGAATCCGCCCCCGTCGGTCATCCTGACCGGGATTCCGGAAGGGTCAGACTTCGCGGTTGCCGCAGGCCGCGCCGGAACGTGGCACCGGATTCGATCCTTCGTCGCCGGGCCTTCCGGTATCGGTGCCGGAAGCCCGCCCGCTTTCGATGCCCGCAGCCAAGGCGGCATGAGGCCGGTCGAGACGGTCTGCGGCCGGACGGGGGACCACTTGGCTTTCCGGGTCCGGAAAGGATCAAAAATCACAGATCGGGGGAAAATGGTGGCGAGGGGGGGACTCGAACCCCCGACCCTGCGATTATGAGTCGCATGCTCTAACCAACTGAGCTACCTAGCCACTGGCGCGCGACTTACGCGGGCCACCCGGGGGCGTCAAGGGGTAATCGGCCCGCCGTCATAGGCAGGCCCGCCCGCCGCCACCGGATGCGCGACGCGGGGCCGCCCGCTGGCGGTCACCGTGATCGTGCCCTCGATGAACAGAAGCGTGCCCTCGACCTCGGCCTCGCGCAGCGCGTGTTCGGCGGTGACCCGCAGGTCCACCGCCCCCGCCGCCAGCGCCCGCGCCTCTGCCTCGGCCCGCAGCGCCGCCTCCATCGCGGCAATCGCCTCGTCCCGTGCGCCATAGGCCTTGGGTCCGGTCGCCAGATGCGCCACGAACCGCCCCTGCGCGGGCGAGGTGATCAGCCCCGAGACCCGCTGGCTGACCTGCCCCGCCACCGCGCCGATGGCATTGGCCACCCCCGCGTGCTCGGGCAGGATCATCTCGCAGCCCAGCCTTTCGCCCACCGCGCCGTAATAGGATGGGGCCGAGGCGCCAAGCCCGATCACCGGCACGCCCAGCCGCGCGGTCATCTGCACCACGCCCCGGTGCCGGTCGAGCCCGGACAGGGTCAGGCGATGAGAGGCCAGGGCCGCCGCATCCTCGCCGGCAAAGGCCGGGTCTTCGGCAAAGGCCGCTTCCAAAAGGCAATCCACCGTCTGCGCCACCAGTTGATCGACGATCCGTTGCGCCAGTATCTCTGGGCCTTCGGCGAAGCGGTCGCCCGTGCCGGTGCGCCGCCGCGCCATAAGCCGCAGCGCCTTTTCCGCCGCCG